>Ga0065165_1001669_pt1 | contig 22454 bp, 15 predicted proteins | sample AraplaMF_Cvi_mMF_FD_63813 | JGI IMG/M metagenome (GOLD analysis project Ga0065165, IMG submission 63813) | Arabidopsis root microbial communities from the University of North Carolina, USA - plate scrape MF_Cvi_mMF (version 2) (version 3) | ecosystem: Host-associated > Plants > Roots >... | reverse complement strand
CCTTTCCCATTTCCCAGCGCTCGGGATTGGCGGCTTGCAACTCCTCGAAATGAATTTCCAGAAGCGCGACCAGCCGACGAAGGGAGCCTTCGGAGGTTTCACTCCAGCACGGCCCTGGCGAGATCTCTCCAGTGCGCGGATTGAGGACGCCTAATAGTCCCGACTGGTTGATCCGGTCCTGGATGCTGCGAACATTGAGCGGCTGGCTCGTCCCTGCAGTAATGCCGGGTGAGACAACTTTGCCTTCAAGGGCCCCACCGCCCCTTGTGTTGAGCAAGTCGACGGCTCGCGAGGCGATCGCCGACAGGCGCTCTTTGGGATCATCGGAATCCCATTTCACCTCCCCTTCGAGCGCCGAGAGCAAGGTTGGTGGCACGGTCGCCTGCTTTGAATTGATCTCGACGAAGATATTGGCCTCTTCGGATGTCGAGACCGAATCGAAGCCGATGAAGAAGAGCGGGGTATCGTAATCGTCTTGCGTATAGGTTGTCCCATAGAGCCGATGCTGACCATCGATAATCCAGCAGCTTTTATAGCGATCTGGCAAAATGATATTACCAAATTGCACCGAGGAAATTTGGTCCTTAGCGAGCGGTTCAAACAGTGGCTTGCGATGAAAATTGAGCAGGATCGTATTGGGAAAGAATTTCCCTTCGTCGAGAAATTTGCCAATTTCCTTGAGGCGATTGGGCTTGACAATCCGCTGATAAGATGGCGCTCCAGATGGGTCGCGTAAATCTCGGTGATTGACGAAGGCGATCCGCAAGATATCTTTCGCGAGGGCCGAAAAGAGATAGGCGGTTTTCCCACCGAGCTTGGTCTTGACGGCTGGTACCTTACGCCCGGAAAAGGCAGGAACCTTCTGGTCCTCTAGATACTCGGCGTGGAACTGATACCGGGCTGCTGGCCCCAGCTTCTTGGAAAATTCTTCGAAGTAGATGAGTTCTAGGCCTTGGATGACCTTTATATTATACTCCTTGGCACGCCGCAGATCGCTTTCGGACCATCGAATATTTTCTGTTACCATGCACCAGATGATCTTAGGCTTATAGCCCTTTCCATAATGCACACGAACCGCATCGGCCAACGGCTTCATAAGTTCGGCAAAGTCATTTAGGTCGTCTAGGAAAGAGAGTTTCGCTGGGAGGTTCTGTGACCGACACCGAGCAATGACAATGGTTTCTTCGTCTTTCGCGAAGATATCGACGTACTTATCAATAGAATCATGTCCCTTGCCAACCTTAATTGGAAAGGATCGCCCCTTGTTCAATTCCGCGTATCCGAACCGGTAAAGGATATTCCAGAAGCGATTCTCAGTAATTTCCTCGATTGGCCGTGCTCGTCGCACCCGAAGGCTATTTTTGTTCTCGCGCTGAACATACCAACCTTCGGTCTCTTTCGATGACCGCTGCACATGAGGAACCGATTCTTCTTCATAGGACTTGCTTCGGCGTGCATATTCGGCGCGTTTCGCGCCAAAGTCCCTAACCAATTCGCCAAGCATTGCTCTCTCCCCAGCTAAAGATAGATGCCAGGAAGGGCCATTGTGTCAAATGGATCTTCGCACGGACAAGATGAGGGTGAGATGGGGCAGGCGGGAGAAATTTCACGAATTGAGACGATCATCGCTGCACTCCGTAGCTTGGGCGGACAAGCACGCCCCGCGGAGATCGCAGTTGAGATCAGGCGCCTCTTCCCAGGGCCTCAACCCGAAACTCTTCTCCAAAACGTCCGCGGACGCATTCAGGAATGTTCGTCGGACTCTGGCTTCTGGAAGAAGAAGCGCGACCTTTTCTATAGCGTTCACGGCATTGGCGGCGGCGTCTGGGGCCTGCGTGAGATGGATTTGCTCGACCCAAAGAGCGAAGATGGTTTCGCGGATGCCGCCGAACCCTTCATGGCCAACGAAGGCACTGGCCGGCTGCGAACGCATCTGCGACGCGAACGATCGAAATCGCTGGTGGACCGGTTCAAGGCCACCTTGACCTCCTGTTCCTGCGCGATTTGCGACTTCGACTTCTTTGCGACCTATGGAGAGCTTGGCCGCGGCTTCATTGAGGCGCATCACAAGATACCGCTTGCCCACCTCGAGCCTGGCGCGAAGACAAGAATCGAAGACCTCGCTCCTGTCTGCTCCAACTGCCATCGCATGCTGCACCGTTCAGGTGGTCATACGATTGATGACCTGAAGGCCTATCTTGCTCGAAAGCGGGAAGCTGGCGGACTCGTTTGAAAGACGGCAGCGTACTTTGCGGAGCCCAGCTACAATTTAGCGCTTGGCGATCAACGGCAGCTTGTCCTCGTTCTCGGCCAACAGCGGATTGGCCAATATCGGCCCAAAATCAGCTGTCCGTCGCCTCGATCTCCGATGGCGGCAATTGAGGCGTTAGCGGTCCTTCCGCTCTCGCCCGCGCAACCAGATTCCATCCGCCCGCGTTGTAGGCTTTCAACAACGAGAGGTCGCAATATGGCGGACGACAAGACCCAGGTTGGCGGGCAGGACCGCGCCCGGATTAACATGAGCGAAGATTACGAGGTCCAAGACTGGGCGGAGTCGCTGGGCGTGTCACGCGAGCGGCTGCAAGAGGCGGTCGACGCAGTCGGTGATCGAGCCGATGACGTGCGGGCCTAGCTCAGCAAGTAGCCTCTAGCGATCAGTTCATGGAACCCTCGATCGACCGTCGGACGTGAGTTCCGGGAATGGTGAGATCGTGGTGGATGGCCCCGAGGGTCTCGCCTATTCGATGACGTCTGAGGCCGCGTGGAACACTGGCAGCCGACTCATTCACCACTCAGCGCGGGCTCAAGCGCGCGATCGGGTGGGAGCCTGGCACGGAGTTACCTGAAGCCGACGACTAAAATGGTCTGGGCTGCACGCCGTCGACGGAACTATGGGCGCTATCGCGTTGGCACGGCAGCACCGGCATAAGGGTCGTAGTTGGATGGCGGCTTCGGCGGCGTGGCTAGGGGCGAGACCTGCGCAGCCACGACCGGAGGCGCCGCCAAGGTGGGGTCGCCTCCATGAAGAGCGCTTTGGAGCCCAGCCACGATGCTCGAGGCTCCAAAGAGGATGAAGCATCCGACAATGACCGTAAGCGCTCGCCGCACAGCCACGCGTCCGCTGAGTGCCATTAAGCCGACACTCGCGACAGCAATGACCGCGACTGTCGTCGCGATCGTGCCGAGAAGCGCGCCCTCAAGCCATTGGACGGCGGCGACGATCGAGCTCGAGCCGGCGGGGTTCGTCAGTGACATGCCGTAGGAAGTCCAATTAAGGTCTGCGTCGCGCTGGCCTGAGATACCGCGTCGAGTAGTGTACAGCCGATAAGCCTTCTGAAGCAGTTGATCAACGCGGCGCGCTTCTCGACACGAAGTTGATTTGCCGTTTTGCCTGATTCGCGTTGAGGCGGGGTTGACTCGGCTACGACAAACGGGCGACCCCCCCGCTGGGGCTGTGCCAGTGTAATGCTGGTGCCAATGGGGGATTTCTTGATGAAACGGCGGTACCCGGCGCGGCGAGGTATGCTGCGCTTTTGCGTGATGGCAGGATGCGGATTTGTCCTGACGGGGTTCGCGTTGACCTGCGCCCAAGCGCAGGAAACGACCACTTACTCATATGACGCGCTCGGCCGACTGGTGGCGACGAACGTCAATGGCGGGCTCAATAATGGGGTTGTCATGAGAACTTGCTTCGACGGGGCAGGAAATCGGACGCAATATGCGGTGGCCCAGACGGGGTTTGTTTGCCCTGCGCCATCGCCAACGCCAACGCCAAGCGCGGCACCCGCGCCTTAAATGAAAAACTCGGCACTAACTGACGACGGCGCGCTTTCGGTCACTTTGCCTATCTGATCTATGTGCACAAATAACGTCGGGACTGTCGCTCGGCACTATGCCGTCCCAGATGATCACGGCAGCGCGGCGACGAAGACTATCAACGTGACAAGATACTGGTGAGCGCTCTCGCGAGCGTTTGGCGTGGGAAGTTCACGCATCTAATGGGGGCAAATTTGAAGCAAGCGACAAGAGCAAAGAAGCTCGGATTGAAGCCCGCGATGATAGGTTCGGCGGCGCTGGTCGGAGCCGGTCTCGCGCTCTGCTCACCAGCGCAAGCGCAGATGCGCGAGCCAGTGCCCCAGCCGCCCACGATCAAGGTGGTGGATGAGAATGACGTCGATGTGATCAGCGGCGCAATGCTCAGTCATGGGGCAGAACACAGTATCGGTACGCAGGAAAGCGGCCTCCAGCTGTCGCGTAAGTTGAGCAGTTCGCCAACCGGTTACGACAGTTATCTTAGAGATAATTACGCCGGTGCGATGAATTTCAATAGCTATCCGGGATATGTAACCTACCCTTCCCAGGAGCACATGCTCGTCATCCACGGCGGAAATTCTCACCAGTTCAAGCTTGTGAACGGTGTCTATCAGCCCTATCGGGCGACGAGTACCAGCGTCAACTTTAGCTGTGCCGGCACCGTTTGCACTCTTACCGACAAAGACGGGACGGTGGTGGAATATGATACAACGCGGACCAGCACCGACTCGCGGTTTCCCGCTCGAAATGGACTCGCTACGAAAATCACGAAGCCCGACGGTGAGGTCCTCACCTACACATATGATTCGGGCGGCCGGCGCATCGCAGTGCAAAGTTCACTGGGATGGATGCTCAAAACCAAGATCAGCAGTTCCAGCAATCCCGCCTATCAACTCATCAATACCGGATCCGACTATTGCGATCCCGACGCGGCGTCGTGCGAGCAGCTGACGGTTTATCCGGTCTTCACGGACGGTGTCGACGTGGCTGGCAATGTGTGGTCGTCGGCGTTGGCGGGCACCGGAACGAATGGATCCGCCAGTTACACCTCGACAAGCCTGACAGATCCCCGCAGCGTGACCGTTACGTATTCGCAGTACCATCATAGCCCATTGGATATAAATTATCCGGCGAACATATCGGGTCGCGTATTCAGCGTCGCTCGAGATGGAACGACATGGAACTATAACACGAGCTACCTGATGGCCGGACAGATAGGCGCCTCCATGGGACTCTGGCGAACCTATGTGGGAGTATCCGGGCAGCCTGGCGGCAAGCAATTCATCTACTGGCCTGAAGAATCGCGCATAGTTCAGTATATCGACGAACTTGGCCGGAAGACGTCCTTTCCCTCTTATTTGGGGTCGCAACCTTTGGTAGTTGTCGATCCGGACGCGACCTATAGCGGAACCAATACGGATCCGATCGCCGGCGCAGTGCCGACCGGCGGCTATACCAATTTCAACTACGACAGCCGCGGCAATCGCCTGGAGGTGAGAAAGGTCCCGCGTAACGCCGGCAACGACCATAGCCAGGATCTGGTATGGACCGCCACTTATCCAGAAAGCTGCACGAATCCCAGGACCTGCAACAAACCGAAGAGCGTGACCGACCCGCGCGGCGCGACTACCACCTATACCTACGATCTCAACCATGGCGGCGTGCTGACCGAGACCAGGCCCATCGTGAACGGTGTTCAACCCCAGACACGCTACATCTATCAGCAATTCACGCCTTATATTCAGACAAGCGGCGGAGCGCAGGCGCAGCCGGCAGTATGGCGAATGGTGACCACCCTCACTTGTCGCACGATGACGCTCGACACCTGCGCCGGAACGGCTGATGAGCTTAAGGTCTCTGTCGCCTACGGAACCAACAACATCCTGCCCGTGTCGCGGACCGTGAGCCGCGGTGACGGCAGCGGAGCAACGACGACGACCTTCACATACGATGTCTATGGCAATGTGACAGTGGAGGATGGCCCGCGGCCCGGCACTGATGACGCGGTCTATCATTTCTACGATGCACGACGGTTGAAGATCGGTACGATAGGCGGGGATCCCGACGGCGCAGAAGCGCTAGCCCGCATCGCGACACGCACAAGCTATGGTAGTGACGGACAGGTCGAAGTGGTCGCGCAGGGAACCGTGACGACGACAACACTGGCAGCCCTTCAGGCGATGACGCCGCAGCAGCGGACGGAGACCGCTTACAGCACGGTGAACGGACTTCCTATCATCGAGCGAACGTTCGGTGCCAGCACTGCGCCCGAGATACTAAAACAGACGAAGTATGACGCAAGGCGCCGGGTTGATTGCACTGCATTGCGGATGAACACGGCGGTCTACACGGCAACCTTGCCTGACGCCTGCGATTTGGGCACTGAGGGTGCCGAGGGGCCTGATCGGATCGACCATATCGAATACGATCTCTCCGGCGCGGTTCTGCGCGTAATCAACGGATACCGCACATCGCTCGCGCGCGCCGAGCGCGTAAACACCTATGATCCGGCGAGCGGGCGGCTCGCGGGGATGGAAGACGCCAACGGCAATCGCAGCAGCTATGAATATGACGCGTTCGGCAGACTCTATCGCTTGTACTTTCCGCTGAAGATATCTGTAGGCGCGCACGCATCCGACGCGAACGACTATGAGCAATATGGCTACGACGCGAACGGCAACCGCACCTCGCTGCGCAAGCGCGATGGGAGAGAATTCGCTTACAACTATGACAGCCTCAATCGGCTGACGAGCAAGATCGTGCCGGATGATTGCGTGATGGGCTATGACTGCACGGAGGTGGATCCGTCGGCGACGCGCGATGTCTATTACGGCTATGATCTGCTCGGGCTGCAGACAGATGCCCGATTTGACAGCGCGACCGGCACCGACGCGGTGCTCAGCAGCTATGACGGCCTCGGGAGGCTGACCAGCAGCACCACAGCCATGGGCGGCACAAGCCGCACGCTGAGCTATAGCTATGATGCCTACGGCAATCGCGTGAGCCTCACCCATCCGGACGGGAAGCTTTTCAATTACTACCGGGATGGGTTGGGAAGGGTATATTACGTCAATCTCGTCAATGTCGGCAATGATGTACCCCTGTTCCGTCCGGCCTATGACGCGGCGGGGCGACTTGCAGCGGTTTATCGCGGGGTAGGCGGCACCTGGAATTTCCCCACCGCTTATGGGTACGACGACACATCGCGACTGACATTCCTGACCAGCGCCTTTGCTTCTGCGACCCACAATGTGATGACGTGGTTCACGTATAATCCCGCGAACCAGGTCACGGCCCAGACGCGCAACAACAACGCATACGCGTTCACCGCGACGACACCGAGGAATCTGAGCTTCGCCGCTAACGGCCTGAACCAGTATTCGCAGGTTGGCGCCAATGTCTACGATTACGACGCAAACGGAAATCTCACCTCGGATGGCGGACCCACCACCTACGCATACGATGCCGAGAACAGGCTGGTGTCGAGCAGCGCTGGGGCAAATCTCGTCTACGACCCGCTCGGACGGCTGTTCCAGATCTCGGGCGGCGGCGGGGCCACGCAATTCCTGTACGACGGCGACGAGCTCGTGGCTGAGTATGATGGCTCGAATAACCTGCTGCGCCGGTATGTGCACGGCGCCGGGGTGGACGATCCGCAGGTCTGGTATGAAGGCCCGGGCGTCTCCGCCCCACGGTATCTCTACCCGGATCGTCAGGGCTCGATCATTGCCGTTGCCGACAGCGGCGGCAACGCTCTGGCGATCAACAGCTACGATGAGTACGGCGTCCCCGCGGCGACCAATGCCGGACGTTTCCAGTACACGGGGCAGGCGTGGCTCCCTGAGCTGGGAATGTACCACTACAAGGCCCGTATCTACTCGCCGATGCTCGGGCGGTTCATGCAGACCGATCCGATCGGGTATGACGATCAGGTCAATTTGTATACGTATGTCGGGAATGATCCTATAAACGGGCGTGACCCGACCGGTGAGTGCTCGGTCGGCGCATTACGCGCCGCTGGCGTGGCGATATTGGCCGGCGGCGGCCCGGAAGATCCTATCGGAGACGCGATAGCGGGCGGCGTGGTCGTCGCCAGTTGCGGGTACGAACTCTACAAGTGGTGGAATACGGCATCTACTGTGGTTGCTGTCGCCAATGCTGCCACGCCAAAGCCGGACAAGCCATCTAAGCCGACCAAACCACAAGCTGGGGCCGCGGAAGGCGAACGTCCAGCCAATCATGCGCCGCCGGGCGCTGGGCGGCGAGGTGCCTTGCGGCAAGTATTGCGCGATAATCAGGTTCCGACGTCGCGTGGACCGGATGGTCAAGGCCCTAATAAGGATAAACGGGGTAATAATCAGCCGGGACGGACGTATAGATATACTAATTCCAAGGGTGAGACAGTTACCATAAGAGATGACAAGGGCGGTCATAGCTATCCAGACAACCCCACTCAGAATAGGGGACCACACTTCAATGACCCCTCAGGACGACACTATGATTACTGATAATATACCAATCCGCATTTCCAGTGCGATGCCTTACCCTGATTGGGGGCAAGTTGAGGGTGGTATTGTAGCCAAATACAAATGTGCCCTTACAGATCGTGATCGCGATCATTCGATCGACGTATGCTTCGAAAAATTGAGCAATGCTCTTTCTTCCGCACTAGGTCTTGAAAATTTATACTTTATTTTTGCATTTCGCCCGCCGATGAGCACTAGACTTGCTTCCAAAATACCGGCGCACCGGTTGATCAATATCGAAGCAAAAGATGCCCAAGGACTTGAATGGAAAACGTGGTCGCACGGCGCGAATTGGATCTTAGGCTACGTGGGAGGGGATGTCTCGATGACCGCCAAGATTGCAAGGCGCGCCTTTTATTATGAATCGGCCTTTGTTTTAACGAGCTGCCCATTGAATACAGCAATCGATATCGAGCCAGGCAATCTGAGAAGAGACATTTGTTCACGGAGTGTCAGTTTATCTGACATCATGCTAGTACCTATGATTCCGTTTGATGATCCTGAGCTTGAAGTTCAGATTGCGGGTAGGAAGGAGAGCCTTAGATCGTTCATGTGATGGAGTTTTTTGGTACTCAACTTGCGCGGATTACGGTGACAGTCCACCAAATTGACAAGGGCAAGCGTACTAAGCTCCAGCCAGGACTCGCTTGGCCCGCGCAGTGTTCCCCGGCCACCCGCATCATGTGACGCAGCGCGGCAACGGTCGCGCGCAGATCTTCTTCTGCAATGACGATTATCGGCTCTACCGTGACCTGCTACGAGACCTATGAGTATGACGCGGCGAGCAACCGCACGTCGCTGAGGAAACGCGACGGTCGGACGTTTAGCTTTACCTACGACAATCTGAATCGGGTGACATCCAAGGTCGTGCCGGATGCGTGCGTTGTGGGTTATGCGTGCACCAACGTGCCGGCATCGATGACGCGCGACGTCTATTACAGCTACGATCTGCGGGGGCTGCAAACCGCGGCACGGTTCGACAGCGTCAGCGGTTCGGACGCAGTGAACAGCGTCTATGACGGGTTCGGGCGGCTGACCTCGAGCACCACCAGCATGGGCGGAGTGAGCCGTGCGCTCGGCTATCAATATGATGCGTACGGAACCCGCGTCCGCATCACTCATCCCGACGGCGCCTATTTCGCCTATACTTATGACGGCCTAAACCGGATGCTGCATGCGGACTGGTGGGGCAGCAGCAGCAGCGGTACCGTGCCGTTCATGCAGATCACCTATGATGCGCAAGGAAGGCGCAGCGACATCTACCGGGCGTCGAGCTACACCGGCTATGGCTATGACCGGGTGTCGCGGCTCGCGAGCCAGAACCAGCGGTTCGCAGGCAATGTTGGCAATCTGAATGTGACGTTCGGCTACAATCCGGCGAGCCAGATCACGAGCATCGGCAAGGACAACTCGGATTACGTGTTCAGCGGCTATATGAACACGAGCCGCAGCTACGCGGTGAACGGCCTCAACCAGTACGCCACGGTGGCGAGCAACGCCTATGGTTATGACTCGAACGGCAACCTGACCTCGGACGGCGGCATCGCCTATACCTACGATGCCGAGAACCGGCTGGTGGTGACCTCTGCGGGCGCCAACCTCACCTACGACCCGCTGGGGCGGCTGTATGAGACGTACAAGGCCTCCACGGGCACGACGCGGTTCCTCTACGATGGCGACAATTTGGCCGCCGAGTACAACGGCTCCGGGGCCTTGCTGCGGCGCTACATGTTCGGGCCGGGCGAGGACGAGCCGATCCTGTGGGACGAAGGCAGCGCGCTCAACTGCTCGGGGACGAAGGTGCTGCACACCGATCATCAAGGGTCTGTAATCGCGCTCGCCGACTGCTGGGGCAACCGCACCGATATCAACAGCTATGACGAGTATGGCATCCCGGACGGCGGCAATCAGGGGCGGTTCCAATATACCGGCCAGGCGTGGATCCCCGAGCTGGGCATGTATTACTACAAGGCCCGCATCTACTCGCCCATGCTCGGGCGGTTCCTGCAGACCGATCCCATCGGATATGACGATCAGATCAACCTCTATGCCTATGTCGCAAACGATCCGGTGAACGGCACTGACCCAACGGGCACCGCTTGCGAGAAGCCGAACAGCGACCCGTGTCCCAATGCTGAGGATCATACATTTCGGGATCGAATGGCACAGGCTGGAGCAGCGGCGGGGGCGGTCGCAGGTGGCATTGCCGGAGGCGCGGCTGGAGGCACCGGAGGGGCTGTTGCGGGTGCGGCTTGTGGGCCTGGAGCTGTTGCCTGTTCGCCTGCGGGCGCGACAGTGGGGGCAACCGCAGGAGCCGCTGCCGGTGCCGCTGGGGGAGCCGTAGCTGGCGGCGTTTTAGGGAGCCTTGCTGGATCGATAATCGACCAGGGGATCGCGCTGTTCAACAGAGCAACAGGCAGGGCCTCTACGCCCACAGGAAGTCGTGGAAGTCCCATAGACGTTAAGCCGGGGACGAACGCGTCGACAAGGATTGGCGGGCGGGAGTATAGGTGACAGGATTTCAATATGATTATTCCACGGGTGCGGGATATCTGACTTGCGTAACAAAGCCGAATTCGTCGGTTTGCCCGATTACCAATATCTACGCGACCCACTACACCTTTCAAACCGTGGTTCAGCAGAACCTCGCTGACGGTTCGATCTGGCACTATAGCTGTACCTGCGGCGATGAAGGCCGGGCTGATCCGGACAATTTCTATCCGATAGAAACCACGTCCATCACCGATCCGGCTGGCAATGTGTCCGGCATGACCTTCAAGGCCGGGACGCCTTATGAGGTAACCGATGGAAACGGACATACGAGGACGTGGGAATTCTTCGGACGCTTCCCTGTAAAGGTGACGGCGCCCGAGGGGAATTATAGTGTGGCCTCGTTTAACGACCGCATGGTCCCAAGCGCCAACACCAGCCGGGCGAAGCCGGGCTCGAACCTCGCCGACATCGTGAGTGGTACAAAGACATTTCCGAGCGACTGCAGCAACACGATTACCTGCAACAAGCCTCTCACGATAGCCGATGCCAAGGGCAACGTGACCGACTATGCCTATGACCAGACGCATGGCGGGGTGCTGTCCGAGATGCGTCCCGCGCCGAGCACTAGCGCGGCGCGTCCGTTGAAGCTTTTCACCTATGTGCAGAAATACGCCTGGGTGCAGAATTCGAGTGGGGCGCTGGTGGCTGCGGCGGTGCCGGTTTGGCTGCCTTACAGCGAGACTCTGTGCCAGACCTATGCCAGCAGCAGCACAGCGGCGTGCGATCCGGCGGCGCCGGTCACGGTGACCACCTATGAATATGGCGCCGACGGGACAGCGAACAACCTGCTGCCGCGAGGCATGGGGGTGAGCTCGGGCGGAGTGAGTCTGCGCACCTGCTACGGCTACGACAATTACGCCAACAAGATCTTCGAGACCAGGCCGCGGGCCGGCTTGGCGAGCTGTTCGTGAACATGGCTGGGGGGACAATAATGCGGAAGACAGTCGTTCGGCTGTTCGGCCTGGCCGCCTTGCTCGCACCGGGCGCGGCTGTGGCGCAGTCATCGCCATCGGATTTCACCGCCGCGACGCGTTATGACGTGGCGCATCGGGTGACGGGAACAATCGCCCCCGATCCGGACGGGGCGGGCCCGCTCCACCATCTGGCGGCGCGCAACAGCTACGACGATGCAGGGCGGCTAACGAAGCAGGAGAAGGGCGAGCTCGCCGTCTGGCAGTCCGAAGCGATCGCACCGGCGAGCTGGAGCGGGTTTACGGTGTACCAGACGGTGGAGACCGTCTACGACGCGCTGGATCGCAAGGTACAGGAACTTGTGCGTGAGGGCGCCGCCGGGCCGGTCTACCAAATCACCCAGTACAGTTATGATGCGGTCGGGCGGCCGGAATGCACGGCGGTCCGGATGAACCCGGCGGCATTCGGAAATCTACCAGCGAGCGCCTGTACATTGGGGGCGCAAGGAAGCCAGGGCCCGGACCGAATCACGAAGAATGTCTACGACGACGCCGGGCAGCTGGTGCAGGTGCGCAAGGCAGTAGGAACGACCCTGGAGCAGGCATACGTCACCTATGCTTACACCGACAATGGAAAGCAGCAGTTCGTAATCGATGCAAATGGTAACAAGGCCCAGCTGACCTATGACGGATTTGACCGGCAGACGGGCTGGTACTTCCCGTCGACTACGCCGCCGTCGGCCTTCAATCCCGCAACTGTGGCATCAGTCTATTCGACAGCCGGAGCGGTGAGCTCGACCGACTTCGAAGGCTATGGCTATGACGCGAACGGCAATCTCACCGCCGATGGATCCACCACCTATACCTACGACGCCGAGAACCGGCTCGTCGGGACATCGGCGGGGACGGGTCTCACCTACGACCCGCTTGAGCGGCTGTGGCAGGTCCAGGGTGCTTCGACGGGCATAACCCGGTTCCTGTATGACGGCGATCAGCTGACCGCGGAGTACGATGCCGCAGGAAACATGCTGCGGCGCTATTTTCACGGCCCGGGCGAGGACGATCCGCTGGTCTGGTTCGAGGGATCCGCCATCGGTGGCGACTGGTCGAACGTGAGGCTGCCCAAGCAGGACCATCAAGGCTCGGTCGTGCTGTGGACCACTTGGGACGGCGCGTTATCTTCCATCAACAGCTATGACGAATACGGCATCCCGGCCGCGACCAATGTCGGGCGCCTCCAGTATACCGGCCAAGCGTGGATCCCCGAGCTGGGTATGTACCACTACAAGGCCCGCATTTATTCGCCCGCTCTGGGGCGGCTCCTGCAGACCGATCCGATCGGGTACGACGACCAAATCAATCTCTATGCTTACGTCGGCAACGATCCGATCAATGGACGCGATCCCAGCGGGGAATGCACTGGCTCCCTCTTTGCTGGGAAATAGGTGGCTGCACCACCGGCTTCGGAGCAGGGCCCAGCGAGTCCGCACTACAAGCGCTACAGGATCATTCGCGCCCATCAAGCGCCCCTGGTCAAGGAACAACGCCGCTTGGGGCGGGCACCGTTGACCTTCCCTACTTAGGAGCTCCCGAAAAACCTCTGGAAGATGACAACATCACAACCGGCGTTGTAACTGGCGCTGCCGGGCTGATTAAAGCAGGGATCGGAATAGCTGCAAGGACCGTCGTCAGCGCCGCATCGCAAGCCGCGGTCAGAGCTGCGTACATTGCCTCCGCCAAAAGCCTAGGTATTCGAGCTTGGGGAAGGTTGCGCTTGGGTCAAACTCCTGAAGCGGTGGGACGATGGGCAGTTAGCCAAAGGAATCAGTTGAAGGTCGTCGCTCGGCAATTTTCTCCTCCCGCAGCGGTCCGAGACATGGAACTACGAAACCTTGCGAAGTATAGTGATAAAATAGGGCCGAATGCTGATCAGCTCTTTGCGAAGTATGGAAGCTGGGAAGCAGTCATCTCGGCTGCAACCCGAACAGCGGGATTCTCATGGTAAATCCAAAATTTTGCATCATTAAGCTACCAAACGGGCGAATGTCTCTCGAGTTAGGAGACACTCCTGTCGTTGATTTCGAAAATATTGTTGCGAATGTGTTTGGCGAAGATGTAGATCTTATACAAAATGAGGTGCAAGAGATAACTATTAACCATCAAGTATTCACTATGGCCAGAGAGTTTGGCGAGATATACATTGTATCCCGCACAGCTGATGGAGATGAAATACTTCGTAAAATCTTGCAAAGTTTGACCGATTCTGAGTCCGTGTGACTCTCTACGCTGCCGCCTCGGCAAGCTCGTGATATTCTCCTTCATGTCGAGACTTTTGGCACTCGTGGCGCCGGCGATTGTGCTGATAAGCGCTTACAACGAGTTTAAGGTGACAGCGCATTTTAATTGGATTTCCTGCCTGCTTGCCAGGTTCGAGGTTCGCCGCTGTCCTGCTCAAGGCGATCGAGGAGTGCCAACTCATCGATTGGCCCTCCGATACGCTCCGCTTTCCTGAGCCGGAGTCACTAAATGGACGCGATCCACCGGGGAGGCTGCGGGACTCTCTATTCCCAGGCGCCCTAGGTGGTTGACCACGCTCGCCCTGGACCAATGACGCGGGACACAGTCAGGCGCAAGCACTGGGCGCCGCTTCGATAAGCCGTTCACGGTGAACTTGGTCATGTACGCGCTGTAGTTTCCTCAAGCGACACGGTCCGTCGGCAGCAGTGGACGAGCACGGGCAAGCTGAACAGGCGTCAGCTTTCAAACGCCGCGAGAGTTGCGTGGAATGGCTGGAGCTGGGCCCGTAGCTGCCGTGGCGCTCCGACCGATTGAACGACCGGAATCGACGCGGCGGTGCCCGAAAGCGGACAGGCCGATGCCCACCCGATGTCGGCCGTTCAGCCAGCGTGCCCTCAGCGATCGGTTACGCGTTCACGACCGAATTCAGCACCCGGTCTAGGTTCACACGCTCCCGCGCTCTTAATATCCACCTACGGACGGTCCTTTACCCTCCCACTGTTCAAAGCCCGGTGCATAACGAAGGTCGCTTGACGGCTTCAGAGAGCTAGCGCGGCCAGCGCCTCCGCGGCCGCCGGCCGGTATAAGTGACCATAGTGCCGCTCGATCATCTCTGCGCTGGTGTCGCTGATTTGGGCAACGGCAAGTAGCGGAAGCCCAAGGTTTACCAAATCGGTAATCGTGCTGTGGCGAAGGGTGTACGCAGTCGTGCCGGTGGGGAGTTTGGCGGCAATTGCAGCTTCCGCAATCGCGGGCTTCCAAGAGTGCCTGTCCCAAGGCTTGCCATTGGCACGTGCGAGCAGAGGCGCTCCCGCTAGCTTGCGCCGGGCCTGTTTGGCGAAAAGCGCAGCGACCGCATTCGGCAAGAGGATGCGGCGCGGCCTCCCGCTTTTGTCCTTGCCAATACTTAACTCCGAGGTCCGCTTGTCGAAGTCCCCCACCGTCAACGCCGCGACTGCACCCGGCCGAAGAGGCAGCAGACATAGAGCGCGCGCAAACGGTTCTGCTTCAACATCGATATGGTGTAGCAAGGCTTGGCGCTGCCCGCGATCCAGGTAGAGGGTTCTTTGGCGATCCGCGTTTCGGATTGCTTTCAAAGCCTCTTGCCACGCAGCCTCTGTGCCCGGCGCGCCGGGCGCGAGCACTCTGTTGAGTGCGGCGCGCAGGACGACCATATCCCGGTTGATTGAGGAAGGCGCGCGCGGGCGAGTAAGCTGCGGCCCCTTCTTACGACGCGTGATCAGGGCAGGCTTCTTTTCGAGCCGCTCCCGCCATTCGCTAAGGTGATGTCGCCGAAGCTTCGCCAATTTCACTTTCGCAATCGGGTCAGAGTAGACGATCCGCTTGAACCGCCCGGCCGCGTCCTGCTTGGTCTGCGCGTATCGGCGGCATGCCTCTTCCACAGTCTCGACCTTGCTCTGCGATGCCGCCCGACTCCACGACGCTCGCGAACGCCTCAGCATCCTTCTTCGCTTCCGCGAACCTGTCTCGACTGGGAACGGCTCCGTAGTCGCCAAGCGCTTTCAGCCGATACCGTATTCCGCCTCCGTCATAGGCCCGCGCGATCCAGGTTCCCGCCCCCTCTCGCGCGGAAGGCCGATAGCCCAAAAAGCACCCGGGCCGAATGCGCTGCCAGTGTGGCTCACGCCGACTGCGTAGCGCCTCGCGATCTTTCACACTGCTCAAGTCCAGCGGCATGATCAGTCTCCACACCATTCCGTACGGAAAAAGTACGGAAAACATGGTGGAAGATCGTTACACTTGCTGAACCATAAAATCAAGAGTTTACAAACCCTTGGTCAGTTTCAGGAGGTCCCACAAACCTCCATTTTCGGGCCCTCCGAAGGCAGGGGCCACAGGTTCGAATCCTGTCGGGTGCGCCAGCTTTCACCCCCGGCCCATTGTGAATGCCCGCATTCAGCGTGAGCGAGCTTCGTCGCAGCGATGGGATTGGCGGTGGGGGGCGTGCACACTCGCCCGATCGACCGGCACCTTCGTGCGAACTGGTCTCTCTCAAGATATCGCTCAACGGGATTTGAGCGGTCTGGATGCCCCGTGAGGATTCGAACCTCAATTGACGGAGTCAGAGTCCGTAGTCTTACCTTTAGACGACGGGGCAACAGGGCCGGCCAGATAGGGCGGGGTTTGAATGCTGTCAACGCCACTTCGGCAGTGCGCCTTGCTCCGTCCGTCCCTCTGCGCTAGCCTCGTTCCCAAGCACCGGACGGTCAACATGGCCGAGACGGAACAGAACATAAGCGAGTGAACCCGATGGGGGATGGCCCAGCCAGAGTGCCCCGTGGCCGGAGCGGCAGTTCCGCCCGACCGATACCCAAAGCACCGCCCGAGCGGCCTGCCCGGGCACGCTGGCCCGAATCGCGCCATTTCGCAGCGCTGGATCTGGGCACCAACAATTGCCGATTGCTGATCGCCCGGCCGCAGGGGGCGGGCTTTACGGTGATCGACGCCTTTTCGCGAATCGTCCGGTTGGGCGAAGGCCTCGCGACCAGCGGCAAGCTGTCCGATGCCGCGATCGACCGCACGCTGGCGGCGCTGCGGATCTGCGCGGACAAACTCAAACGCCGCAACGTCGCCCTGGCGCGATCGGTGGCAACCGAGGCATGCCGTCAGGCCACGAACGGATCCGAATTCATCGAGCGTGTCTATCGCGAGACGGGAATCGCGCTCGACATAATCACGGCGGAGGAAGAGGCCCGGCTGGCCGTATTGGGCTGCCACGCGCTGCTCGAACCCGGCGACGGACCCGCTCTGGTATTCGACATCGGCGGCGGCTCGACCGAGCTGGTACTCGTCGATTCGCGTGCGGAAGTGCCGCGCATCCTCGACTGGCACAGCGCGCCCTGGGGCGTGGTCTCGCTGACCGAGGCCACGGGCATCGCCGACGGCGCCGAACATGGTGCCGCAGTGTATGCGGACATGCGCGCTCGAGTAGCCGAGAGCTTCGCGCCCTTCGTCGCGCGCCTGCGGACGCCGAAGGGCACGCCGCGGTTGCTGGGCACGTCGGGCACCGTGACGACGCTGGCCAGCGTTCATCTGGGGCTGCCAGCTTATGATCGGTCGGTGGTGGACGGGCTGATCATGCCTTCGGCGGCGATGCGCGAAGTCAGCCGGCGAATCGCGGGGATGAGCATGGCGGAACGTTCGCAAGTGCCGTGCATCGGCGGCGAACGCGCCGATCTGGTGGTCGCCGGATGCGCGATCCTCGAGACGATCCTCGACTTGTGGCCGGCCAAACGCCTAGGCATCGCCGATCGCGGCATCCGCGAAGGCATCCTGCGACGTCTGATGAACGGAGACCGGTTATGAGCCGCGGCGGCGGGCGCGGCCATACGCGCGTGAAGACGGCGCGGGGCCGCACCCCGCAATCGAATCGCTGGCTCGAGCGCCAGCTCAACGATCCTTATGTGAAGCGCGCCAAGGCCGAGGGCTATCGCAGCCGCGCGGTCTACAAATTGCTCGAACTCGACGAGAAGTTCGATTTTCTCAAGGGGTCGAAGCGCGTCGTCGACCTCGGCATCGCGCCGGGCGGCTGGACGCAATTAGTGCGCAAGCGACTGCCCAAGGCCGCGGTGGTGGGAATCGACCTGCTGCCCGTCGATCCGATCGACGGCGCGACTATCCTGCAGATGGACTTCATGGACGACGCCGCGCCCGATCGGCTGGTCGCGGAACTGGGCGGCGCGCCCGATCTGATCCTCTCGGACATGGCCGCCAACACCGTGGGCCATCCCCAGACCGACGCGCTACGCACCTTGGGGCTGGTAGAGGCGGCGCTGGACTTCGCGCTTCGCACGCTGGCGCCAGGCGGCGATTTCGTCGCCAAGGTGTTCGCCGGCGGCGCCGATTCGGCACTGGTCGCGGAGATGAAGCGCAATTTCGCCACCGTGAAGCACGCCAAACCGCCCGCTAGCCGCAAGGGCTCAGTGGAATGGTTCGTGGTCGCGCAGGGCTTCAAGGGCCGCGCGGAAGAGGCGCCCGAATAGAAAACGGCCCCGGATCGCTCCGGGGCCGCGAATTTCCTGCGATACGAAAAAATCAGCCTTCGTAATCGCTGCCCAGATTCTGGTTGCGGGGCGGCGCCGCCGCGGTGAGGCGAAGCGCCTCGGCCGACTGCGCCAGCGAACCGACTTCGTCCGGTGCTTCCTCGTCGTCGATCTGGACGCGCTGAAGGCTGGAAACCACCGCTTCCTCGAGATGGGTCGGGCGAACGGTTTCCTCGGCGATCTCGCGCAGCGCGACGACCGGATTCTTGTCGCGATCGCGATCGATGGTCAGTTCGGCCCCGCCCGAGATCTGCCGGGCGCGCTGCGCCGCAAACAGAACCAGATCGAATCGGTTCGAGACCTTGTCGACGCAATCCTCGACTGTGACGCGCGCCATCTACGCTTTCCTTGGATAATGGTGTCCGGGAGAGGGGCGGCACTTAGGCATCGACCCGCTGATTGTCAAGGAAAACGCCCCGTCGCCAGCGCGGTTGAAACCAGAATGCGGCCCATGGGTTCAATGGTTTCAGTTGCGTCACGAGGATTCGGGCGGTGCGATTGCCGGAGACTGCCACACTTGCCGCCGCGGCCGGTGCAGCCCATGCATTCGCCATGGATCCCTGGTCGCAGCCCTTCATAGTCGACGGTAACCGGCTGACGATGCTGCCCAAGGGGCCCGAACGCATGGACGCGTTGCTGGCGTTGATCCGTTCGGCGACGCGGACGCTACGGGTGCTCTATTACATCTATGTCGACGACGCGGCCGGCGCCGCGATCCGCGATGCGCTGATCGCGGCCGCGGAGCGCGGCGTGAAGGTCCATTTGATCGTAGACGGGCTGGGCAGCGAGCACGCCGCCGCCCGCCACTTCTTCGATCCGCTGCAGAGGGCAGGAGTGGACATGTGCCGCTTCGTGCCCCGCTGGGGTCGCCGCTATCTGCTGCGCAATCACCAGAAGCTCGCGCTGGCCGACGAATCGCGTGTGATCATCGGCGGGTTCAATATCGAGAACAGCTATTTCGGCACACCTGAACAGCATGCCTGGCGCGACCTCGGGCTGATCGTGGAAGGGCCTGCCGCCGCACGACTGGTGGGCTATTTCGACGCGCTGTCGCGCTGGGCGAAGCGGCCGCGCGCGTCGATGCGCTCGCTCGCACGGATGCTCAATTCGTGGAGCGAACCCGAAGGCGCAACCCGCTGGCTGCTGGGTGGCCCGATGCGGCGCCTCTCGCCATGGGCGCGAGTCGTCAAGCGCGACATGCAGCGGGCGCAGACGATCGACCTGATCACTTCCTATTTCGCACCCAATCCCGCCATGCTGCGCCGGCTCGACAAAGTGGGCCGGCGCGGGCGCGTCCGGCTGGTACTGCCGTCAAAGGTGGATCACACCGCGTCGCTGTGGGCGGCGCATTTCACCTATGCGGGACTGTTGCGCAAGGATGTCGAGATCTACGAATATCAGCCGTTGAAACTCCACACCAAGCTGTTCGTCATCGACGATGTCGTGCACATCGGCTCGGCCAATTTCGATATCCGCAGCATGTTCCTCAATCTGGAACTTATGCTGCGAATCGAGGATGTTAGCTTTGCGGCACATGTCCGGAAATTCATCGAGGGCGAGATCGCCAATTCGGAACAAGTAACCGCCGAAGTTTACAATGCGCGCACCGGCATGTGGACACGCGTCAAGCAGTTCGCGGCATATTTCGTCATGGCGGTGCTCGACTACAACGTCACCCGGCGGCTCAATTTCGGCCCGCAGCGACCGCGGCGGCGAAACTAGGCTTCGCCGGGGCGAGCAATGTCGAAGGCATGCGCGAAGATGTCGGCCGCGCCATAGGCCTCCGCCTCGACGGTTTCAGGCGTAGGCTCCGCAATTCCCCAGATCACACGCTGGTGAAGCCACCCCATGCACAGGCAGGCGAGCGCACGCGCCGCAACCAGCGGATCCGCGTCGCGCATGTGCCCGACCGCCATCTGGCCCGCGAAGAAATCGGCGAGCATCCGCTGGGTGGGTTCCGGCGCGCGGCGATAGAAAATCTCGCCGACCTCCGGAAAGCGCGCCGCTTCGGCGGCGATCAGGCGATGCAGCCGCACGCTGTCGGGCGAGGTGATCTTGGCGATGAAACTGCGGCAGAAAGTTACGATCGTCATCCACAGATCGGCCGACGGTTCGAGAAGATCACCAAGCTCCCGGCGGTAGGACGCCGTGGCATGTTCGAGCACCGCCGCGAACAGCTCTTCCTTCGAGGGGAAATAGTTCCAGAGCGTACCCTTGGAGCCGCCCAGCTCGACCGAGATCGCCGACATCGATGTCGCCGAATAGCCGCTTTCGAGAAACGAACGCTTGGCGACGTCGAGGATCGCCAGCCGCCGCTCTTCCTTGCGCGCCTCGCGCTTGCCGGGCGCCTTTTCGATTAGCGTTTCCATAACCGTACTATAGGGTACGATTTCCTATTGACAAGGCGCAAGGCCCGGACCATTTGCGTCGCCGTACCCTACAGTACGGTATTTAAATCATGATCGCTTCCCGCTTCCGGCCTGCCCTCGCGACGCTCGCCACGCCGCTCCTCTTTTCCGCCTGCGCACCGGTGCCGCAGCTCGGCGCGCGCCCCGAGGTTCGCGCCGGCGACAGCTATGCCGCGAGCCAGACCTTCGGCGCCGCGGCGGCGACATGGCCCCCCGGCAACTGGTGGACCGATTATGCCGATCCGCAGCTCACTGCACTGATCGAAGAAGGGCTCAAAGACTCGCCTGATCTCGCCGCCGCCGCGGCGCGGCTGCGTTCGGCGCAGGCTTACGCCCAACAGGCCGGCGCCGCCCGGCTCCCCTCGATCGGAGTCGACGCGAGCGCGACCGAGGCCAAACAGAGCTATAACAACGGCATCCCCGCCGCGTTCGTGCCGCAGGGCTGGAACGACAGCGGGCGCGTCGCCGCCAGCCTGAGCTTCGACCTCGACCTCTGGGGCAAGAACCGCGCGGCACTTGCCGCCGCGACTTCCGATGCCGAGGCCGCGCGGATCGAGCTCGAACAATCGCGGCTCGTGCTCTCGACCAACATCGCCGGCGCCTATGCCGATCTCGCGCAACTCGCCGCCGAACGCCGGGTGCAGGAGAATGCGCTGCGCCTCCGCACCGAGACGCAGAAACTCGTCTCCGATCGCGTCGCTGCCGGCCTCGATACCCGCGCCGAAAGCAAGCAGGCCGATTCGGCGGTCCCCGCCGCACGCGCCACGCTCGCCGCAACCGACGAAGCGATCGGGCTGACCCGCAATCGCATCGCGGCTTTGCTGGGCAAGGGCCCCGATCGAGGCCTGACCATAGCCCTGCCCGTCTCGCCCGCCGAGGCGCGGTCGCTTCCCGCCGGCGTGACCACAGACCTGATCGGCCGCCGCCCCGACATCGCCGCCGCCCGTGCCCGGGTCGAGGCCGCCGCCAGCCGCATCAAGGTGGCGCGCGCCGACTTCTATCCCTCGGTCAATCTCAGTGCCTTGATCGGCTTCCAGTCGCTCGGCCTGTCGAACCTGTTCGACCGCGGCTCGACCTTCGGCCAGGCCGGCCCCGCGATCAGCCTGCCGATCTTCCGCGGCGGGCAGCTCGCCGGCCAATATAAGGGCGCCCGCGCCGGCTATGACGAAGCCGTCGCCAATTACGACGGCACCGTCGCCACTGCGTTCCGCGAAGTCGCCGACGCAGTGACCAGCCAACGCGCACTCGGCACCCGGCTCTCCGAGAGCCGGCAGGCGCTCGCCGATTCGGAAGCCGCCTATGGAATCGCCAGGCAACGCTATGAAGGCGGCCTGTCGACCTTCCTCGATGTTCTGACCGCCGAAGAGAGGGTGCTGCAGAACCGCCAGATCGTCGTCGACCTCGAGGCGCGGGCATTCACGCTCGACGTTCAATTGGTCCGCGCGCTCGGCGGAGGCTTTTCCAACAACAACACGGCCACCGCCGCACGCAAGGATTCGACCCATGGCTGACGCAGATCCCGCAGGCCTCCAGTTGCGCACCGACGAGGTGCAGAACAAGCCCAACACGCTCCGCAAGAAGCTGCTCGGCGGGATAGCCGGCGCCGTCTTGCTCGCCGGCGCCGGCTATGGCGGCTGGTATGCCCTGGTCGGCAGCCATCAT
>Ga0065165_1001667_pt1 | contig 22484 bp, 22 predicted proteins | sample AraplaMF_Cvi_mMF_FD_63813 | JGI IMG/M metagenome (GOLD analysis project Ga0065165, IMG submission 63813) | Arabidopsis root microbial communities from the University of North Carolina, USA - plate scrape MF_Cvi_mMF (version 2) (version 3) | ecosystem: Host-associated > Plants > Roots >... | reverse complement strand
AGGCCCAGGGACGAGGCGCAGTGGGCCAGCAGGGCGGCGGCGGCCTCGGTGGCGTAGCCCTGGCCCCAGGCGTCGCGCGTGATGATGAAGCCCAGCTCGCCGCGATGGTGCCGCCAGTCCAGGTCGATCAGTTCGCAATAGCCCAGGAACCAGTCGCTCTTGGCGTGGCGGATCGCCCAGTACAGCGCCCGGCGCTCGGCCATTTCGGCGACCTGGGCGGCGACGGCGGCGGCGACCTCGTCGGGATCCTCGATCGCGGCGCGGTCCCAGTGGGCCATCACCTCCGGATCGCTCATGAACGGGTAGACAAGGGGGGCGTCCTCAAGCGTCAGCGGCGTCAGCCTGAGGCGTTCGGTCTCGAGGATCATGCGGCGGAAAGGACCTGATACGGACGTGGGGAATGGTCTTGAGTGCGGACGGTTCGTCCCCAGCTATGGCGCGGGCTCGTCGCAAGTGATAGAGGGGCCGCTTCGTTTTTCGCGGCGGAAACGTCCGTCGCCCGGATCGAGATCGATTTAGACATGCTCATCGGCGTCCTGCTGACCATCAATATCATCGTTTGCGTCGTCCTGATCGGCGTGGTGCTGATGCAGCGCTCCGAAGGGGGCGCCCTGGGCATGGGCGGCGGCGGCGGCGGTTTCATGACCGCGCGCGGCGCGGGCGACCTGCTGACCCGCACGACCTGGATCCTGTTCGCGATCTTCCTGATCATCAGCCTGGCCCTGACCATCCTGACCGGCCGCATGGGCGCCAGCAATTCGGTGGTCGATCGCCTGAAGCTGGACGGCCTGGACAGCAAGACCCTGAACGCCGCCCCGCCGCCGGCCGGCCCGACCGCGCCGGCCCCGACCACTTCGCTCCCGGCCGCGGCCGCGCCGTCGACCGCCGCTCCGGCCGCCATCGAGGCGCCGACGCCGACGATCAGCGCCCCGACCCCGACCGTCTCGGCTCCCAAGCCGGCCGCGCCGGCCGCCAAGGCCCCGGCTCCCAAGGCTTCGACCAAGACCGAGGCGAAGACCCCCGCCGCCGCGCCGGTTCCGGTGATCAACGCCCCGGCTCCGGCCGAGCAACAGCCGGCCCAATAAGGGCCGGCGGCATTTTACTGTTGATGAACGCCGGTCTTTTCCCCGGCGACGTCGAATCACGGCTAATCTGATCGCCCATGACCCGGTACATCTTCATCACCGGCGGCGTGGTTTCCTCCTTGGGAAAAGGCCTCGCCTCCGCGGCGCTCGGAGCGCTCCTGCAGGCTCGCGGCTACAAGGTTCGCCTTCGTAAGCTCGACCCCTATCTCAACGTCGATCCGGGCACGATGAGCCCGTATCAGCACGGCGAGGTGTTCGTCACCGACGACGGGGCCGAGACCGACCTCGATCTTGGCCACTACGAGCGCTTCACCGGCGTGTCGGCCACCAAGGCCGACAACATCACCACCGGCCAGATCTACAAGACGATCATCGAGAAGGAGCGGCGCGGCGACTATCTGGGCGCGACCGTCCAGGTGATCCCGCACGTCACCAACGAGATCAAGGACTTCGTCCTGTCGCCGGCCATGGACGAGACGGGCGAGAAGCCGGTCGATTTCGTGCTGGTCGAGATCGGCGGCACGGTCGGCGACATCGAAGGGTTGCCGTTCTTCGAGGCCATCCGCCAGCTGCGCCAGGACCTGCCGCGCGGCCAGAGCTGCTACGTGCACCTGACCCTGCTGCCGTTCATCAAGACGGCCGGCGAGATGAAGACCAAGCCGACCCAGCACTCGGTCAAGGAGCTGCGCTCGATCGGCATCCAGCCCGACATCCTGCTGTGCCGCTGCGAGCAGGACATCCCGGTCGAGGAAAAGCGCAAGATCGCCCAGTTCTGCAACGTGCGTCCCAGCGCGGTGATCCAGGCGATGGACTCATCGTCGATCTACGCGGTGCCGATCGACTATCACAAGGAAGGCCTGGACGCCGAGGTGCTGGACGTGTTCGGCATGAGCGACGCGCCCAAGCCGGACCTGTCGCGCTGGGAGGCGATCGACCAGACCGTCAACCACCCCGACGGCGAAGTGACCATCGCCGTGGTCGGCAAGTACACGGTCTTGAAGGACGCCTACAAGTCGCTGATCGAGGCCCTGCACCACGGCGGCCTGGCCAACAAGGTCAAGGTCAACCTGGACTGGGTCGAGAGCGAGACCTTCGAGGGCGACGAGGGCGCGGCCGCGGCCCGCCTGGAGAACGCCCACGCCATCATGGTGCCCGGCGGCTTCGGCGAACGGGGGGCGGAAGGCAAGATCCGCGCCGCCCAGTTCGCCCGCGAACGCAAGGTGCCCTATTTCGGCATCTGCTTCGGCATGCAGATGGCGGTGATCGAGACGCTGCGGAACGTGGCGGGGATCAAGGACGCCTCGTCCAGCGAGTTCGGCCCCACCGAGCGTCCCGTGGTCGGCATCATGACCGAGTGGATCAAGGGCAACGAGACCGTCCAGCGGCGCAGCAACGACGACCTGGGCGGCACCATGCGCCTGGGGGCCTACGAGGCCGTGCTGACCGCGGGCTCGAAGGTCGCCGAGATCTACGGGACCACCGACATCAGCGAGCGCCACCGCCACCGCTACGAGGTCAACATCGGCTACGCCCACCTGATGGAGGACGCCGGCCTGAAGCTGACTGGTCGTTCGCCCAACGGCGTGCTGCCCGAGATCGTCGAGCGCGAGGACCATCCGTGGTTCATCGGGGTGCAATACCACCCCGAACTGAAGAGCCGTCCGTTCGCCCCGCACCCCCTGTTCGCCAGCTTCATCGCGGCGGCGAAAGAGCAGGGCAGGCTGGTCTAACAAGCGCGGTTGCATCTCCGAACAGATTCGGGCATAAGCGCGCCCTCACGCGGCGGCCTGGGCATTGCCCGAGTCGCCGCTTCCGATTTTCACGCTCAGCGAGCAGAGTCACTTCGATGGCCGTTCCTAAAAGAAAAACTTCGCCTTCTCGCCGGAACATGCGCCGGTCGCACCACGCCCTGGGCGCCAATTCCTTCGTGGAAGACAAGGACTCGGGCGAACTGCGCCGTCCGCACCACGTCGACCTGAAGACCGGCCTGTACAACGGCAAGCAGATCCTGACGCCGAAGGAAGACTAGGCCTTCGGTCCGCTTCGCTTCGGCGGAGCGACAAGGCGAAGCCTGAAAGGCGGCGGTCCTCGGACCGCCGCCTTTTCGCTGTTCCGCGCAGCTTTCCCCAAGTGGTGCGACCGCTCCCATGCTTTGTCTGGACACGGATTTCGACAACGCTGTCGAATGAACCGTGTTATCTTGACGGCAGGGAGATTGACCCATGCTCACACGCCGAAACCTAACGGCGGGACTGGGATTGTCGCTGATGGCCGAACAGGCCTGGGCTCGATCCGCGACGCCAGCGCCCCTGCTGCAACGGGTCTCGCTGCAGACGCCGCCCACGCCGACATCGCCGCCGCCCGGCGCGCTCCCGCCGGCCGAGGCCGAGCCGCCCCCGGTCTTCCTCGACACCGCGCTGGACCCGATCGATCGGATGACGGTCGAGGTCTTCATCAACGAGCAGGGTCCGTTCAACTTCGTCGTCGACACCGGCGCGGACCGCAGCGCGCTGTCGACGACCGTGGCCGAGCGGCTGGGTCTGGAACGCGGCCCCGACGTGATGCTGCACGGGGTCGGCGGCTCGGCCCTGACCCCCACGGCCAAGGTGCCGCTGATGGTGGCGGGCGATTCGCGCATAAAGAACGCCGAACTGCCGGTGCTGACGCCCGAGCGTCTGGGCGTGGACGGCCTGCTGGGCGTCGACATGCTCGACGACCGCAACGTCATCATGGACTTCCGCCGCAAGCGACTGGAGGTCCGTCGCAGCTCCCCCATGTCGACCGCCTATCCCAGCGTGCGCGAGGTCTCGGTGATCGCCGACGCCCGTTTCGGCCGACTGGCGGTCGCCAACGCCCGGGTCAGCGGCGTGCGCTGCGTGGCCTTCATCGACTCCGGCTCCGGCGCCAGCATGGGCAACATGGCCCTGGCGCAGGCCGTCAAGCTGCGAGTGCGCCGCAAGCCCGAACCCGCCATGGCGGTTCGGTTGATCGGCGCGGCGGGCGAGGCGACGGTGGGCGAACTGCGCATCGTTCGCTCGATCGAGCTGGGCGCCCTGCGGATGACCAACGTGCCCCTGGTGCTGGCCGACCTGCACATCTTCGACGTCTGGAACCTCAACAGCCGGCCCGCCGTGCTGCTGGGCGTCGACGTGCTGAGGATGTTCGCCCGGGTCGAGCTGGACTTCGGTTCGGACCGGGTGAAGTTCCGCCTCGGCAAGGGCTGGGCGCCGCCGATCCTGCAGGCCTGAGGGACGGGATTCACCGAACGTCCGTTCCGACGATCCGGCCAGCGCCGGTTGCGGTTCGCGGCCCGCGCCGCTAAGGGGAAGCGCCTTTTGAAAGGGGAGCTCCCATGACCGAGATCGTCGACATCATCGCCCGCGAAATCCTGGACAGCCGCGGCAATCCGACGGTCGAGGTCGATGTGGTGCTGGAGGACGGCGCCTTCGGTCGCGCCGCCGTGCCGTCGGGCGCCTCGACCGGCGCGCACGAAGCGGTCGAAAAGCGTGACGGCGACAAGTCCCGCTACGGCGGCAAGGGGGTCAAGGCCGCGGTGGACGCCGTCAACGGCGAGCTGTTCGACGCGCTGTCGGGCGTCGACGCCGAAGACCAGCGCCGCATCGACAACCTGATGATCGAGTTGGACGGCACGCCCAACAAGAGCCGCCTCGGCGCTAACGCCATCCTCGGCGTCTCGCTGGCCACGGCCAAGGCCGCGGCGGAGTCGGCCGGCCTGCCGCTCTACAAATACGTCGGCGGCGTCTCGGCCCGCGTTCTGCCCGTCCCGATGATGAACATCATCAACGGCGGGGCCCACGCCGACAATCCGATCGACATCCAGGAATTCATGATCCTGCCGACCGGCGCCCCGACCTTCGCCGAAGCGCTGCGGATGGGCGCGGAGATCTTCCACGGCCTGAAGAAGGCTCTGAAGGACGCCGGCCACAACACCAACGTCGGCGACGAAGGCGGCTTCGCCCCGAACCTCGGCTCCGCCGAGGACGCGCTGGCCTTCATCGTCAAGGCGGGCGAGGCGGCCGGCTACAAGTCGGGCGAGGACTTCGTCCTGGGCCTGGACGTCGCGGCGACCGAGTTCTTCAAGAACGGCAAGTACGAGCTGGAGGGCGAGGGCAAGAGCCTGGATCCGGCTCAGATGGTCGACTACCTGGCCAATCTGGCCGGCAAGTTCCCGATCCTGTCGATCGAGGACGGCATGTCGGAAGATGATTTCGAAGGCTGGAAGCTGCTGACCGACACCTTGGGCAAGAAGGTCCAGTTGGTCGGCGACGACCTGTTCGTCACCAACCCCAAGCGGCTGCAGCTGGGCCTGGACAAGGGCCTGGCCAACTCGATCCTGATCAAGGTCAACCAGATCGGCACCCTGTCGGAAACCATCGACGCCGTCGATCTGGCTCACCGCAACGCCTACACCAGCGTCATGAGCCATCGCTCGGGCGAGACCGAGGACAGCACGATCGCCGACCTGGCCGTCGCCCTGAACTGCGGTCAGATCAAGACCGGCTCGCTGGCCCGCTCGGACCGGCTGGCCAAGTACAACCAGCTGCTGCGCATCGAAGAAGCTCTCGACGACCAGGCGGTCTATGCCGGCCGCGCGGTCCTCAAGGGCCGCTAGGCGGCCTTCATCTGACGACACGAGAAGCGCGCCGGTCGGCTCCGGCGCGCTTCTTGTTATCCGCCGCGCGGAAACGTCGCTTTTTCTATTATTGAGTGTGGAGCCGATGCCTTTTCGCGCGAGTCGGGCCAAGTTGGCGCCGTCGGATTCGGGGCGTCGAAACGGTCGAAGCCTGTCCGTGCGTTGGGGGAATCGCACCTATGAAGATGAAGAGCGTCCGCGGCGCCGCCGCGTTGGTTTTGGCCGCGACCCTGCCCCTCGCGACGCCGGCCCGCGCCGACGCGGTTCGTGGCGTCATCATTCAAACAGAGGGGCACATCTCGCCCTCTTGCCGAACCGTCGTTCTCAAGCGCAAGGACAATGGAGCGACGATATCGTTCCGCATCGCCACGACCAATAGCGAGGACGGCGTCATGGCGGTGACCTTGACCGCCCTGACGACGGGTCGCGAAGTGCAGATCTTTTATACTCCCGGGGTCACGACCGGTTGCGGTAGCGAGCCCCGCATCGAGTACATCACGCTCTTCGCACAGGGCTACTGAGGCGGTGTCTCCCACGCCGGCCAGTCCGCACGGGCCACGTTCGCAAGCCAAATTTCGACGGCGAGTGTTGTCGAATGGCGACGATCGCCCGCCCGGCGACAATCCTTGATTTTCGAGCCGCGTTCGGTCGCCGGCCTTGTGGCGCTATCGCGCGGTCGTGGGGGATGGTTCGTCCGCCAGCCGCCCCAGCGTGCGCACGTCGTCCAGCGACAGGTCGACCTTCTTGACGACATAGGCCGTGGCGGCGACGAAGCGCTGGTAGGTCTGAGCGTCGGCGGCGATGTCGGCGGGAGAGTTGGGGTTGGGACCCGAGAACAGCCTGTTGTCCGTATAGACGCCGTTCGCAGGCCGGACGGGTCGGCCGGGCAAGGGAACCTCGCCCATCACCAGGTCGTGGAGCTTGCCGGTGCGGGCCCGCCAGCCGCCCCCATTCACCCGTTCCAGACGCTCGGGGGCGTAGGCCAGGGTCAGTAACATGATCTGCATGGTCAGGCTGGCGGCTTTGTCGGCCTTGGCGTTTGAGTCGCTTTCCGCGCGGCCCATTCCGAGCCCGAAGGTTATCCAGCGGCCGGAATCCTCCCACAGCGTGGCGAAGGCGTCCTTGTCGAGCGGCACCTGCAGCCCGTCTCCGAAGTCCAGCTTGGTCGGTTTGCCCTTGACGACGGTCGGCTCGGGACCGTCGCCGACGATGGAGCGTTCGCGGAGCGGCCGGGCCGCGCCGGCGTACGCCAGGGCGGGCGTCATGCCGAAGCCGGCGAGAGACAGGATGAAAGCGCGCCGTCCGAACATGTAACCCCCCAATTTTTGTTACCGCTAACCTATAACGCCGATTTCGACTTTGCACAAAGCGCCTGCGTGCGGCGATTCGCGACGCTCTTACCGCCGACCGCTCGATCCGAAGGCGCCCGGCGCCCGTCTTCACCAACAATTTTTCTAAAAGCTAAATTCGCCGCCCTGCACACGGCGGCGAAAAATCTCCAAAAACGTTCGGTTCAATGCTGCGACGCGGTATCTAGATGCCTTTGAAACCATCTCAAATGAAAGCATGGGGCGGCTGCTTTCGACATCTTGCCCCGACCCGCGCGAACCGCCCATTTAGCAAGGCGTTAAGCATGATCGGGCAGGCTGAATCCATCCTCCTGGGAATCGCTGATGTTCGCCCGACTGCAACCCTTCCTGCCGACCGCGGCGCTTCTCCTGCTGATCACCTACTTCGTGTTTCACGCCCTGACGGGCGAACGCGGGCTGTTGTCAACGTCGCAGCGCAACGCAGATCTCGCCGCCAAGACTCTGGAGTTGAAGAAGATCCGCGCCGAAAGGATGGACCTGGAGGCCCGTGCTCGTCTATTACGCAGCGGCAGTTTGTCGGCGGACCTCCTGGAAGAACGCGCGCGTTCGCTCCTGGGATACGCCGACCCCAAGGACTATGTGATCCGCACTCCGCGCTAGGCGCTTGGTGGGGACCCTGTCCTCGGTTCTGCCGGGTTTGACACAGGCCCCCATCTACGCGGAACCGAAGGTTCATTCGGCCGGTGGGCGTCCAGGAGTAGGCCGCGATGAAGATTGGCCAGGGAGAGTTGAATGGCGCGTGCGCGCAAGGGTGAAGCCCCGGCGGGGAAGGCTGACGCCACCGGTGTCAACGCCTTCGTCGGCAAGGACGAGCTTCTGAAATTCTACCAGGACATGCTGTTGATCCGTCGCTTCGAGGAGCGGGCCGGCCAACTGTACGGCATGGGCCTGATCGGCGGCTTCTGCCACCTGTACATCGGCCAGGAAGCGATCGCCGTCGGCATGCAGTCGATCAAGGTCAAGGGCGACCAGATCATCACCGGCTACCGTGACCACGGCCACATGCTGGCCGCCGGCATGGATCCGAACGAGGTCATGGCCGAACTGACCGGCCGCGCGGGCGGTTCGTCGCGCGGCAAGGGCGGCTCGATGCACATGTTCGACGTCGAGACCGGCTTCTACGGCGGCCACGGCATCGTCGGCGCCCAGGTCTCGCTGGGCACCGGCCTGGCGCTGAACAACCATTACCGCGGCAACGGCAACGTCGCCTTCGCCTATTTCGGCGACGGCGCGGCCAACCAGGGACAGGTCTACGAAAGCTTCAACATGGCCCAGCTGTGGAAGCTGCCGGTCGTGTACGTGATCGAGAACAACCAGTACGCCATGGGCACCAGCGTCGAGCGTTCGGCGTCGGAGACCGCCTTCCACAAGCGCGGCACCTCGTTCCGGATCCCGGGCGAGGAAGTCGACGGCATGGACGTGATCGCCGTGGCCGAGGCCGGCGCCCGCGCCGCCGAGCACGCCCGCAGCGGCCAGGGCCCGTTCATCCTGGAGATGAAGACCTATCGCTATCGCGGCCACTCGATGTCCGACCCGGCCAAGTACCGCACCAAGGACGAGGTCGACAACGTCAAGCAGACCCGCGACCCGATCGATCACCTGAAGGAGCGCCTGGCCAAGGCCGGCGTCACCGAGGACGACCTGAAGGTCGTCGACGCCGAGGTGAAGCGCATCGTGGCCGAGGCGGCCGAATTCGCCCGCACCAGCCCCGAGCCCGATCCTTCCGAACTCTACACCGACGTATACCTGGAGGCCGCCCAGTGACGGACATCCTGATGCCCGCCCTGTCCCCGACGATGGAAGAGGGGACCCTGGCCAAGTGGCTGGTCAAGGAAGGCGACACCGTCAAGGCCGGCGACGTGATCGCCGAGATCGAGACCGACAAGGCGACGATGGAAGTCGAAGCCGTCGATGAAGGCGTGATCGAGGCCATCGTCGTGCCCGCCGGGTCCGAGAACGTGAAGGTCAACACCCTGATCGCCAGGCTGAAGGGCGAGGGCGAGGCCGCTTCGCCGGCTCCGGCCGCCGCCCCGGCCGTCGCCGAAGCCGCTCCGGCGCCCGCGCCGGTCGCCGCCGCGGCTCCGTCCGCCGGTCCGATCTCGGCCGCCTCGACCTTCGCCGATCCGGAAATCCCGGAAGGCACGCCGCTGAAGAAGATCACGGTCCGCGACGCCCTGCGCGACGCCATGGCCGAGGAGATGCGTCGCGACGACCGCGTGTTCCTGATGGGCGAGGAAGTCGCCCAGTACCAGGGCGCCTACAAGGTCAGCCGCGACCTGCTGCAGGAGTTCGGGGACAAGCGCGTCATCGATACGCCGATCACCGAGCACGGCTTCGCCGGCCTGGGCGTCGGCGCGGCCATGGCCGGCCTGAAGCCGATCGTCGAATTCATGACCTGGAACTTCGCCATGCAGGCGATCGACCAGATCATCAACTCGGCCGCCAAGACGCTCTACATGTCGGGCGGCCAGATCAAGTCGTCGATCGTGTTCCGCGGCCCGAACGGCGCGGCCTCGCGGGTCGGCGCCCAGCACAGCCAGGACTACGCGGCCTGGTACGGCAACGTCCCCGGCCTGAAGGTCGTCGCGCCCTATGACGCGGCCGACGCCAAGGGGCTGATGAAGGCCGCCATCCGCGACCCGAACCCGATCGTCTTCCTCGAACACGAGATGATGTACGGCCACGAGTTCGACATCCCGGACGTCGAGGACTGGGTCGTGCCGATCGGCAAGGCCAAGATCCGTCGCCAGGGTTCGGACGTGACCCTGGTGGCCTACAGCCGCATGGTGGGCTTCGCCCTGCAGGCGGCCGAGGAACTGGCCAAGGAAGGCATTTCGGCCGAGGTCGTCGACCTGCGCACGATCCGCCCCCTGGACCACGACACGATCCTGGAAAGCGTCAAGAAGACCAACCGTCTCGTGACGGTCGAGGAAGGTTGGGGCCCGATGGGCGTCGGCGCCGAGATTGTCGCCCGGATCACCGAGTTCGGCTTCGACTACCTGGACGCCCCGCCGCTGCGGGTGCACCAGGAAGACGTGCCGCTGCCCTACGCGGCGAACCTGGAAGCCCTGTCGCTGCCTTCGGTCCCCAAGATCGTCAAGGCGGCCAAGACGGTCTGCTACCGGTGATCATCCGGCCCGTTCACCTAGGCCCTGGCCTGTGTGAACGGGCTTGGAGGCCGTCATGACCCAGACCCTCAACGGCTCCTGCCACTGCGGCGCGGTGCATGTGCAGCTCGACCCCGGCCGGCCGGTGGCCGAGCTGGCCCTGCGGGCCTGCCAATGCGGCTTCTGCCGTCGGCAGGGGGCGCGGACCACCAGCGATCCGGCCAGCCGCCTGCACATCACCGCCGCGCCGGGCTCGCTGACCCGCTACCGGTTCGGACGGCGGGCGGTGGATTTCCTGATCTGCCGGGAATGCGCCGTCTATGTTGCGGCGATGATCGAGGACGAGGGCCAGGCCTACGCCACCCTCAACGTCGTAGGGACCGATCTGCCGGGTTTCGCCGATCGCGAACCCGGACGGCTGGACTATCACGACGAAACGGACGAACAACGCCTTGCCCGTCGCAAGGCCAAATGGACGCCGACCACTCTGGTCGAAGCCGTCCCGAACGCTTGAGGAAGAAGCTCAATGTCGATCGACATCCTGATGCCCGCCCTGTCGCCCACCATGGAGGAGGGGACCCTCGCCAAGTGGCACGTCAAGGTCGGCGACACCGTCAAGGCCGGCGACGTGATCGCCGAGATCGAGACCGACAAGGCGACCATGGAGGTCGAGGCCGTCGACGAGGGCGTGATCGAGGCCATCCTGGTCGAGGCCGGGACCGAGAACGTCAAGGTCAACGCGCCGATCGCCAAGCTGGCCGGCGAGGGCGAAAGCCCGGCGCCGCCGCCGGCCAAGGCTCCTCCGGCCGCTGAAGCGCCCAAGGCCGCTCCCGCCCCGGCCGCGCCTGTCCAGGCCGCCGGCGAAACCGCCGCGCCCGCCAAGCCGGCTCCGGCCGCCGCCCCGACCGGTGATCGCGTCTTCGCTTCGCCCCTGGCCCGCCGCCTGGCCTCGGCCGCGAACCTGGACCTCAAGTCGATCGCCGGCACCGGCCCGCACGGCCGCGTGGTCAAGGCCGACGTCGAAGCCGCCCAAAAGGGCGGCGCGCCCGCGGCCAAGGCCGCTCCGGCCGCCGGCGCTTCGGCCCCCACCGCCGCCGAACCGCGCAAGGTGCTGTCGCTGGAGCAGATGGGCATCCCCGCCGGCTCCTACGACCTCGTGCCGCTGGACGGCATGCGCAAGACCATCGCGCGCCGCTTGACCGACAGCTTCCGGGACGTGCCGCACTTCCCGCTGACGATCGATCTGGAGATCGACGCCCTGCTGGCCGCGCGCGCCAAGATCAACCACCTGCTGGAAGGCCAGGGCGTGAAGGTGTCGGTCAACGACATCATCATCAAGGCCGTGGCCGTGGCCCTCAAGCGCGTGCCGGAGGCCAACGCCTCCTACACGCCGGAAGGCATCGCCCTCCACAAGCACGCCGACATCGCCGTGGCCGTGGCCATCGACGGCGGCCTGATCACTCCGATCGTCCGCGCCGCCGAGACCAAGGGCCTGGCCCAGATCTCGGCCGAGGTGAAGGACCTGGCGGCCCGCGCCAAGTCCAAGAAGCTGAAGCCCGAGGAATTCCAGGGCGGCACCTTCTCGGTCTCCAACCTGGGCATGTTCGGCATCAAGAGCTTCGCCTCGATCATCAACGAGCCGCAGGGCGCGATCATGAGCGTCGGGGCCGGCGAGCAGCGCCCGGTGGTCAAGGACGGCCAACTGGCCGTGGCCACGGTGATGACCGTCACCCTGACCTGCGACCACCGCGTGGTCGACGGCGCGATCGGGGCCAAGTTCCTGGCCGCCTTCAAGCCGCTGATCGAAGAGCCGCTGACCCTGATCGTCTAAGTCGAAGGGGAGGGCAGGGATGTCCGTCTACGACTATTCCGCCAAGACGCTGGACGGCCAGGACGCGAGCCTGGCCGACTATCGCGGCCAGGTGCTGCTGATCGTCAACACGGCCAGCAAGTGCGGTTTCACCCCGCAATACGAGGGACTGGAGACGCTGTACCGGGCCTACAAGGACAAGGGCTTCACCGTCCTGGCCTTCCCCTGCAACCAGTTCGGGGCCCAGGAGCCGGGGAACGCCGAGGAGATCGCGAACTTCTGTTCGTTGACCTACGACGTGACCTTCCCGGTCCTGGCCAAGATCGACGTCAACGGCCCTTCGGCCCATCCGCTCTACGCCTATCTCAAGCACGAGCAGAAGGGGCTTCTGGGCACCGAGGCGATCAAGTGGAACTTCACCAAGTTCCTGATCGGTCGCGACGGCGAGGTCGTCGAACGCTTCGCCCCCACCACCAAGCCTGAAGACCTGAAGCTGGCCGTCGAGGCCCTGCTTTAACGCTCTCTCCTGGACCGGCCCGCGGGCCGATCGACCGACGCCCGCCGGCTCCCCCCGAAGGCGTCAAACCTAGGGTAAGAAGACCATGTCCACGGAATTCGACGTCGTCGTCATCGGGGCCGGCCCCGGCGGTTATGTGGCCGCGATCCGCGCCAGCCAGCTGGGCCTGAAGACGGCGATCATCGAGCGCGAGAACCTCGGCGGCATCTGCCTCAACTGGGGCTGCATCCCGACCAAGGCGCTGCTGAAGTCCGGCGAGATCTACGAGCAGCTGTCTCACCTTGGCGGCTACGGCCTGTCGGTCGAGAAGGCCTCGTTCGACTTCGCCAAGATCATCGACCGCTCGCGCGGCGTGGCCAAGCAGATGTCCTCGGGCATCGCTTTCCTGATGAAGAAGCACAAGATCGAGGTCGTCGAGGGCGAGGCCAAGCTCGAGAAGGGCAGTCCGTCGCCCAAGGTGGTCGTGGCCCTGAAGGCCGGCGGCAGCCGCACGATCCAGGCCAAGAACGTGATCCTGGCCAGCGGCGCCCGGGCCCGCGACATCCCGGCCATCGGCGCGGTGTCGGACGGCGACAAGATCTGGACCTATCGCGACGCCCTGGCTCCCAAGGCCATGCCCAAGTCGCTGGTGGTCATCGGCTCGGGCGCCATCGGCATCGAGTTCGCCAGCTTCTACCGCGCCCTGGGCGCGGAGGTGACCGTGGTCGAGGCCGTCGACCGTATCATGCCTGTCGAGGACGCCGAGGTCTCCAAGGCCGCCCAGAAGGCCTTCGAGAAGCGCGGCATCGCCTTCCGCGTCGGCGCCAAGGTGACCAAGGTCGAGAAGACCAAGGACGGCGTGTCGGTGGCCGTCGAGGCCGGCGGCAAGGCCGAGGTCCTGACCGCCGAGAAGTGCATCGTCGCCGTCGGCATCGCCCCGAACACCGAAGGCCTGGACGCCATCGGCCTGAACATGGACCGTGGCCACGTGGTCACCGGCAAGCACGGCGAGACCAACGTGCCCGGCCTCTACGCCATCGGCGACGCCGCCGGTCCGCCCTGGCTGGCCCACAAGGCCAGCCACGAGGGCATCCACGCGGCCGAGCACATCGCCGGCTTCAAGACCCCGCACGTCAACTCGCCGATCCCGGGCTGCACCTACGCCAACCCGCAGGTCGCCTCGGTGGGCCTGACCGAGGCCGCGGCGAAGGCCGCCGGCCTCGACGTCAAGGCCGGTCGCTTCCCGTTCCGCGTCAATGGCAAGGCCGTGGCGGCGGGCGAGATCGAGGGCTTCGTCAAGACGGTGTTCGACGGCAAGACCGGCGCCCTGATCGGCGCCCACATGATCGGCCACGAGGTCACCGAGATGATCCAGGGCTTCGTCACGGCCATCACCCTGGAGGCCACCGAGGAAGACCTGCACGGCATCGTCTACGCCCACCCGACCATGTCGGAGGCCATGCACGAGGCCGCGCTGGACGCATACGGGCGCGTGCTGCACATCTAGGCTTGGCCTAGCGCCAAAGGAGAAGGGCGGCGCTTGCCGAGCGTCGCCCTTTTGTTTGCCCCAAGCGCCCCTAGGGTCGCTTGCGCAACTGGGCGTCCACGCTCCATTCGCCCGGTCCGGCGAAGGCCAGGTACAGGAAGACGAAGCAGAACAGGATCGCCGCCTCGCCGCCGTTCAGCGCCGGCCAGAAGCCCTTCGCGGCGTGGGCCAGGAAATAGGCCACGGCCATCTGGCCCGACAGCACGAAGGCCACGGGGCGCGTGAACAGGCCCAGCGCCAGCAGCGCGCCGCCGACGATCTCCAGCCAGGCGGCGGCCACCAGGATCGGGGGCAACGGATCGGGGACGCCCTCCTGCGCCGCCGGGAAGTGGAACACCTTCATCAGGCCGTGCTCCATGAACAGCAGGGCGGCGATGATGCGCAGCAGGCTCAGGATGCGCGGCGTCCAGACGATCAGTCGTTCCATGTCGTTCTCCCTCCAAAATCGACGGCCGAAACGAAAAGGCCCGGCGAACTCTCGGTTCGCCGGGCCTCGAAAGCGACGACGCCCGCCAGGCCCATCAGGCCGCCCTGGCGTCCTGGTCGGCCATCCGCTGGATGGCGACATAGTCGGTCTTGCCGCTGCCCAGCACGGGCACCTGGGGGACCTTGAGGATCTTGCGCGGCACGGCCAGCTCCGGCGCGCCGATGCTCTGGGCGTGGGCCACCAGCGAGGTGACGGCGGCGTCCTGGCGATCGGTGACCAGGACCAGCCGCTCGCCCTTCTTCTTGTCGGGCATCGAGATCACGGCGTGGCGGCCGTCGGGCCACACGGCGGAGGCCAGGTCCTCGGCGGCGGTCAAGGAGACCATTTCGCCGCCGATCTTGGCGAAGCGCTTCACCCGGCCCTTGATGGTGATCCACAGGTCGTCGGTGACGGTGACGACGTCGCCGGTGTCGTGCCAGCCGCCTTCGGGGACGTCGACGCCGCCGTCCTCGCGCAGATAGCCCGACATGATGTTGGGGCCGCGCACCAGCAGGCGGCCGCCCTCGGCGATGCCCTCGACCGGCTCGACCTTCCATTCCTGGCCGGGCAGCAGGCCGCCCACCGTGCCCCGGCGATTGTCGTCGGGCTTGTTGACCGCGATCACCGGCGAGGCCTCGGTCGCGCCGTAGCCTTCCAGCACCGGCACGTTGCCGAACTTCTCGGCGATCAGGTTGTGGGTCTCCTCCCGAACCTTCTCGGCGCCGCAGACGATGAACTTCAGGCCGGCCAGTTCGTCGCTCTCCGAGGCGCGGGCGTACTGGTTGACGAAGGTGTCGGTGGCCAGCAACACCGAGGCGCCGGCGTTCTTCAGCAACGCCGGGATCTGCTTGGTGTGCAGCGGCGACGGATACTGGAAGGCCTTCATGCCGGTCAGCAGCGGCAGGACCACCCCGCCGGTCAGGCCGAAACAGTGGAACACCGGCAGCGGGTTGAAGAACACCCAGGCCGGATCCAGTTCGATATGGGCGGCGATCTGCATCGCGTTGGAGACGAGGTTGGCCTGGCTCAGGACCACGCCGCGCGGCGCGCCGAAGCTGCCCGAGGTGAACAGCACCACGCCGGGATCCGACGGCTTGGCGTGGGCGCGGAACTGGCGCGGGAAGAGGCCGGCGGCGGCCGCGAACAGCTTGTCGCCAAGGCCGATCGTGCCGCGCACGTCCTCCAGATAGGTGATCGTCGCCTTGGCCTCGAGCGCGTCGACGATGTCGTGCAGCTTGCCCAGCTCGATGAACTTGTGGGCCGTCAGTACGCGCTTGACCCCGGCCAGTTCGCAGGCGGCGCGCAGGTTGCGCAGGCCGGCCGTGAAGTTGAGCATGGTCGGCACGCGGCCGAAGGCGTGCAGGGCGAAGAAGGTCACCACCGCCCCCGACCCGGACGGCAACAGGATCCCGACGTGTTCGCCCGGCTTGGTCATCGCCGCGATCTTGCGGCCGAGCGCGAAGCTCGCGCGCACCAGGTCGGTGTAGCTGAGCGGATTGCGATCCTGGTCCTCCAGGATCAGCTTCCGGGCGCCGTAGGCGTCACGGGCGTCGAGCAGGGCGTCGAAGATGGCTTTCTGACCATCCTGCGCATTGAAAACTACCGGCATGCCGGCGAAACCTCCCGGAAGCGCGATGCCGCGCCCTCGTCTGATTGAAGCGGGACCCTAGCGACGGCGTGTCGCTTTGCAAACTCCGTTACGTGCACGGAAGCGCACCGGTCCTTCTAAAATGCGCTCGGGCCCTTGTCGTTCAAGGGCTGGCGGGCGGAGAGGCCGTGCGATGTCGCAGGGCGTCGTCGACCGCCTCCAGCCAGGGGCCGCGCACCGAATCCGTCTCCAGATGCAGGGCGTGGCGCGCCGCGGGGTATCGGGTCTCGACACAGCGGGGCAGGGCGGCGCAGACCGCGCTCTGGGGCTGGGGCAGGGCTTTGACGTCCTGGCCGGCGTCCAGCATCACGACGGGGGTCTGCACGCGCTCCAGGTCGCGGCCCGTCGCGTCGACGGCGTCGTAGAAGGCCGCGTACCAGGCCAGGCTCGGCGCGCCCATGCGCAGGTCGGGATTGGCCAGTTGCCACGCCGGCTGCACGGCGCCGCGCGCCCGGTCGTGGGTCAGCCGAGCGGCGAAGCCGTCCGGTCCCTCGCGGTTCCAGCCCGCTTGGCCTGGATAACGCACGAAGCCCAGCTTCAGGCCCCGGGCCCAGCGGGCGATGCGGATCAGTTCACCCTTGGCGCGCGGCGGGTCGGCGACATCGAAATTGGGCGAGGAGAGGATCGCGGCGTCCGCCTGCAGCCCTTCCTCCAGGGCGCGCAGGGCCACCAGGCCGCCGTCGCCAGCCCCCAGGATCGCGAACCGATCCTGGCCTTTCGGACGGATCACCGCCTTGACCATCGCCCGGGTCGCCGTGACGTCGGGGGCGAAGCTGGTCGCGTGGCCCAGGTCGCGCCAGGGCGTGGCCCGCTCGGACCCGCCCTGGCCCTGGCGCTCCAGGATCCAGACGACGTAATCGCGGTCGTTGAGGTCGCGGGCCGTCTCGAACCAGGCCTCGGCCGACTCGCCATAGGCCGGCAGGATCAGGACCTGTCCCCTCGGCGCCCCGTGGGGCGCGGAGACGCCATAGCGCTGCACCAGGTCGTCGCCGACCTTCACATAACCCCAGGCCCAGCCGGCCGGCGGCTGGAACCGCGCATCGAGGGCAGGGGGCGTGCGGCTTTCGGCGAAGGGCGCGCGGACGCTGTTGTCGCCGCAGGAGACGAGCGGCAGGACCAGCAAGGCCCAGGCGAGAACAGGGAGGCGGCGACGCATTCCGGCCACTCATTTCGCGCCTTTGCGTCACATGCAAGAACGCATGCTTGATCCGGAGGCCAAGAAGGCCGATCTAGGCCGTCATGGTCACCCTGATCGACACGCTGAACGCCCGCGCTCCCGAAGACCGCGCCGTCCGCCACCCCGAAAAGCAGAACCGCCCCGACACGCCGGTCCTGCGCAAACCCGAATGGCTGCGCGTCCGCGCGCCGGGTTCGCCCGGCTACAACGAGACCCGCGGCATCGTTCGCGATCACAAGCTGACCACGGTCTGCGAGGAAGCCGCCTGCCCGAACATCGGCGAGTGCTGGAGCCAGAAGCACGCGACCATGATGATCATGGGCGAGATCTGCACCCGGGCCTGCGCCTTCTGCAACGTCTCGACCGGCCTGCCCAACGCCCTGGACGCCGACGAGCCGCGCCGCGTGGCCGAGGCCGTGGCCAAGATGGGCCTCAAGCACGTGGTCATCACCTCGGTCGACCGCGACGACCTGGCTGACGGCGGCGCCGCCCACTTCGCGCAGGTGGTGCTGGCCATCCGCGCGGCCGCGTCCGGCACGACCATCGAGATCCTGACCCCGGACTTCCTGCGCAAGGACCGGGCCGAGAACGTGGTCATCGACGCCCGTCCGGACGTCTTCAATCACAATCTGGAAACCGTGCCGCGGCTTTATCTGAAGATCCGTCCCGGCGCCCGCTATTATCACTCGCTGCGCCTGCTGGAGCGCGTCAAGGAGCGCGACCCCTCCCAGTTCACCAAGTCCGGCCTGATGGTCGGCCTGGGCGAGACCAAGGAGGAGGTCATGCAGGTGATGGACGACATGCGCTCGGCCGGCGTCGACTTCATCACCATCGGCCAGTACCTGCAGCCCACCCGCAAGCACGCCGCGATCGACCGCTTCGTGACGCCCGACGAGTTCAAGGCCTACGAGGCCATCGCCCGGGCCAAGGGTTTCCTGATGGTCTCGGCCAGTCCGCTGACCCGCTCGTCGCACCACGCCGGCGAGGACTTCGCCAAGCTGCAGGCCGCGCGCCGGGCGCTGGACGCGAAAGCGGGCTAGGCGCTTGCATCGTCACGTCGTCACCCGGGTGCTGCCCTATGCGCCCGAACAGCTCTTCGCGCTGGTCGGGGACGTGGAGGCCTATCCGCAGTTCGTGCCGTGGATCACGGCCATGCGCACCTGGAACGGCCGCGCCGACGCCCAGGTCTCGACCGTGGACGCCGAGGCCCAGGTCGGGTTCTCGTTCCTGCGCGAGAAGTTCGCCACCCGGGTGCGGCGCGACGCGGCGGCCCTGACGGTGGACGTCAGCCTGCTCTACGGCCCGTTCAAGCGCCTCTCGAACCAGTGGCGCTTTCTGCCGCACGAGGCGGGAACGACCGTGGAGTTCGTCATCGATTTCGCGTTCAAGTCCAAGATCCTCGACGCCATGCTGGCCGCCAATCTCGATCGGGCGGCCAATACGCTGATCGGCTGTTTCGAGGACCGCGCCCGGGCGATCTATGGCGTGAAACCCTAGCGCCCCCTGAAGGCCGCCGGACGCTTCTGCAGGAAGGCGCTGACCCCCTCGATGAAGTCGTCGGTCTTGCCGGCCGCCTTTTGCGCTTGGCGCTCGGCGTCCAGTTGGTCCGCCCAGTCGGCGTCGAGGCTGTTCCAGACCAGCTTGCGGATGATCGAGAGGGCGGCCGGACCGTTGGCCAGTTCCCGGGCGATGGCCATGGCGACCGGCATGAGTTCGGCGTCGGCCACGCAGCGATTGATCAGGCCCCAGGACAGCGCCGTGGCCGCCGGGAGCCTGTCGCCCAGCAGCATCATCTCCATGGCCCGCGCCTTGCCGATCAGGCGGGGCAGCAGATAGGTCGAGCCGCCGTCGGGAACCAGGCCGATGCGGCGGAAGGCCTGCAGGAAATAGGCGCTCTCGGCGGCCACGACGATGTCGCCTAGCAGGGCGATCGAGCAGCCGATGCCGGCGGCCGGGCCGTTGATCGCCGTGACGATCGGCAGCGGGAAGTCGCGGAGCAACCTGACCAGCGGGTTGTAGGTGCTTTCCAGGGCCGAGCCGGCGTCCGGCTTGCCGTCGACATCCGCCTCGCGGCCGGCCGCGCCGCCGCCGGACAGGTTGGCCCCCGAACAGAAGCCGCGGCCCTCGCCGGTCAGGATCACGGCGCGCACGCCCTCATCGGCCGCGATCGCGCCGAAGGCGTGGGCCAGCTCGCGGGCCATGTCCAGGCTGGCGGCGTTGAGGGTGGCGGGATCGGCGAGGGTGACGACGGTCACGCCGTCGGCGGCCTCGAGCCGGATCTTCTCGTAGGTCATGGCGTCCTCCCAAGGCTTTGTCGCCGCACCAGGAGCCTAGGCGCGACTGACCTTGGGGAACGCCAGGAAAATCATGGCAGGACGCGAGCGTCCGCCGCCGGTCAGGCCGCGTTGGCCGAGTCCGGCGTGCTCTCGGCGGCGGTGACGCGATTGCGGCCGCCGCGCTTGGAGGTGTAGAGCGCCGCGTCGGCCCGTTCCATGACCGAGTGGCCGCTCTCGCCCGGGCGACGCTCGGCGAAGCCCGACGAGATAGTGATCGCGCCCAGGTCCTCGTTGGTCGAGCGGCGCTTGAGCATGCGCGAGGACACCTCGACGCGGATCTCCTCCAGGGTGCCCGCGACCAGGGCGGCCGATTCCCGCGGGAAGATCATCGCGAACTCCTCGCCGCCGTAGCGGGCGGCGAAGCGGGGCGGGGCGGCGACGCGGCCGATGACGCTGGCGACGTAGCGGATGACCTGGTCGCCGGTCTGGTGGCCCCAGGTGTCGTTGAAGCCCTTGAAGTGGTCGATGTCGAGCACGGCCAGGCACAAGGTGGCGCCGGCCTCGTCGGCTTCCGAGCAGGCGCGGTCCAGCTCCTCGTCGAAGGCCTTGCGGTTGGCCAGATTGGTCAGGCCGTCGGTGGTGGCGTCGCGGCGGACCTGTTCCAGGTGCTCGCGCAGGCGGTCGACCTCGGCGGTGGACTCCGCCAGGCGGGTCTCCAGCGACTTGTTTTCCTTCTGCACGCGGCGCGTGGCCTCGGCCAGGCCGTTGACGACGGTCTTGATCTTGTCGACGTCCTGCGACGCGTCCAGCTCCTTGGCCGCGCCGTTCAGCGTCTTGCCGTAGGCGGCGTTGCTCTTCTGGGCGTCCTGGATGGCCTTGGAGACCGATTCCAGCTCCTTGCTCAGCAGGTCGCCGGCGTCGCGGATCTGCTCGTTCAGCTTGGCCTTGGGCAGGTAGGTGGCCGCCAGTTCTTCGCTGAGCAGCTCGGTCAGCGGCTCACCCAGCGAGATCAGGCGGGTCAGTTCACGCGCCAGGGCGCCGTCGGGATCGGCGACGAAGTGGGTCCACAGCTCGAAGTTCAGCGCGGTCGGCCACACCTGATGGCGTTCCATCAGGCTCAGGGCGCGGCCGGCGATCTTGTAGGCCTCAGGGCCGCGCAGCGTGGTCTCGACGTCCGACATCTTATTCAAGTCCCCCAACAGCGTCGCATCGCCGGGATGCACGCTTGGACCGGCAATCTAGTCTGAAGAGTTCAAACGAGCCGTTAAGAACGAACGAGGTTCACTTGCGCGGTCCCTCCAAGGCAAGCATTGTTAACGATGATAAGATGAGCCTGCGGGCCGCTGAGAGGACCCTGAACGTGAACGCGCCCGCCAATTTCAGCCCGGAAATCTCCAAAATCTCGCTCTCGAGAATCCTCGAGGCGCAGAAGGCCGCGCACCTGCGACAAGGCGCCCCGACGGCGGAACGTCGCATCGACTGGCTGGATCGCTGCATCGGCCTGCTGGTCGATCACCAGGCCGAGATCGCCGACGCCCTGAACGCCGATTTTGGAGCCCGCTCGAAGGACGCGACCGGCCTGACCGACATCGCCGGCTCGATCGGTCCGCTCAAATACGCCAAGGAGAACCTCGCCCGGTGGATGCGTCCGGAGAAGCGCAAGACCACGCCGGCGATCCTGGGGCTGTTCGGCGCCAAGGCCGAGGTCCGGTATCAGCCCAAGGGCGTGGTCGGGGTGATCAGCCCCTGGAACTTCCCGGTCAACCTGACCTTCGCGCCGCTGGCCGGGGTGCTGGCGGCCGGCAACCGGGCGATGATCAAGCCGTCGGAGTTCACGCCGGTCACGTCCGAACTGATGAAGACCTTGTTCGCCAAGGCCTTTTCGGAGGAGGAGATCGCGGTGGTGACCGGCGGGCCCGAGGTCGGCCAGGCCTTCGCCAGCCTGCCGTTCGATCACCTGGTCTTCACCGGCGCCGCCTCGGTGGCGCGTCACGTGATGCGGGCCGCGGCCGAGAACCTGGTGCCCGTGACCCTGGAGCTGGGCGGCAAGAGCCCGGTGATCCTGTCGCGCGGCACCGACATGGCCACGGCGGCGGCGCGGATCATGAACGGCAAGACCCTGAACGCCGGCCAGATCTGCCTGGCGCCCGACTATGTGCTGGCCCCCGCCGACCAGGTCGACAGCTTCGTGGCCGAGGCCAGGGCCGCCGTGGCGCGAAGCTTCCCGACCTTGAAGGACAATCCCGACTACACCGCCGTGGTCGCCCAGCGTCACTACGACCGGATCAAGGGCCATGTGGACGACGCCCGGGCCAAGGGCGCGACGATCGTCGAGATCAATCCGGCCGGCGAGGATTTCAGCCAGCAGGAGCACCGCAAGATCCCGCCGACCCTGATCCTTCATCCCACCGACGACATGACCGTGATGCAGGACGAGATCTTCGGCCCGGTGCTGCCGGTCAAGACCTATGGCAAGGTCGAGGAGGCGGTCGACTACATCAACGGCCGCGACCGGCCGCTGGGGCTCTACTGGTTCGGAACCGACACCACCGAGCGCGACATGGTGCTGGACCGCACGACCAGCGGCGGGGTGACGGTCAACGACGTGATCTTCCACGTCGCCCAGGAGGACCTGCCGTTCGGCGGCGTCGGTCCGGCTGGGATGGGCGCGTATCACGGGCGAGACGGCTTCCTGGAGTTCAGCCACAAGAAGGCGGTGTTCCAGCAACTGAAGAAGGACATCGCGCCGATGCTGGCCCTGCGCCCGCCCTATGGCGCGGCGATCCGCAAATACCTGGCGGGACAGATCAGGAAGTAGGGCGGGGGGAACCCCCTCCGGCCCTCCGGGC
>Ga0065165_1001666_pt1 | contig 22489 bp, 18 predicted proteins | sample AraplaMF_Cvi_mMF_FD_63813 | JGI IMG/M metagenome (GOLD analysis project Ga0065165, IMG submission 63813) | Arabidopsis root microbial communities from the University of North Carolina, USA - plate scrape MF_Cvi_mMF (version 2) (version 3) | ecosystem: Host-associated > Plants > Roots >... | reverse complement strand
GGGCGAATCGCCCGGCATGCCCTGGAACAGCACGTTCTGCCTTTCCTTCTCGGCCCGCTCGGAGCGCGGCACGCTGACCACCTGCGGCTCGATCTTGATCGGCGCCAGCGCAGGCGCTGCGGCTGCGGCCGACGGCGCGGCAGGACGCGGCGCGGGTGCCGGTGCCGGTGCGCGCGGCGTCACCACGCCATCCTCGTCGACCATGTCGTCCGGATGCGCATCCAGCATCGGCTCGGCGCGCGGCTCGAGCTTGGCGTCGAGCTTGGGCTCGGCTTTATCGGCCTTGCCGCCCTTGCCGACCTTCGACATGACCTTGGCCAGGAAGCCAGGAGCGGCGGCGGATTCGTCCTCGTCCGGCGCGGGGTCGGCCGTCGCGAGCGCCGGCGGCCCGGCATGCTTTTCGACGTACTTGGCGCGCTCGTTCACCACGACCTCGTCGCGGCGGCTGGCGGCGACTTCGCCATGGCGGCGGTCTTCGCGGTCCTCGATGCGCAGGCGGAACCATTCGTAGCTCGCATCGGCCACTTCGCCGATGCGCTCGGCCACCGCCAGCCAGGACACCTGGAAGTACCAGGAAAAGCCGAGGCCGAACAGCAGCAAGAGCAGCAGGGTCGCGCCAGTAAAGCCGAAGGCGCCGTTGGCGCCATGGCCGATCAGCTGGCCCAGCACACCGCCGGGAGCGCGCGGCAGCTCCACCTTGAGCGACCACATGCGCAGGTATTCGAGGCCGACGCTGCCGGCAAACATGAGGGCAAAGCCGATCCAGCGGATCACCGCCTCGCCCTGGTGCTCGGGCTCGGGCTCGGCGGCCTCGATCACGAAGCGGTTGTGCAGGCGGCGGTAACCCTTCCACACGCCGCGTCCGAAGCAGACGCACAGCCACCAGGCCGAAAAGCCGAAGATGAACAGCAGCAGATCCGCCAGCCAGGCGCCGGCGCGGCCGCCCAGGTTGGCGATGTGCGGCACCGCCGGCTCGTGCGTGAAGCCCGGGTCGGCCTTGTTATAGCTGAGGAGGATGAGGACGAAGTACAGCAGGGCCACGGCCGTGGCCAGCCAGCGCGCTTCCGACAGCAGGCGCACCAGCCGGTTCGGCATCGGTTGCCGGGGCGGTGCAGGCTTGCGGGTGTACGCCGAAGTTGTCGATTGACTATTCTTGCTCATGCTGAATGAAACCGATGCTGCGGGGTAGTTTCCCCAAAGATCGACCATTCTAAGCGATATATGGCCGGGAAGGCCCATGATTCATGCTCGTGTGCATCATCGACTATAATGTGCGCCACATATCCTCTTGATAAAGTGGCTTTTCAGCCCCAGTTCCCTTTCCCCACCAATAAGACGAATTCCTGCAATGACCACTCGCAAACACGCCAAAGTCCTGATCCTCGGTTCCGGCCCCGCCGGCTACAGCGCCGCCGTCTACGCCGCGCGCGCCAACCTGAATCCGATGCTGGTGACCGGCGTCGAACAGGGTGGCCAGCTGATGACCACGACCGATGTCGAGAACTGGCCGGGCGATCCGCTGGGCGTCCAGGGTCCCGAACTGATGCAGCGCCTGCTGCAGCACGCCGAGCGCTTCAACACCGAGATCGTGTTCGACCACATCCACACGACCTTCTTGAACGAGAAGCCGATCCGCCTGGTCGGCGATTCGCACGAGTTCACCTGCGACGCCCTGATCATCGCCACCGGCGCCTCGGCACAGTACCTGGGCCTGCCGAGCGAGCAGGAATTCATGGGCAAGGGCGTGTCCGCCTGCGCCACCTGCGACGGTTTCTTCTACCGCAACCAGGAAGTGGCGGTGATCGGCGGCGGCAATACCGCGGTCGAGGAAGCGTTGTACCTGTCCAACATTGCAAGCAAAGTCACCCTGATCCACCGCCGCGACAAGTTCCGCGCCGAGCCGATCCTGGTCGACCGCCTGATGCACAAGGTCGAGGAAGGCAAGATCGTGCTGGAGCTGAACCAGACCCTCGACGAGGTGCTGGGCGACGCCAGCGGTGTGACCGGCCTGCGCCTGAAGTCGACCGCCGGCGCCGATACCAAGGAACTCAAGGTGCATGGCCTGTTCGTGGCGATCGGCCACAAGCCGAACACCGGCATCTTCGATGGCCAGCTGGAAATGCATAACGGCTACATCAAGACCCGCAGCGGCACCGAAGGCATGGCGACGGCCACCAGCGTCGAAGGCGTGTTCGCGGCCGGCGACGTGCAGGACCACGTGTACCGCCAAGCGATCACCTCGTCGGGTACGGGCTGCATGGCGGCCCTGGATGCGCAACGCTATCTGGAAGCCCTCGAATAACCTACTGCGCGGGCACATTTCCGGCCTGCGATGCTCGCCGTACCGTAAGTACGGCTGCGCTTCTCGGCCAGAACTGAGCCCTGCTCGCTACGGTTCTTCGAGGTCCCGTTAAGCTAACGAATTAAGAGCGAGCATGGATTAGCAGCATGAAAAACTTTTCGGAACTGAAATCCCTGCGCGAACAGCTCAAGGAAGACCAGCGCCAGCGCGCCATCGAAAAGGCCGTGCGCGAGCGGCGCGAACGCATCGAACGGGCCAACGCGGTCGAGTTCCGCGATGCCGTCAAGGACGTCCATCCGATGCCCGAATCGGACCGCTACGTCTGGCGCCCGGCCCAGGAAGCCGAGCTGCGCGCGTCGGCCACCGGCCAGCGTCCGCAGCAATTCCGGACCGACGAGGAAGAAATCGCGGCGGTGCTGAAGGAATCGATGCTGTCCGACCAGTTCGACGTCGACGGCCTGCTCGACGAGGATCCTTCGCTGAGCTGGTCCGCGCCCGGGGTCGGCCCGGACGTCGTCAAGAAGCTGCGCAAGCGCCACTGGCAGGTGGAAGACGAGCTGGACCTGCACGGCTACACGCGCGACCTGGCGCGGCGCCTGGTCGACGCCTTCCTGCGCCGCTCGACCAGGAACGGGGTGCGCTGCGTGCGCATCATCCACGGGGTCGGCTACGGCTCGGCGGGCGGCGAGCCGGTCTTGCGCGGCATGGTGCACAGCTGGCTGGTGCAGACCGACGGGGTGGCCGCCTTCTGCGCGGCCAACCGCACGGATGGCGGCAAGGGCGCCCTGATCGTCCTCCTGCGTCCCGCACTCGCTGACGACTAAGAGCGCCTAACAAAACTTCCATGGCAGCGTTGCACCGTCTCGCCGTACTAGCGTACTGTCTTCGACACTGCGCCTTGCCCTGAAAGTTTTGTTAGGCGCTCTAAGTTTTACATCTGTTCAAATTTTCCGGCCAATGTAGCGGGAAAACGTCCGACTGTTGCGTGTAATTGAAAAACGCAGGACGGAAATTTGACGAAAGTTGTAAAATCCATGTTAATCAGCGCTGCCGTGGCGCTGTATGAGAAGGGATGACGCGAATTGAAGGCCAGTACCCCAGTGCCGATGGGCTCCCCGATCCGTGTCGACCTGCTCAATTGCGCAGATGAACCAATCCACGTTCCGGGTTCGATCCAGCCGCATGGTGCGCTGATCTTCTTTAACGCCGCCGGCGAAGTCGAGGGCTGGAGCCAGAATGCGCCCGCCGCGCTCGGCCTCCCGCTCGAAGCCGGCCTGCCCTTTACCTCGCTCGCATTCCCGGAAGAGGTCACCGCACTGCTCCAGGAATGCCTGGACAATATGCACGAGGGCGAAACCGCGCCGATGTTCACCGCCATCGCGCTCGGCGGCGCCGACCACGACTGCGTGGTGCACGCCCACCAGGGTCGCGTCATCGCCGAGTTCGAGGCGCGCGACGTCGCCGCCGACACCGTCGTCCAGTTCGCCATCAAGGCCCACTCCTCGATCGACCGCCTGCGCCGCCAGAAGACCGTCGAGGCGCTGCTGGACACCGCCGTGCGCCAGGTGCGCGAATTCACCGGCTTCGACCGCGTGATGGCCTACCGCTTCCGCCCCGACGACAGCGGCGACGTGGTGGCCGAAGCGCGCCGCGAGGACCTCACGCCCTTCTTTGGCCAGCGCTATCCGGCCGGCGACATCCCGCCGCAGGCGCGCCGCCTGTATGTGCTGAACACCCTGCGCATGATCGCCGACGTCACCTACGACGCCGTGCCCCTGCTCGGCCTGGCCGGCAGCATGCCGCTGGACATGAGTTTCGCGGTGCTGCGCAGCGTCTCGCCGATCCACGTCGAGTACCTGCAGAACATGGGTGTCGGCGCCTCGATGAGCGTGTCGATCGTCATCAACGGCCGCCTGTGGGGCCTGATCGCCTGCCACCACATGGGCCCGAAGCGCGTGCCCTACTCGATCCGCATGGCGGCCGACGTGCTGGCCCACGTGATCGCCTCGACGCTACAGGGCCTGGAATCGCGCCAGGATGCGGAACTGGTGGAACGCGCCGCCAAGGTGCGCACCAGCCTGGTCGAATCGCTGCTGCTGGAAGAAGATCCGCTCGAAGCCCTGGTCGCGCACGCCGACGGCATGATGGAAGCGGCCGGCGCCCAGGCCATGATCGCGACCCAGTTCGGGCGCGTCATTTGCCGCGGCATCGACCAGGCCTGCGGCGAGACCATCGTCGCCACGCTGCCCGAGGGCGCGCACGACCTGCTGGCGCGCCAGTGCCTGGAAGACTGGCCGGAGGAGGCGCGCGAAGGCCTGGGAAAGTGGGCCGGCATGCTGGGCCTGCCCTTCGACCCGCCCAGCAACGGCTGGTGCCTCCTGCTGCGCCCCGAGCAGATCGAACAGGTCGCCTGGGGCGGCAAGCCGGACAAGAGCGACCAGTTCGGGCCGATGGGCGAACGCCTGACCCCGCGCGGCTCCTTTGACGCCTGGTACGAGACGGTGCGCGGCTGCGCCCACGAATGGGAAGACGGCGTCCTGACCCATGCCCGCATGACCCTGGGCGAGCTGGCGCGCGTCTCGAACGCGCGCCGGGCCCAGACGGAGGCAACGCGCGCCCAGCTGCTGGCGATGCTGGGCCACGACCTGCGCGACCCGCTGCACTCGATTAACATGGCCGGCATGGTGCTGGAAAAGACCGATGCCGGCGGCAGCGACAAGAGCACGACCCTGGGCCGGCGCATCCAGTCGTCCAGCAACCGCATGCAGCGCATGATCGGCCAGGTGCTGGACATGAGCCGCATCGACCGCGGCCTGGCGCTGGGCGTGACGCTCGAGCCGGTCGATCTCGCGGTGCTGGTCGAGGACATGGTCGAGGAAGCGCGCATGGCCTACCCGACCATCGTCTACAAGCTGAAAGTGGAAAACCCGGCCACGGTGATGGCCGACAGCGGCCGCCTGAGCCAGGTGCTGTCCAACCTGCTGAGCAATGCGCGCCACCACGGCGAACCGAACCAGCCGATCGACATCCGCCTGTGGGTCGAGGCCGGCCAGGCGGCGGTCAGCGTCGCCAACGCCGCCGCGCCGATCCCGCAGGAGATCGAATCGGGCCTGTTCAACCCGTTCAAGCGCGGCTCGCTGAACAATCCGCGCAACCGCACCGGCATGGGCCTGGGCCTGTATATCGCCCAGCAGATCGTGCGCGAGCACCAGGGCGATCTCGCCTACCGCCACGAAGCGGGCAAGGACGGCGGCAACGGCCGCGTGCTGTTCACGATGCACCTGCCGCTGGCGCCGCAGGCGTAGCGCTCTTACACTGCCGGGCTCGGCATGTTAGGCTAGCAACATCGCCTTTAGCCCGGCAGCGGCATGCACCTCATTAAATTCATTGAAATCATGGCGATCCTGGTGGGCGCCTTCTCCGGCTTCATCGAAGCGCGACGCAAGCGCATGGACCTCGTCGGCGTGTTCACCGTTGCCTTCATCACCGCATTCGGCGGCGGCACCCTGCGCGACATCCTGCTCGACAAGCGCCCGCTGTTCTGGGTCGAGCACCAGGAATACGCGATCCTCATCTTCGTGCTGGCGCTGGTCGCCTCGCCGCTCATGAAGACCCTGCGCCACATCGTGTCCGAACGCCTGATCGTGATCGCCGACGCCGTGGGGCTGGGGCTGTTCTCGGTGGCCGGCGTGTCCTCGGCGCTGGATGCGCACATGCCCCTGTTCATCGCCTCGATGATGGGCGTGATCACGGGGATCTTCGGCGGCGTGCTGCGCGATATCGTCTGCAACGAGCTGCCGATGGTCTTCCGCGACGGCAAACCCTATGCGATTTGCGCTTTCGTCGGCAACTGGCTGTTCCTGGCGATGGGGATGCACGGCCTGCCGCACGACTTCGCGCTGTGGTCGAGCGCCCTCTTTATCAGCGGACTGCGGCTGGTGACTTGGCGCTTCAACGTGCAGGTGGGACGTTAGCGCCGGCCAGCGTGAAAGCGCACCGCGTCGAAAAAGTAGCCTTTCCAATGGACGACAATCTTGTCGGCGCTCTTTTTGTAAACGTAGGTGCAGTTGATGTGGACAGCGGTAACGGGGTTCGGAAGTCCCAGTTTTTCAGCGCTCGCATGAGCATGGCGCGCGAAGTACGCGTCCGTTTCTGCGATGGTCACTTCAAAGTCGGGGTCCATGCATGTGCGCTTACCGAACCTCACCTTGTCAGGTTCGATGCTGATAACGCGGCCGACCAGTTGCTGGGCTCCGTCATCGTCAAGGGCAGTGATCTCTGAAGAGTCCAACACCTTCGTCAACTTCCACTGTCCAATCACTGACTTGTCCTGGCTTTCGGCATAAGCTGACAGTGCTGGGCAGATGGCCAAGACCAAAGCTGTGGTGGCCGTAAAATTGCACATCCGACGCGAGAGCAGACTCAATGCTGTCATGTTTTTCAAATATGACATTGTCTCTCCTGTCAGTTGTTGGCGTTCAGGAATGGGGCACTTTCCTCGGCACGGCGCTTTACCAAACCTTTGGCGATCACTTTCTTCGTACCGCCTTTAGTTTTTACACGCACACGCACGAACTGCTGCATGTTGGCGGCAGCACCAGCAAAGTCGTTTTTGTTGATGAGCGCATAGGTATCGCTCGCACCCTCAGCGCCTGTGTTGAACGTAAAGCTGACCAATCCATCGAACTGCTCCTGGGTCAACTCAACAGTGATGTTGCGATGTACGCCACGTTCAGCTTCAGCGATCCGGCGTGAAAACTCGGCCTCGACTTCCGCCTTACTTACCTCCTTGCCGAGTTCCTCTTGCGTGCATACACCGTGATGAGCGAGTATGCCAATACCCCAACTACAATGCCCTCGGTCTTTCCCCATGTCATTGTAATAATAGTATTTCACGCTCTCGGTACCACGCATGCGCTGACGCGCTCCCGCACTCATTCGCATCGTTACCGTTGGCTGTGGCGGGACAGCTTTTGCATTCGTCGTCATGCGTTCCCCCTGGACGTTTCGAAGATCTGCACTCTAGCCGCCACAGCGGAACTACTTCTTGCGTTTTACCAATTTGAGCCAGAGGCCGACACACATAATTCGATGCCTGGCCGCTTGGTCTAGACAACAAGGAGAAGGCACATGGCAATCGATGTTTACCTGCAAATCGACGGCATCAAAGGCGAGTCACAAGATGACAGGCACAAGGACTGGATCGAGTGCGAAACCGTGCACTGGGGAATTCATCAGCCCAAGAGCGCGACGAGCTCCACCGGTGGCGGCCACACCGCGGAGCGGGCAGAACTGGAAGAAATAACGTTCAGCAAAGTAGCCGATTTGGCCAGTCCCATTCTGATGCAACACTGCGCCATGGGTAAGACTATTCCAAAGGCCAAGTTCGATTTCATGCGGGCCGATGGCAACGGCCAACCCGTCAAGTACTTCGAGATTGAATTGGAAAACGTGCTCATCGGCGGTATTAGTCCGGGCATCGCGGCTGGCACGCTGCTAAGCGAACACGTCAGCCTGAAGTTTTCCAAGGTGAAGTGGAAATACACCCAGCAGAAGATTGGCGGGGGAACTGGCGGCAGTACGATTGGCGGCTGGGACCTCGCCGCCAACAAAATTGCTGCTTAGTGGAGTGAATCCGAGAGCGCTACCTGGAGATGCTCGACCAGTGTCTCCAGCGACACCGGCTTCGGAAAGAACCGGACCCCATCCAGGGTCGGGCCGACATCGATGGGATTCGCCGAGATCATCACGGCCGGCAGGCCGGGTTCGGCCGCCCGCAGGCGGCGCAGCAGCTCGTCGCCGTTCATACCCGGCATCTTGTAGTCGGTGATGACGAGATCCGGCCGGTCGGCCTCGAAGGATTCCAGCGCCTGTGCGCCGCTGTAGGCGACCGACACGCGGTATCCCTTGATCGCCAGGTAGCGCTCGAAGACGTAGCCTACCGCCTCTTCATCGTCGACCACCAAGATGTGCTTCACCGTGAACTGACCCAATGTAACATTTTAACAAGCGGAATGTAACATAAGCCCAGCGGGCACGACAAGCGGAATCAGACCGCGTCGGCGCCGGTCTCGCCGGTACGGATACGGATCACCTGTTCGACTTCCTGCACGAAGATCTTGCCGTCGCCGATCTTGCCGGTGCGGGCGGCCTTGATGATGGCGTCCACCACCTGTTCGGTCATGCTGTCGTCGACCACCACCTCGATTTTTACCTTCGGCAAAAAATCGACGACGTACTCGGCGCCGCGATACAGCTCGGTGTGGCCCTTCTGGCGGCCGAAGCCCTTTACTTCGGTCACGGTCAGGCCGGTGACGTTGACCTCGGCCAGCGCCTCGCGCACCTCGTCCAGCTTGAAAGGTTTGATCACGCAGGTAATTTGTTTCATCTCTTTTCTCCTAGTTAATTATTCCTGGTCGGGGATGCGCGCCAGCTGATCCATCCACACGGTCGCTTCCGAATCGCTCGGCGCGCGCCAGTCGCCGCGCGGCGACAGCGATCCGCCATTGCCGACCTTCGGCCCGTTCGGCACGCAGGAGCGCTTGAACTGGCTGGTCTTGAAGAAGCGCCACAGGAAGATGCCCAGGTTCTTCTTGATCGCTGCAAGGCCGTATTCGTTGCGCGCCGGGCTGCCGCCTTCCGGCCAGGGGCCGACCTTGCGGTCGCGCCAGGCGCTGTACGAGAGGAAGGCGACCTTGGTCGGCGCGAAGCCGTAGCGCAGCGTGTAATACAGGTTGAAGTCCTGCAGCTCGTAGGGACCGATGAAGTCTTCGGTCACCTGCGATGGCTTGTTGCCCTGCTCGCCGGTCTTGCCCGGCACCAGTTCCGGGCTGATCTCGGTTTCCAGCACCTTGATCAGCACGTCCGAACCCGTATCGCCTATCTGGTGGGTATCGGCCACCCAGCGCACCAGGTGCGAGATCAGGGTCTTCGGCACGCTGGCGTTCACGTTGTAGTGCGACATATGGTCGCCCACGCCATAGGTGCACCAGCCCAGCGCCAGCTCGGACAGGTCGCCGGTGCCGATCACGATCGCATGGTGGTGGTTCGCAAGACGGAACAGATGGCTGGTGCGCTCGCCAGCCTGCACGTTCTCGAAGGTGACGTCGTATTCTTCCTTGCCCTCGGCGTAAGGGTGGCCGAGGTCCTTCAGCATCTGGATGCAGCTGGGGCGGATGTCGATTTCGTGCGCGGTACAGCCCACCACTTCCATCAGTTGGCGCGCTTGCTGGAGAGTCCGCTCGCTGGTGGCAAAGCCCGGCATCGTGTAAGCAAGGATGTTCGTGCGCGGCAGGCCGAGGCGGTCCATGGCCTTGGCGCAGACCAGCAGCGCATGGGTCGAGTCCAGCCCGCCCGAGATGCCGATCACCACCTTCTTGTGGCCGGACGATTGCAGGCGCTGCAGCAGGGCCTGGACCTGGATGTTGTAGACCTCGGTGCAGCGCTCGTCGCGGCGTTTGCCGTCGGCCGGCACGTAGGGGAAGCGCTCGATGGTGCGATTCAGCGGCAAGTCTTTATCGATCGGCAGCTCGAGCGCGAAGCGCGTGACGCGGAACTTCCCGACCTCCGCAGCATGGCGGCGCACCGACTGCGCAAAGGTGGTCGTGTGCATGCGGTCGAGCGACAGGCGCTCGAGATCGACGTCGGCATAGATGATGTGCGAGTCCTGCAGGAAGCGCTCGGACTGGGCCAGCAGATCGCCCTTTTCGTAGATCAGCGACTGGCCGTCCCAGGACATGTCGGTGCTCGACTCGCCCAGCCCGGCCGAGGTGTACAGATAGGCCGCCAGGCAGCGCGCCGACTGCTGGCTCACCAGCTGGTGCCGGTAGCCGCTCTTGCCCACCACCACGTTCGAGGCCGACAGATTCACCAGCACGGCGGCGCCGGCCAGGGCCGCGAAGGAGGACGGCGGCACCGGCACCCAGACGTCTTCGCAGATCTCGACGTGGAAGCGGAATAAGGGGAGGTTTTCCAGTTCGAAGATCTGTTCCGGACCGAAGGCCACGTCCTGGCCCAGCAGCGAGATGCGCTCGACCGCCGCGTTGTCCGCCGCACTGAACTGCCGGCTTTCGTAAAATTCGCCATAATTGGGCAGGTAGCTTTTCGGCACCACGCCCAGGATGCGCCCGCCGGCCACCACCACCGCGCAGTTGAACAGCACGTGGTTCACGCGCAGCGGCGCGCCGACCACCATGGCCAGCGGCAGCGAACGGGAGGCGTCGACGATCTGCGCGAGGCCGTCGAGCACGGCGTCGAGCAGCGCGCGCTGGTGGAACAGGTCGTCGCAGGAGTAGGCGGACAGGCCGAGTTCCGGGAAAGCCACCAGCACGGCGCCCTGATCCGCGGCTTCGCGCGCCAGGCGCAGCGTCTCCTGGACATTGAAAGCCGGGTCGGCGACGCGGCAGCGCGGACTGGCGACCGCAACACGCGCGAAATCGTGCGAGTACAGGTTGAAGAATCGCTTATCCATTTGTGTCAGCTTTTCATTATTCGGAAGTCATCTTGAATTATCGCACGCATATCGCTTCCTCTCTGTCCGAGATCGGCCAATCGGCCTGGGACGGACTGGTGGCCCGGCAGACCAATGCCAATCCTTTTCTCTCCTACAGCTTCCTGCACGCGCTGCACGAATCGGGCAGCGCCACCCCGGAGACCGGCTGGCAGCCGCAGTTCATTGTCTTGTATGACGGCGATGAGCTCGCTGCCGCGCTGCCGCTGTACGTCAAAGGCCACTCCTACGGCGAATACGTGTTCGACTGGGCCTGGGCCGATGCCTACCAGCGCAATGGGCTCGACTATTATCCGAAGCTGCTGAGCGCGATCCCGTTCACCCCGGTGACGGGGCCGCGCCTGCTGGCGGTCGATGCGACGGCGCGTGCGGCGCTGATCGAGGTGCTGAGAGCAACCCAGCAGGCGTCCGATGTGTCCTCGACCCACCTCCTGTTTCCGCCGGATGAGCAGGCCACCCAGCTGGCGGAAGCGGGCTATCTGCTGAGGAGCGGCGTGCAGTTCCACTGGATGAACGCCGGCTACGCCGACTTCGACGAATTCCTGGCGACGCTGGAGCAGAAGAAGCGCAAGAACATCCGGGCCGAGCGGCGCAAGGTGCTGGAAGCCGGCGTGCGCATGCGCCGCGTGCGAGGGATCGATGCCACGGATGAGGACTGGCGCTTCTTCACGCGCTGCTACCGGCATACCTACGCCGAGCACTTTTCGAAGCCCTACCTGAACCTCGATTTCTTCCGGCGCATCGGGCGCGAGATGCCGCAGAACCTGCTGCTCGTCATCGCGGAGCGCGATGGCGAACCGATCGCCTCCTCGCTGGTCGTGCATGACGAGACCACGCTGTACGGCCGCTACTGGGGCGCGCTGGAACACGTGCCCTGCCTGCACTTCGAGACCGCCTACTACCAGCCGCTCGAGTTCTGCATCGAGCAGAAAATCCAGGTGTTCGAGGGCGGCGCTCAGGGCGAGCACAAGATGGCGCGCGGCTTCCTGCCGACCCGCACCTGGTCGGCGCACTGGCTGAAGCATCCGAGCTTTGCCGATGCGGTGGAGCGCTTCCTGGAGCGCGAAAGCGGCGGAATCGACGACTATATCGATGAGCTGAACGAGCGCAATCCCTTCAAGGGCGCCTAACGGAACGCGGCCGTTTTCCGCGCGATGCTAAGCTTTTCTCACCGCAGACTGAGGAGAAAAGCATGAGCAAGACCGTCGGTGATTTCTTCGTCGAACGCCTGTACGAATGGGGCGTACGGACCATCTTCGGCTACCCCGGCGACGGCATCAACGGCGTGCTCGGCGCCCTCCAGCGGGCCAAGCACAAGATCGAGTTCATCCAGGTGCGGCATGAGGAGATGGCCTCATTCATGGCCTCCGCCCACGCCAAGTTCACCGGCCAGCCCGGGGTCTGCCTGTCGACCGGCGGTCCGGGCGCGGCCCACCTCGTCACCGGCCTGTACGACGCCAAGCTGGATCACATGCCGGTGCTGGCGATCTGCGGCCAGGCCGCGCAGACCGCGCGCGGCGCCCACTACCAGCAGGAAGTCAATCTCGACCGGCTGTTCCAGGACGTGGCCGACTACGTGCATGAAGCGGCCGTGCCCTCGCAGGTGCGGCACCTGCTCGACCGCGCCATGCGCACTGTCCTCGGCCGCAATGGCATCGGCGTGCTGGTGCTGCCCAACGACCTGCAGGAAAAGCCCTACGAAGACCCGCCGCGCAAGCACGGCTCGGTGTTTTCCGGCGTCGGCTACAGCAAGCCACGCATCGTGCCGCAGGAAGCCGACCTGCGGCGCGCGGCCGAGGTCCTGAACGCCGGCAAGAAGGTCGCGATCCTGGTCGGCGCCGGAGCCCTGCACGCCACCGACGAAGTCATCGCCGTGGCCGACCGGCTGCAGGCCGGCGCGGCAAAAGCCCTGCTGGGCAAGGCCGCCCTGCCCGACGACCTGCCCTGGGTCACGGGCTCGATCGGCATCCTCGGCACCAAGGCCAGCTGGGAGATGATGACGCATTGCGACACCCTGCTGATGATCGGCACCGGCTTCCCTTACGCCGAATTCCTGCCCGAAGAAGGCAAGGCGCGCGCGGTGCAGATCGACATCGACCCGACCATGCTCGGCATCCGCTACCCGGCCGAAGTCAACCTGCATGGCGACAGCCTCGAGACCCTGCGCCTGCTGCTGCCGCTGCTGGAGCAAAAGGATGACGGCTGGCGCCGCAAGGTCGAGGAACAGGTACGCGATTCCTGGAAGCTGCTCGAGAACCGTGCGCTGGAGCGGGCCAATCCCGTCAATCCGCAGCGCGTCACCTGGGAACTGTCGCCGCAGCTGCCGGCGGATGCCATCGTCACCAGCGACTCCGGCTCCTGCGCCAACTGGTTCGCGCGCGACCTGCGCGTGCAGCGCGGGCAGATGTATTCGCTGTCCGGCGGCCTGGCTTCGATGGGCGCGGCGGTGCCGTATGCGATCGCGGCCAAGTTCGCGCATCCGGGGCGGCCGGTGATCGCGCTGGTCGGCGACGGCGCCATGCAGATGAATAATATGGCGGAGCTGATCACGGTTGCCAAATACTGGCGCCAGTGGAAGGACCCGCGCTGGATCGTCTGCGTCTTCAACAACCAGGACCTGAACCAGGTAACGTGGGAGCAGCGCGTCATGGAAGGCAATCCGAAGTTCGAGGCCACCCAGCAGATCCCGGACGTGCCCTACCACCGCTTTGCGGAGCTGATCGGCCTGAAGGGCATCTACTGCGACAACCCGGAGGAAGTGGCCACTGCCTGGCGCGAAGCCTTCGCGGCGGACCGGCCGGTGGTCCTGGAGTTCAGGACCGACCCCGAGGTGCCGCCGCTGCCCTCGCATATCACGCTGGAACAGGCCAAGTCCTTCATGGGCACCATCGTCAAGGGCGATCCCGAGGAAGGCTCGATGCTGGCCGGCGTGGCGCGCCAGGTCTTGAGCAGCATCCTACCCAAAGAAAAGCCTTGACGGGTACCTGCATCGGGCCCGCCGCTTGAATAGCGCGGAAAAACCATTGCAATTGATTACATCATCGGCATGTTTCCTGGCGCATAATGTGCCCATGACGACCACCACCTCGACCACAGCGCTGGGCCTGGGCGGCACCAGCAACCGCCTGTCCGACCTGTACACCAGCGCGACCAAGTCCCTGCTGGCGCAGAATCCGGGCATCAAGACCATCGACGCCCAGCTGCGCCGTGACGACGCGCGCCTGTCCAGCCTCGGCAAGATGGCGCTGGCGCTGGACGGTTTCCGCAGCAGTATCGGCAGCCTGTCCGCGGCCGGCCTCGACATGGCCGCCAGCAGCAGTGCCAAGGGTGTCGATGCGAAGCTGAGCGGCGCCACGGCGGCGGCAGGCGTGCACACGGTCGAGGTCAAACAGCTTGCCCAGGCCGAGCAGCTGGCCAGCAAGGCCCTGCCCGCCCGCGACACGGCGCTCGGCACCGGGGCCGCCACCGTCATCAAGGTCGACAGCGGATCCGGTTCCACCACGGTGAAAATCGACGCCGGCAACAACACCCTGGACGGCATCGCCAAGGCCATGCGCGACGCCGGACTCGATGCCCAGGTGGTCCAGGATGGCAAGGGCTTTGCGCTGAGCCTGACCGGCAAGAGCGGCGCTGCGAACGGGATGCGGATCGGCGTCAGCGGCGATCCAGTCCTGCAGGGATTGTTTGCCTACGGTCCCGGCATCAACAGCGCGATGACGCAGAAGACGGCCGCCCAGGATGCGCAACTGGTCGTCGACGGCAAGACTGTCACCGCCGGCACGAACAAGGTCGACACCGCGATCGCCGGTGTGTCATTGACGCTGAGCGCGACCGGCAAGAGCGAGGTGAAAGTGGCGCGCGATCCGTCCGCGATCGCCGCCAACGTGAAAAGCCTGGTGGGCGCCTTCAACACCCTGAACGGCCAGCTCGGGGCACTGCGCACCGGCGATGCGTCTTCCGATACGGCCTTGAACCAGGTCGTCACGCAAATGAGCCAGGTGCTCGACGGCGCCGATCCGAAGGCCCTGGCCGAGATGGGCATCAGCCGCAAGAACGGCGGCCTGGCGCTCGATGAAGCGAAGCTGAAAGCGGCCATTGCGACGGACCCGGAGCGCGTGATGGGCGTGTTCGCAAAGTCCGGCAATGGCCTGGCCGAGCAGCTGGCCAAGCGCGCCGGCCAGCAGATCGCCAGCGGCGGCGCGGTCGCCAATCAGGCGCACGTGGTCCAGCAGGAGGTCGACAAGCTGAGCGACAAGAAGGAAAAGATCACGGATGCCGTCAGCCGCCAGGCGGCGATGCTGGCGCAGCAGTATGCGCTGGCCGGCGCCGGCCTTGGCAGCAGCAGCCTGTTCGGCAACGGGCAGGTCAAGCCGATGTCGGTGTTCGACTACCTGGCTTGAGCAGGGCCGCTACCGCCGCCGCGTCGACCGGGCGCGCGAACAGATAGCCCTGGTATTCGTCGCAGCCCAGCTCGCGCAGCATCGCCAGCTGGCTGCCGGTCTCCACGCCTTCGGCAACGATGCGCATGTTCAGGCCATGGCCGAGCGCGACGATCGCGCGCACGATCGCCGCGCTGTCGGCATCGGCCCCGATGTCCTGCACGAAGGCGCGATCGATCTTCAGGCATTGCACCGGGAAGCGTTTCAGGTACGCCAGGCTCGAATAGCCGGTACCGAAGTCGTCGATCGACAGCTCGACGCCGAGCGCGCGGATACCCGCCAGCAGACGCTCGACCACGTCGATGCCGCTCATCGCGATGCTTTCCGTGATCTCCAGCTCCAGCGCGTCCGGCGCCAGGTCGGCAGCGGCCAGCGCTTCCTCGATCGTGCGCAGCAAGTCCTTCTGGTAGAACTGGCGGATCGACAGGTTGACCGCCACCCGCGGCTGGATGCCGAGCTCGCGCCGCCATGCGCTTGCCTGTTCACAGGCGCTGCGCAAGACCCAGTTGCCGATCGCGGCGATCAGGCCGGTCTGCTCGGCGATGGGAATGAAATGCGCCGGCGACACCTGGCCCAGCACGGGATTGTGCCAGCGCAGCAGCACTTCGAAGCCGGTGATCCGCCCTGTCGCGATCTCGACCTTGGGCTGGTAAGCCAGGCGGAATTCGCCGCGGTCCAGGGCCCGCCGCAGCTGCTCTTCGATCGACAGGCGTTCGTCCAGCTGGACGTGGGTCGCCTCGGAATGGAAATGCACCGGCTCGCCGCTGTCGCCGCGCGCACGGTGCTTGGCGATGTCGGCCAGGCGCATCAACTCGTTGGCCGAGCCGGCGTCCTGCGGATAGGCGGCGATACCGATCACGGGCTGCAGGTGGAACTCGCGCCCCAGCACACGCACCGGTTCGGACAGCAAGGCATGCAGCTCGAATGCGAAGGCGTCGACCGCACGCCCTGCCTGCGCCAGCGGCAGCAGCAGGCCAAACTCGTTGGCCTTGACCCGGGCAGGACACAAGGTTTGCGGCGCCACGCGGCGCAGGCGCGCGGCAGCCTCGCGCACCGCCTCGTCGCCTGCCTCGTGGCCGAGCAGGTCGGCCACCTCGTGCAGGCGTTCCAGCGCCACCAGGATCAGCACCACCGGCCCGCCACGCTTGGTCGCCGCGGCATCGATCGCCTCGCCCAGCTTGCGGCGCAGCAGGTTCTGGTTGGGCAGCCCGGTCAGCGGGTCGAAATCGGCCAGGTAGGTCAGCCGGTTCTCGCTGGTCGTCAGGCGCGCGATCAGGGCCGCCTGGCGCCCGGCTTCGCGCCCGATCCGCCAAGCCAGCAGGACCAGGGTCGACGACAGCAGCGTCCAGGCGGCCACGCCCACCCACAGCCAGCCGCGCCAGACCGCCAGGGTATCGGCCTTGTCGCGTCCCGTGATGATCACCAGCGGATAGTCCGCCACCGCGCTGTAGCCGTACAGGCGGCGCTTGCCGTCGGTCGGACTGTCGGTCTCGAAGGCGCCGGCCGGCATGCGCGGCAAGTGGACCTGGAACAGCGGCGTGTTCAGGAAGGAGCGGCCGATCGCATCCGGCAAGGTGGGACTGCGCACCAGCATGATGCCGTCGCGCCGCAGCAGGGTGACCGAACCGCCGCTGCCCAAGTCGCTCGATGCGAAGATGCGCTGGAAGTAGGCGGCGCTGGTCTCGATGACGGCGGGCCTGGCGCCGCTGTCCTTGGCCGCCGGCGTGCGCGCCAGTGTGATGGTCGTGCGCCTGCCGTCCGGGCCCGGCGCGCCGAGGGCGATTTGCGGCGGATTGCCCTGCCGGGCGCTTGCGCCGTCTGCGCCCTGCGGCCGCGCCCTGTCCAGCGCCAGCATCGCATAATGGGTCTGCGCGGCATACGCCGCAGCCAGGTTGCGCAGGTTGGTCTGTTCGCGTTCGATCGTGCTGTGATAACTCGAATACAGCAGCCCCGCCAGGACCAGCGCCAGCGTGACGACCAGCATGCCGGCCACCGCCAGCGGGCGGGCGGTACCTCGATGTTCCGGCTGGGGCGCTTGCTGGCTATCCGACATGCTCGTCAATATGGAATTGCGTCATGTCCGAGTATAAGTGGGCTGGCGTACAACCCGGCGTACCGCAGGCAGTGCGCGCTATCCCGGCAGGTGGATGGCCGGCGGGATAGCGGCGGCCGGCAGCACATAGCGGCCGTACGGCACGCCGCGGATCGGCGCCAGGTCCTGGTCGCGCACGAAGCCGAGCGCTTCATACATGCGCAAGGCCGAGCCCATGACCGGACTGGTATGCAGGCCCACCGCCGGCGCACCCGAGGCCTGCGCCAGCCGCAGGCAGCCCTCGACCAGCTTGCGTCCCGCCCCCTGCCCGCGCCGCGCGGGATCCACCACCAGCATCCGGATCACCGACCACGCCTCAGGAAAGAACGCGGCCCGCGGCCGCCCGGGCCCCACGTGCGCGACCGCGCCGACGATCACGCCATCCTGCTCGGCCACCAGCAGATCGGCATCGCGCGCCAGGTCGGCCATCCGGCCGATCCCCTCGATGAAACTCGGCCAGTCCGCATAATCCTGCGCATACTGGGCAAAGGCGGCGCGCGCGACCGCATTGACTGCCTCGCGGTCGGCCTCGACATAGGCACGGATCGCCAGCCTCATGCCGCCCGTCCGATGTCTTCCTTCTCCCACCACAGCGAAGGATTGTTGTCGGCGAGGTCGCGCAGCAGGTCCCACACCACCTTCACGCGGCGCAGGCGGTAGAGGTCCGTCGGTGCCGCCAGCCAGAACGAGCGTTCGGCGTAGAAGCCCGGCAGCACCGGCACCAGGCGGCCGTCGGCCGGAATCGCATAGGGCGGCGCCATCATCAGGCCCATGCCCAGCGCCGCCGCCTCGACCTGGGCGCCCATGCCGAGCGAGCAGAAACGCCGGCGCGGCGTGAAACCGAGTTCGTTCAGGTAGGACAGCTCGCGGCTGGCCAGGCGGTCCTGCACGTAATCGACGAAGTCGTGCCGTTCGAGGTCGGCGTGGCTGCGGATCGGCGGATGGCGGGCCAGGTAATCGGGCGAGCCGTACAGGTAGAAGCGGAAGGAGGCCAGGCGCGTGACCACGTAGCGGCCGGTGGCCGGCGGGTCCAGCATCACGCCGAGGTCGGCCTCGCGGTTGGCCAGGTTGGCGAAGCGCGCCAGCGACAGCATCTCGATCGACAGGTCCGGATGGGTGTCGAGCAGCTTGACCAGCAGCGGCGCCACCACCCGCACCCCGAACACGTCCGGCACGCCCAGCCGCACCACGCCCTGGGCGCCCAGCTCGGCGCCGCCCAGCTGCTCGGCCGCGGCCAGCGACGCGCCTTCCATCGCCTCCGCATGCGGCAGCAGCGCATGCCCCATCTCGGTCAGCTCGTAGCCCTCGCGCGAGCGGTCGAACAGGGTTGTGCCGAGCTGGCTTTCGAGACGGTCGATGCGCCGCGCCACGGTCGTGTGCTCGACGTCCAGCCGGCGCGAGGCGCCCGACAGCGTCCCGGCACGCGCCAGTTCGAGGAAGAAACGCAGATCAGTCCACTCGGGCAAGGTATTCATATTGTGATTGTCTGATATCAGCAACAAATATTGTGCACTACTGCACAGTTCGGCACCAGGAATTTCCCCGGATCGCCCTCGCAGCACCCTTCCGCCAGAGTGAAAACCGGATTTCCTGGCGAGCATGGGGCCGCCTCAAACCCTGCCTGTGCATTTTTGCACAACTGCTGAGCGCGTTGTTATCTATTCAACCAGTCTTGTGCGAGGCACACTCCCATCCGTGCGAAAAACCTGAACGCATGCGCTATCAATAATATTAGGAGACATACAATGCGTCGTACCGAAAAGAAACTGATGCTGCTGAACCGTTCCGCCATCTCCACCGCCGTGCTGCTGGCGCTCTACGGCGCGTCGGTCGGGGTAGCCCATGCCCAGGAAGGCGCGGATAGCGGTTCCGCCGCCGCCACCCCCGCTGCCGCCGCCCCTGGCGCCGCCGACAGCGTGAAGCAGGTGGTCGTCACCGCCCGCCGCCGCGCCGAGCTGATCCAGGACGTGCCGGGCGCCGTCACCGCGATCTCGGGCGCCGAACTCGAAAAGCAGGCCATTCCCGACATCACCGCCCTCACCGACACCACCCCGAACACCACCCTGAAGGCCTCGCGCGGCACCAACACCACGCTGACCGCCTTCATCCGCGGCATCGGCCAGCAGGATCCGGTCGCCGGCTACGAGCAGGGCGTCGGCATCTACCTCGACGACGTCTACCTCGCCCGTCCGCAAGGCGCCCTTACCGACATCTACGACCTCGAGCGCATCGAAGTGCTGCGCGGCCCGCAAGGCACGCTGTACGGCCGCAACACCATCGGCGGCGCCGTCAAGTACGTGACCCGCAAGCTGGCGCCGAAGCCCACCCTGGACGCCAAGCTCACCTTCGGGAACTATGGCGAGAAAGACCTGGTGCTCAAGGGCAGCGTGCCGGTCTCCGACATCCTGCGCATCGGCGCGACGGTCGGCACCTTCAACCGCGACGGTTTCGGCCACAACATCCTGAATGGCCGCGAGAACTACAACAAGGACGTGCTGGCCGGCCGCATCAGCTTCGAGCTGACCCCGACCCCGGACCTGTTCATCCGCCTGGCCGCCGACAAGACCCGCGACGATTCCGAAGCGCGCCAGGGCCAGCGCCTGACCCTGGGCCCGGCCCCGGGCAACATCCAGCCGGCGCCCGGCGTCTACGACACCCGCGCCAACCTGTACAAGGTGCTGGGCCACGAACAGCAGGTCACCACCGAAGGCGCCTCGCTGCTGGCCGAATACACGATCGACCCGACCCTGTCGGTCAAGTCGATCACCGCCTACCGCAAGTCGAAGTCCTACGCGCCGATCGACTTCGACTCGCTCGAAGTGCCGCTGTGGGAAGCGCCGTCCTTCTACAAGGACAACCAGTCCAGCCAGGAATTCCAGCTGACCTACACCGGCAGCAAGGTGCAGGGCGTGGCCGGCCTGTTCTACATGAAGACCAATGCGTACAACGACTTCGACGTGCTGTACAACGCCGCCGGCGGCCTGTCGCTGCTGACCCACGACGACATCGATTCGAAAACCTGGGCCGCCTACGCGGACGCCAGCTACAGCCTGACCGACACCTTCAACATCAGCGTCGGCGGCCGCTACACCGAAGACGAGCGCCGCGCCGAGATCTTCAAGCAAACCTACCTGGGCCTGAACAGCTCGCCGCGCCTGGGCAATGCCGCCGCCGTCCCCTTCGGTGCCCCGAACACCAACCTCGGCAAGGATGACCTGCACCGCACCGACAAGAAGTTCACGCCCAAGCTGGGCTTCGGCTGGAAGTTCGCGCCCGAGCACAACCTGTACACCACCTGGTCGAAGGGCTTCAAGGGCGGCATGTTCGACCCGCGCATGGACCTGTCCGCAACCGGCGGTCCGAACTCCACGGTGTCGCTGAACAAGCGCAAGGGCGTGGAGCCGGAAGAAGTCAGCAGCATCGAAGTGGGCGTGAAGTCGTCGATGAACGGCGGCCGCCTGCAGACCAATGCCGCGGTCTTCTTCACCGACTACAAGAACGTGCAGATCCCGGGTTCGATTCCGACCTATGACGCCGCCGGCAACGTGAACGGCTTCGCAGGCAGCCTGACCAACGCCGGCAAGGCCAAGATCAAGGGCCTGGAGCTGGAAGCCGTCGCCTACCTCACCAACCAGCTCAGCGTGAACGCGATGTACAGCTACATCGACGCCAAGTACGACGAGTGGATCGTGTCGAACGGCTCCGTGACCAACCCTGGCCTGGTGAACATCGCAGGCAGCACCGAGTTCCAGAATACGCCGCGCAACTCGGCCAACCTCGCCGTGAACTACGACTGGCCGCTGACCGTCTTCGGCCGTTCGGGTTCGATGAACTTCATGAACAGCGTCTCCTACAAGAGCAAGGTGTACCAGACCGAGGTCGCCCGCGCGACCGGCGTGGCCAGCCTGGACGCCACCATTCCGGGCAACCTGATGCTGGCCCAGGATGGCTACGCGCTGTGGGATGCGGGCCTGGTCTGGACCAGCAGCGACCGCAAGATCCAGGTCGGACTGCATGGCCGCAACCTGACCGACAAGCGCTACAAGACCGCCGGCTATAACTTCTCCGGCTTCTTCAACACTGTCACCGCGTTCTACGGCGACCCGCGCACCGTGCGCGCCACCGTCAACGTGAAGTTCTGATCGCCCCGTCAGACGGAGCCAGGGGCGTCCCGCGGGACGCCCTCTTTTTAAGATCATAACGGGGTCCAATGTCCAACTACACTGAACTCAGCTTCACGAGCGATGACGGCCTTCGCCTGTATGCGCGCGATTACCCCGCCAGCGCAGGGCAGGCGCGCCTGCCCGTGATCTGCCTCCACGGCCTGACGCGCAATTCGGCGGACTTCGACGAATTCGCGCCGATCATCGCCGCCCTGGGCCGGCGCGTACTGGCACTCGACGTACGCGGACGCGGCCACTCGCAGCGCGATCCGAATCCCGACAACTACAACCCGTCGGTGTACGCCGGCGACGTCGCCAAGCTGATGTCCGACCTCGGCATTGCCCGCGCCGTCTTCGTCGGCACCTCGATGGGCGGCCTGATCACCATGACGCTGGCGGCCCAGCACATCGACCTGGTCGCCGCCGCCGTCATCAACGACATCGGCCCGGTGCTGTCCGAGAAGGGCCTGGCGCGCATCGCCGGCTACGCGGGCAAGACCGCATCGCTGGCCAGCTGGGACGATGCAACCGGCTACGTCAAGGACATCAACCTGTGCGCCTTCCCCGACAACGCCGACGAAGAATGGGGCAAGTGGGCGCGCCGCGCCTTCGCACCGGACGCCGAGGGCCGCCTGGCCCCGCGCTACGATCCGAACATTGCCATTGCAATACAAACCGGTAAACTCCGTACGACGTCCCTGGCGGCCCGCATGGCTTTCCGCCGGCTGGCGCGCAAGCGCCCCGTCCTGCTGGTGCGCGGCGAGCTGTCCGACCTGCTGGAAGCGCGCCAGGCCGACTGGATGCGGCGCGCGGCCCCGAACATGCAGTACGTCGAGGTGCCGAAGGTCGGCCATGCGCCGATGCTGACCGAGCCGGCGGCGCTGGAAGCGATCGGCGCTTTCCTGGCGACCGTGCCCTGAATCGAACGCAGTAGAAAAACGAGGAGACCACATGAAACGCATCAAGCCTATTTCCGCCGCCCTG
>Ga0065165_1001665_pt1 | contig 22492 bp, 20 predicted proteins | sample AraplaMF_Cvi_mMF_FD_63813 | JGI IMG/M metagenome (GOLD analysis project Ga0065165, IMG submission 63813) | Arabidopsis root microbial communities from the University of North Carolina, USA - plate scrape MF_Cvi_mMF (version 2) (version 3) | ecosystem: Host-associated > Plants > Roots >... | reverse complement strand
TATTCTCAAGCAACCGCTACGAGCAGCAGGCCTTGCTGCGCGGGGTCTACTTCAGCAGCGGCACCCAGGAGGGCAGCCCGCTCGACCGCGTGATGAGCGCGATGGCGGCTTCCTTCGGGCTGGACCGCCAGGCGGTGCCAATCAACGCCGCCACCGGCCGCAGCTACTTCATCACCAACCTGCTGCAGCAGGTGATCTTTCCGGAAGCCGAGCTGGCCGGGGTCAACCAGAAGCTGGAAAAGCGCCGCCGCCTGCTCCAGTGGGGCGCGGTGGCCGGTATTTCGGTGCTGTTCGTGCTGCTGGGCGCCGGCATGATCACCAGCTACCTGCGCAACCAGGCCTATGTGGAGGAGATGGCGGCGCGCTCGGCCGACATCGCCAAACGCGTGGCCGCGCTGCCGCCGCAGGCTTCCCCCATCGAGCTGCTGCCGGTGCTGGATGCGGCGCGCACGCTGCCCGGCGGCTACGACGACCGCGACAAGGGCGTGCCGATGCTGAACCGCTTCGGCCTCTACCAGGGCGACAAGCTGGGCGAAGCGGCGCGCATCGCCTACCGCAAGCTCTTGCAAGACACCCTGCTGCCGCGCCTGCAGCAGCGCATGGAAGTCCAGCTGCGCCGCAACGATGCCAACAACGCCGAGTACCTGTACGAGGTGCTGCGGGTCTACCTGATGCTGGGCGACGCCAGCCGCTTCGATGCCGAGTCGATTGCCGCCTGGGCCGCGCTCGACGACGAACGCAACCTGAAGGGCGCCAGCGACGAGCAGAGACAGGCGCTGGCCGCGCACGAGCTGGCTCTGATGGAAAACTTCCGCCAGGGGCAGGCGATGCCCCAGCTCGACCAGCAATTGATAAGCGACACGCGCCTGGCGCTGGCCCGCATGCCGCTGCAGCAGCGCGTGTATAACCGCGTGAAGCGCCAGCTGATGCGCGAGAAGCTGCCCGAGTTCAGCCCGGCCGGTGCCGGCGGGCGCGATGCCGCCACCGTCTTCGTGCGCAAGAGCGGTGAACCGATCACGCGCGGCGTGCCCGGCATGTTCTCGGTGGCCGGCTATGCCAAATTCCTCGCGGCGAGCAGCGAAGCGGTGGCCGACGTCGAGAAGGAGCGCTGGGTGCTGGCCCAGCAGGAGGCATCCCAGGCCGACAACCAGGACCAGGTGCGCGCCGCCGTCCTGCAGCTCTACTACGACGATTACATCGCCCAGTGGGACGCGCTGCTGGCCGACGTGACCGTGCGGTCCTTCGACAACCTCGAACAGGGCGCACGCATCACCAACCTGCTGTCCGGCGCCGACTCGCCGCTGCGCAAATTCCTTATCGCGGCCGGCAAGGAGACCACGCTCGGCAACGCGAAACCGGCGCCGATGGCGTCGGTGACGGCCGCCGTCAAGGGCAAGCTCGACGCCTACAAGAAGAAGCTGGAAACCGCGATGGGCAGCGCACCCGATGCCGCCGCCGCCGCCGGCAAGACCGTGAACCCGGTCGACGCCCACTTCGAGAATTTGCACCGCATGACGGCCGGCACGCCGCCGCCGCTCGACCAGACCCTGGCCATGCTGAAGGACGTGGCCGTGTTCATGGACAGCGCCGCCAGCGCCAAGCGCACCGGCGCGCCGCCGCCACCGGGCGAGGCCCTCGCCAAGGTCAAGCTGGAAGCGGACGGCGCCCCGGCGCCACTGAAAGGCATGCTGAATTCGATCGACAGCGGCGGCGCCGGCCTGACCTCGGGCAGCGAGCGCGAACGCCTGAACGCCCTGTGGACCGCCGGCCCCGCCCAGTTTTGCCGCCAGGCCGTGGCCGGCCGCTACCCCATCGTCAAGAGTTCGAGCCAGGACGTCACCGCCGACGACTTCGGCCGGATGTTCGGGCCCGGCGGCCTGATCGACGATTTCTTCCAGAAGAACCTGGCGCAGTACGTCGACATGGGGGGGCCGCAATGGCGCTGGCGCGCGACCGCCAACAACGGCTCGCTCGGCATCCCGCAGGGCACCCTGGACGAGTTCCAGCGCGCGGCGCGCATCCGCGATGCCTTCTTCGCCAACGGTGGCCGCCAGGCCTCGATGCGCTTCGACCTGAAGCCTGTGGCGCTCGATCCGAACATCGCCAAGCTGGTGCTCGACATCGACGGCCAGGTACTGAACGCCGCACCCAATGCGCTGGCGCCGGGGTCGTTCCAGCTCCCGAGCGGCAAGGGCGGCGGCCAGGTGAAGCTGGACGTGAGTCCGGCCAGCGCCCACTCTGTCCTGCACACCGAAGGGCCGTGGGCCTGGTTCCGCATGCTCGACAAGGCGGCCGTGGAACCGACCCCGCAGGGCGAACGCTACAAGGTGACCTTCGATGCGGACGGCCGCAAGGCCGGGCTGGAGCTGACCGCGAACAGCGTCGTCAACCCCTTCCGCCGCGCCGTGCTGGAACAGTTCCGCTGCGTGGACAAGCTGTGACGGGCTACTTCGGGAAGGTCAGCACCTACGGGGATTTCGTCGGTCGGCGCCTGCCGCCGCAGCTGGCCCAGGCCTGGGACGGCTGGCTGCAGGCTTGCGTGCAGGCCAGCCAGGACCGGCTTGGGGCGGCGTGGCTGGAGCGCTACCTGACCAGCCCCGTATGGCGCTTCGCGATTGCCCCGGGCGTGCTGGGGCCCGAGGGGCTGGGCGGGGTGATGATGCCGAGCGTGGACCGGGTCGGCCGTTATTTTCCGCTGATGATCGCGGCGACAGGCAGCACGGCGCTGCTGGACTGGTTTCACGGCCAGGCGGCCTGGTATGACGCGATCGAGGATCTGGCGCGCGAGTCGCTGGACACCGGCTTCGTGCTGGAGCGCTTCGATGGCGCGCCCGAGCCTGTGCCCGGCGCCGCCGCGCAGGCAGGGGCCATGGTGGCGACGGCTACGGCATGGCGCCTACCCCTGGAGGATGACATGACGGCGGTGGTTGCCAACGCAGCGCTGCAGGGGCATAGTTTATGGTGGACCGACGGCGGACCTTTCGTCGACGCGTCGGTGCTGGTGTGCCGGGGCATGCCGCAGGCGCAGCAGTTTGCGGCGATGCTGGATGGAAGCTGGGAGATGTCAGGCTGGTTTTTATAAAAGGAGAATCGCCATGAGTACTGTCAGGCAGATCGACGATATTTTTTCTTCCGAAGCCAAGGGCGTCCGCTTGGTGAAAACATTGGTCGAGTATTACAAATCATCCGACCCGGATCTTCGGCATGCGCTCGAGCCGGGCATGGTTTCCCTGGTATCGGCCATACAAAACCGGCTCAAGGATACCGCCCAGCGCGAGTCGCTCGAGAGCTTTCTATCCGACGAAGGCGTCACCCTCAATCCATAGCGCCCGGCCGCTCAGTCGCCGACCAGCGCCAGCACCGCCGTGATGTTATCCCGGCTGCCATGCGCCTTGGCCAGCGCCACCAGCGCCTCGCAGCAGGCATCCAGCGATTGCGCCGACGCCCGGGCCAGGACCTGCGCAATCGCGCCGTGCGGTGTGTTCCCGTACAGGCCGTCGCTGCAAAGCAGATAAAGGTCGCCGGCTTGCGGCGCGCATACCTTGACGTCCGGCGCCACCACTGCCGTCGGCCCGATTGCCTGCAGCAGCAGGTTGCGCGGCGGCAGGTCGTCGCAGGCGCCGGATTCGAGCGCCTGCTGGTACAGGGTCTGGTCGCGCGTGAGGATGGCCAGTTCGCCGTCGCGGTAGCGGTAGAGGCGGCTGTCGCCGACGTGGAAGACGGCCAGCGGGCCATCCGGCATCCATTGCCAGAAGCCGGTCAGGGTGGTGCCCATGCCGGCGCCTTCGCCGTGGCCGTTGCGGAGGTTGGCGCCGTAGACCTCGTCGTTGGCGTGGTCGACCGCCTGGTGCACCGCCAGCACGGCGCACATGTGCTCGTCCTGCCAGGTGGCGTCCGGGTCGAGCTGGGTGCCGGGCGGGGGCAGGGCGCAGCGGAAGGGGTCGGCGGCGAGCAGGGCAGCACGCAGCGCGCTCAGGGCCAGGTGGGCGGCGATTTCTCCGCCGTCGTGCCCGCCCATGCCGTCGGCCACTGCGACGATGCGCAGTTCCGGGTCGATCAGGAAGTTATCTTCGTTCGACTGGCGTACCAGGCCGACGTCGGTGAGGCCATAGGCCGAGCCGAAGGCGAGGCGGTGGTAGATGCTGGGGGTGAGCTGGGTCCAGGTCTGCATCGGCTGTCTTTCTGTTTTTTATAAACGCATCGTGCCGCTGACGGTGAAGCGGATCTCGCCCGGGCGTTCACCTGGCGCGGTCTCGATGCGCAGGTCCGACAGCCCCCGTTCATGACTGCCGCTGACCAGGGCCGCGACCGCCTCCACCAGCTGTTTCTGCTGCGCGGGTTCCTGCGCCTGCGCTTGCGGCGCACCGAAGTAATGGTCCAGCATGGCCGCGAAGTCGCGCCGCGTGGTCACGCAGAACACCGGCCGCGCATCCGGGAACAGGGCGGCGACGCTGCCGCCGAGCCTGGCCTGCTCCGGGTCGACGCAGGCCACGTACAGGCCTTCGCCATTGCGCGCGATGGGCAGCCATTGCTGGCGGCTTGCTGCCGCGCGGTCGAGGGTGGCGATCAGCGCCTGAGGGACCTGCCGTTCCGGATGGTGGCTCAGGTAGGGCACGGCAAAGTGATCGGCCAGGGCCCGCCCGACCACCGGCAGCTTGAGGCGGAAGTCGTCGATCAGCACGTCCTCGATGTCCTGGCCGGAGGCGGCCGCATGCCGCAGCGCCTGTTCGACCTGGCCACGCGGCAGCACGCTGTCGCGGATCGCAGCGGCGAATTCGCCTCGCTCGCGCACCGTCTCCTGGCGGCGCTGGGCGAAGGCCACGGCCAGGGTCTCGCACAACGAGCAGGCGCCTTCCACCACGGTGGCGGGGAAGGCGCCACCCAGCAGGTTGTTGATCAGCTGGAGCACGCCGATCACCTGGTCCTCGTGCAGGATCGGCACCACCAGCATCTCGCGCGTGCGGTAGCCGGTGCGGCGGTCCACGCCCTGCTGGAAGCGCAGCTCGGCGGCGTACTGGCGCAGCTCGTCCTCGTCGTAGACGTCGCGCAGGTTCAGCACGCGGCGCGACAGGGCCGCATAGCCGGCCACGCTGAGCGCCGATATCGGCAGGCGCAGCTGGCGGAACGACGACAGCCCCGTCTTGACCTTCGAGACCAGGCTGGCTTTATCGTCGCCGACCACATAGATGGTCAGGCGGTCCGCGCCGAACAGGCTGCAGATGCCGCTCGAGACGTCGAGCATGATCTCGTCGACGTTGCGGGTGGCGTGGATCTGGGTCGTGAGCTGCTGCAGCTGGCGGAAGAACTCGCCGCGCCTGCCGGCATCCGTTTCCCAGGCTTGCGCGCTCATGATTGAAAGCTCATGAAACCAGGCGCGGCGCCAGCACGGTGGCGTCGGCATCAGGCAGGGGCAGGGTGGCGCGCCGGGTCGCATCCGGGTCGGCATCCGGCCCGGCCGCCTGGGCGGCGTGCGATGCCGGCGTCCACGAAGGCTGGGCCTGCGGCTGGGCGAGACTGTCGCCGTTCAGTGCGCGCCGCAGGTCCTCGCGGAAGGCGGCGGCGCTGGGGTAGCGGTCTTCCGGCCGCTTGGCCAGTGCCCGCGCCACGATGTGGTCGAAGGCGGGGCTCAGCAGCGGATTGAGCACGCTGGGCGGTACCGGCTGCTCGTACAGGATCTTCTGCTGGACCGCGAACACGCCGCTGCCGCGGAAGGGCCGCTCGTTGGTCAGGAACTGGTAGAGGATGATCCCGGCCGCGAACAGGTCGGATTGCGGGCCGACCGCCTGGCCCGTGATCTGCTCGGGCGACATGAAGCTGGGCGTGCCGACCATGTCCGCATCGGTCTGGTCGACGTTCACGGCGGCCATGCGCGCCACGCCGAAGTCGGTCAGCTTGACGCGCAGGTCGTGGCTCAGCATGACGTTGGCCGGCTTGACGTCGCGGTGGATCACGCCGTTGCGGTGCGCGTAGCCGAGGGCATCGAGCAGTTCGCAGCTCATGCGTACCGCATCCTCCAGCGTGAAGTCGAGGTGGAAGTCCTGGCTCATGTCGAAGTAGGCGGCCAGCTCTTCGCCGCGCACCAGTTCCATGACCATGTAGGCGACGCCGTTCTCCTCGCCGAAGTCGTATAGCGTGACGATGTGCGGATGGTTGAGGCGGGCGACCGCCTGCGCTTCCTGGATGAAGCGCGCGGAATAGGACGCGCGCAGCTCGCCGTCGGCCAGCGCCGCGGTCGAGATCACCTTGATCGCGACCTGGCGGTCCAGGCGCGGATCCAGCCCTTCATACACCAGGCCCATGGCGCCGCGGCCGAGCACGCGCACGATCTGGTATCTGCCAAACTGGGTCGGTTCGTTCATCGAGCCAGTGTAAATCAAGGCGCTGTCCAGATGACGAGGCTGGCTGAAAAAATTGTATGGAATGACACGTTTTTGCACAGGGGCTGCCGGGTTTATACTGGCGTCATGAACAACGAGATCCGCTGCACCTGGGCCAATATGGCCAACCCGCGCTACATCGCCTACCACGACCATGAGTGGGGCAAGCCCTGCCATGACGAGACCACGCTGTTCGAGATGCTGAACCTCGAAGGGGCGCAGGCCGGGCTGTCGTGGGAGACCATCTTGAACAAGCGCGACAACTACCGCGCCGCCTTCGACGGCTGGGATGCGGAAAAGATCGCGCGCTACGATGACGCCAAGGTGGCCGAGCTGCTGGCCAACCCCGGCATCGTGCGCAACCGCCTGAAGGTGGCGGCGGCCATCAACAACGCCAAGGCCTATTTGCGCCTGCGCGAAGAAGGCCTGAGCCTCGACCGCTACCTGTGGTCCTTCGTCGGTCACAAGCCCATCGTCAACGACTGGCCGGATGGTGCCCGTCCCGCGCGCACCGAGCTGTCCGACCGCATCTCGAAGGACCTCGCGAAACGCGGTTTCAAATTTGTCGGCTCGACCATCGTCTATGCCTACATGCAGGGCATCGGCATGGTGGACGACCACGACCGCGGCTGCATCTGCCGCCGGAGTTAGTCATGGACTATCGGGACGCATGGTGCAGCCAGGCGCGCTATACCGTCTTCGACAGCGATTACGGGGACGGCGCGGCCTTCCGGGTGCTGGCCGACGTCTGGCGCACCGACCCGCACCGCTCGCCGCACCTGCACGTGATCGCCCTGTGCACGCGTCAGGAGCCGCACGGTCTGCTGCCGGGATTCCACCGCATGCCGCAGGCCGAGCCCGGGCTGACGCTCGACCTGGTCAGCGCGCCCATCGATGCGGCGCTGGGCCAGCTGTCGGCACGGGTTGACCTGTTCCGCCTGCATGGCCTGCAGGACGCCGGCGCCGGCTTCGCACATGCGCTGGCGCGCGTGGCCGCATCCGAGGCCTGCCTGATGGGCCAGGGCCTGACCCGCGAGCAGATAACAGCGCTGGAAGCCCAGGACTTCGTGTTCGAGCCCTGTGCCGACGCGGACAAGCAGAAGGCGCGCTTCGCCAGCCGCAAGCCGCGCCCGCCCGTGCCACCGCCGCCGGAACGGCGCGCGATTGTGCTCGGCGCCGGCATCGCCGGTTCCGCCGCCTGCGAGCGCCTGTGCGCGCGCGGCTGGGAAGTCACGCTGGTCGAACGCCACGAGCGGCCGGCCATGGAGGCCTCCGGCAACCGCGCCGGCATCTTCATGCCGCTGGTCTCGCGCGACGACAATATCCCGACCCGCCTGACCCGCGCCGCCTACCTGTACGCGCTGCGCCACTGGGAGCGCCTGGGCGGCATCGGCCCCGGCCGCGCCATCGAGGGCCAGGCCTGCGGCGTGCTGCAATTGGCGCGCGATGCCGGCCACGCCGAGGTGCAGCGCGCGATTGCCGCCGCCGGCGCGCTGCCGTCCGGGTTTGCGGAATGGCTGGAGCAGCCGCAGGCCGAAGCCATCCTGAACCTGCCGGCGCCCGACGGCGGCTGGCTGTTCCGCCAGGGCGGCTGGGCGCGGCCCGGCAGCGTCATTGACGCCATGCTGGCGGCCTGCGGCGGGCGCCTGCAGCAGCGCTTCGGCGTCGGCAGCGTGCGCATCGATTACCAGGACGGCCAGTGGGTGCTCAGCGACGCCCATGGCGCGACGGTGGCGCGCGCGCCGACTCTGATCCTGGCCAACGGCGCCGGCGCCATGCAGCTGCCGCACGCCGCGCCGCTGCCGCTCACGGCCATGCGCGGCCAGGTCAGCCACCTGCCGGCGGAGATGCTGCCGGCGCTGCCCGTGGTGCTGTGCCGCGAAGCCTACCTGACGCCGCCGTCGCAGGGCATCGTCAGCGCTGGCGCCACCTATGACGTCGACGGCGATCCTGAACTGTCGGCCGCCAGCCATGAGGAAAACCTGGAACGCCTGCGCGGCCTGCTGTCCGATCCGCAGGCGGCGCAAGGCGCGCCGCTGCAGGGACGCGTGGGCTTCCGCTGCATCGCGCCGGACCGCCTGCCGCTGGTCGGCCGCCTGCCGGACTTCGATGCGGCCGGCACCACCGAACGCCTGCGCGACGTGCCGCGCCATCCCGGCCTGTACGCGCTGCTGGGCTATGCCTCGCGCGGGCTGATCTGGGCCGGCTGGGCCGCCGAGCTGCTGGCCGCCCAGCTCGAGGGCGAACCGCTGCCGCTGGAGTCAAGCCTCGTCGACGCCCTCGACCCGGCCCGCTTCGTGTTGCGTGCACGCCGCACCAGCCGCGGTCCGCAAGCCACGGATTCTTGATTTCCAGTAAGTCATTCCAGAAACTAAAGATATAATTAACGTCCGGCAACATTTCACAAATTTGGGAAGTTGAGATGGACGACGCGCTGCCCGACCCACCTGAGTCCCACGACCTTTTCCTGTTTCTCGCATCGACTGCGCATGACATGAAGAACTCGATCAGCGTCCTGTCCGGGACGCTGGAGCGCTTGCTCGTGGACGCGTCACCGCAGACGGAATCGGCGTATCCGCAGATGGCGCACATGCTGTACCAGACCAAGCGCCTGAACGACAACCTGATGCAGCTGCTGGCCTTGTACAAGCAGGTCGGCAAGCCCGAGTATCCCTTCGACCTGCAGCCGGTGCCGCTGGGCCAGCTGGTCGACCAGGTGGTGGCGATGGGACGCGTGCTGCTGCAGTCGCGCGGCATCCGGCTCGAACTCGACGTGGATCCGGACCTGATCTGGCACCTCGACGAAGACCTGGTCGTCGGCGTACTTTCGCATGCCATCAACAACGCCATCCACTACACGGGCGACACGGTGCGCCTGGCGATCCGCGAGCTGGATGGCTGGCTCGAATTGCGTGTCGAGGACAACGGCCCCGGCTATCCGCCGGCCCTGCTGCAGGCGGGCGCGGTCGCCACGCGCGAGATGGCGGGCGGCGTCAACTTCCTGACCAACAGCGCCGGCCTGGGCCTGTACTTTTCCGGCAAGGTGGCGGAGATGCACCGCCACCGCGGCCGCGGCGGCAGCCTGCACCTCGAGAACGGCGGGGCGTATGGCGGCGGCTGCTTTGTCCTGAGGCTGCCATGAACCTGGCGAATCCCACTGCCGTCGCGATGGCGGCCGACCAGGTCGACTGGGCCGACAAGAACTACCTGGTGGTCGACGATTTCGTCGGCATCCGCCAGCTGCTGCGCGAGAGCCTGCGCAGCCTGGGCGCGAAGAACATCGACCAGGCCTCGAGCGGCGGCGAGGCGATGGGCCTGCTGTCCCGCATCCGCTACGACGTGGTGCTGTGCGATTACAACATCGGCGAGGGCAAGAACGGCCAGCAGGTGCTCGAGGAAGCGCGGGTGCGCAACCTGGTCAATCCGAGCACGGTGTGGCTGATGGTGTCGGCCGAGAAGAGCGTCGAATCGGTGATGGGCGCGGCCGAGCACCAGCCGGACGCCTACCTGATCAAGCCGATCACCGAGGGCGTGCTGCTGACCCGCCTGAACCGCGTGTGGCACAAGAAGCAGGTGTTCCGCGCCATCGACCAGGCCTGTGCGGAAAAGGATTATTTGCGTGCGGCCCGGCTGTGCGATGCCCGCATCGAGCACGACAAGATCCACGCGCTGGACCTGCTGCGCATGAAGGCGAAGCTGATGGAGAAGAGCGGCCAGCCGGCCAAGGCGCGCGAAGTGTACGAACAGGTGCTGGAGCAGCGCGAATACCAGTGGGCACGCGCCGGCCTGGCCAAGATCCGCATGGCCAACGGCGAGTTCGAGCAGGCGCGCCAGATGTTCCAGAGCGTGATCGCCGAGAACCGCTACTACATCGACGCCTACGACCAGCTGGCGGCCTCGTACCAGAACATGGGCAAGCTCGACGAAGCCTGCGCGATCCTGGAACGCGCCGCGAAACTCTCGCCGAACTCGGTGCCGCGCCAGCGCAGCCTGGGGAATATCGCGCTCAAGCTGGGGAACATCGCGATGGCCGAGAAGGCTTTCCGCAAGTGCATCGCGATCGGCGAATATTCGATCATGAAGACGCCGGACGCCTACCTGGGCCTGGCGCGCGTGTGCGGCCAGAAGAACGACACCAAGGAGGCCCTGCAGCTGCTGCTGACGGCCCAGCGCGAGTTCGCCCACGAGCACCCGGACATCCAGCTGCGCACGAAGATCACGGAAGGCCTGGTCTACCACGAGAGCGGCGACTACCGGCGTGCGCGCAAGGCCGGCGACGATCTCGAGGAAATGCTGAAGCTGACGCCGGACCGCCCGGACACCAATACCTGCCTGGAACTGGCGACCCTGCTGTTTGCCGTGGGTGTGAAAGATGCGCCGGTCGAGCTGCTGTGCTACGTGATCCGCAACAACCACGACAATCCGCTGCTGCTGGACGAGGTGCAGGGCATCTTCGACAAGGCCCGCATGGGCGACGAGGGCCTGGCCCTGATCCGCAGCTCGAAGAAGGAAGCGGCGGACCTGATGAACCAGGGCGTGCTGCTGTGGAAGACCGGCAAGCTGGCGCAGGCGGTGGAGTGGATGCGCAATGCGAGGAAGGCGGTGCCGAACAACCAGCGCATCCTGTTCAACGCGGCCCAGATCATGGTGTCGCACCTGCAGCAGCACGGCTACGACGACGCGATGTACGCTGAGGCCTGCGAAGTGCTGCACCATGTCGACCGCCTGCTGCCGGGACAGCAGCGCTTTGCGCAGCTGATGGAGCAGCTGGCAGCCTTGCAGCCGGCGGCGGACGCTTCCGTTTCCGCGGTCGCGTAATTACGCTTTATCGGCCTTTGGCTTGCTCGCTCGCGCCTTGCCGTTGCCGCCGGCCGCTGCGCCACCACCGGGTTCGGCTTGCGGCGGCCTTGCCTGCACATCCGTCTTCGGCTCCGCTGCCTTGGCGGCGCCATCCGGCGGCGCCATCGCGCTTGCCACTGCCTGCGTGAACTGTTCCTGAAGCATATTCCACCAAGCCAGCGCAGTCGGCATGCCGAGTGCCGCGGCCGGGTCGTGCGCCGGCGCGCCGGTGCCGGGCTGGGCCGTTCCACCGCCGCCGGCGCCTGCCGATGCGGACGATGCCGCGGCGGGCGATCCCGCGGCCGACGGCGCGGCGGCACCGCCCGCCGGCTGGCCGAAGAAGGCGCCGAAAGGCATGCCCGCCATCTTCTCGGCGCTCACGCCCGACTGGCGCATGGCCTCGGCCATCGAGGCGCCCATCGATTTCAGGGTGGCGAGGGTGGCGCGCTGGATCTCCATGGTCTGGATGGTCCCGCGCAGCATGGCGAGGTTCACGTTCAGCCAGGATTCGACGGCCTTCAGGTCGGCGATGCGCTTGTCGAGTTCTTCGGCCGACAGTGGCGGCGTGCCCATGCTCGACAGATTGGTGCCCGGAAGGTTCATCGAACCCCACAGGTTCTTGACGAAGTCCAGCGTATCGGTCATCCCGGGCATGTTGGAGGCAGGTGGTTTGAGCATGGCGATCTTCTCCGGTGTCAGGTGATACTTAGACTATCAGATATCGAATAGCGCTCATAGACGTTACACTAGCCGGATGAGCCTCGCTATCGCCTCGAACCGCCGACGCCGCAAGATCCTGCTGGGCGCGGTCATCGTCCTGCTGCACCTGATGGTGCTGGACTGGTTCAAGGGCCAGCTGGGCAAGCCGCGCGAAGCGGCCGGGCGGCAGGAGGCGCCGCTGGAAGCGCAGCTGCTCAGGATCCCCAAACCGCCGGCTCCGGCTCCGGCTCCGGCGCAGCCGCAGTCCTTGCCGCCGCAACCCGTGCTGGCGCCGCCGCCATTGCCGGCCTTGCCACCCGAACCGGTGGAGGTGGCGCAGGCGGAGCCGGACATGGATGCCGGCAGCGGCGACGGACCACGGACGGCGGTGCCCGATGCCGCGCCCGGCGCCCAGCCGGGTGGGCAGGCAAGCGGACAAGCAAGCGGGCAGGGGAGCGCCGCCATTGCCGCGGCCGGCGTACAATCGCCCCAGTCCGCCACCCCGGCGCAGCAGGCCGCCGAACCCGCCGCCAAATCCGCGCCCGAAGTGCGCCGCTACAAGGTCGACCTGCCGCCCGCCGCCGACATCCTGATGGACGTCGCCCGCACGGATGCGAACGGCACCAAGTGGAGCGGCGATGCGCTGCTGTCGTGGACGCTGGCCCCCGGCAGCTACAAGATCCGCTTCGAGGCCGGCATCACGATCGTGTTCGCGCACGTGAACCTGCTGACCCTGACCAGCGAAGGCGCGGTGGGCGAAGAAGGTTTCATGCCGGAGCGGATGACGGAAAAGCGGCGCGGACGCTCCCTCACGGCGACCCACTTCCAGCGCAAGGACGGCAAGCTGACGTTTTCTGCGTCGCAGGCCAGCTATCCGCTGGTGTGGGGCACCCAGGACAAGGCCAGCGTGCCGCTGCAGCTGGCGGCGATCGCACGCGGCGATCCGCAGCAATTGTCGGGAAATATCGACATTTTTGTCGGCGAAGATCGCGATGCCAGCGTTTTCAGCTTTGTAGTGCTCGGCCAGGAGCAAATCGACACGGCCATGGGCAAAATCGCGACATGGCATTTGACCCGCCCGCCCAAGCCCGGCTCGTACAACTCGCGCCTGGACCTGTGGCTGGCGCCGGATTACGGCTGGTATCCCGTGCAGACCCGTAACCTGGAAGCGAGCGGGGCGGTGACGACCCAGACCGTGAACAAGATCGTAGTCAAGAAATCAGGAAGCTGACATGAAGAAGATGTGGAAACTTGCCGGCGCCTGCGCGCTGCTGGCGGCGGCGATGACGGTGCCGGTGGTGACGAATGCTGCGCCGGCGGCGGACGAGCATCCGTCGCAGCTGCGTCCTTTTAATCTGCCGCCGCCGGCCGACCTGTCGTATTCGATCAGCGCCCGCCAGCGCGGCTTCACCCTGAACGGCAGCGCCACCCTGACCTGGCGCCAGGGCGAGGGCAAGTACACGATCAATACCGATTCGCGCGTGGCCCTGCTGGGCAAGCTGACCGAGAACCGCAGCACGGGCACGATCGACAGCTTCGGACTGGCGCCGCTCGAGTACTACGACAAGCGCTTCCGCAAGGATCCGGTGACGGCCAGCTTCGACCGCGAAGCGAAGACCATCGGCTTCAGCGAGGGCGAGAAGAGCTACCCGATCAAGGGCGGCGAGCAGGACCGCGTGTCGATTTCCTGGCAACTGGTGGCGCTGGCGCGCGCCAACAAGGACAAATTCAAGACGGGCTCGGAGTGGAGCTTCTTCGTGGTCGGTCCGCACGATGCCGACCCGTGGACCTTCCGTGTGATCGGCCGCGAAAAGATCCAGGCCGGCGCCGCCATCGGCGCGGTCGATACCGTCCACATACTGCGCGAACCGCCGCCGGGCTCGAAGGACCAGACCCTGGATATCTGGCTGGCGCCGTCGCTGGAGTGGTATCCGGTCAAGCTGAAGTTTGTCGACAATGACCGGGATTATGTGGAGCAGACGCTGGAGAAGATCAGCAAAAAATAAAAGCCGGCCACCGGCCGGCTTCGGAACGCGTCAGACTGGATTCAACCGTAGCACTCCATCATGCAGTCCGAAAAGTTCTGATCGCAGGTTGCCGGGTCGTTGCCCGGGGTCGCCTTGCACGTATCCTGGAAGTAGTGGCACCAGTGCGCGCACGAATCGGCGAAGGCCGGGCCTGCGGTGGCACCGATGCCGATGGCGAACAGCAGGGTCGCGAGTTTCTTGTTCATGCTTGTCTCCTTTAATAAGTGGAATAGCGCGCTTACATGCGTGAAGATTTCAACTGGTCGAGGGCCGCATCGATTGTCTTCTGGTTGAAGCCGACCAGCTTCCGGTTGCCGATCAGGATGACCGGGACTGCCTTGCCGCCCAGTTCGCCGAAATCGCGCTTGCCCTTGTCTGATTTGTCGACGTCGAAGTCACCGAAGGCGATATTGCGCTCCTTCAGGTAGGCGCGCGTCTTGGCACAGAAAGGGCAGGTTTCGGTGCCGTACACCACCACCCGGGTTTTGGCGTCCGGATAATAGGCGGCGAAATTCCCTTCGCTGTAGCTTGGCTTGAGCATATTCACAAGCTTGGGCACGTATTGCCCGATGCCCAGGCCGCCGGCCAGGATCAGCGCGTAGAGAACCAGGTTCTTTGCTTGTTTGGCGAACATGCGCGTCCCTCGCTCCATTGATTGTCCCCTTTTACCTGATGAAGTATTGAACCTCAGCTGTTGCCACTTCCAAATGTTGCACTCGGTGTGACATGCAAAGCTGTGTTCAGTAACATCTGACATTGTTGCGTCAGTGTCAATTCGAAATGGGTAAGAAGAAAAAAAGGCCAACCCGAAGGCTGGCCTGGTGGAGCTGGTTCAGATGCCGCAGCGGTCGTAGCACTCGATGCGCGGCTGCGCCGCTGTCCTATTCCTGCACGCCCGGGTCATCCGGCGAATCGTTCTCCCAGTGCAGGGTCATCTCCTTCGCTCCATTGCCCAGCTTGACGCTGCGCTTGAAAGTCTTGCCCTCGGCCGCCGCGCTGATCCGGTAAGTCCCCGGCGGCAGCTTGGCAAAGAACATCGGCCCCGTATTCGGCACGCTCAGCACGCTGGCGCCCTTGGCATCCATGATGTCGAGCTGGACGTCGGAGCGGTAGGCGCCGGTCTGCCTGGTGGCGAAGGTCAGGCGCAGGTTGTAGTCGGCCTTCAGGGCGCGCATGGCGTTCTGCTCGTCCGTGCCGACGCCGCCGTTGATGTAGGTGACGCCGTTCTGTTCTTTCGGCTGGGCGGCGACGGCGGCCGGGGCCAGGAAAGCTGCCATCGCCAGCGCCAGCGCTGCGTTCGCAAGTGCTCGTTGCATGTGCATTCCTCCTATTTTCTGATGTAAATATCGCAATATCATTATCCTGCGGGCGCGGAAGACAGGGCGCGCGGCTGAGTACGGCATTTGTGACTGGGCGTCATAAATCTTGCCTGATTGGCAAGTCAAGCGCTGATTTGGTTCCGTTGCTTATTAGCCAGTTCCTATAAGTTGCACAGTTCTAACTGTTATACTGACGCCCCCGCGCCCGCTTCCAAAGCCGCTGCGCGCGACAGACTGGTAAGCCTTACGATGATCGACAACCTGGCAGGCGCCATCGCCGCCGACCTCCAATCCCCAGAGCAGGACGAGCTAGATCCGCTGCAGGCCCACTTCCAGGAAGGGGTGGCGCCGGACGAGATCGAGCAGGTCTATCACCTCAAGCGCGCCGCGCCGATGCTGCAGGCGTTCACGGCCTTGTTCCACGGCGGCCAGGACGGCGTCATCGTGCGCCTGCTGGTGCTGCGCGAGCTGGCCGCCGACACCGAGGATTCCGCTTTCTCGCGCGCCGACATCAACACCAAGTTCGCCTACCTGATCCCGGAAAGCCTGGAGACGGTGCTGGGCCGCCTGCGTTCGCACGGCCTGCTGGCCTGGGACGCGCCGGCCGCGGTGTACCGCATCACGCCGCTGGCGCGCAACGTGCTGGCTGCGCTCGACACCCTGCTGGCGCTGGGCCGGCCGGAAGAAGACGAGGCCGAGATGGGTTTCCTGCTGTCGCAGGTGGCCGGCGCCCAGGCCGTGGGCGGCGTGACGGTCGAGCAGCTCAAGCACCTGCTGGGCCGCCTGGTCGAACTGCACGAGGAATTCCGCGACGCGATCGCCTCCGGTTCCGAATTCCGCCTGCGCGCCTCGCAGGCGAAGTGGCACATGGCCTGCGACTGGGTCGAGAAGGGTTCGACGATCCTGCGCGCGATCACCTCGGACGAACGTGCCGATTCGGCGACGCACCGCGCGGCGCAGGCGATCGGCCGCGCCCAGTCCTCGCTGCTGAACATGCAGGGCATGTTCTCGCGCGCCCTGAACCAGATCGAGCGCCAGCGCGTGCACCTTGGCCAGTCCGGCCTGTCGACCACCGACATCAAGCGCTGGCTGCTGGCCCACGACGACCTGGCCAGCCTGGCCGAAGGCGCGATCGAGCGTCCGGTGCTGCCGCTGTTTATCACGCCGGCCGAGATGATCGACGTCGCCGAGACCGAGCTGATGATGGAACGCGCGGTCGCCGCCGGCCCGGCCGGCCTGCCGAGCGGCCAGGATGCCCCGACGACCATCAACGACAACCCGGCGATGCAGGCGGAGCTCGACGACTGGATCAAGCGCCTGGCCGACTTCGCCAACCTGGATAACTTCCCGGTCATGGCCGAGGGCGCGCCGAAGAGCGTGGCGATCCAGGACTCGCTGCTGCCGGCAAGCTTCGCGATCGCATCCTACCGCGCCTCGCTGCTGCCGCTGCTGGGCGACCCGGCCGAGGCCAGCCTGCAGGGCCCGACCGCCGAACTGGCGCGCCTGCCGGTGCGCTTCGACTCCGAGGACGAGATGGTCCAGCTGGACGATCCGCACGTGATGGCGATGTCACGCGCGACCCTCTCCGTTAATGTGGAAACTGAGTTAGATTTGGACAGTAAAGATGAATGACGACGCACAGATCCTGATTGCGCGCCTGCTTACGCACCAGACCCTGCGCCGCGACGACAAGATGGTCAAGCGCGCGCTGTCCGACGACACCTTCCGCGCCGAGATCGACAAGCGCCTGCTGGAATCCGGCATGAAGCTGATCGACAACGTGTACGCGGACCACGTGACGCTGGCCCTGCACCGCAACGTCGAGCCGAAGATCTTCGGCGCCAAGGACATCTGGCAGAACAATAACTTCGGCCTGACGCGCGACGGCGTGGCCCTGCTGGTGGTGCTGTGGGCGCAGATCATCCTGCCCAAGCGCCAGCGCCAGGAAACCCACCAGGCCATCGACGTCGACCAGTCGGACATGTTCGACAAGGACAATCCGATCCCGCGCGCCGAGGACACCTCGATCGGCATCTCCTATACCGCGCTGCTGGCCGACTTCGGCGACAAGCTGGGCAAGAAGACCCGCATGGACATGAACCTGGGCCTGCTGTCCAAGCTCGGCTTCATCGAGCGCCGCGGCGACGTGATCCTGGAAGGCCCGCTGCTCGACCTGCTGATGGACACCGACCTGCTGAAGGAGCGCATCATCAACGGCGCCCTGGCCGAGGTGTTCAAGCGCGCGCCGATCGCCGCGGTGCGCCGCCCGGTCAGCGAGGCGGCCAACGATGCGGAGCCCGTCGTGGCCGAAGCGGCGGCCGAAGCGGCCGTGGCCGACCATCCAGAATCCCAGGAGTAAAGCCTCATGTTCCATATTAAGTCTCTCGAGCTGGTCCACTGGGACTACTGGCAGCGGATCAAGAACATCCCGCTGGACGCCAAGATCATCACCATCGCCGGCCAGAACGGCTCCGGCAAGACCACGCTGCTCGACGCGCTGCGCACCCTGTTCGGCCTCGACTGCTCGATGGGCCGCACCTATAAACACTATGCGCGCCACTCGGGCCAGCAGAGCGCCTGGATCCGCGCCGTGGTCGACAACAAGCCGTCCGGCCGCCAGCTGTCCAACCGTCCGTTCCGCCACTCGGGCTTCTTCAGCGACGACGAAGTCACCCTGTTCTGCCAGGTGCAAAAGAACGGCGGCGACTGGAAGCGCCAGTACCTGATGCGACCGGGGAATATCGACATCGAGGAAGTCACCGAAGCCACCGACTGGCTGGGCGTCGAGAACTACCGCAAGCGCCTTGCTTCGGCCGGCCTGTCGCAGGCGATGTCCAAAGTGCTGGCGCTGGAGCAGGGCGAGACGGATAAGCTGTGCGAATACTCGCCGCGCCAGCTGCTGGACCTGGTGTTCCAGGTCTTCGGCGACAAGGAAGTGCTGGACGCCTACGACGAAGCCAAGCGCCACCAGCGCGACACCGAGACGGAACTGAAGCGCTTCGAGGCCGAACTCGAAACCTCGCGCATCAACCTCGAAGGCCTGCGCCTGCGCGTCGCCAACTACCATCAGTGGGAAGACCTGAACAAGGAACGGCGCGAGCTGGTCGAGGAGGTGCTGCCGAGCCTCGAATACCACGAGGCGCGCGAAAAGGCGGCCCAGACCAGCCGCGCCCTGCGCGAGGCCAAGAAGCCGCTGATGCAGGCCGACAGCATCCTCAGCGAGAAACGCCATGCGCTCGCGGCCCAGCAGCGCGCGCTGACCGAAGCCCAGCAGCAGGAAGTCCAGCTGGAGCAGGAAGCGAACACGCTGGCTGGCCGCCTCACGGAAGTCAACCGCAAGCTGAAGCCGCTGGAAAGCCTGCTCGAGCAGAAGGAACGCCTGCAGAAGCTGGCGGCCGACTCCGGCGCCGACATCGCCGAGGTGACGACCCAGCTGCAAGAGAAAGAGGCGCAGCTGGCGAAGAAGAAGACCGAGCGCGACAACCTGGCGGCCCGCATCGCCGAGGCGATGTCGACCATCTCGGCCCTGCAGGGCAAGAGCTCGATGCCGGAGCCGGAAGCCCAGCGCCTGATGCGCCGTGCGCTGAACGAGGCCAACATCCCGCACGCGATGCTGTCCGATATCGTCGAAGTGACGGATCCGAAATGGCAGGGCGCCGTCGAGGGTGTGCTGGGCGGCTATGCGTCGGTGGTGCTGCTGGAAAGCGCCAAGGATGCGCCGGCGGCTTATAAACTGGCCGAGAAGGAGCGCTACCGCCACTTCATCGTGCCGGACTGCGTCAGCGCGCCGGTGGTCAAGGACGATACGCTTCTCTCCGTGGTGCGTTTCAGCTCGAAGGCGCCGTCCTGGCTGATCGACCAGCTCGAGCGCATCGAGCGTGTCGAATCCGTCGACCAGGGTTTCAAGAGCGATGCCGACGAATGGATCACGCCGGACGCCTACCACCGCGAACGCCGCGGCGGCCGCTCCCTCTTCGTCGAACCTTCGCGCTACCGCTTCGGTGCGGCCGGCAAGACCCAGCGCCTGGAAGCGATCCAGAAATCGCTGCCGGCCCTGGAAGCCCAGGAAGACACGCTGACGCTCGCCATCAGCAAGCTCGCGACTGAAGTGTCGGCGCTGCGCGTGCGCATCGCCGGCGTCGACGCGGTCAAGGAACTGACCGCGCGCCAGGCCGAGTTCGACGAAGCCGTGCGCGCCATCGAGCCGCTCAAGACCGAGCGCCTGGAAGTCGGCGCACGCCTGGGCGAGCTGCAGGTGCTGACCAAGAACGCGACCGTCACCCGCACCCGCGCCGACACCGTGTGGCAGAACGCCCGCATGGCGCTGTCGGAAGCGGAAGCCGGCATGCGCCTGAACAACCGCCGCCAGCTCGAGCAGCGCAGCGAACATGCGCGCGCGCTGCTGGAACTGCGCCGCAGCTGGCGCCACGTGCCGAAGTCCTGGCGCCAGCCGGAGCGCCGCGCGAAGCTGGTGTCCGCGCACCAGAACACGCACCAGGTCAAGCTGCGCGTGGGCTCGCTCGACACTTCGCTGGCGCGCAGCGACTGGGAACACGACCCGACCGTGATCGACCAGTACGAACGCCTGAACGACCAGCTGTCGAACCGCCAGAACGAGACCGAGGAACGGCGCTACCAGAACAACCGCGCGATCGAGGCCACCGACAATGCGCGCGGCGCCTACATCGAGCGCCTGCGCTATACGATCAAGACCTACTCCAAGAACATCAGGGAGCTGGGCGAGCTGGCCAACATCGAAGTCACGGTCGACCCGGTGCGCCTGGAGAACGACGACCTGCAGCTGGCCCAGGCCGGCCTGCACGTGCGCTTCAAGTTCGACGGCAAGGGCCAGATCGGCATGAACGACGGCGAAGCCTCGGGCGGCCAGCAGGTCATGAAGTCGCTGGTGCTGCTCATCGGTCTGCTGAAGTCGGAAGAAGGCTCCGGCGGCTTCGTGTTCATCGACGAACCCTTCGCCCACCTGGACATCCGCAATATCCAGCTGGTCGGCGAGTTCCTGAAGAACACCGACGCCCAGTACCTGATGACGACGCCGCTGACGCATAACACGGACGTTTACGATCCTTCCGACCTGACGCTCATCACGAGCAAGAAGAAGAAGGACACCCAGTGGGCGCAGCCGATCTTCGTGCTGCAGCGCCGGCAGGGCGAGGCTGCGAAAGCGGCTTAACGACTTGAAAAGCGTTCCGCGCCCCCACTGGCGCGGAACTGCTCCACCACATAGTCCACGAAGACCCGCACCTTGGCGGGCAGCAGTTTGCGGCTCGAATAGTAGATCGCCAGCGGCCGGTTCAGGCCTTGCCAGGCGGGCAGCACCCGCACTAGTTCCCCACTCTCCAGCAGCGGCAGCGCATGCGGCATCGGCAGCATCGCGATGCCCAGGCCGCAGGCACAGGCGCGCGCGATCGCCTCCGGATCGTCGAGCACCGCCACCGGCCGCACGTTCGCCACCACCTCGCGCCCGGCATCGTTCTTCAGCGTCCACGGCATCAACCTGCCCGAGCCGAGCGCGCGGCGCAGCAGGCCGCGGTGGCGCGTCAGCCCCTCCGGCTCTTCCAGCGCCGCACAGCGCTGCAGATAGGAAGGCGCCGCCACCAGCACGGAGCGCGCCTGCGCCAGTTCGCGCGCCACAAGCGCGTCCGTCAATTCCACGCCGCCGCCGATGGCCACGTCGAAGCCTTCGGCGATCAGGTCGACCTGGCGGTTATCGAAATGCAGGTCGGGCACCACGTCCGGATAGCGCTCCAGGAAGCCGGCCAGCAGCGGCACGAAGTACATGCGGCCGACCGCGGGCGCCATCGCGACCTTCAGGGTGCCGGCCGGCTTGCCCGCATCCTGGCGCAGGTCGGCCAGGGCATCGCCGATCTCGGTCCAGGGCAGGCGGATCTGGCGGTACAGGCGCTCGCCTTCGGCCGTCAGGCTGAGGCTGCGCGTGCTGCGCTGGAACAGGCGCACGCCCAGCCCGGCTTCGAGCCGCGCCACGCTCTTGCTGACCGCGGCCGGTGTCAGGCCCAGGCGCCGCGCGGCGGCGGAAAAGCTGGCCTCGTCGGCGGCGGCGACGAAGCAGTCGAGATGCGGGGCGAGATCGGTTTGCATCTGTCCATCTTATACCGCTGGTTGAAACTGTAAAGCTTCAGTAACGACTACCGGGAACAAATGGTCCGGACCATACTTTCCTTCACCGACTCACCAAACCCACCACGAAAGGAAAGCATCATGGACAGCAAACTGAACAATCAAGTCGCCTTCATCAACGGCGGTTCGCGCGGCATCGGCGCCGCCACCGCGCGCCGTCTTGCCCGCGAGGGCGCCAGGGTCGCGATCGGCTACCAGTCCTCGGGCATCGCCGCCGAAGCCCTGGTCGAAGAAATCAAGGCCAGCGGCGGCGAAGCGATCGCGATCCGGGCCGATGCTGCCGATGCCGAAGCGCTGACGCGCGCCATCGACCGCGCCGCAAGCCACTTCGGCCGTCTCGACATCCTGGTCAACAGCGCGGGCGTCCTGCGGATGGGACCCGTCGAAGAATTCTCGCTGGCCGACCTGGACGAAACCCTGGCCGTCAACGTGCGCGCCGTGTTCGTGGCCTCGAAGGCCGCCGCCGCCCACATGCGCGACGGCGGGCGCATCATCAACATCGGCAGCACGAATGCCCAGCGCATGCCCTTCGCCGGCGGCGCCGTCTACGCCATGAGCAAATCGGCGCTGACCGGGCTGGTCAAGGGACTGGCGCGCGACCTTGGGCCGCGCAATATCACCGTCAACAATGTGGCGCCAGGTCCGATCGATACCGACATGAACCCGGCCGAAGGCGACTTTGCCGCATCCCTGCACCAGCTGATGGCACTGCCGCGCCATGGCCACGCCGACGAAGTGGCGGCGATGGTGGCCTACCTGGCCAGTTCGGAGGCGGCGTTCGTGACCGGGGCCGACCTGCTGATCGACGGCGGCTTCGCAGCCTGAGCACCTAACAAGACCCCCATGGCGGCGTTGCATCGTCTCGCCGTACTAAGGTACTGTCTTCGTGGTCCGCCACTGCGGCGATGCGCCTTGCCCTGGGGGCCTTGTTAGGCGCTCTTAGGTGAGGTGCAGCTGCAGCACCAGCCCGGCCGATTCGCCGATGCGCTGCCACAGCGCCCGCCGCAGCGCCGCCCGCTTGCGGTGCCGCGACGGCATCTCCGCCAGCGGCTTGAGGTAGAAGGGCAGGGCGATG
>Ga0065165_1001664_pt1 | contig 22493 bp, 20 predicted proteins | sample AraplaMF_Cvi_mMF_FD_63813 | JGI IMG/M metagenome (GOLD analysis project Ga0065165, IMG submission 63813) | Arabidopsis root microbial communities from the University of North Carolina, USA - plate scrape MF_Cvi_mMF (version 2) (version 3) | ecosystem: Host-associated > Plants > Roots >... | reverse complement strand
CGCCCATGCCGATACCGCCCTTCGCGAAGAAGGCGTTGGCGGCCATCTCGATCACGCACGGCAGCTGCATGCCGCCGATCTCGTAGTCCTGCGCCGCGGCGAGCATGCCCGACTCGACGTAGGCGCGCGAAGCCTCGTGCGTCGCCTGCGGCTGGATCACCCGTTCGCCGTCGAAGCGCGGCTCTTCGGTGTCGGTGATCCGGTTGAACGGCGCGAACTTCTCGCGGGCGATGCGTTCGCAGGTGTCGAGCACCGCATCGAAGGTGTCGCGCGAGTGGTCGGCGAAGCGGCTTCGGTGCTTCAGCGTGTCGACCTGGAGCCAGTCGTGGAGGAAGAAGTCGAGCGTGGGGCGCATGCGTTGTCTCTCGTAGCCCGGATGCCCATCCGGGGTGGGGCCGCGCCGGACGGGCATCCGGGCGACGACGTCACAACACCTCGAAGACGCCGGCAGCGCCCATCCCACCGCCGATGCACATCGTCACGCACACCCGTTTCGCCCCACGCCGCTTGCCTTCGATCAGCGCATGTCCGGTCAAGCGCTGGCCACTGACCCCATACGGATGCCCGACCGCAATCGCCCCGCCGTTGACGTTCAACCGGTCCATCGGAATCCCCAGCGTGTCGGCGCAGTACAGCACCTGCACCGCGAACGCCTCGTTCAGTTCCCACAGGTCGATGTCCTGCACCGTGAGCCCGAGCCGCTTCAGCACCTTCGGCACCGCGAACACCGGGCCGATGCCCATCTCGTCGGGCTCGCAGCCCGCCACCGCGAAGCCCAGGAAGCGGCCCAGCGGCTTCAGCCCGCGCTGCTGCGCCAGCGCCTCGCTCATCACGACGCAGGCGCCCGCGCCGTCGCTGAACTGGCTCGCATTGCCCGCGGCGATCAGCCCGCCCGGCAGCGCCGGCTTGATGCCCGAGATGCCTTCGACCGTCGTGCCGTAGCGCAGGCCTTCGTCGACGCTGATGGTCACCTCCTTGCTGCGCAGCCCCATCACCGGATCGGCCACGCCCGCGATCACCGTCATCGGCACGATCTCGTCCTTGAACCTGCCGGCATCCTGCGCCGCGCAGGCCTTCTGCTGGCTCGCCGCGCCGTAGGCGTCCATGCGGTCGCGGCCGATCTTGTAGCGCTTGGCCACCTGCTCGGCCGTCTGCAGCATGCTCCAGTAGATCTCCGGCTTGTGCTCGCGCAGCCAGGGATCGACGATCATGTGCTTGTTGGCCTCGTTCTGCACGCATGAAATGCTCTCGACGCCGCCGGCCACGTACACGTCGCCCTCGCCGGCCACGATGCGCTGCGCGGCCATCGCGATCGTCTGCAGCCCGCTCGAGCAGAAGCGGTTCACGGTCACGCCGCTCGTCGTCACCGGCAGGCCGGCGCGCAGCGCGACCTGGCGCGCGATGTTGCTGCCGGTCGCGCCTTCGGGCGTCGCGCAGCCCATGATCACGTCGTCGACCTCGGCGGCATCGATGCCGGCGCGCTCGACCGCGGCCTTCACCGCGTGCCCGCCCAGCGTCGCGCCGTGCGTCATGTTGAAGGCGCCCTTCCAGCTCTTGGCCAGCGGCGTGCGGGCGGTGGAAACGATCACTGCAGTGGTCATGATGGTGTGTCCCGTTTCGTCTTCAGGAGAAAGTCTTGCCTTCGGCGGCCAGGCGTGCCAGCAGCGGCGCCGGTTGCCAGAACGCGGCGTCGTCGTGCGGGTTCTTCGCGAAGCGGTTCATCGCCGCGACCACGTTGAACAGGCCCACGGTGTCGGCATAGCACATCGGCCCGCCGCGGTGCAGCGGGAAGCCGTAGCCGGTCAGGTACACCATGTCGATGTCGCTCGCGCGCAGCGCAATGCCCTCTTCGACGATCTTCGCCCCCTCGTTGACCAGCGCGTAGACCAGCCGGTGCACGATCTCGTCGTCGCCGATCTTGCGCGGCACGATGCCCAGCTCGGCACGGTGCTTCTCGATCATGCCGTCGACCAGCGCACTCGGGATCGCGTCGCGCTTGCCCGGCAGGTAGTCGTACCAGCCGGCGCCGGTCTTCTGGCCGAAGCGGCCCATCTCGCACAGCAGGTCGGCCGTCTTGCTGTAGCGCAGGTCCGGCTTCTCCAGGTAGCGGCGCTTGCGGATGTACCAACCCACATCGTTGCCGGCCAGGTCGCCCATGCGGAACGGGCCCATCGCGAAGCCGAACTTCTCGACCGCCTTGTCGACCTGCTGCGGCGTGCAGCCTTCTTCCAGCAGGAAGCCGGCCTGGCGCGAGTACTGCTCGATCATGCGGTTGCCGATGAAGCCGTCGCACACGCCCGACACCACGCAGGTCTTCCTGATCTTCTTGCCGAGCGCCATCACGGTGGCCAGCACATCCTTCGCGGTCTTCTCGCCGCGCACCACCTCGAGCAGCTTCATCACGTTGGCCGGGCTGAAGAAGTGCGTGCCGATCACGTCCTGCGGGCGCTTCGTGAAGGCCGCGATCCTGTTCACGTCGAGCGTCGAGGTGTTGCTCGCGAGGATCGCGCCGGGCTTCATCACCTCGTCGAGCGTCTTGAAGACCTGCTCCTTCACGCCGATGTCCTCGAACACCGCCTCGATCACCATGTCGGCGTCCTTCAGGTCGGCATAGTTCAGCGTGGTGCTCAGCAAGGCCATCCGCGCATCGAGCTTGTCCTGCTTCAGCTTGCCCTTCTTGACCTGCGCGTCGTAGTTCTTGCGGATGATCGCGACGCCCTTGTCCAGCGCTTCCTGCTTCATCTCGAGGATGACCACCGGGATGCCGGCGTTCAGGAAGTTCATCGCGATGCCGCCGCCCATCGTGCCGGCGCCGATCACCGCGAGCTTCTTCACGTCGCGCACCGGCGTGTCGGCTGGCACGTCGGGGATCTTGCTGGTGGCGCGCTCGGCGACGAAGGCATGGCGCAGCGCGCGGCTTTCGGGCGTCATCATCAGCGCGATGAAGGCCTCGCGCTCCTGCTTCATGCCGTCGTCGAACTTCTTGTAGACCGAGGCCGCGACCGTCTCGACGCATTGCAGCGGCGCCGGGAAATTCTTCGACATCGCGCCCACCGTGTTGCGGGCGAACTGGAAGAAGGCGTCGGGGTTCGCGTGCTCGGCCTTCAGGTGGCGCACCAGCGGCAAGGGTCGCTTGTCGGCAACCTCGGTCGCGAACGCGCAGGCACCGGCCAGCAGGTCGCCATCGATCATCTTGTCGAACAGCTTCTGGCCGGGCGCCATCGCGAGCAGCTCGCTCTTGACCGGCTCGCCGCTGACGATCATGTTCAACGCGTTCTCGACGCCGATCACGCGCGACAGCCGCTGCGTGCCGCCGGCGCCGGGCACCAGGCCCAGCTTCACCTCGGGCAGCGCGACCTGCGTGCCCGGTGCCGCGACGCGGTAGTGACAACCCAGCGACAGCTCGAGACCGCCGCCCATGCACACCGTGTGGATCGCCGCGACGACCGGCTTGCTGCAGGCCTCGACCGCCAGGATCACGCTGAGCAGGTTCGGCTCCTGCAGCGCCTTCGGCGAGCCGAACTCGCGGATGTCCGCGCCGCCCGAGAAGGCCTTGCCGGCGCCGGTGATCACGATCGCCTTGACCTGGGCGTCGGCCTGGGCCCGGTCGAGCCCGTCGGTGATGCCCTTGCGGGTGTCGTAGCCGAGGCCGTTGACCGGCGGGTTGTCCAGCGTGATCACGGCAACCGGGCCGCGAAGTTCGTAGGTGGCGCTCATGCGGTGTTCTCCGGGTGGAATAGAACGATCGTTCGATTCTAGGAATGGTTTGGCGAATCGTCGTGTCTCGTCAGTGACATCCGACGAATCGCCTGCGAAGCAAAGCGTCCATCAAGCAACTCCCGCGGAACCGGCTTTGCCGGGCCGCTGGGAGGCGCCCCTTGGGGGCAGGAGCGAAGCGACTGGGGGGCCAATCACACCTCCAGCCACTCCTTGCGAATATAGGCGTTGCCTCGCAGATCGGTCGGCGTGCCCTCGAACACGATGCGGCCATGGCCCATCACATAGCATCGCTGCGAAATCTCCAGCGCGATGGTCAGCTTCTGCTCGACCAGCAGCACCGACACGCCGCGCCGCTTCAGCTCGTTCAGGTACTGCGCGACCTGCTCGACGATCTTCGGCGCCAGGCCTTCGGTCGGCTCGTCGATCATGATCAGGTCCGGGTCGCCCATCAGCGTGCGGCACAGCGTCAGCATCTGCTGCTCGCCGCCCGACAGCACGCCGGCCTCGGTGTGCTGCCGCTCCTTCAGCCGCGGGAACATCGCGTACATGTCGTCGAAGGACCAGCGCGGCGTCGGCCGGCCGCGCTTCTCGCCGAGCAGCAGGTTCTGGTGCACCGTCAGCTTCGGGAAGATGTCGCGGTTCTCCGGCACGTAGCCGATGCCCTGGTGCGCGATCTCGAAGGCCTTCAGCCCGAGCAGCTCGCGCTCGCGAAAGCGCACCGAGCCCTTGCCGTCGACCAGGCCCATGATCGCCTTCACCGTGGTCGAGCGCCCCGAGCCGTTGCGCCCGAGCAGGCTGACGATCTCGCCCGGCTTCACGTCCAGCGTCACGCCGTGAAGCACATGGCTCTTGCCGTAGAACGCATGCAGGTTGTCGAGCTTCAGCATCGCGTCAGGCTCCGTGCGCCTTGTCGTGTGACGCCAGGACCGAGCCCAGGTACGCCTCCTGCACCTTCGCATTCGCGCGCACCGCCTCCGGCACGTCGAACGCGATCACCTCGCCATACACCAGCACCGCGATCTTGTCGGCCAGGCCGAACACCACGCCCATGTCGTGCTCCACCGTCAGCAGCGTCTTGCCCACCGTCACCTCGCGGATCAGCTGGATGAAGCGGGTCGTCTCGCTCTTGCTCATGCCGGCGGTCGGCTCGTCGAGCAGCACCACGCTGGCGCCGCCGGCGATCGTGATGCCGATCTCCAGCGCGCGCTGCTCGGCATAGGTCAGGTTCATCGCCAGCACGTCGCGCTTCCGGTCGAGCTTGATCATGCGCAGCACCTCGTCGGCCCGGTCGTTCGCGTCGCGCAGGTCGGCCAGGAACTTCCAGAAGGCGTAGCGATAGCCCATGGACCACAGCACCGCGCAGCGGATGTTCTCGAACACCGACAGCCGCACGAACAGGTTCGACACCTGGAAGCTGCGCGCCAGGCCCATCCGGTTGATCTCGTAGGGCTTGCGACCGGCGATCGACGCGCCGTTCAGCCGGATGTCGCCGGTGCTGACGCCGAAGCGCCCGCTGATCAGGTTGAACAGCGTCGACTTGCCGGCACCGTTCGGGCCGATGATCGCGATGCGCTCGCCCGGCTTCGCTTGCAGCGACGCGCCGCGGATGATCTCGGTCTTGCCGAAGCTCTTGCGGACGTCGTTGAGTTCCAGTGCGTAGGGGCTCGCGCTCACAAGGCATCCCTCCGCCTGATCTCTTTCTCGATCTCCTGCTGCGTCTCGTCCCACTGCCGCTTGAACTCGCGCCGCGCGACCTCGAACATCGCGATGCCGATCGCCATCACGAACAGCGCGCCGAACCAGCTGTCCAGGCCCTGCACGTTCAGCGTGCCGCCCATGAACTTCACCGTCGGGCCGAGCGCCGAATTGAGCTGCAGGTGGTAGATCATCTCGACGATCGCCGCCGCGCCGGCCAGCGCCACCGCGCCGGTGCCGCCCAGCGCCAGGTACGACGACGCGAGCCGGCGCAGCTTGCCGAAGCCGGCCACGCGCAGGTTCATCATGATCAGGCTCGAGATGCCGCCGGGCGCGAACATCACCATGAACATGAACACCAGCCCGAGGTAGATCTGCCAGGCCTTCGTGATCTCGGAGAACATCACGAACGCGAGCACCAGCAGCACCGCGCCGATGATCGGCCCGAAGAAGAAGAACGCGCCGCCGAGGAAGGTGAACAGCAGGTAGCTGCCGGAGCGGAAACCGCCGACCGAATCGGCGGTGACGATCTCGAAGTTCAGCGCGGTCAGCCCGCCGCCGATGCCGGCGAAGAAGCCGGCGATGATGAACGCCAGGTAGCGCACCACCTGCGTGTTGTAGCCGACGAACTCGACGCGCTCCGGGTTGTCGCGCACCGCGTTCAGCATGCGGCCGAACGGCGTGCGCGTCAGCGCGTACAGCGCCGCGGTGCAGACGAAGCAGTAGACCGCGATCAGGTAGTAGACCTGCACCTGCGGCCCGAAGCTGATGCCCAGCACCGCCTTGCCGGCCACGCGGTTCGAGCTGACGCCGCCTTCGCCGCCGAAGAACTCGGGGAACATCAGCGCCATCGCCGCGACCAGCTCGCCGACGCCGAGCGTGATCATCGCGAAGGTGTTGGCCGATTTCTTCGTCGTGACCCAGCCGAGCAGCGCCGCGACGCCCGCGCCGGCGGCCCCGCCGACCAGCGGCACCAGGCTCATCGGCAGCGGCAGCCGCCCGGCCCCGATCAGGTTCATCGCATGGATCGCGAAGAACGCGCCCAGCCCGACGTACACCGCATGCCCGAAGCTCAGCATGCCGCCCTGGCCGAGCAGCAGGTTGTAGCTGAGGCAGATGATGATCATGTAGCCCATCTGCGACAGCATCGTCATCGCGAGGCCGCTGGTGAACAGCATCGGCGCGGCGACCAGCAGCAGCGCGAACACGCTCCAGATCACCCAGCGGCCGACGTTCAGCGGCCGGAAATGAAGGCGCTGGCCGCCCGCTGCCCGACCGGAAGACGGTGCGGGAACGGGGGCTTGCACGGCGGATTTCAGCACGGCACTCATCCTTCGCGCGTCCCCATCAGGCCCTTCGGGCGGAAGATCAGCATCAGCACCAGCAGCAGGTACGGCAGGATCGGCGCCACCTGCGAGATCTTCAGCTTCAGCAGCGGGTAGCCGAAGCTGTCGGGCCCGATCGCGACGCCGGCCCATTGCAGCGCGCCGAGCGCCGACTGGTCGAGCGCCACCGCGAAGGTCTGGATCAGCCCGATCAGCAGCGACGCGACGAACGCGCCGGCCAGCGAGCCCATGCCGCCGACCACCACGACGACGAAGATGATCGGCCCGACCGCGCCCGCCATCGTCGGCTCGGTGACGTAGGCGTTGCCGCCGATCACGCCGGCCAGGCCGGCCAGCGCCGCGCCGCCGCCGAACACCCCCATGAACACCAGCGGCACGTTGTGGCCGAGCGATTCGACCATCTCCGGATGGGTCAGCGCGCCCTGGATCACCAGCCCGATGCGGGTGCGCGACAGCAGCAGCCACACCGACACCAGCATCAGCAGCGCGACGAGCATCATGAACGCGCGGTACATCGGGAACTGCGTGCCGTACAGCGTGAACAGCGGGCCGTCGAGGATCGCCGGTACCCGGTAGTCGACCGCCGAGCGGCCCCAGGTGAGCTGCACCAGTTCGAGGATCACGAACGACAGCCCGAAGGTGATCAGCAGCTCGGCCACGTGGCCGAAGCGGTGCACCCGGCGCAGGCAGAAGCGCTCGAACAGCGCGCCGACCACGCCGGTCAGCAGCGGTGCGACCACCAGCGACGGCCAGAAGCCGACGAACAACGTCGTCGTGTACGCGAAATAGGCGCCCAGCATGTAGAAGCTCGCATGGGCGAAATTGAGCACGCCCATCATGCTGAAGATCAGCGTGAGGCCGGAACTCAGCATGAACAGCAGCAGGCCGTAGCTGATGCCGTTCAGCAGCGAGGTGGTGAAGAACTCCATGGATGCGTCAATGAAAATCCCGCGTGACCCTGATGGGCTGTCGCGGGATTGTCAGCGGAGAGAGCTCAGCCGGCGCCGAGCCGCCTCAAGGCGGCTGAGCGCCCCCTCGGGGGGCAGGAGCGCAGCGACGTTGGGGCTGTCATGCTCCGGGACGCTTCATCTGGCACGACGTCGGCGTGCTCGACACGTAGGGCTCGTAGAACTTGTCCGGCGCGAAGGTGTAGCCGGTGCCCTCGACGTTGTACTTGTTCTTCGCGTCGACCTTGCGCCAGGTGCTCAGGTACAGGCCCTGCTGCATCTGGTGGTCGGACGCGCGCATCGTGATGTCGCCGCTGAAGCCCTTCACCGTCAGGCCTTCCATCGCGGCCGCCACCTTCACCGGGTCGGTGCTCCTGGCCTTGGCCATCGCGGCCGGCAGCATCGTGAAGATGTTGTAGATGTCGGTGGTGAAGAAGTCTTCCTTGAACTTCTTGTTGAACTCGTCGCCGACGTTGGCGATGTCGCCCGGAATGTTGTGGTGGGAGTACGCGATCATCTTGACCTTGCCCTCGCCGGCCGCGCCGATCGCGGTCGGCGTGCCGATCACGGCGGCGTAGTAGGTGTAGAAGGTGACGTCCAGCCCGGCGTCCTTCGCGGCCTTGATCAGCAGCGTCAGGTCCTGGCTCCAGTTGCCGGTGATCACGGTGTCGGCGCCGCTCTGCTTGATCTTCGCGACGTAGGGCGAGAAGTCCTTCACCTGGCCGAGCGGCGTCAGGTCGTCGCCGACGATCTGGATGTCGGGGCGCTTGCGGGCCAGCGTCTCCTTCGCGAACTTCGAGACCTGCTGGCCGTGCGAGTAGTTCTGGTTGATCAGGTAGACCTTCTTGATGGACGGCTGGTCCTTCATGTAGGTCGTCATCGCCTCCATCTTCATCGAGGTGTCGGCGTCGAAGCGGAAGTGCCAGTAGTTGCACTTGCTGTTGGTCAGGTCCGGGTCGACCGCGGAGTGGTTCAGGAACACGATCTCCTTGCCCGGGTTGCGCTCGTTGTGCTTGGATACCGCATCGATGATGGCCGCCGCCGCGCCCGAGCCGTTGCCCTGCGTCACGTAGCGGAAGCCCTGGTCGATCGCCGCCTTCAGCACGTTCAGGCTCTCCTGCGGCGAGGCCTTGTTGTCGAAGCCGACCACCTCGTAGGTGACGCCGGCCGGGTTCTTCTTGCCGCTGATGCGCTCGGCCATGAACTGGAAGCTCTTCAGCTGGTTCGCCCCCAGGCTCGCGAACGGGCCGGACAGCGGGTCGATCCACGCGATCTTCACCGTCTCGCCGGCTTGCGCGAAGGCGATTCCGGCATGCAGCGAGAAGGCGGCAGCCACTGACAGACCGAACAGCTTCCGGGTGAATTCCATGGGAACCTCGCGAGTTGATTGCGACAACGGCGAACGGTAATGGAAGCGGGTAGGCGACTGTTTGAGGGACTACCCGACAAGCGCTGTCGCGCGTGGGACAGAACCCGGATGGGCGTCCGGGTGCGGCCTCACGCGCTCGGCAGCTTGTGATCCTTGAACCGCTCCCGCAGCTTCAGCTTCAGCATCTTGCCGGTCGCCGTGTGCGGGATCTCGTCGACGAAGGCCACGTCGTCCGGGATCTGCCATTTCGCGATGCGGCCCTCGAACCAGCCGAGCATCTCCTTCGGCTCCAGCGCCACGCCCGGCTTGCGCACCACCACCAGCAGCGGCCGCTCGTCCCATTTCGGGTGCGCACAGGCGATGACGGCCGCCTCGTGCACACCGGGGTGGCCCATCGCGATGTTCTCCAGCTCGATCGAGCTGATCCATTCGCCGCCGGACTTGATGACGTCCTTGCTGCGGTCGGTGATCTGCATGAAGCCGTCAGGGTTGATCGTCGCGACGTCGCCGGTCGGGAACCAAGACACGCCATCGACCTCGACCAGCGGCGACCCGCTGCGTCCGAAATAGCTGTCGATGACCCACGGCCCGCGCACCACCAGGTTGCCGGACGAGACGCCGTCCCACGGCAGCGGGCGCTCGTCGTCGCCGAGGATCTGCATGTCGACGCCATAGATCACGCGGCCCTGGGTTTCAAGCAGCTTGTGGCGCTGCGCGTCGTCCAGCCCCGCATGCTTGGCCTTCAGCTTCGCCAGCGTGCCGAGCGGCGACATCTCGGTCATGCCCCAGGCGTGGATCACCTCGACCCCGTGCTCGTCCTCCAGCGTCCGCATCATCGACGGCGGACAGGCCGAGCCGCCGATCACCGTGCGACGGAAGCTGCTGAACTTCAGGCCGTTCTGCCGGACGTGGTTCAGCAGCCCGAGCCAGACGGTCGGCACGCCGGCGCTGAAGGTGACCTGCTCGGCCTCGAACAGCTCGTACAGCGACTTGCCGTCCAGGTGCGGCCCCGGCAGCACCAGCTTCGCGCCGACCAGCGCGCCGGCATACGGCAGCCCCCAGGCGTTGACGTGGAACATCGGCACCACCGGCAGGATCACGTCGGCGGACGAGCATCCCATCGCATCCGGCAGCGCCGCCCCCATCGCGTGCAGCAGCGTCGAGCGGTGGCTGTAGACCGCCCCCTTCGGGTCGCCGGTGGTGCCGGAGGTGTAGCAGATGCTGGACGCGGTGTTCTCGTCGAACTGCGGCCAGGCAAAAGCGCCGTCTTCAGCCTCGACCAGCTCGTCGTAGCAGGCCAGGTTCGGGACGGGGCTGGCCGCCGGCATGTGCGCGCGGTCGGTCATCAGCACGAAGTGCTTCACCTGCGGCAGCTGCGGCGCGAGCTTCTCGACCAGCGGCAGGAAGTTCAGGTCGAAGCACAGCACCCGGTCCTGCGCGTCGTTGGCGATCCATGCGATCTGCTCCGGGAACAGCCGCGGGTTGATCGTGTGGCAGACCAGCTCCGAACCCGAGCTGCCGTAGTAGATCTCCAGGTGGCGGTAGCCGTTCCAGGCCAGCGTCGCGACGCGGTCGCCGCGCTCGCAGCCGAGCCGCGCCAGCGCCTGGGCCAGCTGGCGCGAGCGCCGCTCCAGCGCCTGCCAGGTGGTGCGGTGGATGTCGCCCTCGCAGCGCTTCGAGACGATCTCGGTGTCCGCCGCATGCCGCGCGGCATGCACGATCAGCGAAGAGATCAGCAACGGCATCTGCATCATCTGGCCCATCAGGCGTGACATCGACTTCTCCCGGTGAAAACGTGGTCAGGTGTCGAAATGATAGGAAAGCGACCTGCCGGCCCGGTGGCTGTTTACCCTAGGCGGCGACCTCCGCCGCGCCTGCCACCGTCCGGCGTCCCTGCCCGCGCCGACAGTCATCTACTAGAACTCTAGTTGACAACGCGCCGCGACGGCCTAAGATCTACTACAACTCTAGTAGGTCAACGCATGGACATCTCGCTCACCAACCGCGAAGCCGACATCATGCAGGTGCTGTGGGACCACGGCCCCTGCATCGTCGCCGAGGTGCGCGGCCACCTGCGCGACGAGCTCGCCTACACCACCGTGCTGACGCTGCTGCGCACGCTCGAGGCCAAAGGCTACGTGCGCCACACCGAAGAAGGCCGCGGCCACCGCTACGCCGCGAGGGTCAAGCAGCAGGCGGCCCGCAAGAGCGCGCTGAAGCACCTCACCGAGAAGCTGTTCCAGGGCTCCGCGGAGATCCTGTTCACGCACCTGGTGTCGGACCAGAAGCTGACCGCCGACCAGATCCGCCGCATGCGCGCGCTGCTCGCCGAGAAGGCGGACGACGGGGAGAAGCCGCAATGATCCCGTGGATGGCCTACGTGCTGGTCGTCACGCTGGTGCTCAGCGGCGCAGCGCTCAGCGCCGAACGGGCGCTGCGGCTGCGGCGCCGCGCGACGCGCTGGGTCTGGGTCGGCGCGATGCTGGCGTCGCTGCTGCTGCCGACGCTGATCGCGTCGGTGTCGATCCAGATCCCGGACATCGGCACACCGCACGCGCCTCGCAAGGCCATCGTGCTGCGCGACCTGACCACGCTGCCGCTGCCTGCGCTGTCGCGCGCCGCCGACGCCGCGCCGGCCGCCGGCCCGGCGCTCGACACGCTGGTCCGGCGCGGCTGGCTGCTCGTCTCCGCGACGCTGCTGCTGCTGCTCGCGGCCAGTGCCGCGCAGCTGTTCTGGCGCGAACGCCGCTGGGCCCGCGCGACGCTGGCCGGCGTGCCGGTGTCGGTCGCGCCCGGGGTCGGTCCGGCCGTCGTCGGCCTGCTGCGCCCGCGCATCGTCGTGCCGCCGTGGGTCGTCGCGTCGGCGCCGCCGGCGCAGGCGCTCGTCATCGCGCACGAGCAGTCGCACCTGGCAGCGCGCGACCCGCTGCTGCTGACGGTCGGCGTCGGGCTGCTGGTCTTCATGCCGTGGAACCTGCCGCTGTGGTGGCAGGTGCGACGGCTGCGCCGCGCGATCGAGGTCGATTGCGATGCGCGCGTGCTCGGTGCCGGCCACGACGTGCGGCGCTACGGCGAGGCGCTGATCGAGGTCGGCCAGCGCCAGTCGGCTTTCCTCGGCACCGTCGCCGCGATGTCCGAGTCCCGTTCATTCCTCGAAGAAAGGCTGATGATCATGCTCAAGCAACCTGGCAAATGGTGGAAGCTCTCGGCGACGCTGCTCGGCGGCGCCTCGGTGTGCCTGATGGCGGTGGCCGTCCAGGTCGCGCCGCCGAACACCGGAACCGGCTCGGGCCTCGGCAGCACGGCCCGCGAGGCGGTCGCGCTCGACCCGGCGGTGTTCGACGGCTATGTCGGGCGCTACCGGTTCCCGGGGCAGACCATCTTCACGATCGCCCGCGACGGCCAGCGCATGACGGCCCAGCTGACCGGCCAGGGCGCGGTCGAGATCTACCCGAGCAGCCGCACCGAGTTCTTCGTGAAGGTGGTCGACGCGCAGATCAGCTTCGAGACCGACGCGCAGGGCCGCGCGAAGGCGCTGACGCTGCACCAGAACGGCAAGCACATCCAGGCGCCGCGCATCGACGAGCAGGCCGCGCAGCGCATCGAGGACGCGGTGTCGGTGCACGTCCAGAGCCAGGCGCCCTTCCCCGGCAGCGAAGCCGTGGTGCGCCGCCTGTACGGCAGCCTGCTGAGCGGCCAGCCTCACTACGACGAGATGAGCCCCGACCTCGCGCAGGCGACGCGCGACCAGCTGCCGCAGCTGCTGGCCGGCGCGCGCCAGCTCGGCGCGATCCAGTCGGTGGAGTTCCGCGGCGTCGACCCTGCCGGCATGGACACCTACGACCTGCGGCACGAGCACGGGCGCACCACCTTCCGGATCGCGCTGTCGCCCGACGGCAAGGTGCAGGGTGCGCTGATGCGCCCCGGTCCTTGAGCGGGAGACAACGAAACTGAAACGGGCGGCACCTGGCCGCCGCATACCCACCCCGGCAGGTCGGTTCGTCGCGCTCGTTACACTTTCCGGCCCATGAGCGCCCTTCCGATCCCCGCCTCGATGCCGCCGCTGTTCGGCAACGACTGGACCCACCGCTTCGCCACGCTGGGCAGCGAGTTCTTCACTGAACTGCCGCCGCAGGGCGTGCCTGACCCGCACTGGGTGGCCTGGAGCGCCGACTGCGCGCAGCTGCTCGGCCTGCCGGCCGAGCAGCCGTCCGACCCGCGCTGGCTGGCCGCCCTGAGCGGCAACCTGAGCGAAGCGCCGTTGCGGCCGCTGGCAAGCGTCTACAGCGGCCACCAGTTCGGGGTCTGGGCCGGCCAGCTCGGCGACGGCCGCGCGCTGTGGCTGGGCGAACTGCAGACACCGGGCGGCCCGATGGAGATCCAGCTGAAGGGCGCCGGCCTGACGCCCTATTCCCGCATGGGCGACGGCCGCGCGGTGCTGCGTTCGTCGATCCGCGAGTTCCTGGCCTCCGAGGCGATGCACGCGCTCGGCGTGCCGACGACGCGCGCGCTGAGCATCACCGGCTCGGCGCTGCCGGTGCGGCGCGAAGAGGTCGAGACCGCTGCGGTCGTCACGCGCGTCGCGCCGTCGTTCATCCGCTTCGGCCACTTCGAGCATTTCGCGCACACCGAGCCGAACACCGACGCGCTGCGCCGGCTGGTCGATTTCACGATCGACGTCGGCTACCCCGAATGCCGCGGTGCGGCGCGGCCGGCCGTCGCGCTGCTCGATGCGGTGGCGCGGCGCACCGCGCGGCTGATGGCCGACTGGCAGGCCGTCGGCTTCTGCCACGGCGTGATGAACACCGACAACATGTCGATCCTCGGGCTGACGATCGACTACGGCCCGTACGGCTTCCTCGACGCCTTCGACCCCGGCCACGTCTGCAACCACTCCGACCACCAGGGCCGCTACGCCTATGCGCGCCAGCCGAACGTCGCGTTCTGGAACCTGCATGCGCTGGCGCAGGCGCTGCTGCCGCTGATCGACGACCAGGAAGCCGCGCTCGACGCGCTGGAGCCCTACAAGACCGAATTCGCGGCGACGCTCGACGCGCGCATGGCCGCGAAGCTGGGGCTGGCGACGGTGCAGGACGGCGACCGCGCACTGGCCGAAGGCCTGTTGCAGCGCATGGCGGCCGACCGCGCCGATTTCAGCATCGCCTTCCGCCGGCTGGCCGGCTTCGACAGCCGCGACGGCGCCGCCAGTGGTGTGGCCAACAGCGCGCTGCGCGACCTCTTCATCGACCGCGAGGCCTTCGACGCCTGGGCGCGGAACTATGCGGCGCGGCTGCGCTCCGAAGGCAGCGTCGATGCCGAACGCGCCTTGCGGATGAACCGGGTGAACCCCAAGTACGTGCTTCGCAACCACCTCGCCGACACCGCGATCCGCGCGGCCCGGGGTGGCGATTTCACCGAGGTGCAGCGGCTGCTGAAAGTTCTGTCGGCGCCCTTCGACGAACAGCCGGAGCACGCGGCGTATGCCGATTTCCCGCCCGACTGGGCGCAACACATCGAGGTGTCCTGTTCATCATGAGTGCGAACGACCACGACCACCGCCAGGACGACGGCACGCCCTACGCCGTCACGAAGACCGACGCCGAATGGCGCGCCCAGCTGAGCCCGATGCAATACGAGGTGGCTCGCCATGCGGCCACCGAGCGCGCCTTCACCGGCAAGTACTGGGACCATTTCAAGGCCGGCCGCTACGACTGCATCGGCTGCGGCACGCCGCTGTTCGCATCCGACACCAAGTTCGACGCCGGCTGCGGCTGGCCGAGCTACTGGGAGCCGATCAACAGCGAGGTGATCGAGCGCGTGGTCGACCGCAGCCACGGCATGGTGCGCGTCGAGGTGCGCTGCAACAAGTGCGGCTCGCACCTCGGCCACGTCTTCGAGGACGGCCCGGAGCCGACCGGCGAGCGCTTCTGCATCAACTCGGCAGCGATAGACTTCGCCCCCAAGCCGTGACCGCGGCCCCGTGACCGTTGCAACTGCCGACTGCGCCCCTGATGACCCTGCTGCTCGATTTCCTCCCGCTGCTGCTGTTCTTCGGCACCTTCAAGTTCGCCGATTCCAACAAGGACGCCGCCGCGGCCTTCGCGAGCGAGCATTTCGGTTTCCTGGTCTCGGGCGGCAGCGTCGGTCCGAACGAGGCCGCGGTGCTGCTGGCCACGCTGGTGGTGATCGCCGCCACCTTGCTGCAGGTGGTCACGCTGAAGCTGCTGCGCCGCAAGGTGCACACGATGCTGTGGGTCACGCTGGCGCTGGTGGTGGTGCTGGGCGGCGCAACGATCTGGTTCCACAACGCCACCTTCATCATGTGGAAGCCCAGCGTGCTGTACTGGGTGATGGGCCTGGCCTTCTGGTTCAGCCAGAGCGTGCTCGGCAAGAACATCCCGCAGAAGCTGATGGGCGAGCAGCTGGTGCTGTCGCCGGCCATCTGGCAACGCCTGAATTTCGCATGGGTCGCATTCTTCGGGCTGATGGGCTTGTTGAATCTTTACGTGGCTTACAGCTTCACGCAGTCGACCTGGGCCACCTTCAAGGTGTTCGGCGCGACCGGGCTGATGCTGGTCTTCGTGCTCGGCCAGGGCGTCTACCTGAGCCGTCACCTGCCCGACGACGACGACAAGCCCGCGCCGCCGGTCGATCCGATCCAGCAGGCGACCCAGGCGCCGACGCAGGAGCGGGGCTGACCATGGCCGTCAGTTCGCAAGAGATCGAGGCCGCGCTGCGCGACGCGTTGCAACCCGACAGCCTCGCGATCACCGACGACAGCCACCTGCATGCCGGCCATGCCGGCGCGCGCGAAGGCCGGCATTTCAGCGTGCAGGTGGTCAGCGCCCGGTTCAACGATCTGTCACGTCTGAAGCGGCACCGCCTCGTATATGATGCCCTTCGCACCTTGATTCCGCGCGGTATCCACGCCCTGGCCATCGAGGCCCGCGCGCCGGGTGAACGCTGATCCGAAGACATCGCTGATCCAACAACGTCGGTGACCTTCCCCGGTCCCACGGCAGCACCCACCCAACCCGCGCGGTATTCCCCATTCGTCCCCGTTCGCATCCATGCGATTCCCCGTTGAAAGGCCATAAGCCCATGAAGAAGTCGACCCTTGCCCGCCACGCTTCGCTGCTGGTGATCAGTGCTGCCCTGTTCGTGCCGGCGGCGATGGCCCAGAACGTGGCGATCGTCAACGGCAAGCCCGTACCGAAGTCGCGCGTCGAAGCGCTGCTCGCGCAGGCGACGCGCCCCGGCCAGCAAGGCAGCCAGCCGCGCACTGCCGAACTCGAAGCGCAGGTGCGCGATGAAGTCGTGCTGCGCGAGATGTTCATGCAGGAAGCCGAGAAGCGCGGCCTGACCGGCAGCGCCGACTACAAGCAGCAGCTCGAACTGGCGCGCCAGAGCATCCTGATCCGCGAGCTGTTCAACGACTACCAGAAGAAGAACCCGGTGCTCGATGCCGATGTCCAGGCCGAGTACGAGAAGTTCAAGGCGCAGGCGAGCGGCACCGAATACCACGCCCGCCACATCCTGGTCGAAAAGGAAGAAGACGCGAAGGCCCTGATCGCGCAGATCAAGGGCGGCGCGAAGTTCGAAGACCTCGCGAAGAAGAACTCGAAGGACCCGGGATCGGGCGAGAACGGCGGCGACCTCGACTGGGCCAACCCCGGCTCGTACGTGCCCGAGTTCTCGCAGGCGATGATCAAGCTGAAGAAGGGCGAGATGACGCAGGAGCCGGTGAAGACGCAGTTCGGCTACCACATCATCAAGCTGGAAGACACGCGCGACGCGCAGTTCCCGCCGCTCGAAGAAGTGAAGCCGCAGATCCTGCAGCGCCTGGGCCAGCAGAAGCTCGCCAAGTTCCGCGACGAGATCCGCGCGAAGGCGAAGACGGACTACAAGTTCTCGACCGCGAACTGAGTCGGCGGATCGGATGAACAGGGCGCCTTCGGGCGCCCTTTGTTTTTTGCGCCTAGACGCTGACTCGCCCCGCCTCGATGTGCAGCTGCCGATCGCAGCGCGCCGCGATGCCGCGGTCGTGCGTGACCAGCACCAGCGTCGTGCCCGATTCGCGGTTCAGCTCGAACATCAGCTCCATCACCTTCTCGCCGGTCGCGAAATCGAGGCTGCCGGTGGGCTCGTCGGCCAGCAGCACCGCCGGCTTCACGACGAAGGCACGCGCCAGCGCGACGCGCTGCTGCTCGCCGCCCGACAGCACCTTCGGGTAATGCGACAGCCGCTCGCCGAGGCCCACGCGGCGCAGCATCTCGGTGGCCAGTGCGCGTGCATCGTTGCGGCCCTGCAGCTCGAGCGGCAGCATCACGTTCTCGAGCGCGTTCAGGTTGCCGAGCAGCTGGAAGCTCTGGAACACGAAGCCGAGTTGCGCGGCCCGGACCGCGGCGCGGGCATCCTCGCCGAGCGCGAAAAGATCGTGGCCGGCCAGGCGAACCGTTCCGGTGCTCGGCGTATCCAAGCCCGCGATGATCGACAGCAAGGTGCTCTTGCCCGAGCCGGACGCACCGACGATGGCCGCCGACTGGCGCGCGGCAAGCGCGAAGTCGATCTCGTGGAGAATGGTCAGCACACCGGTCGAGTCCTGCACCTGCTTGGTGACGCGCTCGACGGAAATGATGGATTCGGACATGAATGCTTCTGCAGGTAGACGGCTCACGCGACGCGCGTTGCTGGTTCACTGTACCTTGCTTGCCGCGGCGAGCGCACTGCCGGGGGCTCGTGCGGCCGCACCGCGCCGCGTGCTGGTGCTCGGCGACAGCCTGTCGGCCGAATACGGCCTGCAGCGCGGCGAAGGCTGGGTCGCGCTGCTCGGCGAGCGGCTCGCGCGCGACAAGATCGCCGCCAGCGTCGTCAACGCCAGCATCAGCGGCGACACCACCTCCGGCGGTCGCTCGCGCCTGCCGGCACTGCTGAAGCAGCACCAGCCGGGTGTCGTCGTGATCGAACTCGGCGGCAACGATGCGCTGCGCGGCCTGCCGCTCTCGATGACGCGCGACAACCTGCTCGCGATGGTGCGCGCGGCCAAGCAGGCCGGCGCCAAGGTGCTGGTGGTCGGCATGCAGGTGCCGCCGAACTATGGCCGGCAGTACGGCGCCGATTTCGCGGCGCTGTTCGCGCAGGTCGCCAAGACCGAGGACACCGGCCTCGTGCCGTTCCTGCTGAAGGGCGTGGCCGATTCGCCGCAGGCCGACGCGATGTTCCAGCCCGACCGCATCCACCCGATCGCGAAGGCCCACCCGACGATGCTCGACAACGTCTGGGTAGGCCTCAAGCCGCTGCTCGGTTGAACTGCGGCGGACTGCCGCCGCTCGTCAGCGGTTGTTCTCGCGCTCGTTGCGGCGCTCCTGCCGCTCCTGCCGTTCCTGACGCTGCTCGACGCGCGGTTGCTCCTGGCGCGGTTGCACTTGCTGCGGCAGGCGCACCTCGGGCATGCGCTGCGGCTGCGGTTGCGGCGCTTGCAGCTGCGGTTGCGGCGCTTGCAGCTGCGGTTGCGGCGCTTGCAGCTGCGGTTGCGGCGCTTGCGGCTGCGGTTGAGGACGCTGCGGGGCCTGCGGCTGTGCGGGCTGCTGCACCTGCGGGGGGCTCGGACGCTGCACCTGCGGCGCTGCCGGTTGCTGCTGCTGCGGCACCGGGCGCGGCTGCAGCTGCGGCTGGCCGCCCACCGGCGCCGGTCGTTCGAAGCGGTCGCCACGCGGGTTGCCGCGCGACTCGCCGTTCTGGTTCACCGGCATCGGATGGCGGCGGTCCGGTGTGTTCACCGTCGGTGCCGGCGGCTGGGCTGCATTGGCGACCGGCGGGCGGTTGCCATCGGGCCGCTCGGCGTTGTCGGGCACGTCGCGGCCCGGCCGCGGACGCGGCGTCACGCCGGGTTGCTGCGGTTGCTGCGGCTGTTGCACCGCCACCGGCGCCTGCGGCTGCTGCCCCGGCGCGTTGGGCCGTTCGGGACGGCCCCAGCCGCCTTCGCCCCGCCCGTTGTTGTCGCCCCGGCCGCCGTTGCTGCCCGGCACGTTGCTGTCGACGCGACCGAGGTTGTCGCCCCGGCCACCGTTGTTCTCGCGGCGCCCCGGCGGCGGCGGCACCGGCTGCTGCGGGTTCGGTGCGAAGCTGACACGCCCGGTGCGCGGGTCTTCGACGCGCCGTCCGCCGCCCTCGCCCCGCGCCGGCATCGGCATCGGAACCGGCGCGTCGACGCGCGGCCGCTCGCGGCCCATGTCGCGCAGCACGCGGTCGTTGACGCGCGTCATCGCCGGCGCCACCGGCTGGCGGCGCTCCATCACCACCGCCGGCACCACCGTCACCGCATGCGGCATGCCGCGGTTGACGTAGTGCGTCTGCTGCACCACCGTGCCCGGGCTGTTGATGATGTTCGTGACGTTGGTGATGTTGGTCACGTGGGTCACGTTGACGTTGCGGATGTAGCGCGGGCTGACGCGGTACCCCGGCACGTAGACCTCGCGCGGGGCCAGCGGGAACCAGCCGACCGACGGCGAGTTGCCGACCGAGATCGACAGGCTCAGGTTCGGCCCGCCGACCCAGGCCACCAGGGCCGGTGCATACACCGGCCGTGCAATGTAGGTGCCCGGCGTCCAGCACCAGGCGTTGCGGTGCCACATCCAGCGGCCATAGTGGAACGGCGCGAAGCCCCACGGCGCATCGTCGACCCAGGTCCAGCCCCACGGGTTGACCCAGGCCCAGTGGCCCATGCGGTACGGCGCCCAGTCCGGCGCGACATTGCTCGGGATCCAGATCGCGCCGTAGTCGGGACTCTGTTCCCAGCGGCCGTAGCGGTCCAGGTCTTCGACACCGGTCATCTCGGGCGAGACGTAGCGGGTCGACACGCTGCGCTCCTCGCGCTGGTCGAGCGAGGCGACCCAGTCCGAGAACGGGTCGCGCACCGGGTCGGTGATGCTGTACTGCGTCGGCGCGTCGGGCCTGTCGCGCCAGAACTCGGCGCGCTGGTTCGGCATCACCGTCAGCGCGGTGCGGTCGCCTTCGAACTGCGCCTGCCCGCTGACCACGGTGACCTGGCTGGTGTCGTCGATGCGGTCGAAGCGGTAGCTGCCGGTGCGGTCGGTGCGGAAGCGCCCCTCGCCGGTGGCCACGCCGAATTCGTTCGCCGATTCGCGGGTGCGCAACCGGGCCGACAGGCTGCCGCTCAGCAGCTGCAGGCTCAGGTGGTTGTCGTCGAGCTGCAGCACCTCGATCTCGGTGTTGGCGGCGATGCGCAGCGTGGTCGAACCGATGCGGATCTCGGCGCGGCCGTCCTTCTCGGTCGACAGCCGGTCGCCGGTGGTGACGGGGCGGTTGCGCGCCGCGGTGATCCATTCGGCGCTCTCGGGGGCGTAGACCCAGACGGCGCCGTCGACTTCGGAGAGCCGGCCGACCCGGCCAGGCGGGTCTTCGTCGGCGGCGCGCGCGGACTGCGCGAACACCGCCATCAGCGTGGCCAACATCAAGCCGGCCATCAGGCCCAGCCACTGTGCAGGCCGGGCGCCCATGCGGGCGGATGTAGCGTTTCGGGTGCTGTTCGGCACGGCGAGCTCCTCACGTTGCATGGTCACGGTCCGGTGGGACCGTCGGGAACCGACGAGGTTCCTGGCGCACAACGTGTCAGAAGGCTCCGCGGCTGACGACAGAAACCTTTCTTCGCAAAGAAAGCTCAGTCGTCATCGTTGGGGTCGAGCTCGGGGAACAGCACGCTGGTGAAGCCGAACTTGCTGAAGTCCTCGATCCGCGTGGGATAGAGCTTGCCGATCAGGTGGTCGCATTCATGCTGCACGACGCGGGCATGGAAACCTTCTGCTTCGCGGTCGATCAGGTTGCCTTGCGGATCCAGGCCGGTGTAGCGGATGCGCGCGTAGCGTGGCACGACACCGCGCAGCCCCGGCACCGACAGGCAGCCTTCCCAGCCCGCTTCCCGCTCGTCGGACAGCGGCACGATCGTCGGGTTGATCAGCACCGTCTCCGGCACCGCCGGCGCATCGGGATAGCGGGTGTTGTTCTTGAAGCCGAAGATCACCAGCTGCAGGTCGACGCCGATCTGCGGCGCCGCCAGCCCGGCGCCGTTGGCGTGGTGCATCGTGTCGAACATGTCGTCGATCAGCTGCTGCAGCTCGCGGCTGCCCAGCTGCTCGCGCGGCACCGGCGGCGCCACGCGCAGCAGCCGGGGGTCGCCCATCTTCAGGATCTCGCGCACGGTCATCGGTCAGCATCCTTTGCAGAGTCGTCGCATCGACTGCGCATTGTCGTGAATCGGGGGCAGCCCTGCCGGCGTGTGCTATTTTCGGCGGCCTGCGCGCAACACACCTTCGATGGCCGCCCTCCGCTTCCTCCGCCTTGCCGTGCTCGTCGGGTCGGTCCTGCTGACCCCGCAGCTGTGGCTCGCGCACGCGCTGTCGCATGGGCTGGCGGCACCGGCCACGCCCGGCCAGCCGGCGGACCCGGCCGGCAAGGAACGGCAGTCGCAATCCGACAAGGTGTGCGACGCCTGTCTCGCGTTCGCACAGCTCGATGCCGCGGTGCCGGCGCATTTCGACTGGACGGCCCCGGCCGGCGCGGCACCGCTGGCCGCACCGTTGCCTGCCGGGGCCTGGGACGGCGCCACGCCGATCGCCACCCGCGCGCGCGGGCCGCCGACGCCGCGCGCCTGATCCGTCTCCGCCGCCGACGCGCGCCCCCCGGCGCCTGCCGGCGCTCGATCACCCGCAGACCGTCTGCAGGACGCATCCCATGCACTTCCACCGCACCTGGGCCGCCGGCCTGGGCTCCTCGCTGGGCCTGGCCGCCGCGCTGGCCTGGCCCCAGCACGCGCTCGCCGACCCGGCCTCCGATGTCGAGCAGCTGAAGAAAGACATCGCCGACCTGCGCCAGTCCTACGAGGCCCGGCTGCAGGCGATGGAGCAGAAGCTGCTGCAATTGCAGCAGGCCGCGCCGGCCGAGGCTCCGCCGCCCGCAGCGGCACCGGCCGCCGCCGCAACCGCCACTTCGGCATCGGCCTTCAACCCGGCGGTCTCGCTGATCCTCAACGGCACCTACGCCAACCTGTCGCAGGACCCGGCGCGCTACCGGCTGCAGGGCTTCATGCCGTCGGGCGGCGAGGTCGGTCCTGGCCGGCGCAGCTTCCAGCTCGGCGAGTCCGAGCTCGGCTTCGCCGCGACCATCGACCCGACCTTCAGCGGCCACCTGACCTTCTCGCTGAGCCCCAACGACAGCGGCGACGACACCGTCAGCGTCGAAGAGGCGGTGTTCGAGCGCCAGGGCCTGTTCGACGGCGCCACGCTGAAGGGCGGGCGCTTCCTGTCGTCGATCGGCTACCTGAACAGCCAGCATGCGCATGCCTGGGATTTCGTCGATGCGCCGCTGGCCTACCAGGCCTTCTTCGGCGGGCCGCTGAAG
>Ga0065165_1001663_pt1 | contig 22497 bp, 16 predicted proteins | sample AraplaMF_Cvi_mMF_FD_63813 | JGI IMG/M metagenome (GOLD analysis project Ga0065165, IMG submission 63813) | Arabidopsis root microbial communities from the University of North Carolina, USA - plate scrape MF_Cvi_mMF (version 2) (version 3) | ecosystem: Host-associated > Plants > Roots >... | reverse complement strand
CCCGCTTGCGGGAGAGGGGGGGGGGGTGAGGGCCAGCGGCCGTCAGCGTGCCAGGGCCTTGGCGAGCGCCGCTCCGACGACGGCGTTGTGCTTCACCAGCGCGATGTTGGTGACGAGGCTGGCGCCGCCGCTGAGGTCCTTGATCCGGGCGAGCAGGTGGGGCGTGACCGCCTTGCCGCTGATGCCCCGCGCGGCGGCTTCGGCGAGCGCCTGATCAATGAACCCGTCGATGACGGCCTTGGGCATCTCGAACGCGGCCGGCACCGGATTGCTGACCACCGCGCCGCCGCCCAGGCCCAGCGCCCATTTCATGCGCAGGAACTTCGCCTGATCGGCCGGCGCGTCGATGCGGAAGTCCGCCTTCAACCCGCTGTCGCGCGTGTAGAACGCGGCGAAGTTCTCCTGGCCCACCGACAGCACCGGCACGCCGTGTGTCTCCAGGTACTCCAGCGTCAGCGCCAGGTCCAGGATGCTCTTGGCGCCTGCGCAGACCACGGCCACCGGCGTGCGCGCGAGTTCCTGCAGGTCGGCGGAGATGTCGAAGGAGGTGTCCGCGCCGCGGTGCACGCCGCCGATGCCGCCGGTGACGAAGACCTCGATGCCGGCCAGCCGCGCGCAGATCATCGTCGCGGCCACCGTCGTCGCGCCGACGCGGCCGGTCGCGAGGGCGAAGGGCAGGTCGCGGCGGCTGAGCTTCATCGCGTCGGGCGACTGGCCGAGCAACTCGAGCTGCGTGTCGTTCAGCCCGACGCGGATCTTGCCGTCCAGCACCGCGATGGTCGCGGGCACCGCGCCGTGCTCGCGCACGATGGCCTCGACCTCGCGCGCCGTCCGCACGTTCTGCGGATAGGGCATGCCGTGCGAAATGATCGTGGACTCCAGGGCCACCAGCGGCCGGCCGTCGGCGCGCGCGGCGGCGACCTCGGGGGAGAAGTCGATCAGGGTCGGGTCGAAGCGGTCTTGCGTGTTCATCGGTGCTCTCTCGGTGATGTGTTCGATTCGATGGGGGTCTCAGGCGAGCAGCGCCGGGCTCAGCGCCTCGCTGACGGTGGCCTCGCTCTGCAGCGTCAGCGCCGCCAGCCGCAGGCCGAGGGCGCAGGCGCCGCGCAGGTCCTCGGGGTCCTGGTGCAGCGCGGCGACGATGCCGGCGGTCATCGCGTCGCCGGCGCCGGTGACCTCGCGGATCGAGGCCGGATCGAGCGGCGGCGCGGCCAGCGCGACCAGCGCGTCGCCGTCGGAGCAACGCAGGCCCGCCGCGCCGTCGCTGATCACGAGGCGCTGAAGCCCCGCCTCCCGCAGCGCGACCCAGGCTTGGCGCAAGGCCTCATCATCAGTCAGGGCGCGACCCACGAGCGCGCCGAGCTCGCCGCGGTTCAGCACCAGCAGGTCCACGCCGCGCAGGTCGGCGCCCAGCCGGGCCATCTTGGGCTCCGACACGGCCACCACCAGCAGGCGCTGGCCGCGCAGCCGCGCCTCGGCGCGCAACTCGTCAAGCGTTTCGCGCGGCAGGTTCAGGTCGGCGACCAGCCAGCGCGCGGACGCGCGCCGCGGCGCGGTCTGGCGCAGGAAGGCGGGATCGAGGCGGTCCGCCAGTTCCATGTGGGCGAGCGCGAGCACCAGCTCGCCGTCGGGACCGAGCACCGCCGTATAGCTGCCGGTCGCCGCCCCGGCGGCCTGCAGGCTGCCGCCGCAATCCACGCCCAGCCCCTGCAATTGGGCCAGCAGCGCCTGCCCGGCGGCGTCGGCGCCGACGGCCGTCAGCAGATGCACCGGCAGGCCGAGCCGCGCCAGGTTCTCGGCGATGTTGCGGGCCACGCCGCCAGCCGATTCATGCTGTCGCGCCGGATTCGAGCTGCCCATATACAGGGGGCCGACCGCGCGCAGCTTGCGATCCAGGTTCGTGCCGCCGATGCAGACGATGGGCTGGCGCTGCGGCAGCACGTAGGCGCGGCCGAGGATGCGGCCCTCGCGGGTGAGTTGGGCCAGATGGCCGGCGACCGCGGAGCGCGACAGGCCGAGGCGGTCCGCCAGCTCCTGCTGGCCGATGAAGGGATTCGCTTCGACCAGCGCCAGCAGCTGCGCTTTCGACGAGAGGTCCTTGGGAGGCGTCATGGGCGCCGATTCTAGAGATCCGTCGGCAAAAACACAAACAAGTGTTTGTCAATAAGACAATTGTCTTTGAGCGGCGGCATTGTCCGAGCAAGGAGGTCGAGCAAAAGGATGAACTCGCCCGATTGGCGAACTTTGCATACCCTTCTCCGGCTCCCACAGACCGGATACGGCGAGGAGCGCGCCGCAGCGAACAGACAAGGAGGACGCCATGCGGAAGAACTTGCCCGTCACCCAGCGCCAGCACGACTTTCCCGCCGACGCGACGCTGATGTCCACGACGGACACGAAGAGCCGGGTCACCTACGCCAACGAGGCCTTTGTCGAGGCCAGCGGATTCACGACCGAGGAACTGCTCGGACAGCCCCACAACATCGTGCGCCATCCCGACATGCCACCGGAGGCCTTCGGCGACATGTGGGCGACGCTGCAGGGCGGCGAGTCCTGGACCGGGCTGGTGAAGAACCGGCGCAAGAACGGGGACCATTACTGGGTCCGCGCGAACGCGACGCCGGTGATGCGCAACGGGCATCCGGTGGCCTACATGTCGGTGCGCACGCGGCCGTCGGCCGAGGAGATCGCCGGCGCGGAGCGGCTCTACGCCGACATGCGCGAAGGACGCGCCAGCCATCTGCGTTTCCACAAGGGCGTGATGCTGCGCAAGGGCGCGATGGCCTGGACCTCGATGCTCAAGACCATGCCGGTGCGCTGGCGGGTGCGCTTGCCGCTGCTCGCGCTGGCCGCCGCGGCGATCGTGTCGGCCTGGATGAGCGCCGCGACGCTGGCCGCCGCGTCGATGTGGATAGGCGCCTTCGTGGTGGTGTCGCTGCTGGCGATGTGGTTCGTCGAGGCGCAGGTCGTCTCGCCGATGGAATCGCTCGCGCGGCATGCGAAGCGCGTGGCCAGCGGCGATACCCGCGATCCGCTGCAGATGGACCGCATTGACGAGATCGGCATGGCCTTGCGTTCGTTGAACCAGCTCGGCCTGATGTTCCGGTGGGTCATCGACGACGTCGCGGCGCAGGTGGTGACGGTGCGCTCGTCCAGCGGCGACATCCTGAGCGGCAACAACGAGATCAGCGCGCGCACCGAGCAGGCGTCGGCCAGCCTGCAGCAGACGGCGGCCTCGATGGAGCAGATGAGCGCCACCGTGCGCAGCAACGCCGACGCGGCCCGCCAGGCCGAAGACCTGGCGCAGGGCGCGAGCGTGGCGGCCGCGCAGGGCGGCGAAGTGGTGCGCCACGTCAACGAGACCATGGTCGGCATCACGGCGTCCAGCAAGCGGATCGGCGACATCATCGGCGTCATCGACGGGATCGCGTTCCAGACCAACATCCTGGCGCTGAACGCGGCGGTGGAAGCGGCGCGCGCCGGCGACCAGGGGCGCGGCTTCGCCGTCGTGGCCGGGGAAGTCCGCACGCTGGCGCAACGCAGCGCGGCGGCGGCCAAGGAGATCAAGCAGCTGATCGGGGAAAGCGTCGAACGCGTCGAGGCCGGCGGCCGCCAGGTCGACGAGGCCAGCAAGGCGATGCAGGAGATCGTCGAGCAGGTGAAGAGCGTCTCGTCGCTGATCTCGACGATCGGCAACGCGACGCGCGAGCAGGCGACCGGCATCGCCCAGGTGAGTCAGGCGGTGAGCGAACTCGACCGGACGACCCAGCAGAACGCGGCACTGGTGCAGCGTTCGGCCGGGGCGAGCGATTCGCTGGAGAAGCAGGCCACGCAGCTGGTGCAGGCTGTTGCGGTCTTCAGAATGAGCTGAGGAGGCCTGCGGGAGTCCGCTGGCCCTCACCCCCGCCCTCTCCCGCAAGCGGGAGAGGGAGTGAGAATGCACCGAGCTGACCCCGGATGGCGCCACCCTTCTTACTCCCTCTCCCGCTTGCGGGAGAGGGCAGGGGTGAGGGCCAGCGGCGATGGAAGTACGGAAGCCGGGAGCGTTAGAAGAACCCCAGCTTCTTCTGCGAGTAGCTGACCAGCAGGTTCTTCGTCTGCTGGTAGTGGTCCAGCATCATCTTGTGGGTCTCGCGGCCGATGCCGGATTCCTTGTAGCCGCCGAAGGTCGCATGCGCCGGATACGCGTGATAGCAATTGGTCCACACGCGTCCGGCCTTGATGCCCTTGCCCATGCGGAAGGCCGTGTTGATGTCGCGCGACCACACGCCGGCACCGAGTCCGTACGGCGTGTCGTTGGCGATGCGCAGCGCCTCCTCCTCCGTCTTGAAGGTCGTGACCGCCAGCACCGGGCCGAAGATCTCCTCGCGGAAGATCCGCATGTCGTTGGTGCCCTTGAAGAGCGTCGGCTCGATGTAGTACCCGCCCGCCAGGTCGCCACCCAGCTGCGCGCGCCCGCCGCCGATGAGGCACTGCGCGCCCTCCTGCTTGCCGATCTCGAGGTAGGACATGATCTTGTCCAGCTGCATCGACGAGGCCTGCGCCCCCATCATCGTCTCGGTGTCCAGCGGGTTGCCCTGCTTGATCGCCTTGACGCGGTCGATCGCGCGGGCGATGAAGCGGTCGTAGATCGACTCATGGATCAGCGCCCGCGACGGGCAGGTGCAGACCTCGCCCTGGTTGAACGCGAACAGCACCAGCCCCTCGATCGCCTTGTCGAACAGGTCGTCGTCCTGCGCGGCGATGTCGGGGAAGAAGACGTTCGGGCTCTTGCCGCCCAGCTCCAGCGTCGCCGGGATCAGGTTGGTCGCCGCGGCCTGCGCGATGACACGGCCCGTCGCCGTGGAGCCGGTGAACGCGACCTTGGCGATGCGCTTGCTCTGCGCCAGCGGCATGCCGGCTTCCTTGCCGTAGCCGTTGACGATGTTGAGCACGCCCGGCGGCAGCAGGTCGGCGATGAGCTCGGCCAGGACCAGGATGCTGACTGGCGTCGATTCGGCCGGCTTGAGCACGACGGCATTGCCCGCGCCCAGCGCCGGCGCCAGCTTCCACGCCGCCATCAGGATCGGGAAGTTCCACGGGATGATCTGGCCGACCACGCCCAGCGGTTCATGGAAGTGATACGCGATGGTGTTGGCGTCGATCTCGCTGAGCGCACCCTCCTGCGCGCGCAGGCAGCCGGCGAAGTAGCGGAAGTGGTCGACCGCCAGCGGCAGGTCGGCATTGAGCGTCTCGCGCATCGGCTTGCCGTTGTCGACGGTCTCCGCATAGGCGAGCAGCTCCAGGTTCTGCTCGATCCGGTCGGCGATGCGCAGCAGCACGTTGGCGCGTTCGGCCGCGGGCACGGCGCCCCACTGCTCGGCGGCGGCGTGCGCGGCATCCAGCGCGAGCTCGATGTCAGCGGCGTTCGACCGCGCCGCCTGCGTGAAGACCTGCCCGGTGATGGGCGTGATCACGTCGAAGTACTGGCCGTCGCGCGGCGCGGTCCACTGGCCGCCGATGAAGTTGTCGTAGCGCTTCTTGAATTGCACCGGCGCGCCGGCCGCGTTGGGCTTGGCGTAGATCATGGTGTTGTCTCCGTGGTGTGTTGAGGCGAAAGACGCCGGCGGACTCATTGCATGGCCCGTGCCAGCCGCGGCGATGGACGCAAGACCCTGCTTGCCGGGCGGAAAGCCGCTTCCCAATCCGGTCCGAGTTCGTCAGGATTGGATCAGCCTGGAGCAGGCGACCCGGCCAGGGCACAGGTGTTCCGGAATGGAACACCCGGACCCGAAAAGACGCCGAAGAAGCCCGACAGGCTCAAGAAGCTCAAGGAGACAAGGGCATGGTGAAGACACCGGGCGGGGCCGCGCTGGCGCCGCGACTGCTGCGCGCGGCGCGGCGCGAGCTGCTGGACACGGGACGGCTCAGCGCCGAGACGCTGGACGAGGGCCTGAGCCGCAGCTGGCTGCGCAGCCGCGACTTCGGGCTGAGTCCGGTCGGTCGACCGCCCGGCGCGCCGCATGCGTCCGGCGCGCAGCTGCGCCGCGCGCTCGATCGCCAGCATGAGCTGGTGGCCCACGCGCGGCCGGTGATGGAAGACCTGTTCGAGCAGACCCGCGACAGCGACGGTCTCGTGATCCTGGCCGACGCGCAGGGGCTGCTGCTGGGCGCGCTCGGCGACGGTCGCTTCGTCGATCGCGCGCAACGGGTGGCCCTGCGGCCGGGCGCGATCTGGGACGAGCGCTGGCGCGGCACCAATGCGATCGGCACGGCGCTCGCGGAACAGCGGCCGGTGTCGGTGCTCGGCGGCGAGCACTTCCTGGAGCGCAATGCCTTCCTCAGCTGCACCGCGGCGCCGATCCGCGATCCGCAGGGGCGCGTGCTGGGCGTGCTGGACATCTCGGGCGAGCAGCGCGGCTTCCAGCGCCACACGCTGGCGCTGGTGCGCTCGGCGGCGCGGATGGTGGAGCACCGCCTGTTCCAGACCCGTCATGCCGATGGACTGCGGCTGCAGATCCACGTGCAGCCGGAGGGGCTGGGCACGCCGACCGAGGGGCTGCTCGCGCTGAGCGAGGACGGCTGGATCCTCGGCTGCAACGCCGCCGCGCAAGCCTGGCTGGGCACGGACGCCGCCCGGCCGAGCCCGCTGGCGTCGGTGCTGCCGTTGCGATGGGACGAGCTGATGGACTGGGCCCGCCAGGGCGGGGAGGGCGCGCGGCTCATGCATCGCGACGGCGCCCCGCCGCTGTGGCTGCGACTGGATGCGCCGCGCGGCTGGCGCCGTCCGGCGCCGTTGATCCGCCATGACGTTGTCGATCCCGTCTCCGATCCCGTTTCCAATGTCGCCGCCAACGCCAACGCCAACGCCAACGCCAACGCCAACGCCAACGCCAACGCCAACGCCAACGCCAACGCCAACGCCAACGCCAACGCCAACGCCAACGCCGCGGATGCCCTTCAGGTGCTGGACCTCGGCGACGGCGCGATGCATCAGGCGGTGCTCCGGGCGCGTCGCGTGCTGGACAAGCCGATCCCGCTGCTGTTGCAGGGCGAGTCCGGCGTGGGCAAGGACCTGTTCGCGCGCGCGGTGCACGACAGCGGGCCGCACCGCGGAGGCCCCTTTGTGGCGGTGAACTGCGCGGCGCTGCCGGAGTCGCTGATCGAGGCGGAGCTCTTCGGCTACCGGCCCGGTGCGTTCACTGGCGCGTCGCGCGAGGGCGCGCAGGGGCGCCTGCGCGAAGCGCACGGCGGCACGCTGTTCCTCGACGAGATCGGCGACATGCCGCTGCTGTTGCAGGCACGGCTGCTGCGGGTGCTGCAGGACCGGCAGGTCCAGCCGCTGGGCGGCGGACCGGCGGTGCGGGTGGACTTCCAGCTCATCGTCGCGAGCCATCGACCGCTGCGGCCGCTGGTCGCGCAGGGCCTGTTCCGCGAGGACCTGTACTACCGGCTGAACGGCCTGACGCTGTGTCTGCCGCCGTTGCGGGAACGGCAAGACCTGGCGGTGCTTGTCGAGCGGCTGCTGTCGGCCATCGAGCCGGCGCGGCGCGTGGTCCTCGATCCGCCGCTGGCGCGCGAGCTGGCGGCCTATCGCTGGCCCGGCAACGTGCGGCAGCTGGAGCAGGCGCTGCGCATCGCCTGCGCGCTGATGGAGCCCGGCGAATCGGTGATCCGCCGCGGCCATCTGCCGGACGACCTCGTCGAGGAACTGGATCAGGACGAACCGCTGGCGATCCCCGCGCTGGTGGCGGCCTCGACGCCAGCCGCGAACGCGCCCGGCGGCGCGCCGTCGATGCTGCGCGACCAGTCGCGCGCGCATGCGCGGCGCGTGCTGGCCGACTGCGGCGACAACCACTCGGAGGCCGCGCGGCGGCTGGGCATCGGTCGCAACACCCTGTACCGGCTGCTCAAGTCGCCGGGTGCGTAGGGGATTGCCTCACGCCGGCATCAGCGATCCGCTGGAACTGTCTCGGGGCGAACCCGCCTTTCGCGGGCGGGCGGCGATCCCTATCCTTTCATTCATGCGGTCCAGGTTTCTTGGTGGTGGATCCGCAGAGGCGCAAGCCGGACGTCAATGGGTAAGGCGGACATTCGAAAGGATGTCCGCCTTCGTCTTTTGCGGCCGGGAACCGTCATCCGCGCTGCTGCTGGAACTCCTGGATCACGCGCCCCACGCGCGCGCTCTGCATGAGCGCGCCGAGTTCCTCGGTCAATTGATCGCCGTTTCCGCAGGGGAGATTCATGAAGTTGTAGATGAGGGAGACGGAGAAGCCGTCGTTGAGATCCATGTCCCAGCCGGCAATGATCCTCCCTTGTTTCTCGTTCTCGATGCTGCGGATCACGAGTCGCTCCGGAACGTTCGAGATGCGCATGACCTTCTCGTCGTCGTCGTTGCGGAAGGCCCCGACGTGAAGACACGCGGAGCCCAGACTGGCGATACGGATGGCCTTGTCCAACCGGTCGAGGATGTCGCGGATCTCGGCACGATGGCCTTCGGCGGTGGTGGCTGCGCGGATGCCGTCTTGAATCTGCTGTAGGAAGTCCGTCATGAAGGGTGCCTGTCGAGGTGGCCGATGATGGGGAGATGGTCGAAGAGGCCATGCGGGAGCTGTTTGTCCCCCTCCAGCCTCGGTACGGTGGCGACACGCGTGTGCGCTTCGTCCAGGCGCCAGCCCGATCGGCCGAAGAGCAGTGCCGACGAGACGATCAACTGATCGAAGGTGTGCCAGTGCGAGAACCTGTCTCCATGGTGAAAGTAGGATCCGGCGTCGCACTGCGAGGCTTCGGCGGGGGACGGTGGGAACCGGTTCAGGTGGCGCCAGAACGGGTTGTAGAAGAGGCTGGGATTTCGCAGCACCTTGCCGCGGTCCCTGCTCGCGCACAGATGACGCTCCATGCCTTCGTCAAACGGCTCGTCGTTGTAATCGCCCAGCAGGACGACGTTGGCCTTGGCATCGAAGTCGAGGATCCTGTCGTCGATCCATCGCCTGAGAAAGGCGGCGATGTGTGTCCGCTCAGGGTCGCGTCGGTCGAGGTGGAGGCGGCTGGGCCAGTGCGACGCGATCACGTGGAGGCGATGATCTCCTTGGCGCGGACGACCGGAGAACTGCATGCCGACCTTGATGACCGAGCCGTGCCGCTTCTCGGTGATGGGCTTCACCTCCTCGATCTCCAGTCGGTCTGTCCGGCTGAGGAGACACATCGAGAAATGACTGCGGCCGGCTGGATGGAAGGCAGGCGTCCATCCATAGGGTCCGGTCGCGCCGTCGGTGCAGCACTTGCGCAGCTCGGCCAGGCTGTACTCGGACATCTCTCCCAGGACGATGACGTCGGCCCGGGCGGTCTCGATCAGATGGGTCAGGACGGCCGCGGCCGTCTGGAAGTCCGTCTCTTGCGCGCGCTTCGGGTCTCGCGTCGGGGACAGTCCGGTGTTCCACCACGCAATGCAGAGACCCGGAACGGGCGTGTGTTGATCAGTCGCTTGGTCTGTTGTCATGGCCGGAATACATCCTCGGCAACGGTGTGTTCGACATCGCCGACCCCTGGCTGCCGGCGCCTGCTCCACTGCGGGATGTCGCGGGGAGGGCAGTCACTCTACGGGGGCGGAGTTCGTGCGGCCAGCAAGGAAGCGCGCTCGAACTGGTGGACTTTCAAGCAGCGATACCGCCCATAAACTAGCTCACCCACCGATACCTGCGGTGGATGATCTCCACCGCGCGTCATGAAGCTCTACGAGACGCTCGCCGACGACATCGAACGCCAGATCCGCGGCGGCGTCTTCCGCCACGGCGACCGCCTCCAGTCCGTCCGCGAGACCAGCAAGCAGCGCCAGCTCAGCATCACCACCGTGCTGCGCGCCTATGTGCTGCTCGAGAGCCGCGGCCTGATCGCCAGCAAGCCGCAGTCGGGCTACTACGTGCAGCGCAAGCCCGGCGATCCCGACGTCGACGCGCCGTCCACGCCGCGGCCCATCGCGGTGTCGTCCTCGGTCGACGTCAGCCGGCTCGTGCTCTCGACGCTGCGCTCGATCGCGGCGCACGACGCGGTGCCGCTGGGCTCGCCCTATCCGGACACCGGCAGCTTCCCGTTCGAGAAGCTCAACCGCTATGCCTTCGCCGCCGGCCAGGATCCGTCGCTGCGCACGCTCAAGGACGCCTTGCCGCCCGGACATCCGCTGCTGATCCGCCAGATCGCGCGCCGCTACCTCGACAAGGGGCAGGCCGTCGATCCCGCCGAGATCCTGGTCACCATGGGCGCGACCGAGGCCCTCAACCTCTGCCTGCAGGCCGTGGCGAAGCCCGGCGACGTCGTGGCCGTGGAGACCCCGACCTTCTACGCGATGCTCCATGCGATCGAACGCCTGGGCATGCGCGCGCTGGAGATCCCCACCGATCCCGTGCTCGGCCTGGACGTCGACGCGCTCGCCGCCCTCGCCGCGACGCAGCCGATCGCCGCCTGCATGGTGATGCCGAACTTCCAGAACCCGCTGGGCTTGCAGATGCCGGACGAACGCAAGCGCGCGCTCGTCGAGCTGGCGACCCGGCTGGACATGCCGCTGATCGAGAACGGCGTCTACGACGAGCTCTATTACGGCGCCGCGCCGCCCAGCACGCTCAAGTCCTTCGACACGCGCGACCTGGTCCTGCACTGCGGCACCTTCTCCAAGACGCTGGCCGCCACCTTCCGCATCGGCTGGGCCCTGCCGGGCCGCTACCGCGACCAGGTGGAAAAGCTGAAGTTCCTCAACACGCTGACGACGCCGCCGCTGCCGCAGGTCGCCATCGCCCGCTTCCTCGAGCGCGACGGCTACGAAGCCCACCTGCGCCGCCTGCGCAAGGCCTTCGCCCAGCAGGCGAGCCTGATGCGCGCGATCGTGCTGCGCTTCTTCCCGCCGGGCACCCGTGTGTCGACGCCCGCCGGCGGCTACGTGCTGTGGGTGGAAATGCCGCCCGCGATCGACGGCCTGCGGCTCTACGAGCTCGCGCTGGAACGCGGCATCACCATCGGTCCGGGCTACATGTTCTCGGTCAGCAACGGCTACTCGAACTTCATCCGGCTGAACTACAGCACGCCGTGGTCCAAGGACATCGAGCAGGCCGTCATCACGGTCGGCAAGCTGGCGGCCACCTGCGCGCGCCAGGCCTGCTGATCAGGTCCCGCCCGCCGCCACCGCCGTGGCCGGGACCAGGGCCGTCGCCGTCCTCACCAGCCGCACCGGGATCGACTTGTACGACGGCGTGCCGCTCTCCCGGTCGATGTAGTCCAGCGGCGCGAGCACGTTGGCCTCCGGGTAGTAGGCCGCGACCGAGCCGCGCGCGATGTCGTACTCGATCACCGTGATCCCGGGCAGGCGCAGCGAGCGGCCCTCGGCGACGGTCTCGATGTCGACGACGTCGCCATGTTCGAGCCCCTGGGCGGCGAGGTCGTCGGGATGCATGAACAGCACGTCGCGGCGCCCGAAGACGCCGCGGTAGCGGTCGTCCAGGCCGTAGACGGTCGTGTTGTACTGGTCGTGGCTGCGGATGGTCACCAGGCGCAGTGCGTCGGCGGCCCAGGGTTCTTAGCGCTCGCGCACGCCGCGGAAGACCGAAAACATGGCCTTGCCCGTCGGCGTCGGCCAGCGGCGCTGCGTCGGCGGCAGGGGCATGCGGAAGCCGCCTGGCACGCGGATGCGGGCGTTGTAGTCGTCGAAACCGGGCACGGTGCGTTCGATCAGCTCGCGGATGCGGTCGTAGTCCTCCACCAGCGCGAACCAGGGCACCTTGCTGTGCGGCAGCGTCGCGCGCGCCATCCCGGCGACGATCGCGGGCTCCGAGCGCAACTGCGCGGCCGCCGGCCGCAGGCGCCCCGCCGAGGCGTGCACCATGGACATCGAGTCCTCGACCGTGATGGACTGCGGGCCGCTGGCCTGCAGGTCGAGCTCGGTGCGGCCGAGCACCGGCAGCAGGAAGGTCTCCTTGCCGACCAGCAGGTGGGACCGGTTCAGCCTGGTGGCCAGGTGCACGCTCAACTCGAGCGACTTCATCGCCGGAAAGCAGCGCTCGGGATCCGGCAGCGCGACGGCGAAGTTGCCGCCCAGGCAGATCAGCGCCCGGGCCTCGCCGGACGCCATCGCCTGCATAGCCTTGACCGCGTCGTGGCCGTGCGTGCGCGGCGGCGAGAAGCCGAAGACGGCCTCGAGGCGGTCGAGGAAGTCCTCGGACGGCTTCTCGGTGATGCCCACCGTGCGGTTGCCCTGGACGTTGGAATGGCCGCGCAACGGGCAGATGCCCGCGCCCGGCTTGCCGAAGTTGCCTCGCATCAACAGCAGGTCCGCGATCAGCCGCACGTTGGCGGTGCCGGTGTTGTGCTGCGTCACGCCCATGCCGTAGGTGACGATGGTCGCCGTGGACTTCGCATAGGCCTGGGCCACCGCCTCGAGCTCGGCGCGACGCAGGCCCGACTCGTCCTCGATCTCGGTCCACGAGGTCGCGTGCAGGTCGCCGACCAGCGCGTCGAAGCCCATCGTGTGCTCGGCGACGAACGCGCGGTCGATGATGTCCGAGCCCTTGCCCGCCCACGCGTCCAGCGCGAGCAGCGCCTTCATGATCCCCTTGAGCGCCGCCGCGTCGCCGCCGGCCTTCACCTGCAGGTAGGTCGAGGCGATGTCGGTCGAGCGGTAGGTCGCCATCTCGACCACGTTCTGCGGGTCGGCGAAGCGCTCCAGCGCGCGCTCCTTCAGCGGGTTCAGGACGATGATGGGCACGCCGCGGCGGGCGCATTCATGCAAGGTGCCCATCATCCGCGGGTGGTTCGTGCCGGGGTTGTGGCCGATCGACAGGATCAGCTCCGTCGACTCGAAGTCGGCCAGCGAGACGGTGCCCTTGCCGATGCCGATGGATTGCGGCAGGCCGACGCTGGTGGCCTCGTGGCAGAGGTTGGAGCAGTCGGGGAAGTTGTTGGTGCCGTACTCGCGGGCGAACAGCTGGAACAGGTAGGCCGCCTCGTTGGAGGCGCGGCCCGAGGTATAGAACTCGACCCGGTCCGGCGAATCCAGGCCGCGCAGCCGCTCGCCGATTCGCGCGAAGGCGAGGTCCCATTCGACGGCGCGGAAGGTGTCGGTGGCCGCGTCGTAGGCCATCGGATGCGTCAGGCGGCCGAAGCTCTCCAGCTCGTGGTCGGACAGCGCCAGCAGCGAGGTGACCGTGTGCCGCGCGAAGAAGTCCGGCGTCACCCGCTTGCTGGTCGCCTCCCAGGTGACGGCCTTGGCGCCGTTCTCGCAGAACTGGAAGGTGGACTTGTGCGCCTTGTCCGGCCAGGCGCAGCCGGGGCAGTCGAAGCCGGCCGGCTGGTTGGTGCGCATCAGGACGATGGGCGCCTCGACGATCTCCATCTGCTGGCGCACCGCCTGCGCGGTGGCGCGCAGCGCGCCCCAGCCGCCGGCCGGTCCGTCGTAGCGACGGACGCCGGGGACTTCGCGGCGGGGACGGGGGGGCATCTTGCTCATCGGGGGCTCCAGGACTGGCGGGGGTTGCGCACTCCGGCCTCCATGGTGGAGAGCGCGGACCGTCCGTGGGGCATGCAGTTGGGGCCGCCGGAAAGGAGCACAGTTGCCGGGCCGCGCGTGGCGTCGCGGCCACGGAATCGCCGGGAAGGTCGATGGCAAGGGGCGTCCCGGGGCGTCCTCTCCCTAGGTTGACAGGCGCATCGCCGCGCCGATCGGCGTAGCCTTCGGGCCGTTGAGGACGGCATCGAGGCCGACGGGACTTCAGGGACTGAAGGCCAGCGATGGTCAGGGAGGCCCCCATGGACGACGACGGATCCCTGTCCGCGGCCACGACCGCGGCGTTGGAGCAGATGAAGCGCGAGGTCTTCCAGGGATCCCGGATCGCCGTGATCCAGCGCGACCTGGACAACCAGGTGCTCTACGCCAACCCGGCGGCGCTGGCGCTGTTCGGCCTCGCGCGCCAGGAGGACATGCGGCTGGACCGGCTGTTCATCGGCGCCGCCGCGGGGGTGCTGGACGACCAGACCCGCGAACGGCGTGACCGCTCGATGGGCGCCTATCGCGTCAACCTGCGGCGCCAGGACGACCCGGACCATGAGCTCGCCGTCGAGGTGACCGGCATCCCGCTGCTCAACGAGCAGGGCGAGGCCGTCGGGTCGCTGGGCCTGTTCCGCAACCTGCAGGACCAGGTGTTGAGCGACCGGCTTCGCGCGATGACGCTGGCCTGCGCGGGAACGCCGGACCTGCTGCCCCAGGTGGCCGAGCTGCTGCGGCCGGACCTGCCTTTCGACCTGCTGATGGTGTCGCGGGTGGTGGCCGACGACTCGAGCTGGGAATCGGAGATCTCCTTCGTGCATCCGCCGTTCCGGCAGGACGTGCCGACGGCGTGGTTCATGCTCAACGAGGCGCAGCGGGCGTTCATGGAGGCCTCGACCGGCGGACGGCACGACTTCGAGGCGGTGATGAGCGCGCCGCCCTGGTCCGAGATGGCCGACGAGCCGCTGTGCCGCCAGATGCTGGCGATGGACCTGAAGTCCAGCATGTGGCGTCGCATCCAGCGCGGCGCGGCGGGCGAGGGCCGGCCGCCGGAGGCCATCGTCACGCTGCTGAGCCGGGAGCGCGATGCCTACGACGCCGAGGACGAACGGCTCTTCCGCGCCTTGCCGCTGGACGAGGCGGTGCTGTGCGGGCTGGACTTCGAGGCCCGGCGGCGCGACCGCTGCCTGATCGACATGTACCGGGAGCTGAACCGCTGCGTCGACATCCGCGGCGCCTGCCGCTGCCTGTCGGAGTCGCTGCTGGAGATCTTCGGCTGGCAGTCGGTCGCGCTGTACCGCGTCGACAGCGGGCGGGACCGGATCGTCCAGTACTCGTCGTCGCGGCGGAACACGCTCGGCCGGATCGAGAGCGTCAACGACGACGGGGAGGGCGCGGGCGGCGGCCGCGAACTGGCCATCGACGACGAAGGGGCGCTGGGCGTGGTGGTCCGCGAGCGGCGCGGCGTCAATCTGTCGAGCGTGCCCTGGGCGGCGCAGGACCATCCCGCTGCCGGCGCCGCCGAGGCCACCGACGCCACCGACGCCGGTGCGATCCGCTCCGAGCTTGCGGTGCCGATCGCGTTCGGCGACGACGACAGGGCGCGTTTCATCTTCCATGTCACCGATCCGCGGCGCAACGCGTTCTCGCAGGCGCATGAGGCGCAGCTGACCACGATCGCCGCGGACATCGCGGGTGCCATGCAGCGCATCAGCGATCTGACGCTGATGACCGAGTGCGTGAACAACGTGTCCGATCCGATCATCGCGACCGACGCCAAGCTGCGGATCCGCCGGGTCAATCCGGCGGCCGAGGCGCTGTTCGGCGTCGGTCCCCGAGGGTTGGAAGGGCGCAACCTGCTGGAACTCTTCCACCACCCGCTGCCCTTGGAGGCGCTGCTCGCCGGCACCGAGGCCGGCGACCGCATCGGCGAGCTGCGCGTGTGCCGGCAGGCCTTGGAGCGCCCTCGGGAAGGGCAGGGCCGCCCGGAGCCGGACCAGGCCGGAGCGGCTGCCGCGCCAGGCGCCCCGGACGCTCCGGGCGCTCCGGGCGCGCTTCCGGCCGACAGCGGCGCGGCGCCCTCGGTCTTCATCACGCGGCGCGACTTCCCGGGCAAGCTCGGCGGCCACGTGTTCATCGCGCGCGACCTGCGGCCGATCCGCCGCTCGGTGCAGCTGGAGTTCCTCGAGGAGACCGCCTACGCGCTGGCCGTCGAGACGCAGGCGCCGCTGGGCATGGCGATGTCCTGCCTGGAGGACCACCTGGAGGCGGCCTTCCGCTCGGACGCCGCACGGGAGCAGGAACGCGGCCGCGAGCTGCAGGCCGTGCTGCGGCAGCTGGGCCGGGTGAAGCACGCGTTCACGCGGCTGGCCATGTACAACCGCGAGGCCCGCGTCGCGGCGAGCGCCGCCTGCGTGATCCGGCTCGACGCGGAACTCGACGCGCTGCTGGCCAGCCTGGCCGCGTCGGAGCGCAGGAAGGTCGTGTTCGAGAAGGTCGCGACCAAGGTCGAGATCGAGGCCGACCACACGCAGCTGCACATCGTCGTGGAGAGTCTGCTGTCGGCGCTGCTGCGCGCGGCGCCGCAGACGGCGATGGTGCGCCTGACGCTGGTCCCGGACGACGACGAGGTGTTCCTGCGCCTGCGCGGACGGCTGCCGCCGGCGCGCCGGCACGGCGACCGCTTCGGCGCGCCCGAGGCGGCGCAGGCGGACCTGCGGCTGGCCAATCCGCTGCTCGGCAAGCTGATGAAGAACCAGGGCGGGGCGCTCCGGACCAACGCGCTGCCGGACGGCGACACCGAGTTCGTGCTGAACTTCCCGCGCCGGAGGGCCCATGGCTGACTTCCTGCTCGTGCTCAGCCCGCAGCAGCAGGGCACCCTCGGGCCGCAGATCAAGAAGCAGCTGCGGCAGCTCGGCCGTCATTCGGTGCAGGAGGAGACCAACCGCGAGACCGGCCTGGAGCTGCTGAACAGCCAGCCCTTCGACTTCATCATCGTCGGCAGCCAGCTGGCCGACGACGCCGGCGCGGTCGTGTCGGAGGATGGCGGCCTGGCCTTCTGCCGGGAGGTCCGTCAGCTCGCGAAGACGTCGATGATGCTGCTCGCGCCGGCGATGACGAGCGAGCTCAACATGGACTGCATCCGCCTGCGGGTGACGCTGCATGCGGATCCGTCCTCGGCGGGCAGCTTCGCGCTGGAGCTGCTGGCCCTCGAGGAGGCGGCCACCGCGGCGGCGGCGGCAGTCGCCGCGGCGGCGCCCGCCGCTTCGGCCGCGATCGCGGCGCCGCCCGCGATCGTGGTGCCCGTGCAGCCCTGCCTGGACATCCGTGTTTCCGCGATCCAGGACAACTGGCGCTTCGAGATGCATGGCATCGACTTCGACTTCAAGGGTGCCGGGCCGCTGACGGTCAGCAAGTCGGCGCGGCTGGACTGGCAGGCGCAGTACATGCACGAGCCGGACTGGTACAAGGAGTTCGCCCGCATCGGCAAGAGCATCAGCATCGCGCTGTGCGAGGACCAGGAGGCCTTCCGCCTGCAGCGCGAGAACGCGCGGCTGAGGGCCTTCGAGCAGCTCGGCCCCGCCGGCAAGGAGGTGACGGACCGCATCACCTTCGAGGTGTCGGAGGACTGCTATCCGCTGCTGCTGGAGGCGATGTTCGAGCCGTCCCAGGAGGTGCCGTGGCTGGCGAAGGCGGCGTCGATGTCGCGCCGGCTGGCGGCGTCCGAGGAGCGCCAGAGCGGCCTGTTCAATACGCCGCTGTCGGTGCGTCGCGCGCTGCTGATCTGCGCGGACACCAGCGGCACGGCCTACGACGACGCGCTCAAGGGCGGCTCGCTCGCGCTGGCGCCGCTGAGCGCCGTGCGGCGGGAGTGCGCCCGGGTGAAGAAGCTGCTGACCCGCCTCGATCCGCGGACCGGGCAGCCGCTCTTCCTCGAGCGCAACGTCTCGATGCTCGGGCTGGACGAGCCGGTCACGCGCGAGCGCCTGGTCGCCGCGCTGGGCGACGGCGGCTGGGACCTGATCCACTTCGCCGGCCACACCTGCTTCCAGCCGGCCGGCGCACGGCAACTGGGCGGGACGGGCTTCCTGTTCGTCGGACCGAAGGACGAGCCGGCGTGCGTCGACTTCGGCGACATCCTCGGGTACCTGCGCGGCACGCGCTTCGTCTACCTGAGCAGCTGCGAGAGCGGCAACTCGGGCTTCGCCAAGCTCGCTGCCGAGGCCAGCATCCAGGCGGTGCTCGGTTACCGCTGCCGCGTCAACGACCGCACGGCGGCCGTGCAGGCGCTGCTCTTCTACCGGATGCTGCAGCGCAGCCGCTCGCTGGACGCGGCCTTCGGCCACGCGCGGCGGCGCCTGTACCGCCGCCATGAAGGCAAGGACAACGCCTGGGCCTCGGCGATGCTGGTCACGTCGGGCGTCCTGTCATGAGATCGAGCGCGATGGCGGCGTTCTCCGCTGCCGGATAGAAGGCCTCGTGGCCGTGGGCGGCACGCAGGGCCGCGTCGTCCCATGGCGCCGTCCGCGCCGAGCGGTAGTTGAAGACCAGCCGGGCCCCCGGGACGCGGCGCACGACGGTGTGGAGCGCCTCGTCGTCGGGGTGGTTGAACAGGCTCCCGTCGGTGGAGACCAGCCAGGTCTTGCAGTCGACGCGGTTCACCAGCTCCTCGCTCAGGTTGGCCGCCGAACCGTGGTGCGGCATCTTGACCGCGTCCAGACGCAGGCGGACCTCGCCGGTCGCCGCGGCCAGGCGTCGCAGCGCGGCGGTCAGCGTCGGCGCGTGGGCATCGCCCAGCAGCGCAATGCGACGTCCTTCGTACTCCGCGATCACGGCGATGCTGGATCCGTTGGCCACCGCGTTGTCGATCGGCCCGAGCGCCAGCGCCGCCGAGGACAAGATCTCCTCCGGCCGCGGCCGGCGACGCAGGCCGCCGGCGCGGAACGCCGTCCGGCCATCGAGCCGCTGGCGCAAGGCCTCCTCGTCGGAGGGGTCGAGCTCGGCGCGTTCCAGCGCGCGGTCCCAGGCGGCGCGCAGCTTCTCCAGCTTGTCGAGCGTCGGCGACAGCAAGGTCAGGCGCAGGCCGCCGGGCAGCTCGCGCACCGGCAGCGGCCCGGCCGCCGGCACGAAGATCGGCGCCCCCTGGAACGCCGCGTTCCACTGCCGGCCGTCGATGCGGACGCTGATCATCGAGCCCTGCAGGGCACTGCGCTGGGCATTCTCGTCAGCACCGGCAGCGACACCGGCACCGGCACCAGCATCGGCACCAGGGCCGGCCCCCGCGTTGGCGCTGTTCGCGCCGGTCCTCGGTGGCGGCGGCTCCTTCAAGGGCTGCGCGATGTGCGGCCAACCGTTGAACCAGATGTCGCGGAAGGTGGCCAGCTCACGATGGTTCAGCAGCTTGAGGCAGCCCTCGATGTGGTCGCCGTCGACATGCGTGATGACCAGCAGCTCCAGTTCGCGCTGGTCGGCCGGCAGCGCGGCCATCCGGGTCGACAGGGCGCCGTAGGCGCCGATCGGGCCGCCGTCGACCAGCACGCGGTGCGGTCGCCCGGCGTCGCCGTATTCCAGCAGCAGGCAGTCGCCGTGACGCGCCGGCAGCATCTCGAGTCGAAAGATCGTTGACATCGCCGCGGCTCCCGGTGCGCGTCTTCCGGCGTCCGGCCCCGGCGGCTCAACCCAGCGCGTGCTTCGGATACGGCCAGGCCGGCGGCTGGTGCCGGACCGCGACATGCGGCGCGCGCGAGCGCAGCGCGGTGTCGCTGACCGCGTAGCCCCAGTTGATCAGCTCGCACTGCTCCTGTTCCTTGAACCGGTCCAGCCGCGTGCGGATCGCCGCCAGGTCCGCGATCCGCGCCGGGTCGACCGGCAGCGGCGCTTCCTCGAGGGCGGGATAGTCGCCGAGGTCGGTATCGATGCCCCAGAAAGCGCCCTTCGCGTCGCCGCGCGTGTAGGCCGCGATCAGCATGCGCTTGCGCAGCGCCAGCGCCTGGTTCAGTCCGATGTCCATCGCGCGCAGCAACTGGCGCGGCGCCATCGTGCCGACGCCGGCGTCGATGTCGAAGGGCTTGCCGGCGTCGCTGACCAGCACGGTCTCGCAGCGGCCCCAGACGGTCTCCAGGCCGAGGTTGTCGTAGACGCCGCCGTCGGCCAGCATCAGCCGGCGCCGGTAGTCGGTCCGGTCGTAGAGGTCGGCGCCGTCGACCCGGGTGAAGTCCTCGGGCCGCACGTCCAGCTCGATCGGCGCCAGCACCGGCGGGAAGGCGCTGGAGCAGGCCACCGCGGTGGCGACGTCGAAGCGCGGATGCGGGATCAGGCCGATGCGGTAGTCCCCGGCGTAGGGCTTGGAGAAGCGGAAGCTGACGCCGGTCGCGTAGTTGGTGGCGTTGAAGACGAAGCGCGGATCGTCCGGCAGCGACTGCAGCGAGGCGTCGAGGCCCAGCCGCTTGCGGTACTCGTCGGCGACGGCCTCGCCGGCGGAGCGGAAGGGATTGAGGGCGCCGGACAGCACCGAGGCGACGTCGATGTTGTGCGCGCAGAACTCGCGCAGCGGCGCGACGACCTCGGTCTCGAAGCGTTCGGCGCGGCCCTCCGCGCCGAACGCGAGCCGCGGCCATCTCACCGCCAGCAGCCCCGAGACGATCGAGCCGCCGGACACGCTGGAGATGCGGGCCAGCTGGCCCAGCACGCCGAGCTCGTTGAGCCGCCACAGCACGCCGACGTGGAACAGCACCGCCCGGAATCCGCCGCCGGAAAGGGCCAGCCCGATACCGGTGGCGCGCGAGTCTGGGTCGAAGGGCATGGGTCTCTCTCGAGATGAAGGGCATTCAGCCTAGGCGCCGGCCGCGCGCGAGGCAAGAGGTCAAGTTGGGGAGGGCCGCCGACACGTGCGCCCGGGGCGCTCTCCGGAGATTTCAAACTTGTAATGTGAATGTGCGTTTGGCGTGGGGGGGCGATTTCTACAGTTCATCCACGGAAGCAGACCAGGCCCGACACGGCCCCTGACGATCCGATGTCACCGACCCCTTCTTCATTGTCTTCATCGACCCCGCCTCAAAGGAAACAGACCATGACCTCCCGCACTACCTCCCGCACCACCTCCGCCGCCATCGCCCGCCGCCCCGTCGCGTCGACCCTGCTGCGCCTGGCCGGCCTGGCGGCCGTCGCCCTGCCGGTCTTCGCCCACGCCATGCCGGCCCATGTCGACTGCCGCGACACCTTCGGCAACGGCCAGTGCATCTACGGCAGCGCCGACACCGGCCTCGCCCCGATGCGCGTCGTCGACCTGGCCACGGCCCGCGACGACATCAACGTCCGCTACGGCGAGACGGTGCGTTTCGTCCGCGGCGACCAGTCCTTCATCTTCACGTTCAACGGCCTGGGCGGCCGCAACGTCTCGCTGAGCCGCATTGCGCCGGCGGGCTTCGACACCGGCCGCATCGGCGTGGAGGTCGACGCCGATCCCAGCACCCAGTCCTGAGCGCGAGGAGACACCGCCATGAACCGCAAGACCTTCCTCGGCCAACTGGTGGCCACCGCCTTCGTCGCCGCGCTGTCCGCCGGCGCCGCCCATGCCGAGACCGATGCCGCCCCGTCCGCCCCCCAGGCCGCGGGCGCGACCACCAAGTCCGAGCCGGTCGCCGTCCACAACGTCGTGCTGGTGCACGGCCTGTACGCCGACGGCTCCAGCTGGGGCAAGGTGATCCCGCTGCTGCAGGCCAAGGGCCTGCACGTGACCTCGGTGCAGAACCCGCTGACCAGCCTGCAGGACGACGCCGACGCCGTGAAGCGCGCGCTGGCCCAGCAGGACGGCCCGACGCTGCTGGTCGGCCACTCGTACGCCGGCATGGTGATCACCGAAGCCGGCGCCGACCCCAAGGTCAGCGGCCTGGTCTACATCGCGGCCCGCGCGCCGGACGCCGGCGAGGACTATCCCGCGCTGACCCGCAAGTTCCCGACCGCGCCCGCCGCCGCCGGCCTGAAGTGGAATGCCGACTGGGGCAGCCTGTCGCAGGACGCCTTCCTGAAGGACTTCGCCGGCGACCTGCCGTCCGCCGAGGCGCTGAGCTACTTCGCCGTGCAGCAGCCCTTCGCGCGCGCGGTGGCGAGCGGCAAGACGACGGTCGCCGCCTGGCGCGTCAAGCCGAGCTGGTACGCCGTGTCGACGCAGGACCGCACGATCAATCCCGACCTCCAGCGCTTCATGGCGCAGCGCATGGGCGCCGCGACGATCGAGCTGAACGCCAGCCACGTCTCGCTGCTGTCGCAGCCGCAGGCCGTCGCGAACCTGATCGTCAAGGCGGCGCAGGGCCAGCGCTGAACGACACTACGCCTGGGCGCCCAAGGAGCAGACATGCGTGTTCTCGTCGTGGAGGATGAAGCGAAGCTGGCCGGCTACCTCCGCAAGGGGTTGACGGAGAACGGCTACGTCGTCGACGTGGCCGCCGACGGCATCGACGGCCGCCATCTGGCGCTCAACGGCGAGTACGACCTGATCGTGCTCGACGTGATGCTGCCCGGCGTCGACGGCTTCAGCGTGCTGAAGGCGATCAAGGCGCAGAAGGACGTCGCGGTGCTGATGCTGACCGCGCGCGACGGCGTCGAGGACCGTGTCCACGGCCTTCAGGAGGGCGCCGACGATTACCTCGTCAAGCCCTTCGCCTTCTCCGAGCTGCTGGCCCGGCTAACCGCGCTGCGCCGCCGCGGCGTGCGCTCGGCCGCGGGCGGCGGTTCCGGCGCCGGCGTCGCGTCGGAGACCCTGATGGTGCTGGGCGACCTGCAGCTGGACCTGGCGCGACGCAAGGCCTTCCGCGGCGGCCAGGCCATCGCCCTCACCAACAAGGAGTTCCAGCTGCTGGCGCTGCTGATGCGGCGCCGCGGCGAGGTGCTGTCGCGGACCGTGCTCGCGGAGCAGGTCTGGGACATGAACTTCGACAGCGACACCAATGTCGTCGAGGTGGCCGTGCGGCGGCTGCGCGCCAAGGTCGACGAT
>Ga0065165_1001662_pt1 | contig 22506 bp, 28 predicted proteins | sample AraplaMF_Cvi_mMF_FD_63813 | JGI IMG/M metagenome (GOLD analysis project Ga0065165, IMG submission 63813) | Arabidopsis root microbial communities from the University of North Carolina, USA - plate scrape MF_Cvi_mMF (version 2) (version 3) | ecosystem: Host-associated > Plants > Roots >... | reverse complement strand
CCCTACCCTCTCCCCCCGCGCTGCGCGTCGGGGGAGAGGAGGCAAAACCTTCAGCGCCGAGCCTCGCACCCATGACCCAAGCCCACCATGAACGCGTCCTGATCGTCGACTTCGGCAGCCAGGTGACCCAGCTCATCGCGCGGCGCCTGCGCGAGAGCGGCGTCTATTGCGAGATCCACCCGTTCGACAAGGTCGAGCCGATGCTGGACGCCTTCGCCCCCAAGGCGGTGATCCTATCGGGCGGCCCGGCCAGCGCCCACGAGGACGACAGCCCCGCCGCGCCCCAGCGCATCTTCGAGCTGGGCGTCCCGGTCCTCGGCATCTGCTACGGCGAGATGACCATGTGCGCCCAGCTGGGCGGCGCCGTGGAGAGCGGCCACGACCGCGAGTTCGGTCGCGCCGAGATCCAGGTCCAGAAGCAGTCGCCGCTCCTTGAGGGCCTGGGCGACCTCGGCCACACCGAGACCGTCTGGATGAGCCACGGCGACAAGATCACCGCCATCCCGCAGGGCTTCGAGGTGGTCGCCACGTCCGAAGGCTCGCCCTTCGCCATGATCGCCGACGAGGGCCGCCGCTTCTACGGCATCCAGTTCCACCCGGAAGTGGCCCACACCCCGCGCGGCGCGCTCCTCCTGCGCAACTTCACGCACCGCATCGCCGGCCTCTCCGGCGACTGGACCATGGCCAGCTACCGCCAGGAGCAGGTCGCCAAGATCCGCGAGCAGGTGGGCGACGCCAAGGTGATCTGCGGCCTGTCCGGCGGCGTCGACAGCTCGGTCGCCGCCGTCCTGATCCACGAGGCCATCGGCGAGCAGCTCACCTGCGTGTTCGTCGACACCGGCCTGCTGCGCAAGGACGAGGCGACCCAGGTCGTCACCATGTTCCGGGATCACTACAACATCCCGCTCGTCCACGTTGATGCGTCTGATCTTTTCCTGGGCGAGCTGGCCGGCGTCACCGACCCCGAGACCAAGCGCAAGACCATCGGCCGGCTCTTCATCGACGTCTTCGACAAGGAGAGCGCCAAGATCGAGGGCGCGGCCTTCCTGGCGCAAGGCACCCTCTATCCCGACGTGATCGAGAGCGTCTCGGCCCGCGGCGGCCCCTCGGCCGTCATCAAGAGCCACCACAACGTGGGCGGCCTGCCCGACTACATGAAGCTGAAGCTGGTCGAACCCCTGCGCGAACTCTTCAAGGACGAGGTTCGCGCCCTCGGCGTCGAGCTGGGCCTGCCGCCGGCCTTCGTCGGCCGCCACCCATTCCCCGGTCCGGGCCTGGCCATCCGCATCCCGGGCGAGATCACCCGCGAGAAGGTCGCCGTCCTGCAGCAGGCCGACGCGATCTACCTTGACGAGATCCGCAAGGCCGGCCTCTACGACTCGATCTGGCAGGCCTTCGCGGTGCTGCTGCCGGTGAAGACCGTCGGCGTCATGGGCGACGCGCGCACCTACGAGAGCGTGCTGGCCCTGCGCGCCGTGACCTCCACCGACGGCATGACCGCCGACTTCTTCGAGTTCCCGTGGGAGGTCCTCGGCCGCTGCGCCACGCGCATCATCAACGAGGTCCGCGGCGTGAACCGCGTCGTCTACGATGTGACGTCCAAGCCGCCCGGCACCATCGAGTGGGAGTAGGGACCATGACCGCCGACAATCGCGTCGTCCTCTCCAGCGACCACGCCGCCATCCCGCTGCGGCTGGCCGTCGCCGCCCACGTGGCCGCCCAGGGCTGGGAGGTGGTCGACATCGGACCGACCACGCCCGAGAGCACTCACTATCCCGAGCGCGGCGAAGAGGCCGCCCGGCGCGTGGCCTCCGGCGACTGCCGGTTCGGCATTGTCCTGTGTGGCACGGGCCAGGGCATCATGATGGCCGCCAACAAGGTCAGGGGCGTCCGCTGCGGCGTCTGCTCCGACACCTTCTCGGCCCGCATGATCCGCCAGCACAATGACGCCAACATGCTGGCGCTCGGCGCCCGTGTGGTGGGCGAGGGCCTGGCGCTGGACATCGTCGACGCCTTCCTGACGGCCCCCTTCGACGGCGGCCGCCACGCCCCGCGCGTGGAGATGATCAAGGCGCTGGAGGGCTGATACCCCATTTCGAGTATCTGGGTTCGCCTAACGCGGCCACACGTTGTCGCACCTCCGGCCATCCTTAAGCCCCGGTTAGGGCTGTTCCGGCGGAGTCTTCCCAAGCGCAAAAAGCACCAGGAATGACCTCCCCATGATCGCCCTCACGAAGGCCTCTGCTGACGCCGGCCAGGCCCTCGACGCCCTCAATCGCTCGTTGGCGATGATCGAGTTCCAGTTGGACGGAACCATCATCACGGCCAACGCCAATTTCTGCCGCGCGTTGGGCTACGAGCTCTCCGAGATCAAGGGCCGTCATCACAGCCTGTTCGTCGACCCGGAAGAGGTCGCGAGCGAGGCCTATGCCGCCTTCTGGGCCAAGCTGGGCCGCGGCGACTTCGACAGCCGCGAGTACCGCCGCATCGGCAAGGGCGGTCGCGAGGTCTGGATCCAGGCCTCCTACAACCCGGTCCGCGACCGCAGCGGCCGCGTGGTGAAGGTGGTCAAGGTGGCCTCCGACATCACGGCCGAGAAGGCGCGCGCCCTGGACGCCCAGGCCCGCATCGAGGCCCTGTCGCGCGCCCAGGCGATCATCGAGTTCGACGTCGCGGGCAAGATCCTCAGCGCCAACCAGAACTTCCTTTCGACGCTCGGCTACGCGCTGAACGAGATCGTCGGCCAGCACCACAGCATGTTCGTGCGGCCCGAGGAGGTCCGGTCGCCCGAATACGAGGCTTTCTGGGCGCGCCTCAACGCCGGCGAGTTCGTCGCCGCCGAGTTCCGCCGCATCGGTAAGGGCGGCCGCGAAGTCTGGATTCAGGCCTCCTACAACCCCGTGTTCGACCTCAAGGGCCGTGTCGCCAAGGTCGTGAAGTTCGCCACTGACGTGACGCCGCGCGTGCGGGCCGTGAACGAGATCGGGCAGGGGCTGTCGCAGCTCGCCGCGAACAACCTCACCCACACGATCGACACCGTGTTCGATCCGGCCTTCGAGCCGCTGCGCCGCGACTACAACACTACGGCCCAGGCGCTGCGCACGGCCATGGGCGGGATCGCCGGCGTCACCCTGGCGGTCAGCGCCGGCGCCGACGAGATTTCCCACGCGTCCGACGACCTGTCGCGCCGCACCGAGCAGCAGGCCGCGGCCCTCGAACAGACCGCCGCCGCGCTCGACGAGATCACCGCCGCCGTCCGCCGCAGCGCCGAGGGCGCCCGCTCGGCCAACGGCGCCGCCTCGGCGGCCCGCGAGGACGCCACCAGCTCGGGCGAGGTGATGCGCGAGGGGATCAAGGCCATGGCCGAGATCGAGGCCAGCTCACGCCAGATCACCCAGATCATCGGCGTCATCGACGAGATCGCCTTCCAGACCAACCTCCTGGCGCTCAACGCCGGGGTCGAGGCGGCCCGCGCCGGCGAAGCGGGCCGCGGCTTCGCCGTCGTCGCCTCCGAGGTGCGCGCACTCGCCCAGCGCTCGGCCGAGGCCGCCAAGGAGATCAAGACGCTGATCAATGCCAGCTCGCGCCAGGTGGAGCGCGGCGTCCAGCTCGTCGGCCAGACCGGCGAGGCGCTGGGCGGCATCGTCGGCAAGGTGACCGAGATCGACCGCCTGATCGCCGAGATCGCGCTGTCGGCGCAGGAACAGGCGACCGGCCTCGCCGAGGTGAACACCGCCGTCAACCAGATGGACCAGGTCACCCAGCAGAACGCCGCCATGGTCGAAGAGGCCACCGCCGCCGCCGGCCAGCTCCGCCGCGAGGCCGCCGACCTGCAGAACCTGGTCGGCCAGTTCCGCGCCGGCGAGGTGACCCAGCTGCGCCGCCCGTCGCGGGCGCCCGCGGCCGCGGTTCCCGCCGCCGCGCCCGCGCCGGTCCGCGAGGCCGCACCGCCGACCCGCCACCTCAAGGCCGTGGGCGGCGGCGGCGGCGACGACTGGGCGGAATTCTGATCGGGGCTCGGCCGCCGGCCCTAGTCGGCGGCGGCCGTCTCCTTGGCGGGCATCGCTGCGTCAGGGTTCATCCAGACCAGCTCGAAGGCGTGGCCGTCCGGGTCCTCGAAGGCTCGATTGTACATGAAGTCGCTGTCGATCGGGGCGCGGATGTCGACCTTGCCGCCGTGGCGCGCGGCCGCCGCGCTGATCGTGTCGATCTCCGCGCGCCCGTCGCATGACAGGCAGAGCAGCGCCTGGCACGCGGCCTGGGCGTCGCCGATCGGCTTGGGCGTGAACGTCGCGAAATAGTCGCGCTGCGCGAGCTGGAAGACGATCGCGTCGGACCAGACCATCGACACCGCCGTCTCGCCGCTGAACTGCTCGTTCTTCCGGCAACCGAGCGCCTCGTAGAAGCGGGTGGAGGCCGCGACGTCGGCCACCGGCAGGATGACGTAGATGAACTTCGACATGGGAGTCGTCTCCAGGCGCGCGCTACGGTTGGGCTGGCTCGCCCCCCGTCGGTGTCGGGCGGGGCGATATCCCGCAGGTTAGCCGCGCGGCAGCCGGCGGCAATGACGCATATCCCACGGAACCTGCCATTCGCTCCGGCGAGTCACAGGGCCGCCTCCGTCACCCGGCGTCGGTCGTCGACGGCCCCTGCCGCAGCGCGCGGAGGGCGCGGACGAGGTGCTTCTCGACGGCGCTGACGCTGATCCCGTGCTGTGCGGCGACCGCCTTGGCGGTTCCGCCGTCGATCCGGATGGCCACGAGGATGTCGCGGGTCCTCGGCGGCAGGCCCGCCAGGACGGCCCGCGCGGCCTTGACGTCCTCCCGCGCCGCGAGATGGCGCTCGGGCGACAGCTCGTCGGGCGGCAGGTCGGTGTCGAGAAGCTCGCAATGCAGCTCGGCCCGCCGGCTCCGGGCGGCGCGGCGGCGGTCGATGAGCGTGCGCAGGGCCACCTTGAACAGGTAGCGGCGAGGGTGGTCCACCGTCGCGCCGCCCCGCTGGACCAGCCGCATGAAGATGTCCTGGATCACATCGTCGACGTCATCGGTCGGAATCCGCCGGCGCAGGTAGCCGCGCAGCTCGTCGACGTGCGCCCAGGTCTGCAGGGCGGCGCAGCGGGCGCAGGGCGGGTCGAGCGCGAACGGCGGACTCCAGACGAGCCTTGCCGACCGATCGTCTCCGAAACTCCCGTCCATCCTGCCGCGCCCACCCCTGGTTCGCGTCAGAGGCTGTCATGGGAGCGCACGTGAAATCTTCACAGCATTTTGGTGAAATTGCCGCCGATCTTGGGATGAACATCCACAAGCTCGCGCAAAACGCGTGATCGGCTAGACCGACTCGTCGCGCCGGTCCGAAGAATTCGCCAAGGGCAGGGGGACGGCGGTGGTGTGCTTCACCTCTTCCATGGCGAACGCCGAGGTGACGTCGGTCAGGCGCACGCGCCTCACCAGGCGCTTATAGACCTCGTCGTAGTCGGCGATGCTCGCCACCTGCAGCTTCAGCAGGTAGTCCACGTCTCCGCTCATCCGATAGAACTCCACCACCTCTGGCAGGTCCTGGACGGCCCGGGCGAACGACTGGAACCACTCCTCGGAGTGGTCGCTGGTGCGGACGTGGACGAAGACCGTCACGCCGACGCCGATGGCCGCGGCGTCGAGTAGCGCGACGCGGCGCTTGATGACGCCTTCCTCCTCCAGGCGCTTGATCCGCCGCCAGCACGCGTTGTGGGACAGGTTGACCCGCTCGGACACCGCCGCCACCGACAGCAGGCCGTCCTCCTGTAGGACCGCGAGGATCCGCAGGTCGGCGGCGTCCAGGCTGACGGGGATCCGGGCCTTCACCGGCATCGCGCGCATCCCGCATGTCCCGGCGGCGAGCCGCAGGCAGGGCCGTCGCTGTGTGTGAGACGGGTCATCGGGGCTCCAAGGTTTCCGCGCGTCTTACGACAAGAACCCGCCGATGACGACGCTGCGCTGCCTTCCCCGGGGCATGAAATTCCAAAGGCGACTTTATTCCGCGGCGGAGGTGAGGATTTTTCACCGCGTTTCGTCTCCTCAGAGGGACGTGCGTCTTGCGTCCCTGCAAGCGCCTGGAGCCCCCGATGCCGACCCTTCGTCAATGTCCGGTGGCCGCCCGCCGGCTACGGGGGCGGGGGCTCGGGATGCGCGTGGCCCGATAGCGATGGGGAGCGGACGGATGATGTTGCGACGGCGCGCGCCGCATATGGCCATGGCGCTGGCGGGGGCGCTGGTCGGCCTGGCGGGGCCGGCGGCCGCGCAGGCGCCGCGGAACGACCGGTCGGCGGTGCTGCCCCCGGCCACGTCCACCACCGACGACCCGCAGCGGATCCCGAAGCGGCCGTCGCCCACGCCGGGACGCCAGACCGTGCTGCAGGGCGGGCGGGTGTTCGATGGCGTCCGGCCCGCCGCCTATCCGGCGACGGTGGTGATCGAGGACCGGGTCATCAAGGCGGTCCTGCCGCCGGATCGTCGCGACTGGGCGCCGGACGCCGTGGTGATCGACGTGAGCGGCCGCACGGTGATGCCGGGCCTGATCGACCTGCACGTGCACATGACCTATCCGGACTCCGATACGCCCCTGGACGAGCAGGACACCGAGGGCTCGGGCGTGCTGCGCGGCGCGCGGAACCTGCGCTGGTTCCTGGAGTCGGGCTTCACCTCGGTCCGCGACCTGGGCGGTGTGCTGAACGCGCCGTTCCAGCTTGCTGAGTGGAGCGCGGCCGGCCGGATCCCGGCGCCGCGCGTCTTCGCCGCCGGCCACATCATCACCGGCACCGGCGGGCACGCGACGGAGCGCCCCATCACCCCCAACCACGGCCCGGCCTACCAGTGGGAGCGCGACGGCGCCGACGGCTGGCGCGCGGCGGTGCGGACGGCCTTCAAGCAGGGCGCGAGCGTCATCAAGGTGGCCAGCCATTTCACGGCCGAAGAGGTGGCCGCCGCCGTCGACGAGGCCCACACGCTCGGCCTGCCGGTCACCTGCGACTGCGAGACGATCTACATCGACCGGGCGGTCGCGGCGGGGATCGACATGATCGAGCACCCCCTTCCGCGCAGCGACGCGGCGATCGCCGCCATGGCGAGGCGCAAGGTGGCGTCCGACCCGACGCTGCAAGTCTACCAGAATGTCCTCGACACGGCCGGCGGTTTCTACGGCTCGACCTCGCGCCGCTTCGTGATGACGAGCCAGTCGAACTTCGACGTGTTCCGCAAGCTGAAGGCCGCGGGGATCGTGATGGGCGTCGGCACCGACACCATCGGGCGCGTGAACCAGATGACGCCCAACCCCTACATCGCCGAGCTCAAGTGGTTCGTGAAGGGCGGCTACACGCCGGCCGAGGCGCTGATCGCCGCGACCCGCACCAACGCCGAACTGCTCGCCATGGGCGACAAGCTCGGCTCGCTTGAGACGGGCAAGCTGGCCGACGTCATTGTCGTCGAAGGTCGCCCGGACGAGGTGCTCGACGACCTCGCCCGCATCGACCACGTCTTCAAGGACGGGCGCCACTGGGTGGCCGGCGGCCAGGTGGTCATACCTCGCCACGTCCCGGCGCCGCTCGCCAAGCCTTCGCCGCCGGCCGACACGCGATGACGCCCGTCGTCCGCACGCCTTCCATCCCGCACATCCGCAATAGAGGCCTATCTGCCATGACCAAGACTGCACTCGCCCTGGGCTCCAGCCTTTCGATCCTCGCGTTCGCGACCACTGCCGCGGCGCAGGCCGAGGGCGGACAGGCGCTCGACGAGGTGGTCGTCACCGGCAGCCGCGGCCAGGCCAGGACCGTCGTCTCGAGCCCGGCGCCCATCGACGTCATCGGCGGCGAGCAGCTCGAGCGGCTGGGCGGCGCCGCGCCGATCCGCGACGCCTTGACCCAGCTTATCCCGTCCTTCCAGGCCCAGACCGTGGGTTCGTCGTCCTGGGACAGCCTCGCGCGGCCGGCGGGCCTGCGCGGCCTCGGCGGCGTCCACGTGCTGGTCCTGGTCGACGGCAAGCGCCGCCACAACAGCTCGCTGCTGAACCTCAACACCGGCAACCTGTCCAACGGCGGCAACCCCGTCGACCTCGACCTCATCCCGTCCAGCGCTATCGCCCGGATCGAGGTGCTGCGGGACGGCGCGGCCGCGCAGTACGGGTCGGACGCCATCGCTGGCGTGATCAACGTCATCCTCAAGAAGAACGACTCCGGCGGCCGGCTCAACGTCAACGCCGGCCAGCGCTACAGCTACAACGGCGTATCGGACGGCGAGACGGTCCAAGCCGACCTCTACCATGGCTTCAGCCTGGGCCCGGACGGCTACCTCACGCTGGCGATGGACGCGAAGACCCAGCACGACGCGCTCCGCGGCGTAGACCTGCCGGGCCAGCTCTACTTCACCCTGCCGGGCGGCGTGGCCGACCCGCGCGAGGCGACGGCCTACCGCTACCAGCTCTACCGCGGCGGCTTGCCCAAGACGAAGTCGGCCAACTTCTCGGTCAACGCCGGCCAGACCTTCGGCGAGGCCGAGGTCTACGCCGCCGCCACCCTGGGTTTCCGTGACGCCGTGGTCGGCCAGGGCTTCCGGCGGCCCAACAGCAACCAGAACCTGATCCAGATCTACCCGGACGGCTTCGCCCCGAACTACACGCTGGACGAACTGGACTACCAGGCGACCGCCGGCGTGCGCTGGACGGCGGCCGGCTGGGACCTCGACCTCAGCACGACCTACGGCCGCAACCGCGTCGACCACGGCTCCACCAACACGCTCAACGCCTCGCTGGGCCCGTCCAGCCCGACGCGCTTCCACACCTTCCGCTCGGTGTTCGACCAGTGGACGACCAATTTCGACCTCAGCCGCGAGGTCGAGGTCTTCGCCGGCCGGCCGCTCACCGTCGCCGCCGGCCTCGAATACCGTTGGGAGAAGTACCGCACCCAGGCCGGCGATCCCGCCGCCTACGCCGCCGGCGGCTACGTCTATCCGACCGGCTACGGCAACCTGGCCGGCCGCGCGGCGAGCGTGGGTGCGCAGGGCGCGGTCATCCTCACGCCGTCGGACGAGGCCAACGTCACCCGCGGCAACGTCGCGGCCTACGTCGACCTCAGTTTGGACGTCACCGACCGCTTCCTGATCGCCGCGGCCGGCCGCTACGAAGACTACGACGACGCGGCGGGCGACGTGTTCAGCGGCAAGCTGTCGGCGCGCTACGAATTCAGCGACGCGATCGCGCTGCGGGCGACGGTCAGCAACGGCTTCCGCGCCCCATCGCTCTCGCAGTCGGGCTACGCCCAGACGGCGAACCAGGCCAACATCATCAACGGCGTCTTCACGTTCGTGGAATCGAAGACCGTGCGGCCGGACTCGGCCGTCGGTCAGGCGTTGGGGGCCAAGCCGCTCGAGCCGGAAACCTCGACGAACTACAGCCTGGGCCTGGCGCTCACGCCGTTCAGCGGCTTCTCCGCCACGATCGACGCCTATCGCATCGAGCTGCGCGACCGCATCGCGCTCACCGGCCTCCTGTCGGGGAATGGCGTGGCGGCGGTGCTGGCCCGCAATGGCCTGCCGACCAACCTCTCGGTGCGCTACTTCGCCAACGCCATCGACACCAACACCAAGGGCGTCGACGTGGTCGCCTCCTACAGCCACGAGGTCGGGGAGTGGGGCCGGCTCCGCTACACCCTGGGCTTCAACTACAACAAGACCTCGATCGCCGGCATCGCGCCCAATCCGCCCGAACTCGCGGGGCTCGGCCTGACGCTCTTCGACCGCCAGCAGCAGGGCGCCGTGACAGTCACCACGCCGCGCACCAAGCTGCTGCTGGGCGCGGAGTGGACCTACGATCGTTGGCGCGTGAACCTGCGCGAGAGCCGCTACGGCAAGTGGGACAGCCTGAACAACGTCGTCACCTCCGACCAGCACTACGGCGCCAAGTGGATCACCGACCTCGAGGTCGGCTTCGAGGTCAATGAGCGCCTCTCGCTGGCCATCGGCGCCAACAACCTGTTCGACACCTATCCGGACCGGAACACGGTGCCCGACACCAACGGCTTCGCGCCCTACGGCGGCAACTCGCCGTTCGGCGTCTACGGCGGCTACTACTACGTCCGGGCCACCGTGAACTTCTGACGGGCGGGGGGGCGGTTGAGCGCTGGCGCCGCCGCCCCCTGGACTCCCGCCGGGTCAACGCAGGCGACCATCCTCCAGCGCCCGCGCAGAGGCGCGCGAGAGGAGCCCCGCCATGTCGTTTCCGCTGCCCAACGCCTCCACCGACCTCAGCGGCCAGGTCGCCCTGGTCACCGGCGCCTCGTCCGGGCTCGGCTACCGCTTCGCCAAGGTGCTGGCCAGCCAGGGCGCCAAGGTCGCCATCGCCGCGCGCCGGGTCGACAAGCTGGAGGCCCTGGCCGGCGAGATCCGCGCGGCCGGCGGGACGGCGCTGCCGATCGAGATGGACGCCACCGACGCCGACCAGCTCGTGGCCGCCGTCGCCAAGGCCGAGGCCGAGCTCGGCCTCGTCACCATCCTGGTCAACAACGCCGGCATCCCCGACGCCCAGCGCGCCCACAAGATGTCGCTGGAGCTCATCGACCGGGTGCTCGACATCAACGTCCGAGCGCCCTTCGTCCTCGCCTGCGAGGTGGCCCGCCGCCTGATCGCGGCGGAGAAGCCCGGCCGGATCGTCAACATCGCCTCGGTCGCGGCCTTTAGCTACGCGGGCGGCGGCGCGGCGCTCTACTCGGTCAGCAAGGCCGCCGTGGCCCGTTCGGCCGAGGTGCTGGGTGTCGAGTGGTCGCGCTTCGGCATCAACGTCAACGCCATCGCGCCGGGCGCCTTCGCCTCGGAGATGATGGACGGCATGCTGAGCCGCATGGGCGATCTGACCCAGCACTTCCCGAGGAAGCGCCTGGGCGATCCGGCCCAGCTCGACTCGACGCTGCTCTATCTGGTCGGCCCTGCCTCCGACGCCGTCACCGGCACGGTCATCCGCGTCGACGACGGGCAGGGGGGCCGCTAGCGCCGGCGTCGCGGGGTTTGCATGTGCGGTGAAAGGGGCCAGATGAACGGCCCGTCGCCCAGCAGCCCCCAAGTCCCAGCCCCGAGTCGATGAAGACGCCCACCGTCGCCAGCCTCAAGAAAGTGAACGCCGAGAACCTCGCGCGGCTCGGCGCCGAGCGACTGGCCGCGATCGTGGTGGAGGTCGCCGAGACCCGGCCCGACCTGAAGCGCCGCCTTCGCATGGAGCTGGCGGCGGAGCAGGGGCCTGACCATCTGGCGCTGGAGCTGGACAGGCGGCTGACCACGCTGGAGGGCAGCCGCTCGAAAATCTCGTGGCGCAAGCGGCCGAGCTTCGTGGCGGACCTGGAGGCCCTGCGCGTCCTGATCGCCGGCCGGCTGGCCGAGCTCGATCCCGTCGCCGCCCTGGCGCGGATGTGGCCCTTCATGGACCTGGCGCGGCGGCTGGGGACCCGGGTCCGTGACAAGGACGGTGGCGTCGCGGCCGTCTTCGACCGCGCGGCGGAGGATATCGGCCGCCTCCTGGGCGAGCGGGGCGATGCGCGGGCCATCGACGGGCTGGTCGACGCCATCGCCCGCAACCCGGCGGCCTGGAGCGACTGGCTGCCGGCGGCCCTTGCTCAGGCGTCGAAGCCCGCCCTGGAGATGCTGCTGGCCCGTCTGCGCGAGCGGCAGGGCGGCGCGGGCTGGGCGGACATCCTGCGCGTGGCGGCCGATGCGGCCGGCGACGTGGACGCCTTCCTCGCGACCCTCACCGCCCAGGCCGCGCGCACGCCGGCCGTCGCCGCCGAGGCGGCCCGGCGGCTGCTCGGTGCGGGACGGGTGGAGGAGGCGGGGCGGATGCTGGAACGCGCGGGCAAGACCGGCGCGGTCGACTTCGACTGGGAGAGCGCTTCCATCGACTATCTCGAGGCGGCCGGCGACGCCCAGGCCGCTCAAGCCGCCCGCTGGGCGTCGTTCGAACGCACGCTCTCGGCGGAGCGGGCGAGGGCGTTCACCTCGCGGCTGCCGGATTTCGAGGACGTCGAGGCCGAGCATCGCGCCTTCGACCACGCCGCCCGCCATCCCGACGTCACCTGCGGCCTGCGGTTCCTGATGGCGTGGCCGGCGCTTCCCGAAGCGGCGGCCCTGATCGAGGCCCGGGCCGACGAGCTCCAGGTCCCGCCGGACGAGGCCGAGCTCTGGGCCGGCAAGCTGCGAGCCCGCCACCCGCGGGCCGCCCACACCCTGCTGCGCAAGACGGCCGCGGCGGCCTTCCGCCGCCGCGACTTCGCAACCTGCGACCGCCTCACCCAGGAGGCGGACACGATCGACCTGCCTTAGGCCGTCGCGCGCACCGGCAGCTTCCAGTTCGGGCGGATGAAGTGGCAGGTGTAGCCGTTCGGGATGCGCTCCAGGTAGTCCTGGTGCTCGGGCTCGGCTTCCCAGAACGGGCCGGCCGCCGTCACCTCGGTCACGACCTTGCCCGGCCATAGGCCGGAGGCGTCCACGTCGGCGATGGTGTCGAGCGCGGTCAGGCGCTGGGCGTCGTTCGTGTAGAAGATCGCCGAGCGATAGCTGGTCCCGATGTCGTTGCCCTGGCGATTGATCGTCGTCGGGTCGTGGATCTGGAAGAAGAACTCCAGCAGCTGGCGGAACGAGATCACCGCCGGGTCGAAGACGATCTCGATCGCCTCGGCGTGGGTGCCGTGGTTGCGATAGGTGGCGTTGGGCACGTCGCCGCCGGAATAGCCGACGCGCGTCGCCAGCACGCCCGGATAGCGGCGCAGCAGGTCCTGCACGCCCCAGAAGCAGCCTCCGGCGAGGATGGCGGTCTCGGTCTTGGCGGTCATGGGCGGCTCCTTTGAAAGGGATGTCGCCAAGATAGGGTCTCGCAGAGGGAAATTGAACCGCGCGCCGCGCCGCCCGCGCTCCTTTGGGTCGCCCGTGGGTAGTGTGGCGTCTATCACAAAGATTGCCGGTTGCGCCCCCGGATAACGCGGTTCAAGGTTCGCGCCTGGGCCTTCGGGGGAAGGGCGTCATGGCGTCGGGGTTCCCGTTACTGAACCTGCCGGAACTGGCCGGCTTCGGGCAGTCCGCCCTTGTGGGCTGGCTGATCGTGCTCGCCGCGCTCGTGGCGTGGCGGGTGCTGGTGGTCGAGGATCACCTGGCCGGCATGCTGGGCACGCGCGCGGGCGACGGCGTCCAGCTCGACCGCCTGCAGATGCTGCTCGCCATGCTGGGCGGCGCCGTCGCCTACGTCACCACCTGCGCCGACGGATGGCAGCACGCGCTGGAGGTGCGCCAGCTGCCCGAAGTCCCGGACAGCCTTCTCACCATCGTGGCCGGAAGCCAGGCCATCTACCTGGGCGGCAAGCTCAGCCGTAACAGCCTTGGAGGCAGCTAATGGAGACGTGGCGCGAGCTTGCCATGGTGATCGGCATCGGGGTCACCATCATCATCCTGGGCCTGGCGGCCGTGGTCCTTTGGCGGATCGTCGACAAGACCATCAGCCTGGACGGGCTCATCCAGGAGGACGGCAAGGCCAGCCTCTCGCGGTTCCAGTTCCTGGTGTTCACGTTCGTGGTGGCCGGCGTCTTCCTGCTGCTCTCGATCGAGAGCGGCACCTTCGTCGACCTGCCCAACAACGTGCTCATCCTGCTGGGCCTGAGCGGCGGCAGCTACGTCGTCTCCAAGGGCATTTCGGTCAACGCCGCGAAGAACGCCCCGCCGCCGGCCGATCCGCCCGCCGCGCCGGCGTCGCGCGGCCGCCGCCGGCCTGAGGGCGGGCAGTGATGCGACCGCCGGGCTGGGCGGCGCTGGCGCTGGCGCTGTGCGCGACGTCCGCCCAGGGCCAGCCGGCCCGGCCCGCCGCCGCCCGTCCCGCCACGGCGGCCGTCCGTCCGACCCCCGCCGCCGCAGCGCCGGCCTCCACGGCCGCGGACGTGGCCAAGTGGAGGGCCTGCCTCGCCCGCTTCGACGCCATCGGCTTGCCCAGCCTGCGCTCGGACCAGGTGATGGCCGACCAGTTCAACCGTGTGATCTGCCGCAGCGGCTACGCCCTGTCGTTCGACAGCCGGACGCTCAACCCGAGCTGGGTGGCCGAGTACCTGACGCCCGCGGTGCTGAAGGGCGCCGCCAGCCGCCGCGACAACTTCGCCGCCGACCCCGTGCTGGGCGCAGCCAGCCCGACGCCGGACGACTACACCAACAGCGGCTTCGACCGCGGCCACCAGGCGCCGGCCGCCGACGCCCGCTTCGACCAGCGGGTGATGAACGAGAGTTTCTACATGTCCAACATGTCCCCGCAGGTGGGGATCGGCTTCAACCGCGGGCAGTGGAAGTACCTGGAGGAGGCGGTGCGCGCCTGGGTGATGTGCGGCGGCCATGAGAAGGTGATCGTCATGACCGGGCCGATCTTCGATGGGCCGGTGAAGACCCTGGCGAACCGCCCGGTCCAGATTCCCGTGGCCTACTTCAAGATCGTCTACGACGTCGACGCCGGCCGCGCCGTCGGTTTCCGGCTCAACAACGAGCGGCACAAGAAGACCCCGCTGCACAACTTCGTGGTCCCGATCAGCGAGATCGAGGACGACACCGGCATCGACTTCTTCCCCAGCTTGCCGCGACGGCGCCAGAACCAGCTCGAAACCCCGAAGGGCATCGTCTGGGGGCACGACCAGGGCTGCGCCACAGTCGCGGAGAACTAGGGGCTACTTGTAGAAGCTCTCGGGCGCCGTTGCGCCGTTCTCGGCCAGGCGCTGCATCAGGGCTTCGTACAGCGCCGCGTCGTGCCGCCGGCTGCCCGGCGCGCCGGCGTCGAGGTTGAGCTCGGCCGCCAGGGCCGCGCGCTCGGCTGTCGAGGTCTCCAGGCCCAGCAGCCTGAGCAGGCCCGTCAGCGACCGGCGCCATTCGTCGCCCAGGCCCTCGCGTTCGGCCCGCGCCTGCAGCACCAGCGCCACGTCGGTGGGCAGGGCCATGGCGGTGCGCTCGTAGGGCGGGGGCTGATGGCCGTCGTCCGTCGCCGCCGGGACCCAGTCGCGCGGCGCGAGGCCGGTGTCCCCGTGGAAGACCCTGGCGGCGATCCAGCCCAGGCGGCTCATGCGCGCTCCCTTCGTCTGACCCGCGTGGAACACCGGCCGCCGCGGGCGGTTCCGGCCGCGGGCTTGGCAGGGCGCGCGCGACGGGTCATCAGGGGCCATGGTCCGTGGAAAGCACGTCGTCTACCTGGCCCTCCGGCCCCCGCCCGAGGCCGCCGCCGAGGCCTTGGCGCGCCTGGACGCCCACCCTCTGCGCCGCCGCCTGACGGCGCGGCCAACGGCGCCGGCGCGCCTGCACGTCTCGCTGAACCCCATCGGCGACTTCAAGCGCCCGCCGACGCCGATCTTCGACAAGGTGCTGAAGGCGGTGGGGCAGGTGGACCACCCGTCGTTCGATGTCGCGTTCAACCGGCTGGGAACCTGGGGCCGGGCCGATCCGCCGCCGGTGGTGCTATGGGGCGACGAGGGCGTCATCGGCGTGCAGTCGCTGTTCTCGGCCATCCACAAGGCCCTCTGGCGCGTCGACATGGCCCCCCGCCGCGAACCCGAGATCGCCCCGCACATGACCCTCGCCTACGACCGCGTCCCCGTGCCCGAGACCTTCGTCGAGCCCGTCCGCTGGACGGCCGCCGAGTTCGTCCTGATCCACGCCGTCCACGGGGAACGGCGCTTCGACGTGGTGGGGCAGGTTCCGCTCCGGCGATAGCGGCTCGCCGTTTGATTGTGCCCCGCCGCGCCTCTAGCTTCGGGCCATGGGGCGGGGGCCAGTATGAATCGCGTTGCTTGCGGCCTCGCCGCCGCCCTGATCCTGGCCCCGTCGGCGCGGGCCGGCGAGACGGCCTGGTATACGCTGCAGGCCGACGGCGCGCTCATCGGCTACGCGACCCATGAGGAGGTCGATCGGCCCGACGGCCGTGAGATCGTCCAGGTCCAGGCCATCGACGTGGCGAGCCTCACCGGCATGCCCGTGCGCGTCGGCCAGCGGCAGGTGCGCCGCGAGGACGCCGCCGGCCGCACCCTTCAGATCGTCGCCGACGAAGAGGTGGGCCGCACCCGGACGCGCACCGTGGCGCGGATCGAGGGCGCGTCGGCGCGCGTGACCCGGCAGACCGCCGCCGGCCGGTCCAGCGTGGTGGTCCCCCTGCCGCGCGGCGTCCGCTTCGATGACGGGGAGGGGCTGTTGCGCGGCTGGGATCCCGTCGCCACGCCCCGTCTAGCCTTCGACGCGTTCGACCTCGACGCCATGGCCGTCGAACAGGTGACCATCGAGCCTGCGCCGGCCGTGCCGGGCGATCCGCCAGGCGCGCGTGCGGCCCTGCGCCGACGCTACGTGGCGGGCGAGCTCCAGGGTGTGGTGCGGCTGATCCTCGACGCCGAGGGCGAGATCACCTCCGTCGTGCAGCCGCTGTTCGGGGCCACCGTCGTCTCCCGGATCGCGACTCGCGACGCGGCCCTCGCGGAGCACGCGCCCTATCCCGCCCTGCGCGGCGTGGTCACCAAGTCCGCCTATCGTATATCGGGACCGACGGCCCGCGGTCACATCCGCTACCGCTTCGGCTTCCGCGACGGCCTGGCCTTCACCCCGCCGCAGACCCCGGAGCAGCGCGTGACCGAGGCGCCTGACGGCGCAACGCTCGACATCTGCGGCGGCTGCGGCCCGGGCCTGCCGACCGACGACGCCACCCTGGCCGCGGCCCTGCGCCCGACGCCCTGGCTGCAGAGCGACGACCTTCGGATCCGCCGCCTGGCCGGGCCGGTGGCGCGCATGAAGGTGTCCGACGCACGCAAGATGCAGCTGCTGCTCGAGGTGGCGCGTCCGCATCTCGGCCGGGTGGACTTCGCGGGCCACTTCTCGGCGGTGGAGACGCTCAAGCGCCGCGCCGGCGACTGCACCGAGGCCTCGGTGCTGCTGGCCGCCCTCGGCCGCGCGGCCGGCATCCCCACCAAGGTCGCCAATGGCCTCGTCTATTCGCGCGCCTACTACCACGGCGTCAGCAACGCCTTCATGCCGCACAGCTGGACGCTGGCCTACGTGGACGGCCGCTGGCGCAGCTTCGACCTGGCTCTCGACGGTTTCGAGAGCACCCACGTCGCCCTGACCGTCGGCGACGGCGACGCGCGGTCGCTGATGGCGTCCGGCCGACTGGCCGGGCTGCTCGTCTGGAACGGGATGACGGCCGTCAGGACGCCGGGGGAGCCGGAGCCGCCTTGACCTCCGCCGGGCGGGCCTCGTCCTGGGCGGGCGGCGCGGACGCGTCGGCCTCGACCAGGACCGGCAGGTCGGGCAGGGCCGCATCTGCCGGGTCTTCCACGAAGGCGACGGCCCCGATGTCGGTGATGCCGCCCACCACGACCTCGATGTTCTCGGGCGCGGCCTGGGCCGCCGCGGCCATCGGCGTGGCCAGCGTCGCGAGCGCCGCCGTCGCCGCCGCGATCCGCCGCACGGGCAGGCGGTAGCTGACGCAGACCTCCTCGTCGGCGCATCCCGCGAAGAACGCCAGCCGCTGCGCGTCGCTCATCTCGGTGAGGTCGCGCACCTGCCGCCGGCACATGCGGCACATGTCGCCGTCCATGACCGCCGCCAGGTTGGCCTTGTACGGGCAGGGGCTTTGGATCTTCGGGAACAGGGCCATGGCGTCGTCCTCCCAACGCGGAGCCTAACCCGGTTGTGGCGCGGCCGTCATCTCCCTTAGCGCGAGAGCGTCACCCGCTTCTCCAGCTGGTAGATCGCCTCGACGATCTCGTCGGTCTTCTTGCCCACCAGGGCCTGGGCGTCGGCGAGGCCCTGGTTGTAGAAATACGGCCCGAGATGCTCGGTCACGAAGTCGGTGAGGAAGACGGCGTCGAATCCCGTCACTTCCAGGTCGAGTTCGTCCTTCAGATAGCGGCTGAGCGCGGCGGCCAGCGCCTCGCGGGTCTCTTTCGGAAGCTCGATCCTGGACATGGGGACCCTTTGAAGATGGCCACGACGCTCTACGGCATCCGCAACTGCGACACGATGAAGAAGGCCTGGACCTTCCTCGACGGCGCCGGCGTCGCCTACGACTTCCACGACTACAAGAAGGCCGGCCTCGACCGGCCCACCCTGGAGGGCTGGGTGCGCCAGCTCGGCTGGGAGGTCCTGCTGAACCGCGCCGGGACCACCTTCAAGAAGCTTCCCGACGCCGACAAGGCCGGGATCGACGAGGGCAAGGCCATCGCCCTGATGCTGGCCCAGCCGTCGATGATCAAGCGGCCGGTGCTCAGCCACGCCGGCAAGCTCTACGTCGGCTTCAAGCCCGAGACCTACGCCGCCCTCAGCAACTGATTTTCACGCGCCCGCATCCGATCGCGCGGCCGGCGGCGACTACAGGGCAAGAGCGCTTCAGGGATGGCCCCGGGGCGTCGCCTGGAGCCCCTCCGATGGAGCACTTCTTCTTCAGTTACTGGTGGCTGGTCTTCCCGATCGGCTTCTTCCTCGCCGCCGGCTTCGACCGCTGGCTGGCCTACCGCAAGAGCCAGGACCGCCTGCAGATCCTGCGCAGTTACACCGACGCCGGCAAGGACCCGCCGCCCGAGCTGATCAAGGCGCTGGCCCGCGACGAGGAGCAGGACGACGACGACGCCTACGCCCCCTACGACCGTTACGGCCGCTATCCCCGGCGCTACTACCGCCGCTACTGGCGCCACAACAGCCCGTACTGGGCCTGGCGCACCGCCATCATCACCGGCGCGGTGGCTGGCGGCTTCTGGCTGGCCTCGGAATACGCCGACCTGCCGGGCATCGACTGGCCGTTCCGCCTGGTCGCGATCATCATGACCTGCGTGGCGGCGGGGCATCTGGTGATGGCGATCTTCTCCACGACGTTCCGGGGGCGATGAGCCCGGAGGGCATGGACGAGGTTCTGGTCGAGGCCGCTCAGCGGGGCTCGGCCAGCGCCTTCGCGCGCCTGGTGGAGCGCCACCAGCAGGCGCTCCGGGCCTTCCTGCGCCGCACCTGCGGGAACTGGGCCCAGGCCGACGACCTGGCGCAGGAGACCTTCCTCGCCGCCTGGGAGCGGATCGGGAAGCTGGAGGCCGGCGCCAGCGTGCGCGCCTGGCTGTGCGGCATCGGCTACAACAAGCACCTGACGGCCCTGCGCTCGGCCGGCCGCAGCCGCGCCCGCGAAGCCGCCTGGGAGGCCGAAAAACCGCCATCAAGCGGGGCCATGACCGACGAGCGGCTGACGCTCGAGGCCGCGCTCTCGGAACTGCCCCCGGACCAGCGCGCCTGTGTCGCGTTATGTCTGGCGGCGGATTTCAGCCACGCGGAGGCGGCCGAGGCGCTCGGCCTTCCGCTGGGCACGGTGAAGTCGCATGTCACGCGGGGCCGCCAGCGGCTCCTCGAAGCGTTGGGAGGTTCGGATGACGGACGCTGATCTCCGGCTGAAGGCCCTGTTCGCGGAGGACGAGCCGCCGGCTCGCGACCCCGCCTTCTCCACGGCGGTGATGGAGGAGCTGGCGCGTCGCCGTTTCGCCGCCGACATCGCTCTGCTCGCCGCCGTGGCCGTGGGATGCGGCTTCGCGCTGTGGCTGGTCTGGCCGCGCCTGGCGCCGCTGATGCCGACGCTGGCCGAGGGCCTGGCGCCGCTCGGCGCCTGCGCCACCCTGGCCGTGGCGGCGGTCATGCTGCTGGATGGGCGCATCCCGGCGCCGCGCCGGAATCATGGATAAGGTTTCATCCTCGCTGTTGCATCTGCGGACGGGGCGCCGGGTCTCTTAGGGTCAGAGACGGGCCATTCCCGTCCACCGACTTGGAGAGGAGAAAACAACAATGGACGGCATCATCGTCCCCATCGCGCTCTTCGCGATGATCGCGGCGCTGGTCATCGCGCCCCGCTACTTCAAGAGCCAGGAACGCCAGAAGATGGCCGAGACCCTGCGCGCCGCCATCGAGAAGGGCCAGCCCCTTCCGCCGGAGGTGATCGACGCCATGTCGAGCAACGTCCGCAGCCCGGGCCTGCCCCCGTCGCCCCAGCGCGACCTGCGCACCGGCATCATCTGGCTGGGCGTCGGCATCGGCTTCGCGGCCCTGGGCTTCGCCATCAGCTTCGAGGAGCCGGACGCCCTGTTCCCGTGCCTGGGCTTGGCCAGTTTCCCCACCTTCATCGGCCTGGCGTTCATCGCCCTCGGCCTCCTGAACAAGAAGTCTTAAGGCGCGCCGAAGGGGGATCATGCCCATGTCGGGCGCCAATTCATCGAGCTTCGCCAGCTTCCACGACGTCGAGCTCTGCTCGTACGCCGCGGCCGGCGAGCGGCGCGCCTTCGGGGAGCTGGTGCGTCGTCATGGCTCAAGCGTTCGCCACCTGCTGCGCCGCATGGGCGCCCAGGCGGCCGAATCCGACGACGTGGCCCAGGACGCGTTCCTGGCGGCGTTCGAGCGGATCGCCGAGTTCCGGGGGGAGGGGACCTTCGCGGGCTGGGTGAAGAAGATCGCGGCCAGGCAGTACCTGCGCCGCCTGCAACGCGAGAAGCGCCTCAGCGCGCTGGCGGCGGAAGGGGGCAAGGACGAGGCCGACGCCCACGTCGGCGACGCGGACCACCGGATCGACCTGGACGAGGCCCTGCGCGGGCTCTCGACGGCCGAACGGCTGTGCGTGTCGATGTGCTACGGCGCGGGCCTCTCTCACGGCGAGGCGGCGGACGCCTTGAATCTGCCGCTTGGAACGGTCAAGTCCCATGTCAAACGTGGTCTGGAGAAGCTCCGTGCGCGACTGGCGCCCAATGGAGCGACAGCTGACGGCGCGGTTCTTGAAGGGAGGCGTGGCAATGGCTGAGATCGATTTCGAGCGGCGCCTGGAACGCCTGTTCGCCGACGCGCCCGAACTGCCGGACGCGGCGGCCTTCACGGTTCGTATCGAAGGCCGCCTCAACCGCGGCTGGAACACCCGCCGCTGGCTCCTGGGCGCGGCGGGCCTCGCCGGCGGCGTCATCGGCGCCAGCCAACTGGTGGTGTCCAATCTCTTCCAGCGGGTCGAGTCCGCCGAACAGTCGGCGCGCGTCCTCGGCCAGGGCCTTGCGCGGGTCACCCCCACGACCGACATGGTGTCGGCGCTCTCGGGCGGGTATGGGGTCTGGCTCGCAGGAGGCGTCGCGATCCTCACCATGGGGTTCGCGGTGTCGAGGTTGTTCGAGGAGCTCTAGCGTGTCCAGTCATCGTCAGCAGACGGTCCGACGCCTGACGGCGCCGGATATCGCCGCGCGCAAGGGCGGCGTCCCCATCGTCTGCCTCACGGCCTACACGGCCCCGACCGCCGAGATCCTGGACGACCACTGCGACCTGCTCCTGGTGGGCGACAGCGTGGGCATGGTGGTCCACGGCCTGCCCAACACCGTCGGCGTGACGATGGAGATGATGATCCTGCACGGCCAGGCGGTCATGCGCGGCTCGCGCAAGGCCATGGTCGTGGTCGACATGCCGTTCGGCTCGTACGAGGGTTCGGCCGAGGTCGCCTACGCCAACGCTGCCCGGATCATGAAGGAGACGGGCTGCAACGCCGTGAAGGTCGAGGCCGGCCCGGCGGTCGCCGAGAACATCGACTACCTGGTCAAGCGCGGCATCCCGGTGATGGGCCACGTGGGCCTGCGGCCCCAGGCTGTCATGGTCGACGGCGGCTTCCGCGCCAAGGGCAAGTCCAACCACGAGCGCGTCCGCATCCTTGAGGACGCCCGCGCCGCCGCCGAGGCCGGCGCCTTCGCCGTGGTGGTCGAGGGCGTGGCCGAGGGCCTGGCCCGCGAGATCACCCAGGCGATCGAGGTCCCCACCATCGGCATCGGCGCTTCCGCCGGCTGCGACGGCCAGATCCTGGTCACCGACGACATGCTGGGCCTCTTCGACTGGACCCCCAAGTTCGTCCGCCGCTACGGCGACCTGCGCGGCGAGATCGCCAAGTCCGTCGCCGCCTACGCCGAAGACGTGAGACAGCGCCGCTTCCCGGGCCCGGCCGAGATCTACTTCGCCAAGGCGGGGTAGGGGGCGGTGGCGCCGGGGCCCTGGACGGTGCTCTGGCTGGCCTGGGCGATCGCCTGCGCCTTCGCCACCCGCGTCGCCTTCGCCGCGCTGGCGCGCCGCTGGCTGCGCTTCGGCGCGCGTCTGGCGGCCTACGGCGGCTGGCTGGTGTTGCTGGCCATCGGATACGCCGCCGTGGAGATCTCGGGTTTCGCGCCCTACAACAGCGACGGCAGCGTTCGCCAACAGGTCGGAGCCTGGGTTCTCGCCTATTCGCCGCTTGGCCTGCCCCTCCTGGTCGGAGCGCCCGCGGTTCTCCTGTTCGACGCCGTCGTGACCCTCGTACGCGGTCCTTGGGCCGTGGCCCGCAAGGGACCCGACGCCCAGGCCTGATCGCCTCCGGACAGCCGACCTCCCTTGGCGACCTTGGCGTCTTGGCGGTCCTCCCCCTTCTTCGCGCCCTTCGTGGTCTTGGTGTCGAAATTTCTTCCCTCTGCGGGCGCCATGAACGTCC
>Ga0065165_1001661_pt1 | contig 22512 bp, 19 predicted proteins | sample AraplaMF_Cvi_mMF_FD_63813 | JGI IMG/M metagenome (GOLD analysis project Ga0065165, IMG submission 63813) | Arabidopsis root microbial communities from the University of North Carolina, USA - plate scrape MF_Cvi_mMF (version 2) (version 3) | ecosystem: Host-associated > Plants > Roots >... | reverse complement strand
GGCCCCGGCGACCGCCTGCAGGACAACCAGCTGCGCTGGATCGAGTACTGCCGGGAGCACGGCATGCCGGTCACGGTGTGCTACCTGCAGTGGCAGGAGGCGGCTTGAGTTTGAGCGGCTATACAGTCGCGGTTCGGGCATTGTGCGAGTTCACGGCAAAACGGGGCGACCTCGACCTGCGCTTCACGCCCTCGCCGACGGCCCTGGAAGGCATCGCCGGCCACGCCGTGGTGGCTTCGCGGCGCGGCGAGCATTACCGTTCCGAAGTCACGCTCGAAGGCGATTACGGCCTGCTGCACGTGCGCGGCCGCGCTGACGGCTACGACCCCGACCAGAACCTGATCGAAGAAGTGAAAACCTTCCGCGGCCAGTTCACCAGCATTCCGGACAACCACCGCCACCTGCACTGGGCCCAGTTGCGCATCTACGGCCACCTGATGTGCGAGCAGCTCGGCATGGAACAGGTCAACCTGGCCCTGGTCTACTTCGACATCGGCACCCAGCAGGAGACGGTGCTGCGCGAGACGCGCGGCCGCGCCGAACTGAAGGCGATCTTCGAGGACCACTGCAGCCGCTTCATTGCCTGGGCCGAGCACGAGATGCGCCACCGCGAGGCACGCAACACAGCGCTCACGGCGATGCGTTTCCCGCACGCGGACTTCCGCCCCGGCCAGCGCCAGCTCGCCGAAGCCGTATTCCGCGCGAACGCCGGCAAGCGCTGCCTGCTGGCCCAGGCCCCGACCGGCATCGGCAAGACCGTCGGCACCATGTTCCCTGCACTCAAGGCGGCGCCGAAGGAGAACATCGACAAGCTGGTATTCCTGGCCGCGAAAACGCCGGGCCGCCGCCTGGCGCTGGACGCTGCCACGACCCTGAAGGGCGGCGGATCCATCCCGATTCGCGTGCTGGAGCTGACCGCCCGCGACAAGGCCTGCGAACATCCGGACAAAGCCTGCCACGGCGAGTCCTGCCCGCTGGCGCGCGGCTTCTATGACCGCCTGCCGGCCGCCCGCGCCGCCGCGCTGGATGCGCCGCTGCTGGACCGCGAGGCGCTGCGCGAGATCGGCCTCGCCCATGATGTCTGCCCCTACTACCTGGGCAGCGAAATGGCGCGCTGGAGCGACATGATCGTCGGCGACTACAACTACTGGTTCGACGGCGGCGCCATGCTGTATGCGCTGGCGCTGGAACGCGGCTGGCGCGTCAGCGTGCTGGCCGACGAGGCCCACAACCTGGTCTCGCGCGCCCGCGGCATGTACAGCGCATCGCTGGCGCGCGGCAGCCTGCGCGCGGCCCGCAGCGTGGCGCCGCCCGCGCTGCAGAAGCCGCTGGAAAAGGTCGGCCGCGCCTGGACCGAAGCGGGCAAAGGCGCCCCGCTGCCCTACCAGGTATTGGACGCTATCCCGCAAAAGCTGCTGGACAGCCTCCAGAACGCCACCTCCGCCGTCACCGAATACATGGCGGCTTTTCCCGAAGGCCTGGACCCGGCCCTGCAGGAGTTCTACTTCGACGCCCTGCAGTTCCTGCGCCTGGCGGAATCCTTCGGCGAGCATTCGATGTTCGACCTCACCCGTACCGATGAACGCGACACCGAGCTGGCGATCCGCAACCTGGTGCCCGCGCCTTTCCTCAAGCCGCGCTTCGACTTCGCGCATTCGACCACGCTGTTCTCCGCTACCTTGAGTCCCTGGCATTATTTCGCCGACCTGCTCGGCATGCCCGAGGACACCGCCTGGATCGACGTCGACTCGCCCTTCGTGGCGAGCCAGCTGAAGGTGGAAGTGGCGCGCGGGATCTCGACCCGCTACCAGCACCGCAAAGCCTCGCTGGTGCCGATCGCCGACCTGATGGCGAAGCAGTATGCGGACATGCCCGGCAATTACCTCGCCTTCTTCAGCAGCTTCGACTACCTCGAGCAGGCGGCGGATACCCTGGCCCAGCGCCATCCGGCCATCCCGATGTGGCGCCAGTCGCGCCGCATGAGCGAGGCGGAGCGCTCCGCGTTTCTGGAGCGGTTTACCTCCGAAAGTACAGGAGTCGGCTTCGCGGTGCTGGGCGGGGCCTTCGGCGAAGGCATCGACCTGCCGGGCGCGCGTTTGATCGGCGCCTTTGTCGCCACCCTCGGCCTGCCGCAGGTGAACCCGGTCAACGAACAGCTGCGCGAACGCCTGCAGGCCATGTTCGGCGCCGGCTACGACTACGCGTATCTGTATCCGGGACTGCAGAAGGTGGTGCAGGCGGCCGGCCGCGTGATCCGCACGGAGTCGGACAAGGGCACTGTCTGGCTGATCGACGACCGCTTCGCGCGGCCCGAGGTGCTGGAACTCCTGCCGGCCTGGTGGCACGTTGAAGCACGCGACCGCGCTAGCGCATGAGTTCTTTCAGCTTCTGATAGCCGCTGCGGCTGACCGGAATGCGCGCACCGCCGCGCAGCACCGCGCAATGGCCATCCTTGCCCGACGGGTCGATGCGTTCGATCGCCGCCAGGCTGACGATGTAGGAACGGTGCACGCGCAGGAAAGCGCCCGGATCGAGCTGCTCCTCGAGCTCCGCCAGCCGCTGGCTCTTCAGCCATCCTTTGCCGGCAGCGACCACCTGCACGTAATCGTCCTGGGCTTCGATATAGTCGATCTGGGCGGCCGGAATCACCTGCACGCGCGCGCCGTCGCGGATCAGGATGCGTTCCAGCGGCGTGCGGCGCTGGGCGGCCTCCTGCGCCGCCGCCACCGCGCCCGACGCCACCGCAAGCGCCTGCGGACTGCCGAGCCGCGCGCGCGCATGCGCCAGCGCCTGCTCCAGGCGCTCGCGCGAAAAGGGCTTGAGCAGATAATCCAGCGCATGTACTTCAAAGGCCCGCAGCGCGAACTGGTCGTAGGCCGTCACAAACACGTATTGGGCTTTCGCCGCGGCCAGCTCCACCACCTCGAAGCCATCCAGCTTCGGCATCTGGATGTCGAGGAAGACCAGGTCGGGCGCCAGTTCGGCAATCGCCTTGACCGCCTCGAAGCCGTTGGCGCATTCGCCGACGATGTCCACGTCCGGGTAGGCCGCCAGGTGTTCGCGCAGCACCGCCCGCGCCAGCAGCTCGTCGTCCACGATGATCACACGCATGCCTTCACGCCTCCTGTTTCGCTTCGATGTCGCCGGTCTCCGCCGGCAGCGCCAGCTCGACCCTGAATAAATGCTCTTCCCTGCCCCAGTGCGCGCTGGCGTCGATGCCGTAAGCCGCCGCCAGGCGCCGCCGCACGTTCTCCAGGCCGACGCCGGCGCCGCGCGCCGGCACCGCATCCGGATCGACGTCGTTCTCCACGACGATGCGCAGCAGCGAGCCGGCGCGCTGGGCGCGGATGCGGATCGTTCCCGGCTCGATCAACTGGCCGATGCCGTGCTTGACGGCGTTCTCCACCAGCGGCTGCAGCAGCATCGGCGGCACCAGGCAGGCGCAAGCCTCAGGCGTTGCCTCAGCGTCGAAGCGCAGGCGTTCGCCAAAGCGCACCTGCTCGATCGCCAGGAAGTCGCGCACCAGCGCCAGCTCCCGTTCCAGCGGCACCTTGCGGTCCGCATGCATGCCCAGGCTGTGGCGGAAGAAGTCGGCCAGGCGCAGGGTCATGGCGCGGGCCGCGGCGGGGTCGATCGAGGTCAGCGCGCTGATCGAGTTCAGGCTGTTGAACAGGAAGTGCGGATCGACCTGGGTGCGCAGCATGCGCAGCTCTGCGTCCTGGGCCATCAGGCGGGTTTCCAGTTCCTGGGTTTCGAGCCTGCGTACGCGCTCCGCTTCGATCAGGAGATAGTTCACGGCGGCCGCCAGGCCATACAGGATCACGCCCAGCGCGAACATGGTCAGCAGGCGCGCCGCATCCAGCTCGAGAAACATGCCGCTTGGCGCGAACTCACGCAGCAGCGCGGCCCAGGCCGAGCCGATCGCACACCACAGCGCCGCCGCGCAGGCCGCCGTCATGCCGATCCCGCCGACGATGGCCGCCGGATGCTTCTGGCGGATCGGATAGGCGCGGCAGACGTAATAAGCGGAGAAGGCGGTGGCGTTCGCATACACGATCGCCAGCGGGACCGCGAACAGCAGGCTGGCGCCCCAGCCCGCGCCGCCGGCGGCCAGCAGCGCGCTGGTGGCCAGGCCCAGCATCAGCCAGGCCAGCAGGTAGAGCAGCGCCGCATACCAGCGCGAGATCGTCCCGTGCATCGGCGGCCGGCCTTAGTTGCGGACCTCGACCCCGCCCATGATGGCGTAGCCGCTGACCACCAGGCGCTTGCGGTTGTCGGGCGGACGCGCGGTCTTTTCCGAAAAGCCGCCCATCACCGGCGTGCCCTGCAGGACGACGGTCCAGTCCGGCGGCACCTTGATCGTGATCCCGCCCCAGATGGCGGAGACGTGGATCACGGCCTCGTCCAGCAGCCCGGCTTCGCGCAGGTCCAGCGAGCAGCCGCCCATGATCGCGGTGACCTCGCCGCCACGGAAGTCGGTGGTGCTGATACGGCGCTCGAAGCCGCCGAGGATGGCGGTGATGTCGACCACGTTGTCGGCCTTCGCATCGTCCTTGGTATAGCTGTCCTTCCTGAGTTGCACCACGCGCCCGCCGCCGATCGTGCGCCAAAGGATCAGCCCGCCCACGCCGATCATCACCAGCGGCCAGAAGGTGCGCCAGCTGACGAAATGGTAGCCGAGGCGGTTCAGGGTCAGCGCCAGGCCGATCGCGATCAGCACGATGCCGGTGATGCGCCCGCTGCGCGGCCCATCGCTGAACAAGGCAACCAGGCCCGACATGACAAAGGCCAGCGGCCAGAAGAAGATCACGTGGCGCAGGTAGATGATGTCCAGGTTATCGAGCAGGAACAGCACGCCGAAGGCCACCACCAGCAGGCCGATCACGACCTGGCTGCTTGCATTCGTTCGCACACGGGTGTTGTCATTGTCCATGGCGGTCTCCCTGCTTGTTGAAGCAGCCCTGGCGGGTGCGGTCCGGATTGTTGCCGAAGCGGCGCTCGGCGATCGGCTTCACCGCCATGCCGATGCCGCCGACGATGATGAACAGCGGCCAGCTGTTGAACCAGTTCAGGCCGAACAGGCCCTCGAACACGGCGAACAGCCACAGGCCGATGAAGACCGTCCACAGGCCGTTGACGAATTCGCGCGCGCTCGGATAGCCGATGGTCTGGTTGACGCCGGCCACCACCAGCAGCAGCGGCGCGTAGTGCCACAGCTGGTCGATCTCGTAGACGTCGAACTGGTCGAGCAGGAATGCCACGCCGAGCCCGATCAGCAGCAGTCCCCACAGGACCTGGCGCCGCAGGTGATAGGATGTTTCGCTGTTCATAGAGTCCTCCTTGTTGGAATGACGACAAGATATACGAGGACTGCCCTGGGGCGAAAGCGCTTTTCGGCGAATGGCGGTTGGAAGTCGGCGAACTGCGGACGTGAAAAAGCCCGCCGCGTTGCCGGGGCGGGCTTGCTATACCGGCGATGCCGGATCAGGCGGCAGGTGCTGCCATGACCATGGTCGGCTGGCCCTTCTGCTGGTTCCGGTACTTGGCCTTGGCGATGGCCTGCTTGACCGCTTCGCGGGCGATATTCGTCTTGCGGATCTCGGCGCGTTCCTTCTTGCCGCGATGCTGGGCGACGTGCTTGCTGCCGATTTTCTTGGTCATGGCGTTCTCCTGTGATGCGGGGGTGAATGCCGATCGGGCGCGGAAGTCACGAGCGGGTTCCGCTCACCCTGTCGTCATCGTGCGAGTGCATCAGCATGCCCCAGCCGAGCTGGCGCCGGATTTCTTCCGGTGTCGGCGGCGGTGCGCTTTCCTTCGTGCGGCGCTCGAGATACTCGCGCACGAGGTGCTTTGGTGGATGACTCGTCACAGGTGTCGACATGGGCAACCTCCCCTTCCGAAGGGCGTGGAATCTGGTGCCGATCCTCGAGGCGACCGGCTGACCTGTTGAGATGGTTGGCGGCCTGCGGGAGATCGCTGGCGTCCTCACTCAACGCCTCCATCTTATCGAAGAGGCCCTTTGCGCACCGTTAGGTGACGCACATTTTGCACGGCGCGTGCTCCTACAAGACCGCAAGAAAAAAGGGGAGCCGCAGCTCCCCTCGAACTTCAACGGAATCGGATCCCGCTTAGAACTTGTAGCGCAGGTTCAGGTAGTACTGGCGTCCGCTCACATCCAGCTTCGACTGCTCCTCCTCGCTGTAGCGGTAGTAAGCGCGCCGCACGTTGGTGAGGTTGGTGGCGATGAAGGACAGCGACAGGTCCGGCGTCAGGTTGTAGCTCGCGTTGAACGCCAGCGTGGTCACCGGCGAAGCCATGGTCGGCGCGGTCGGCATCAGGATGCCCTGCACGGTGGACAGGCCCTGGCTGTTGGCGGTCGGCGACGGCGCGGTGCTGCTGTTGACGTACTCGCTGCGGTAGTTCGCCACCAGGCGCATCGAGACCTTGTCGTTCTCGTAGTAGCCGCCGAGGTTGGCTGCCCACTCGGACGCGCCGACCATCGGACGGCCGTCGTCGACCTTGGTCTTGGCGCGGCTGACGTTGCTGGTGAAGCCGAAGCCGGTGCTGCCGAACGGCTGCTCGTAGGCCAGCTCGATGCCGCCGATGCGGGCGCCCTGCTGGCTCGAGGTGTTGATCGCATAGGTCTTCAGGCCGCCCGATGCCGAATCATACAGGTCGATGCTGGAACCGCCGGTGGTGCCGGTCTTCACGTAACCCTCGATCTTCGAATAGAACACGTTCACGCCCACCATCGAGCGGCGCGCGAAGTACCAGTTCCAGGACAGGTCCAGGTTATCCGAAGTCAGCGGGTGCAGGTCCGGATTCGGACCCGTCACGTGGCAGCCCTGCGCATCGCAGACCGGGGTCCCAAGGCCTGCGCCCAGGATGTTGTAGTTCTGGCGGCCGAGGGTGCGGCTGGCGCCGAAGCGCAGGATCTGTTCCTTGTCCAGCTCGTAGCGCAGGTTCAGGCTCGGCAGCAAGTTGTTGAACTTCTTGTCGGTCTTGGCGAAGTAGTACATGTTGCCGGCCAGCGGATTGAACGGGTAGGTCTTCTGGTCGTCGTAGTACTGCTGCAGGTCGCCAGCGGTCGTGATCGCCGACGGGAAGGCCGGGCACGGGATCGCCGGCTGGTTCGGCGCCGAACGCTGGCAGACGCCGGCCGCGATCGGGGTCGGGATGTCGGCGTTGACGCGGGTCTGCACGAAGCGCAGGCCGAGGTTGCCCGACCAGCGCTCGCCTTCCAGGTTGGCCTGCACGTAGGCCGAGGTCTGGCGCTCGCGCATGTGCAGCTCGGACGCGATGCGGCGCTCGAACTGGTCGCTGGTTTCCTTGGTGGTGGAATCGAAGTATTGCTTCAGCACTTCCGGCGGGAAGGTGTAGCCGGTGTTGTCCCAGCCGGCCGGGCCGTTCAGCCCATTGCCGAAGTCCGACGGCCACGGGATGGTGGTGGTCGGACCGGGCGCGACCAGCACGCCGTTCACGATGAACGGCGCGTGGAAGGCCGGGTAGCGGCGCTCGCTGTCGCGGTGGTGGTCGGCGTAGCGCAGGCCGGCTTCGAGCGACTGCACCCAGCCCTTCTCGAGCTTGTATTCGCCGTCGATCTGGCCGCTGATCTCGCGGTCGCGGGTCTTCAGGCCCGAGATGGTACGTCCCACCAGCTGGTCCGGCGTGATGCCGGTACCGTAGTATTTCACGTAGGGCGCATTGTCCACGTCGCCCAGCGCATAGGAGGTGCCGGTGCCGAAGCTGGCGTAGGTCAGGCCCTGGTCGGCGTCGGTCTTGCCCACGCCGCGGGTGGTCGACAGCAGCGACTTCAGGGTCAGGTCCTGGTTGACGCGCCAGCTGCCGTTCAGGTCCAGGAAGGAACTGGTGGCATTGGCGCCGTCGCGGTAGAAGCCTTCGGTGTTGCCGATGTACTGGGGCACGGTCCCGGCCGGGAACATGATGTCGGCGCTCTTGAGCACGCGGATGGTGTCGCCGTACAGGGTGGTTTCGTTGACGATCACCGGGTTCTTGATCGAGGCGAACACCTGCGCGCCGCCCGGCTTGCCGGTGGCATTGGTGTTCGGCGCGGTGGCGCCGGTGGCGCCGTCGACCAGCGAGGCTTTACCCAGCAGCATCGAGTACATCGCGCCCGCTTTCAGGCGGCCGTAGTTGTTCGCGTTCATCGACGAGTGGAAGCCCGTCAGCGTGAAATCGAGGTCCTGGTTCGGCTTGAACTGCATCGACAGCACGCCGCCCTTGCGGTCGCGCACGCCTTCGACGAATTCGGTGGCCATCGAGCCCGGCATGCGGACACCGTTCAGGTCCGACGCCTTGTAGCCGGTACCGGCCAGCGATTCGTCGGTGATGCCCTTCATGGTGCTGGTGTTGATCACGTCCCAGCCGCTGCTGGTACCGTAGGCCAGGCGAGAGGAGGAATCGCGGCGCACGTAGCGCTTCTCGGCGAAGCCCTGGAGGATGAAGCCGAAGGTGTTCGCTTCATTCTTCCAGTTGATGCTGGCGTTCATGTCGGGGCCGAACTTGCCCGGCAGGGTCGCGTAGCTGCTGCCGACACTGACCAGGCCCGACAAGCGCTCCTTCTGCGCCAGCGGCTTCCTGGTGGTGACGTTGATGGTGCCTGACAGGCCACCGTCGACGATATCGGCTTGCGATGTCTTGTAGACGATGGCCTGGTTCAGGATCGAGGACGGCACCAGCGACAGGCTGGTCGAGCGGCTGCTCGACGCCTGGTCGCCGACGTACCAGTCGCCGCCGGAGACGGTGTGACCGTTGAACAGGATCAGCGCCATGTCCGGATTGGTGCCGCGCATCGACACTTTTTCCGCTTCGTCGTAGTCGGTACGCACCGCCACGCCCGGCAGGCGCTGCAGCGAGTCGGCGATGTTCTTGTCCGGCATCTTGCCGACGTCTTCGGCAGTGATCACCTCGACGTTGGCGGTGGCGTCGCGCTTGACCGCCAGCGACTTCGCCATCGAGGCACGGATACCGGTGACCTCGATGGTCTGCATGCCATTGGCGCCAACGGTGGCGCCGTTCTGCGCCAGCACAGGCATGGTTGCAAGGCCCAGCGCAATGGCAACGGCCGACGCGAGCGGCTTCTGTTTCAACATTCTCACTCTCCTGAATAATTGTATGAGGGCAGGTGTGTCCCTACCGCGCGCCTAGTATTGACGATAGGGAAATCCTTGAATAATGAGTAGTGTTGAATAATCCATAACCTTAGGGAATGTTTCCTCGACGCCTGCTCAATGACGAGAACGCCAAGTTATACTGTTCTGCATAATTTTCATTTCGCAAACACCTGTTCACCACGATAGCGTAGGGGTTTGCATCCGTTTCCGGAGACACCATGCGTATCGCCTGTCTGTTGTTTGCCACTGCCGCCCTCGCCGGCTGCGCCACCCAGCCCGTTTCGAAGCCGCCCGCCGTGGCGTCCCAACCACAGGCCGAGACCCCGATCGAGACCATCCTGCAAAAACAGATCTACCAGATGAGCCCGGTCGAAGCGGGCCGTTATGTGGCCTGGGTGCACCAGTCCGAGCCGGACCTGCGCAAGCGCATCGCGGCGATCGGCCGCAAGAACATCGGCCAGCCCTACACGCTGAACCTGCTGGGGGAATTCCCTTTCGAGGTCCATGACAACTTGCCGATGTTCAGCCTCGATCACAGCGACTGCGTGGTATTCGCGGAACACACCTATGCGATGGCGCTGTCGCAGTCGTGGGAAGAATTCTTCTGGATGCTGCAGCGGATCCGCTACCGCGACGGCGTGATCGGCGTCGCCACCCGCAACCACTACACCGAGATGGACTGGAACGTGGCCAACCGCTGGCTGGTCACCGACATCAGCGCGGACCTGGCCGGGGCCGCCGGGCCGTCGTACGCGATGACGGTCGACCGCGCGCGCTTCCTGAAGACGCGCCACCACACGGAGCGCAATATCCCTGTCGAGAGCAGCCGCCAGGCCTACGTCCCGAAGGAGCAGGTGGCCAGCATCGCCAGCCAGCTACAGGAAGGCGATTTCGTGAACGTGATCTCGACCCGCGACGGCGAGTACTGGGCCTCGCACGTCGGCCTGGTGGTCCTGGGCCCGGACGGCGAGCGCCACTTCCTGCATTCGTCCGAACCGCAGGTGCGCGAAGAGACCTTCGAATCCTTTATCGCGCGGGCGGCGGCGCGCGAGGAGCGCAACCGCCAGCAGGGCAAGAAGGGCCAGGTGCTGGCCGGCTTCAAGTTCCTGCGCCTGAACGACAACATCACGGTGCCGCCGATGGCGCCGCAGCCGCGCCCCGGTTCCGGCGCCTGAGCCCTCTCCCCTCCTCCCTCGCGGGCCGCTCGATGCGGCCCGCTGTCTTTTGCGCTCCCGATTGCGTTTTCTCCGCCGTATTCCGGTGCCGGGGCCTCATTCTTTTTGCTTTCGGCCGCTAAAAATCCGGCTTGCCGTTTTGTGCAATTAGGAAATTAAATTAATTTAGGAAATTAATTTCCCATTTCCACAAATAGCGGAAATGATTTAATTCCCTAATATCGGTTGAGCATGGTCAAACCCATCAATCTTTGCGAACCGGATAATAAACTTACTCAGCAATAAGCAATCTAAACAGCGGCATTTTTTATTCTCACCGATATTATTTCCACGAAATAAGAAATCAATGCCGAGAACGAAACGCCTGTTTAGCCTGGCGATATCCCCGAGAAAAAGATAACCCGCAACCACGCAGCCTTTCCGAGATCATGCCCAAGCTAAATCAAGGCTTTATCAGCCAGTTTTGCTCCAGGATGGTATCCCTGCACCGCACGACCAAGATCGCCATGATGATCACGGCCGATCTCATCGCCCTGCCATTCTGTTTTCTGGTGGCGATGCTGCTGCGCGGCGGCGACCTCAGACTCGCCTCCCATTTCGGCCCCGCTTCTTATGTATTGGTGGCGGTGGTGACAATCGCCGCATTTTCCATATCCGACCTTTATCGGGCGGTTATTCGATTTATTGACCAGCGTCTATTGAGCGTTACAGGACTTGCACTCGCGGTCGCCATTTTATGCGCCTATATCGTGATGTTCGCGATTAACGAGCAGCGCTTCCCGCGCAGTGCATTGGCGATTTACTGGTTTATCGTGTTTTCCTATGTCGTCGCTTCCCGTATCGGCATGCGCAATTTCCTGCGCAATCAGAATGCGAGCCAGCGCTGCGCCGCCGAAGTGGTGGCCATCTACGGCGCCGGCGAGGCCGGGGCCCGCCTCGCCCAGGCCATGCGCGGCAGCGAGGAATACCGCGCGGTCTGCTTCTTCGACGACAAGCACGCCCTCAGCGAACGCAATGTCGCCGGCCTGCGGGTCTTCCACACCGACCGCCTGGCCGACATCGTCAGCGCGATGTCGATCCGCTCCATCGTCCTGGCCCTGCCGGGTGCATCGCCGGAGCGCCTGCGCGACATCATGCAGCGCCTGGCCCAGGCCGGCGTCAGCACCAAGATCCTGAGCCGCCTGGTCGACCTGGCCGACGACAAGGTCACCCCGCGCGAAACGATCCGCGAGCTCAAGTTCGAGGACCTGCTGGGCCGCCCGCCGGTCCCGCCGCGCATCGACCTGTTCGCCCGCTGCGTGCGCGGCAAGACCGTGCTCGTCACCGGCGCCGGCGGCTCCATCGGCAGCGAACTGTGCCGCCAGATCGTGACCGTGTCCCCGAGCCGGCTGCACCTGCTCGACCATTCCGAGTTCGCTCTCTACACGATCCGACAGGAACTGAACACCCGCTTCCCGGACATCCCCATCGAAGCCCACCTCGGCTCCGTCTGCAATGCCGAACTGGTCGAACGCCTCCTGCGCGACGGCAAGGTCGACACCATCTACCATGCCGCCGCCTATAAACACGTGCCGCTGGTCGAAGCCAACATCGTCGAAGGCCTGCGCAACAACGTGGTCGGGGCCCAGGTGATCGCCTCCCAGGCCGCCAAGCACCGGGTCGAAACCTGCGTGCTGATCTCCAGCGACAAGGCGGTCCGCCCGACCAACATCATGGGCGCCAGCAAGCGCATCGCCGAACTGATCTTCCAGGCCGCCGCCGTCCGTCACGGCGCCCATACCACCTTCTGCATGGTCCGCTTCGGCAACGTGCTGGGTTCGTCGGGCTCCGTGATCCCGCTTTTCCAGCGCCAGATCGCCCGCGGCGGTCCGCTGACCATTACCCATCCCGAAGTGTCGCGCTATTTCATGCTGATCCCCGAGGCGGCCCAGCTGGTAATCCAGGCCGGCGCCATGGCCAAGGGCGGCGACGTGTTCGTGCTCGACATGGGCGAGCCGGTGCGCATCGTCGACCTGGCGCGCACCATGATCGCCCTGCACGGCATGACCGAAAAGACCACCCAGAACCCGGGCGGCGACATCGAGATCCGCTACGTCGGCCTGTTCCCCGGCGAGAAGCTGCACGAGGAGCTGCTGACCGACGGCCAGGTCTACCCCAGCGACCACCCGCGCATCATGCGCATGAAGGAAAACGCCCTGCACCCCAGCGTGCTCGAGACCTTCATCACCTGCCTGATGATGGCCTGCGAGACCCATGAACGCGCCATGATCGAATCGATGGTCAAGGCCATCGTCAACGAATACACCCCGCAGCTCGTGCCGACGACGCCGGCGCCGGTCCCGGTGCCCGAAGCGCCGCGCCTGGGCCTGATCAGAAAATTCGTGCCGTTCAGGATCTGACGGCAAGCGATCCACCCACCTACCACCCCACCTACCACCCGTTTGGCGAGGACACTCATGCGTGACGAAAGCAAACCGGCATATCTTGAACAGCTGACCGAGCGGCTGAACAAACGCACTGCCGTGATCGGCATCATCGGCCTCGGCTATGTCGGCCTGCCGCTGACCCTGCGTTATTCCGAGGCCGGCTTCCGCGTCCTCGGCATCGACATCGACGGCGCCAAGATCGAGCGCCTGAACCGCGGGGAAAGCTATATCAACCACATCAAGTCCGACGACATCGCCCGCGCCCGCGAACACGGCTTCGAGGCCACCAGCGACTTCACCCGCGCCGGCGAGCCGGACGCCCTGATCATCTGCGTGCCGACCCCGCTGAACGCCTACCGCGAACCCGACCTGTCCTTCGTGCTCGACACCGCCGACGCCCTGCTGCCCTTCATGCGCCCCGGCCAGGTGCTGTCGCTGGAAAGCACCACCTATCCCGGCACCACCGACGAAGAACTCAAGCCGCGCCTGGAGTCGCGCGGCTTCGTGATCGGACAGGACGCCTTCCTCGTGTTCTCGCCCGAACGCGAAGACCCGGGCAACCCCGATTTCCACACCCGCACCATTCCCAAGGTCTGCGGCGGCGTGACCCCGGCCTGCCTGGAAGCCGGCGTGGCGCTCTACAGCCCGGCGATCGACAAGGTGGTGCCGGTCAGCTCGACCCGCGCCGCCGAGCTGACCAAGCTGCTGGAAAACATCCACCGCGCCGTCAACATCGGCCTGGTCAACGAGATGAAGATCATCGCCGACCGCATGAGCATCGACATCCATGAGGTGATCCGCGCGGCCGCCACCAAGCCCTTCGGCTTCACGCCCTACTTCCCAGGGCCGGGGCTGGGCGGGCACTGCATCCCCATCGATCCCTTCTACCTGACCTGGAAGGCGCGCGAATACGGCCTGCACACCCGTTTCATTGAGCTGGCCGGCGAGATCAACAGCGACATGCCGCACTGGGTGGTCGGCAAGGTAACCGACGCCCTCAACCTGCGCGGCAAATCGGTGATGGGCAGCCGCGTGCTGGTGCTGGGTATCGCGTACAAGAAGGACGTCGAGGACATGCGCGAGTCGCCCTCGGTCGAGCTGATGGAAATCCTGCGCGACAAGGGCGCGGTGGTCGACTATGCCGACCCGCACGTCCCGGTGTTCCCGCGCATGCGCGAGCATTACTTCGACCTGAAGAGCGTGGAGCTGAACCCGCAAACCATCGCTTCCTATGACGTGGTGCTTCTGGCCACCGCCCACAGCGGTTTCGACTACGAACTGATCCGGCAGTACGCCGCCCTGATCGTCGATACCCGCGGGGTCTACCTGGCGCCGCTGCCGAACGTCGTGAAAGCCTGAGGAGCCGCCATCATGCGCCACTATCCCGCCCCCATCGAGGACCGCAAGATCCGCTTCGCGCTGGTCGGCTGCGGCCGCATCGCCAACAACCACTTCGACGCCCTGCGCCAGCATCACGATCGCGCGGAGCTGGTCGGCGTCTGCGACGTCGATCCGCGCGCCCTCGACCGCGCGGTCGGACTGACCGGCGCCGAAGGCTATACGAACCTGGACGAAATGCTGCGCCGGGCCGAGGCCGACATCGTCGTCGTCACCACGCCTTCCGGCCTGCATCCCGAGCAAGCGGTCCAGATCGCGCAGAGCGGCCGCCACGTGATGACGGAAAAGCCGATGGCCACGCGCTGGGAAGACGGCAAGCGCATGGTGGCCGCCGCAGATGCCGCCGGCGTGCGCCTGTTTGTGGTCAAGCAGAACCGCCGCAACGCCACCCTGCAGCTGCTCAAGCGCGCGGTCGACAAGAAGCGCTTCGGCCGCATCTACATGGTCAACCTGAACGTGTTCTGGACCCGTCCACCCGAGTACTACCATAGCGCGAAGTGGCGCGGCACCTGGGAATTCGACGGCGGCGCCTTCATGAACCAGGCCAGCCACTACGTCGACCTGATCGACTGGATCGTCGGCCCGGTCGAAAGCCTGCAGGCCTACACCGCCACGCTGGCGCGCGACATCGAGGTCGAGGACACCGGCGTACTCAGCCTGCGCTGGCGCAACGGCGCACTGGGCTCGATGAACGTCACCATGCTGACCTATCCGCGCAACCTGGAAGGCTCGATCACCATCCTGGGCGAGCATGGCACGGTACGCATCGGCGGGGTGGCCGTGAACGAAATCCAGCAATGGGAATTCGCCAGCCCCGATCCGGACGACGAGCGGGTGCGCGAGGCCAGCTACGAGACCACCTCGGTCTACGGCTTCGGCCACCCGCTGTACTACGACAACGTGATCAAGGTGCTGCGCGGCGAGGCCGAACCCGAGACCGACGGCCGCGAGGGCCTGAAATCCCTGGAAGTGCTGATCGCCGCCTACAAATCGGCGCGCGACGGCAAGCGTGTGGCCCTGCCGCTGGAGTACTGAGCGTGAACGCCCCCATCGACAGCAATGCCGTCCACCCGAGCGCCATCGTCGACGACGGCGCCGTGCTCGGCCCGGGCACCCGTGTCTGGCACTTTGCCCATGTCTGCGGCGGCGCCCGCATCGGCGCCGGCTGCTCGCTCGGCCAGAACGTTTTCGTGGGCAACGACGTCCGGATCGGCGACCACGTCAAGATCCAGAACAACGTGTCCGTCTACGACGCCGTGACGCTCGAGGACGATGTCTTCTGCGGCCCGAGCATGGTGTTCACCAATGTGCATAACCCGCGCGCGGCGGTCGAACGCAAGAACGAATACCGGCGCACCCTGGTGCGGCGAGGTGCGACGATCGGCGCGAATGCCACCATCGTCTGCGGCGTCACCGTCGGCGAATACGCCTTCATCGGCGCCGGCGCCGTGATCACGCGCGACGTCCCGGCCTTCGCTTTGATGGCGGGCGTCCCGGCGCGCCGGATCGGCTGGATGAGCCGCCACGGCGAACGCCTGCCGCTGGCTGCCGCCGGCGACGGCGAAGCGCGCTGCCCGCACACGGGCGACCTCTACGTCCTGCAGGACGGCGTCCTCACGCTGACGCCACAAGCCTGATGCCTGACGCCGGCGCATCCCAACCCTGACCTATCGGATTCGACATGGAATTCATCGACCTCAAAGCGCAATACGAAGCCTCCCGCGAAACCATCAACCGCCGTATCCAGACCGTGCTCGACCACGGCCAGTACATCATGGGGCCGGAGGTGGCCGAACTCGAGGCGCGCCTGGCCGAGTACACCGGCGCACGCCATTGCATCACGGTCGCGTCGGGTACCGAGGCCCTGGTCATCTCGCTCATGGCGCTGGGCATCAAGCCGGGCGACGAAGTCATCACCACCCCGTTCTCCTTCATCGCCACCGCCGAAGCCATCGTGCTGCTGGGCGCCACCCCGGTCTTCGTCGACATCGACCGCGCAACCTGCAACCTGGACCCGAGCCTGATCGAGGCGAACATCACGCCACGCACCCGCGCGATCATGCCGGTGTCGCTGTTCGGCCAGCCGGCCGACATGGATGAAATCAATGCCATTGCGGCGCGCCACGGGCTGGCTGTCGTCGAGGATGCGGCCCAGAGCTTCGGCGCCAGCTACCGCGGCAAGAAGAGCTGCAACCTGTCGACCGTCGGCTGCACCAGCTTTTTCCCCAGCAAGCCGCTCGGCTGCTATGGCGATGGCGGCGCCATCTTTACCAGCGATGACGCGTTGGCAGGCGCCATGCGCGAAATCCGGGTCCACGGCCAGTCGCGCCGTTACGTCCACACCCGGATCGGCGTTGGCGGCCGCATGGACACGCTGCAGTGCGCGATCGTCCTCGCCAAGCTCGATCTTTTCGAATGGGAGATCGAACAGCGCGCCTGGGTCGCTGCGCGCTACGATGCCCTGCTATCGGGGCGTATCGGTCTGGTCGCCCGCGCTCCCGCGCGCACCAGCGTCTACGCCCAATACACGGCCGTGGTCGAGGAACGCGAGCGGATCCAGGCCACGCTGCATGCGGCGGGTATTCCGACCGCCGTGCATTACCCGGTGCCGATCCACATGCAGCCAGCCTATGCCCATTTGTCGTCGCCGGACCGCTGTCCCATTGCGCGCGACATGGCGGCAAAGGTCATCAGCCTGCCGATGGGCCCCTACCTGTCAGCCGAGTCCGCGCAAACGGTCGCGGACACCCTGCTGGCCGCGGCCGGCGTGGCGCTGCCGGGCGGGGACGCCGGCATGGACAGGCAGACCACGGGCGCCGCCGCGGCAGCGCCGGTCCTGCCCTGAGCCTGGCTTTGCCCACGTATTTATCAGGAAACAGACCATGTGCAGGATCGTTCACCTCACTTCCGCCCATCCGCGCAACGATCCGAGGATCTTCATCAAACAGTGCCGTACCCTGGCGGCGCAAGGCTATGACGTCACGCTGGTGGTCGCCGACGGCAAAGGCGATACCCGCGTGGATGGGGTCTCGATTGCCGACGTCGGCCGCCTGCCCGGCCGGCTGAACCGGATCTTCAGGACCACACAGCGGGTCTTCGACAAGGCCGTCGCATTGGATGCGGATATCTACCAGTTCCATGATCCCGAATTGATTCCTGTCGGGCTCAAACTCAAGCGGCGGGGCAAGGCGGTCATCTTCGACTCGCACGAAGACACTGCGCGGCAACTGGTGGGCAAACCCTATCTCGACCCGGTATCGCGGCGCGTGCTGCCGGCGCTGTTCTCCGCCTACGAACGCTTTGCCTGCACGCGCTTCGACGGCATCATCGCGGCCACGCCAACCATTCGCGACGCCTTCCTGAAGATCAACCCGGTCTCGGTGGACATCAATAATTTCCCCATCATCGACGAATTCGACGACGCCCTGCCCTGGACCATGAAACAGGCGCAGGTGTGCTACGTCGGCGCGATCAGCGGCATCCGCGGCATCCGCCAGATGGTGGAAGCCGCCGCCTTGCTGCGCTCGGGGGCACGCCTGCATTTGGCCGGGCGCTTTTTCGATCCGGCGGCGGAAGCGGAAGTCAGGACACATCCAGGCTGGCAGCGCGTCTCCGACCTCGGATTCCTCGACCGCCCGGGTGTGCGCGACCTGCTGTCGCAATCGGTGGCGGGCATGGTCACCCTGCTTCCGGCGCCAAACCACGTCGACTCGCTGCCGACGAAGATGTTCGAATACATGTCTTCGGGTATTCCGGTGATTGCCTCGGACTTCCCGCTATGGCGCGAGATCGTCGAAGGGAACCGATGCGGTATCTGCGTCGATCCGCTCGATCCGAAAGCAATCGCCGCCGCCATCGACTACCTGGTCTCCAATCCCGACATCGCGAAATCGATGGGCGAACGCGGCCGTCAAGCCGTATTGGAGAAGTACAACTGGGAGGTCGAGGCCGCCAGGTTGACCGATTTCTATGGAGCCCGCTCACATGTTAAACAAGCTATCGCAAGTGTTTGACCAGGTCGCGTTGATTGCCAGGCTGCCGGTAGCACCACTGCAATTCCGTTTGGCCCTGAATCCGGACAACGTCGAAAAAGTCTACAAGATCTATACCAAGGCGCACCCGAAATACAAAATCGTCCAGAACAAATCGCTGGGCGCCGCATTGATCGACCTGACCAGATTCCGCAGCCGCGACGACTACATGCAGGAGTTCAAGGGACGCAACTCGGTCGCGGGTCACGCCAAGAAAGCCAGGGCCAAAGGCTATACCGTCCGCGAAATAGACCGGAACGACTACGTCGACGACATTTACGAAATCAATACCTCGCTCGATGTACGCCAGGGGCGTCCCATGGACGCGAGTTATCGGGAGAAAACGACCAGTTACCGGTCTGAGGACAATTACAAGTACTACGGTGTACTCAACGCAGCCGGCAAACTGGTGGCCTATGGCGAGCTGGGATTTTTTGGGAATTTCGCCGCCTTCAACCGGGTCATTGGCGTACGCAATAACGACGGCATCATGCACCTCATGGTGTCCGAAATAATCTGCCAGCTGATCGAGGCCGGCGGGTACCAATACCTGATGTACGACACCTACTTCGGTGCAAGTCCCGGCCTGAAGACATTCAAGAAAATGCTCGGATTTCAACCTTATCGCGCGAAGTACTCCATCCAATGACTACCTTGCTCCGCCGCGTGTACTGCGATTACCTGATGCCGTCCCGGTTGTCGTCCTACGAAGACGTCGTGCGTTCCGCACAGGAAGCGGGGTACGTGCAGACTTCAGTACGCGATTACTTCGATCTGGTGCGCGCGGGCCAGGGTATTCCGGAGAAAGTCCTGGTCCATCGCCACGATATCGACACCGACCTGCGCACGACCCGCAAGCTGTTCGATATCGAGAAAAAACACGGCATCAAATCCAGCTTTTATTTCAGGCTGTCCACGCTCGACCTGAACTTGATGCGCGAAATCGAAGAGTATGGAAGCGAAGCCAGCTACCACTATGAAGAGGTGGCGACCTACATCAAGCAGAACAAAATCAAAGACCCGGCAGCGCTGCGCAACCGGCTGCCGGAAATCCGTTCAAATTTCCGTGCCAATTTCAAGCGCATCGAGCAACGGTTCGGCAAGAAAATGCGGACGGTCGCGAGCCATGGTGATTTCACCAATCGGCGCTTAAAAGTAAACAACACTGAAATCCTGGAAGACCGGCGATTACGCGAGGACTGCGGAATCGAGTGCGAGGCTTACGACCGCGCCCTGCTGGACCACATCGACATCTATATCGCCGACCGCCCGGCGCCGCGGTATTACCACCCGATGCCGCCAGCGAGCGCGCTCCGCGTCCATCGCAGGATCTGCCTGGTGACCCACCCACGCCAGGTTGAAACGAACTGGAAAGAAAATACCAAAGACAATCTATTCCGGTTCTATGAGGGCCTGGTCCTGTGATGCAGCGCGCATTCCAGTTGGCCGTCCGCGCTGTGACCCGGGGCGCACTGTTCACCTTGCTCTCGTCCTGTATTGCTGCACCCAGACACTATTATGTGGCGACCACCGGCTCCGACGACAACCCGGGAACGCAGGCTGCACCGCTCCTGACGATCTCCCGTGCAGACGCTCTCGCGTCCGCCGGCCATACGATCCACGTGGCGCCAGGTACCTACCATGTCTCCGCGCCGTCGCCGACCATGGCAGGCATCCGGACCCGCAAGAGCGGCACGAGGAATGCACGTATCAAATTTGTCTCGGACCTCAAATGGGGCGCGAAGATCGTCTTTTCGGGAACCGGCATCGCCTGGCAGTCGGAAGGGGCTTACGTCGACATCGAAGGCTTCGACATCTCCGGCACCGGCCGTATCGGCATCCTGGCCAAGGGTGGCAATGAGACCATCACCAACAATTTCGTCCATGACCTTGTGGTCAGCGGCGGCTGCAATGGGCGCGGCGGCGCAGGCATCGACGTCTGGGGTTCGGGCGGCGCGCTCGTGGATTCGAATGTGGTCAGAAACATCGGGGTCCAATGGGCAGCTGGCCGCACTTGCAACACAGTGCACGGTATCTATGTCGCCAGCCAGAACAACAGCGTCTCGAACAATATCATTTCCGGCGCTGCCTCAGTCGGCATCAACAGCTGGCATGGCGCGACTGCCTCCAGGATCGTCAACAACACGATCGTCAACTCAAAAATGGGCATCGTCATCGGGCATGGCGACAGTGGCGCGACGGAACTTGGGACCCGCAATAACTACGTTGCCAACAACATCGTCTATGGCAACGGCTACGGCATCAGCGAAATGGGCAAGGTCGGTGGCAACAACCGCTATGTCGACAACCTGGTTTTTTCGAACGACAGGAATTGGCGGGTGGAAGGCGATGTCAGCGGCACCATTTCTGCCGACCCGCTATTCAGGAATTATCAGGCAAATGGCGCCGGCGATTATCGCCTTCAACGTGGCTCGCCGGCGCATGGCAAAGGCGCCACGACCGAGTTACCCCCATCCGCGGTGCCGGAAACGCCGGACGAGCAGCCGGCGGAAATCGGCACGCACAAAGATCAAACGCCTGCTCCACCTTATCCCGAGCCCCAGTCCGATATCACGACACCATGAATATCCTGCTGATCAACCACTATGCCGGGTCGCCCCGCCACGGCATGGCATTCCGGCCCTACTACCTGGCGCGCGAATGGGTGCGTGCCGGACATCGCGTTCGCATCGTCGCCGCCGATAACTCGCATATCCGCGCCCGCCAGCCGGAGCTCGCCGGCATGGCGCGCCTCGACGAAACCATCGATGGTGTCGCATACAGCTGGTACCGCACTCCCGGCTACCGCGGCAATGGTATCGGGCGCGTCAAGAACATGGGCGCTTTTGTCACTGCCTTGTACCGGGACAGCAAGCGGCTGGCCCGGGTGGTCAAGCCGGACCTGGTCATCGCATCGAGCACCTATCCGATGGATATCTGGCCGGCGCGCCGCATTGCCAGGCTGGCCAAGGCCAGGCTGCTGTTCGAGGTACACGATCTGTGGCCACTATCGCCGATGGAACTCGGGGGCATGTCGAAGTGGCACCCGTTCATCATGCTCGTGCAGCGAGCCGAGGATTATGCCTACCGCCATGCCGACGTCGTCGTGTCGATGCTGCCCAAAGTACGCGAATACATGGAATCGCGCGGCCTGGCGCCGGAAAAGCTCCACTTCGTGCCGAATGGGATCGATCCCGAGGAGTGGCTGGACACGAGGCCTGAATTGCCGGAAGAAGTTGGCAAGCTTTTTTACAGGCTGCGCATGCAAGGCAAAGCCATCGTCGGCTATGCGGGCACCCACGGGGTGTCGAACGCGCTCGACAATATGCTGAGCGCAGCCAGGCTGATGCGGGGAGAGAAAGTCGCGTTCGTGCTGGTCGGCGGCGGGCCGAGCAAGGAGAACCTGCAGCAGCGCGCGGTGCGCGAACAGCTGGACAACATCCACTTCCTCGATCCAGTCGCCAAACGTCATATCCCGTCCTTGCTGCGTTACTTCGACATCGCCTACATCGGCTGGCACAGGCATCCCCTGTATCGCTTCGGGATTGCCCCCAACAAGCTGATGGACTACATGATGGCGGCGCGTCCCGTGCTGCATGCGGTAGAGGCGGGGAACGACCCGGTCGGCGAAGCACGCTGCGGCATGACCGTCGCGCCTGAGGATCCGCAGGCGGTGGCTGAAGGCATCCGGGCCTTGTTGGCCCTACCTGCAGACGAACGCCATGCGATGGGACAAAGAGGCAGGGCTTTCGTGCTCGAGAACCTCACCTATCCCGTGCTCGGCCAACGCTTTCTTGCCGCTTGCGCGGCGCGATAAGGCCAAGCTATCCTAGGACGCCGCTGCCATGTCTACCTCCAATTTCTTCTGGAAGAGAATTGTCGATAACCTGTCTTCAGCTGCCGGGCGGCCGTTTTCCCTGCATCGAAAGACGGACGAACTGATAAAGCGTTTGCTCGACTTGTCGATGGGCCTGATGGCCTCGATCGTGTTTCTCGTACCCTTGCTGATCCTGGCCTTGCTGGTCAAGCTGACGTCGAAAGGACCGGCGCTGTACTGGTCGAATCGGGTGGGCCGGAATAATGTGATTTTCCCGATGCCGAAGTTACGCACGATGCGGGTGGGTACCGCGGTGGTTGCGAGCCATCTCCTGCAAAACCCGGATCAGTGCCTGACGCCGATTGGCGCCTTCCTGCGCAAATCCAGCCTGGATGAATTGCCGCAGCTGTGGTGCATCCTGCGCGGTGACATGAGTGTCGTCGGCCCGCGACCGGCGCTGTTCAACCAGCAGGACCTGATTCAACTGCGCACCGAAAAGGGGGTCCATGTGCTGCGCCCGGGCCTGACAGG
>Ga0065165_1001660_pt1 | contig 22517 bp, 7 predicted proteins | sample AraplaMF_Cvi_mMF_FD_63813 | JGI IMG/M metagenome (GOLD analysis project Ga0065165, IMG submission 63813) | Arabidopsis root microbial communities from the University of North Carolina, USA - plate scrape MF_Cvi_mMF (version 2) (version 3) | ecosystem: Host-associated > Plants > Roots > Endosphere... | reverse complement strand
GCATCGAGGGTGGCGCGCAGGGCGGCGTGGTCGAGCTGACCCTGCAGGCGGAGGGCGACCGGCATGTGGTAGGCCACACTGGCGGCGGGATCCAACTGGGTCAGGAACCACAGGCGTTGCTGTGCCCAAGAGAGCGGCGGCGGCTCATTGCTTTCGCCGCGAGGTACAAGGCGCGGCGTGCCCAACGTATCCGATTTGCCCCGGGACTGAATCTGTTTTGCAACGACAGCCCGCTTCAACCTATCGAGAACATCCCTGGACATGACGGCATCCGCATCAAACGAAGAAAAGGTTGCTTCGAGCGTGCGGCTTCATCGTTCCGATCGCACGTCATACGCCCGTCAGCGCGTTTTAGGCGGCGATCACAAGAGCCCGTGATAACTGAGCGTCACCATCGCTGCAACTCGTTTCTTCTCCCCCTGCCTCTGCAGTCTACGGGAACGAAAAACAATTTGCGATGACGCACGTAACCCCAAAACGTGCGGCGATATACAAACGCAAACTCTGCATGGCAGAATCGTCGGACGAATATGCCAGGGATCGGACTCGTTCACCGGCATGCACGCGTGCGCCATGGCATTCCGGGGGGGACATGAGGCAATTGATCCTAGCGATCCGCGCGCCGCGGCCGCTTGCAGGCGGTCACTCAAGTGAGTGAGCCCGAAATCCCTGCGAGCTCCTCTGCTGCGTCGACCGTGCTGGATATTCTGGGGCGAGCGAAACGCGCAGGTATAACGCTGATTGCCGAGCAAGGCCGGCTTCGCTTCCTGCAGTCTGCCCCGGATTTTCCGGCGGACCTGCGCAGCCAAATCACCGAGCATAAGGAAGCCATTATTGCCTTCCTGCAACAGGTTCGTACGGAAGACGATCCGGTGCCTGCCAGCCGCTCCACTGCCGCGTGCGCGCGCGCTTCATACGCGCAGGAGCGCATTTGGCTGGCCGAGCGCGTAGGTGCGCAATCGGGTGGATACAACATGTCCGGCGCATACCGTCTTACCGGGCCGATCGACCTGTCGATAGCCGCGCAAGCGCTTACGTTGCTCGTCGAGCGGCATGAATCCCTGCGCACCGCGCTCGAGTTCACGGACAACGGCTTGCTGCAGGTGGTGCGCGACCCATGGCATGTCTCGATCGATCGGGGCGCAGGATCTTGCGGGAGCGCGGGCGCAGAATGGATGGCATCGGTATTGGCCGAGAGCCAACGGACATTCGATCTTGCCGAAGGCAGGCTGCTGCGCGCGGCATTTCTTTCCCTTGGAAAGGATACCGGCGTGCTCGTGCTTACCGTCCATCATGTGGCCGCAGACGGTCACTCTCTCGGCTTGTTGCTTAGCGAATTTTCGACGGCTTATCGCGAATTGTTGCAGGGCCGCTCTCCCGCTTTTCCTGCGATTGGTCTGACTTACCGGGATTTTTCCGAGTGGCAGCGTGGACTGAGCGATCGTCCACGAATGCGTGTCCTGCAGACATACTGGCAGGAGAAGTTGCGCGACATACCGATGACACATGGTCTGACCACGGTCGCTTCTGCACGCGGCGCGGACTTCGCGGCCGCCGGCGAATACGAAGCATCGATACCCGCTGCGCAATTTTCGGCATTGCTGGAGCTCGGTGCCCGCGAGGGAGCATCGCCTTTTGCGGTCATCCATGCCTTCGTGACGTTGCTGCTGCTTTCCCACTCGCCAGGTGAAGAAGTGGTGGTTGGCATACCAATGGCAAACCGGTTACATGCCGAATGGCTTCCCGTCGTCGGAATGCTGGTCAACATGCTGCCAATTCGCTCGTCGGCGCGAGCTGGCTCCACCTTCCTCGACCACCTGAAGGCGTCCCGAAGAACCATCGCGGAAGCCATGGCGCATCAGGATATGCCGTTCGACGTCATTTCGGAGAGTCTGTCGCACCTCCGCAGCGACGAACGTTCACCCGTATTCCAGATCGCCCTCAGCCTGCAGTCCGATAATGCGACGGCGCTGAACATCGACGGCGTCGGCGTGGATCCCGTGGCCATCCCGGAATCTGCGAAGTATGAACTTGCGATCGACGCGAAAATCGATGCTTCCGGATGCCGCCTCGTTTTTCGCTATATGTCCCATTCACTGGCCGGATCGTCCAAAGCACTGGCGGCGGAAGCCCCTGCTCTGGCACGTGCGGTTGCCGAGAGCCCGGAGGTCGATCTCGTTAGCGTGCTCGCGCGCCTCCGGGGCGTGCTGGACACCACGATAGCATCGGGCCAACGCGATTCGATCCATCCACGCCGGTTGGACAGCCTCTTCGAAGAGAGAGTGCGAGAGGACGGGGCAGCCGTGGCCTTGTGCATGGGCGACGACGAATGGACTTATGCCGCTCTGAACGAACGTGCGAGTGCGATCGCCGGTCTTATCGCCCGTCAGGGCGTTGCAGCACGGGCCCCGATCGCGGTTTGTATGACGCCATCGCCGGACATGATCGCTGCCGTCATAGGCGTTTTGAAGGCCGGCGGAGTCTATCTGCCTATCGATCCGTCGCTTCCCGATGGCCGTATCGCCTTCATTTTGGACGATGCATCGCCTGTGGCGATTCTGGCCGATAAGGAATACCTACATCGTTTCGATTCGTCGGCGGCGCCCCTCCTCACCACCGGAATGGCGTCGCTTGTCGATCGCGACGCCGGCTCTCTAATCGCGGCCGGCCCGAAGCCCGATGGCGCCCCAGCCTATGTGATTTACACATCGGGTTCGACAGGCTCTCCCAAAGGGGTGGCGATCGACCACGAAGCGATCAGCGAGCGCCTCCTGTGGGCCAGCCGCGAGTACTCCATCGGTCCAGGCGAACGAGGCCTGTTCAAGGCATCGGTGTCGTTCGACATCTCGATCTGGGAGATTTTCGCTCCGCTCATTTCGGGCGGTTGCGTGGTCGTCGCGCCGGCATCGGCCAAGGCGGATCCCGATGCCATCGAGGCGTTGCTCTCACGCCAGAGGGTCACCTCGGTGCATTTCGTACCTTCGGCGCTCGACGTGTTCCTGCGCGAAGACGCGGTTCTCGACCTGCCGCATCTTCGCCACGTTTTTTGCGGCGGCGAAGCACTGTCGCAGGAACTGTACGAACGCGCCTCCGCGGCCCTGGCAGGCTGCACGGTGCACAACCTTTATGGGCCGACCGAGGCCACGATCCTCGCCACCTTCTGGCGCCCCGATCACGACCCTTGCAGCTATGGCGTGCCCATCGGCAAGCCAGTGGAAGGCGTCCGACTGTATGCCTTGGGCAGGAGTGGCTTCCCGCTTCCTGTAGGTGTCGCAGGCGAGCTGTGCATTGGCGGCTCAGGCGTCGCACGTGGATATCTCAATCGTCCGGAACTGACGCAGGAAAAGTTCGTGTCCGATCCCTTCGCGACAGGCGTTGCCGAAAGGATGTACCGCACAGGAGACACCGCTTTTCGCGGAAGTGACGGCATGTGGTACTACGTTGGCCGCCAGGACGCGCAGCTCAAGATCCGGGGGCACAGGATCGAACCTGCCGAGGTCGAAATGGCGTTGCGTCGCTTACCGCGCGTTAGAGACGCCGTCGTCGTTGCGATCGGGTCTTCCACTGCGGCGACCCGGCTCGTGGCTTATATCGTGGCGCAGCCCGGCGAGCTGAGACCCGACGCGGAGGCCTTGCGCGACGGCATGCTCACGAGCCTGCCTCAGTACATGGTGCCGTCCTCGATCGTTGTCCTTGATCGATGGCCCCTCAACGTCTCCGGAAAAATCGACCGCGACCGGCTTCCTGCCCCAGATATTCAGCCTGCCGGAGATGCGAACCGTGCGAATACGCATCCAGAGGACGCATTCGAGGCGCGCCTGGCGACCATCTGGGGCGAGATTCTTGGTATCGCCAGTCCCGGGCGCTACGACAATTTTTTTGCCGCGGGCGGGACGTCGCTGACCCTGGTGAAAACGGCGCGCGTTATCGACGAAGCCTTTTCCGTAAAAGTGGAACTAGCCGAGCTTTTCAAGGTGCCCGTCCTCAAGGACATGGCCGCTCTGGTGCGAACGCAGGCTGAGCCGCGTAAACACGTCAACTCCCGTCGGATCAGCATAGACCTCTAGGTACACGATGTCTTCCCCGAACATAGCTCTGCTTGACCTGATGCCGCGCGGAAGCGGTTATGCCGACCGTCTTTCCGACGACATTGGCTCGCTGGTTCCTGAGGCGTCGGTGTCTCCCTTCGTGCTTCCGCTCGAACCGGCCCAGGAATCGAAGCGTGTCACAGGCGCGCTTGATCGCTGGCTCGATGTTCACGGTCGTCCCCTTGGTATCGTGGTAAGCGGAGCGCCCGTGGAACACCTCCCCTTTGAGGAGGTCCGATACTGGAAGTCTCTGGTCGACGTGTTCGATCGCGCGCGGGAAGAGCAGATTCCCGTGCTGGGCATCTGTTTCGGCGGCCTTGCCATTGCCGGATACCTCGGTCTGGAAAAGCGCGTCCTGCCGGAAAAGGCGTTCGGCTTGGTGGAGACACGAAGCTCGCCGCGAGGGCAACGCTTCTTCGGGGAAAACGCCCGATACGCACTTCCAATGAGTACCTGGGCGTTAATTGCTTCAGGGGAAGTGGAGCGTCGGGCCGACGCGGTGGAGGTCCTGCTTGCGTCGGCATCCGCCGAACCGCTCATGCTTGGGAGTCGTGAAGGAGACATGATCGCCATGCTCGGACATCCGGAGTATTCCGCCGACGATCTTCGTCGGGAATGGTTGCGAGACCGGCCGAAAGGTATTCCGTACACCCGCGACTTCGACGATTCATCGTTCGATCGGGCCAGCGAGGAACTTGCGTTGCGAGGCTGTCCCGCACTGAAACGATGGCTGTCGATACAACTTCTTGCCGTGGAGGCCACTCTGTGACGATGTCGCGCGGCTCCGCATTGATGCTGCGGGACGATGTCTATTTCGAGCCACTGATCTATCACTGGTATGCCTGGCCATACCTCGTCCAGCCCGTGACGGGGGCGATGAGCCTCGCCGGAAAGAATCTCCGTCTGCTTCGGTCGTTCGCAAGCAATCCGGACCTCCACATCCAGGCGACGCGTACCCCGGGCTTCGCCGGCGGAAGTTTCGTCGATTGCGGCATGGAACACCTGGACCGAGTGAAAGCGCTCATTGCCGACATGGAGTGCGGAGACAATGGCGTGCAGCAGGTGCGTGAGGCCGTTGTCGCGCTGAATGCCATGCTGACCGGCCAGGAAGGCATGTCGATGGAGCATTTATACGCGCAGGTGCCGGCCCCGCTGTCCGGGCTGGTCGAACTCGTATACGACATGCAACACCGGCCCGGCTTTCGTCTCATCGAAGGTCTTCTTTACGAAAGCTCGTTGTACAAGCGCTCGGCGCAAAGCATCTCGCTTGGCTTCGCATCGCCGGAGACGGATCGGCCCTTCGTGCTGAGCTCGCCGCGTTTCCCCGACGAGCGCCATCTGCACGCGCAGATCGAATTCGGCGATGCCTGGCTCGACCGCCTGTTCCGTACGAGGTTCACGGCGGTTTCCGAGTCGGATGCCCTGGATATATTTAGCCAAGTAGCTTGTACGGGCTTGGCCGATCCACTCGCATTGTTCGAGGAGCGTGAGCCGAAGGCAGTTCCTCCTCCCCCCGACAACGAGATAAGCGTGGCCTATATGGGTCACGCAGGACTTCTGGTGCGGTCCGCAGGTGTTTGCGTTCTCTTCGACCCCGTGATTGCCGCATCCGACGCGAGGCACGTCGGTCGTATCTTCACTTTTTCCGACTTGCCCGATCACGTCGATTACGTCTGCCTCACGCACACGCATATGGATCACACCTGCATAGAAACGCTGCTGCAGTTGCGCTGCCGCATTGGAGCGGTGCTTGTTCCGAAGAGCAACAGTGGCGAGCTCCAGGATCCCTCCCTGAAGCTGATGTTGCGAGCGCTTGGCTTCCGTGTCGAGGAGATGGAGGACATGGAAAGCCTGAGTATTCCTGGTGGAAAGCTTCGGTCCCTGCCTTTCCTGGGCGAACACGCAGACCTGCGGATCCGTTCCAAAACCGCCTGGCATCTGGAGATTGGCAGATTCACCATGTTCATTGGCGCGGACGCCGCGAGCCTCGACGAGGCGATGTACCGGCGTATCCATGAGGTTACCGGCGACGTGACCATGTTCTTCGTAGGCATGGAATGCGTGGGGGCTCCCATGTCATGGTTGTACGGATCGCTGTTCACATCGCCCGTTCCGGCGGCGATCAATCAGTCGAGGCGGTTCAATGGCTCGGACTTCGCCTCGGCCCGGCAGCTTGTCGATATCTTCCGTCCGGCAAACGTGTACGTGTATGCCTTGGGGATCGAGCCTTGGTTCAGATACTTCATGGGCATCGACTATGAACAGGACGCCAGGCAAACCACAGAGTCGAACAAGCTGATCGACTACTGCCATGCGAGGGGCATCGAGGCGAAGCGCCTTGCTGGAAAACAATCATGGAAGGTGCGTAACGGCATGGTGGTCGCATGAAACAACATGAACTGTTCGAGTACATCCTCCGCAACGACATCCGTGTGAGCGTCGAGGACGGCCAGCTTCACGTCGATGCCGAAGACGCGCTTGTAACGGACGACTTCATTGCGTCGTTGCGAGAGCATAAACGGCAGATCGCTGCCCGCTTCGATGATGCCGCTCCCTCCGTCACGGCTGCAGGGGTGGAGGAGGGCGTGCTGCATCCTCTCTCTGCTGCGCAGCGGCGCCTGTACTTCCTCCAGGTGGCAGATCCGGGCCTCACGGCATTCAATCTCTCGTCCGCCCTGGAGATCGATGGGCCTTTGGATGACCAGGCATTCATCCAAAGCATCGAGCAAGCGCTGCACGAACAGCCGATCTACCGAACCCGATATCGGGTCGTCGACGGGATTCCGTATCAGATCGTGTCGACATCGCTTCCGTCGGTCGATCGAGTCGATTTCTCCGGCCGATCTGCTGAAGAAGTTCTCGCCGGGACGCAGCGTCTCATTGCCGAGCTTTCATCCGCGCCTTTCGATCTCGGCTCCGATCATCCTCTTCGCGTTGCCCTCCTTCGTCACGATGAAAACCGGCATGTGTTCGTGCTGGTGATGCACCACATTGCAACCGACGAATGGTCGATGCATCAACTGGTGCGGCGCATCGCCGAGCTTTACCCGTCGCGCGGTACGGCGGGACGGGCAATGCCGGTTCTGTCGTATCTCGAATACACGGGTTGGCACAACGCCCGGATATCCCGGGGCTATTACGACGTGGGGTTGAGCTACTGGCGAGATCATTTCGACGGCGCGGACATGATCCTGGACCTGCCCGTTGACCAGCCGCGCGGAACGCGGCGCATGGCGGGTTACGCATCGCGCCGATGGGACGAAAGGGACGCGAGGCGTGTGGAGGAGTTCTGCCGTGTGCGCGGCGTCGGCGAGTTGTCCTTGTTCCTTGCGGCCTACGCGATCCTCCTCGAGCGCATCACGGGCAAAAAGGATCTCGTCATCGGAACGGATACCTATGGACGCGAAGGAGCCGCATTCGATGCCACGGCGGGTTTCTTCGTCAATCAGGTAGGCCTGCGGGTGAGGGTCGATGGCGACATCCCACTCGGGACGCTGGTCGAAAGAACCGAAGCGGCGGTTGCGGAATCGCGCCTTTACTGGGACGTGCCGTTCGATCTCGTAGTGGATGCGCTGGAAATCGAGCGTGATCTGACCTTTGGCCCGGTCTTTCAGACCAAGCTGCTCTACCGGCGGTCATCGCTCGACATCGACCTCATTGAGGGCACACGTGTCTCGTCCGTGCCTCTGATTCCCACACCACATTTCGATTTGACCTTCCAGGTGGTCGGTGGGCAAGTCGAAGCGGTTTACGACGCGGCGATTCTCGCGGAGTCGACGGTTGTCCGCTGGCTAGAGTTGTTCGGCAAGCTCGTGGTCGGCATCGTGTCGTATCCGGAACGCCTCGCTGACGACTTGTTGACAGAGTTGATCCGTGAACAGTTGGGCGACGTCCTGGTCGGTCGGGAAGCGGCACCCGCGGTGTCCCTGTCCAGCGTCTGGGCGGGCGGCGAGAGGCATTCCGATGCGATAGCGCTGATCGACGGCACGCGTGCTCTGACTTACGCCGACCTTTGCCGTTTGGCCGAGCGCGTGGCGGGAAGGCTGTCCGCGTCCGGCATCGGGGCGGGTACCACGGTCGCTGTTTATATCGAGCGGTCCCTGGAAATGGTTGTTGCCGTGCTTGCAGTACTCCGCCTCGGCTCGGTCTTGCTACCGATCGACCATGACTACCCGGCGGAGCGTGTCGCTTTCCTGCTCGACGATAGCGAAGCAGCCGCTGTGATCACGAGTGCCGATGGAATGGCACAGCTCGGACACGATTATGTGGGCGGCGTGTTCGAGATCGCTCACCTGCTGACTGCGGAGCCGACGACCCGAGCGCTTCCCCCGCATGAAAGCCTGGTCGGCGGTCCTGCATATCATATCTACACGTCTGGTTCGACCGGGATGCCTAAGGGGGTCGTCGTCGGCCGCGATGCATTCGAGAACCTGTGCAACTGGTACGTCGAGTTCGCACGGCTTGATGTCGATAGTGCGGTTTTGTTGATGATTCCCATTGGCTTCGATGCGTCGCTCAAGAACATCGTGGCGCCGCTGATGGTGGGAGGTACCGTCGTATTGGCGCCATCGGGCATATTCGATCCGATCGCGCTCGCCGAGTCCATTGAGCGACACCAAGTCACGGTGGTGAACTGTGCTCCCGCGGCATTCAATGCCTTGCTCGATGGCGCGGCACCGTTTCACTACGCGACCCTGGCGTCGCTTCGCCATGTCGCGCTTGGTGGCGAGGCGCCGGAACATGAACGCCTCAGGCCCTGGCTCCAGTGGGCAGGCGGTACTGTCGAACTGGCGAATATCTACGGTCCAACGGAATGTACCGATATTTCGCTTGCCCATAAGGCGGCAGCGGCTGACTGGCTTGCTCTTGCTTCGATGCCGATCGGCCGGCCCATCGACAATGCCAGGATCCATATGGTGGATGCGAACTTCCGGCCGGTACCGTGGGGGAGTATCGGCGAGATCGTAATCGCTGGCCGTGGCGTGGCTCTGGGGTATCACAACCGGCCCGGGGAGCAGGCGGAACGCTTTGTCTCAATGGAGGGGGAGGAAGGCGCCGCTTACAGGAGTGGAGACTTCGGTCGGCTGGACGAGCACGGGAGGGTGACCTATCTCGGGCGCCGGGACGGGCAGGTAAAGATCCGCGGCCGGCGTGTGGAACTGGGAGAAGTCGGCGCTGCGCTTGCCCAGGTCGTGGGAGGTCGCCAGATATCCATCCAGCTCTATGATCGCCAGGGCAAGCAGACCATCGTTGCCTTCGTGGCCGGCCTCGAAGGAAACACATCGGAGTCCGGGATCCTTCGGCAGCTGCGCGAGTTGCTTCCGCGCCACGCAATTCCCTCGCGCATCATGTTCATCGATCGGCTGCCATTGACGTCCCATGGAAAGGTCGACCGGCAGGCGTTGCTCGATCTTTACGAGCGCTCGCGTACGGAGCCTCTGGTCCGAGCGAACGAATTCACGGCTTCCGAACAGGCGATGGCCGAAGCATGGCGCAGCGTGCTCGGAGCCGACATCCAGGTCACGCCCGAGTCGAGCTTCTTCTCTCTTGGCGGCGATTCGATCTATTCGATCCAGCTGGTGGCCGAGCTCGAGAAGTCTGGCATCGAGTTTTCGGTTGCCGATGTCTTCGGTTTCCCGACCCTCTCCGAAATGGCCATCGCTGCCGAAGGCAGAACGGCGGCCCGAACCGAACGGACGCCCATCGGGCGCTTCGGCCTGCTCGACCATGCCGAGCGCATGCTGCTGCCTGAGGATGCCGAGGATGCCTACCCGCTCACTTCGATGCAGGAAGGCATCCTTTTCCATAGCCGGATGGAACCCGGAAGTACGGTTTATAACGATGTCTTCTCGTATGAGGTGACGGTTCCGATCGACTTCGACCTCCTGGTTGCTGCGATACAGGATGTGATTGATCGACACGAGGTGCTGCGTACAGGCTTCGAGTTCTTGCGGTTCAAGCGTCCATTGCAGATGGTCCGGCCGCGCGTTCAGGCCGATGTCGCCATATTCGATATCGGCAACGAGGTGCGTGCGAGCCAAGACAGCCTCGTTGACGCAGAAGTGGCACGACTTCGACGTAACGGTTTCGACCTGGCGTCTGCGTCGCTCATCCGTTTCTCGCTTATGCGGCGCTCGAAGACTTCACTGCAGTTCATCATCAATGCGCACCACGCAATCCTGGACGGCTGGAGCATGGCGCTGATCCAGCGCCAGATCTTCGAGAACTACAGGAGGATGCTCCATGGCACGTCCGATACGTCGGTTTTTGCGCAAGGCGCTTATCGCTTCGCGGACTACGTAGCTTCCCTGGTCGACACGACACTCCACGCCGAGAGCCGGGAATTCTGGTCCGGTTATGTCGATGACATGCCTTCGGGAGCCTTGCCCGCTCCATTGCAGGATCGAGCCTCGTTCCAGATCGTTACATCGCCGGTTCCGACAGACATCCTCCACGCCATGGCCGAGTTGCACGTCAGCGAGGCGGTGTCGATCAAGTCGCTGTTCCTCCTGGCTCATATGCGGCTGCTCGCGGCCATTGGCGGTATCTCGTCGGTGGCGACGGCATTGACGGAAAATGGTCGATTGGAGACCGAGGGTGGGGAGAACCTCATCGGGATCTTCCTGAACGTTCTTCCTATCCATGTTTCCTTCGAAGGCTCCACATGGCTGTCGCTGGCGAAGGCGCTCGATCGTGACGATGCGTTACGCAAACCTCACCGGAACCATCCTTTCGTCGAGATTCTGAATCGGAATCGGGGACTGGCTCTCGATAGCCTGTTTACCTACACCCGCTTTCGTGTGATCGACGCGCTCAAGGAGGCGGACTGGCTGAATGTCGCGCCGGGAGAGATCCATAACGAAACCAATTTCAGGCTGCATACGATCATCTCGGGGGATCCGCGGGAAACGGTCGAAGCACGGCTGGAACTCAATCTTCCTGTGTCGGCTGCAGTGGGTAGGATCCTGATGGACGTCTTCATGGCGGGGCTTCGTGCCATCGCCATGAAGCCCCGCGGTGTGGCTCTTGCAGCGCAGGATATCGTCCTGCCGCCAGCGCCCGGCACCCGGCTGAGGTTCCGCGGCGACCACGACGCGGTGGCCTGGGAGAAGGCGGCCGTGGCCGCGGTATCGCTCCGCGCGATGCGAACAGGTCGGCCCACCGAAGAAGACGGCTTCCTTGTGGGGGGCGACGCCGCCGCCGGAAATGGAGTCACGGAGCTCGGTCTGGATTTTGTCGATATCGATAGCCACGCAACGTCGATCGAAGCGGCAGCCCTTTATCTGCCACAAGTATCGGATGCGGGCGCCGTGGAAATCTCCCGGCCAGACGGGGGCTGGACGCCGATGGCGCGAGCACATTCGTACCGCGAAGCCTGGGGATGGGCGCCGGACGTCTCCGAAGCGGGCGTGCGACTCCCTCGCTGGCCAGCGCTCGGTGAGGGGTGGGGAAGCGCAGCGGAGCGCGTTCCGGTGCCTGGTATCGAGGGGCGGCCAGTGCAGCTGCCCCGTGACGAGGTTGCTGTCGGCGTGGCGGCGCTTGCCGCCCTGGCGGGGCGCCTGTCTGGGCAATCGCACTTCGCATGTATGGTGTGTGCGCCGGTACTCGGCATTGACGCGCCGTTTCCGATCCGCATTGCCCTGGACTCCAAAGTTACGAGTCGAGCCTTTCTCGCCGATGTGGTCGAACAGCTTGAGGTAGCGCGCGATGTGGGATTTCTCACCCGCGTGCCGGCGCACGACCGGAGTGCTTCCGGTTTGGCTGTACTGGGCGTTGGTATCGGTCCGGAGGCATGCTCGCAGATGCGGGAGCTGGCCGATCTATGGATCGACATATCCCTCGATGACCGGGGGTGGGAGCTGGTGCGCGGTCTGCATGTGGGTGGGGAACTCGCCTCTCGCTGGCCACGCTATCTCCAGCGATTGGCCACAGCCTTCACGGCGCAGGCCGATACGGCGGTAGATGGTATTCCGCTCTTGTCCACCGATGAATGCGGCGAAGTGTTGAGGGCGGCGATTGCAGAAGCCATGCCGTTTCCTGTCGACCGCTCCGTGCAGGCTATGTTCCGCGCACAGGCGGCAGCGACACCGGGCGCAGAGGCGGTTCGATTTGGCGATCGCCGGCTCACCTATGAGGATTTGTACTCCGAGGCGTCGAGCCTGGCGCGCCTGTTACGCGATCGTGGCGTCGCCGCCGGACATGTCGTCGCAGTTTGCATGGAGCGCAGCGAGAAGCTGGTCAGTACGCTGGTGGCCGTCCTGATGGCGGGGGCCGCCTATCTGCCTATCGACCCGAGTTGGCCGGATGAGCGCAAGCGTCGGATATTGGAGGATGCACTGCCTGTCGTCACATGCCACGACGAGTCGCTGCACCAGCCCGAACGGGTCATGCCGGCGGAGTGCGTCGCACTCGCCGTTGATGGGCCTGCTCCTTTATCCAAGGCCGGTACCTTCCAGGACCTGGACGCTTCCAGCCTTGCCTATGTCATCTATACATCGGGCTCGACGGGCAACCCCAAAGGGGTGCTCACGGAACATCGCGCACTCGTCAATCGACTCGCGTGGATGCAACACGCGTACCCGATCGGCCCGGGCGACGTCGTTGCGCAGAAGACTCCGTTCACGTTCGACGTATCCGTCTGGGAATTCTTCTGGCCGCTTCTGAATGGAGCCACGGTTGAAGTGGCACAGCCCGGCATGCACCGTGACCCGCGCTACCTGCTGAACATGTTGCGCGAACGGTGCGTTTCGGTCATCCACTTCGTGCCCTCGATGCTGGCGCCTTTCCTGGACCATCTGGAGCGGACCGGCGGAGCATGCCCATCCCTGAGGCACATCATATGCAGCGGTGAGGCGTTGCCTGCGATGCTGGTGGCGCGGTGCCAGGCGCTTCTACCGAACACGCGATTGCACAATCTTTACGGCCCGACGGAGGCCGCGATCGATGTCAGTGCGTGGGACGCCCCGCCGGCGTTCGGCGAGGCGATCGTACCGATAGGCCGACCGATCGCAAACATGAGCCTGTACGTCCTGGACGCGAACCGGCAACTCGTGCCGCCCGGTGTCATAGGTGAGTTGTTCATTGGCGGTCTCGGCGTTGCTCGCGGGTACCTGAACCTGCCGGATCTGACGGCCGAGCGGTTCGTTGCCGATCCGTTCACCGGCGGGCGCATGTACAGGACGGGTGATCTCTGCCGACTGCTTCCGGATGGCAACTTCGAGTATCTGGGACGTAACGACGATCAGGTGAAGGTGCGCGGCATACGCATCGAGACATCCGAGATCGAGCACTGGCTTGGCACGCATCCCATGGTCCGCGAGGCGGCGGTCGTTGCGCGCAAGGACGAACATGACGTGATCCTCGTCGGGTACGTGGCGCTGAAAAAGAAGGACGACGGGGAAAGCGAGGCGACAGGGGCCTCGCTGGTCGACGATTGGGCACGTCTGTATGACGATCGTTACGGAGAAGCTCCGGCCCCAGCATTCGGAGAGAACTTCGTCACCTGGACAAGCTCCTTCGACGGCACGCCTATATCCGTCGAGCACATGCGCGAGTGGCGGGATCTTACCGTGCAGCGCATCCTTTCGCTGCGTCCTACCCGCGTCCTTGAGATCGGCGTCGGCACCGGCCTGTTGCTGGCAGGCATCGCGCCACATTGCGTTGTATACGCGGGAACGGATATATCCCGAGTCGTGCTGTCCCAGTTGGAACGTGACGCAGCCACTGCAGGACTATCTCATCTGGACCTTCGCCACGCGGAGGCAAGGGACTTCTCCATGTGGGAAGGCTCGCGATTCGATGTCGTTGTACTCAACTCGGTAGCTCAGTACTTCCCTAGCGTGGAGTACCTGGTCGACGTGATCGAAGGCGCGCTAGGGGTCCTCGATGACGGAGGGGCGATTTTTATCGGCGACGTACGGAACCTCGCTCTCGCGGAGCATCTCGCCGCGGCAGTGGAGTTCGCACAAGCGCGCGGAGACGTTCAGCCCGACGAGTTTAAGGCGCGGATCCAGCGCAGGCTGCGCCGGGAGCGGGAGCTTTTGCTGGACCCAGACCTGTTTGGTGCCCTTGCCGAGGTCTTCCCATCGATCGCTGGCGTCGACGTTCGCCTGAAGCCTGGGGCGTACGACAATGAACTTTCCCGCTATCGATACGATGTCGTTATCTGGAAGGGGCCACATGAACCCCTGTCTATGGAAGATCTGCCACGGGTGGAATGGGGCGGGGACATCCGAGACATTGCTGTTGAGGCCGTTAAGCGCCGCGCCGAAGGGTTGAGGGTAACCAACGTTCCGAATCCGCGGCTGACCACGACCCCGTTCGATGGTCTCGGACTCATGGATTCTTCCGGTGCCGTGGCCCCGAGCCTCGCCGACTGGCAAGATCTGGGACGCGACCATGGTTTCGAGGTCGTCACGACCTGGTGTCAGGATGGCCATGTGGGAAGCATCGACGTCCTGCTCATCGCGGACATGCCGCCGCGTATCGCGGATACGTGCCTGCTTTCCAGCATGGGCAGTTCGCCTCGCTCGCTGGCCAGCGAGCCTTCGCTTGTGGCAGATCAGGGGAGTTTGCTGGGCGACATCCGCGATCACCTCACCCGAACGATGCCCGGCTACATGGTGCCGAGCCATCTGATTGAGGTCGATGCGTTGCCCATAACCGCGAACGGCAAGCTCGACAGGTCTTCGCTTCCCGATCCTTCCGTCGGCGGGGCCGCGAGGAGTCCTGCTCGTCCGCCACAAGGGGAATTGCAGCTATACGTCGCGAAACTCTGGTGCGAACTGTTGGGTATCGCACAGCCGGGAGCGGACGACAACTTCTTTGATTTGGGTGGACACTCGCTAAGCGCGGTTCGTCTCGTGGCGCGCATCGAGCACGAGCGGGGTTGGAGAGTGCCGTTGCAAACGGTGTTTTCGGCGCCAGATCTAGCTTCGTTCGCCGACGCCCTGCTGATCGCTTCGGTCGAGGCGGGTATGGCGATGGACGTAGTGGCGCCGGATGGCGGGGGCGAGGTCAGTGCCTAGGCCTTTCCGTTTTGCAAATAAGCCGCCCGCTACGCGCTTTCCGGTCCTGCTGCGTGCCACATGCTTCCTGCTCCCCATGCTGCTGGCGGGATGGCTGGCATGGGCATGGCTGGCGGGAAGCCTCCCCTCCGCATCGAACATTCGGTTGTCCTCGACCTGGGGCGATGCCACTGTTCGACGCGATTCCCATGGCGTGGTGGTGATCGACGGTACGACCGATCGGGCCGCCTTCCACGCGTTGGGGTATGTCCAGGCGCAAGACCGATTGTGGCAACTGGAGATCGAGCGCCGTATTGCATCGGGTCGCATGAGTGAAATCGCTGGTGGCGAGATGCTCACGCAGGATGCGTGGATGCGCAGTCTTGGCCTGTACGCTGCGGCGGACTCCGCCTGGCATGCCCTGGGGCGGCGAGAGCAAGAGTCGCTCCAGGCCTATGCCGACGGCGTGAATGCATGGATCGGAGAGAACCACACATTACCAATAGAGTTTCTCGCCACGGGAACGAGGCCAGTGCCATGGACCCCCATCGATTCCCTGGCATGGTCGAAGGTATTTGCCCTGAACCTCGGCGGAAACATGTGGGCGGAGATCGATCGCGCGGTCGCTGCGCGATACCTCCTTCCCTCGCAGCTTGCAACCATGGGCATCCAAGTGGGACCCGATAGCGGTGATTTGGCCCTCTCGGACACCTCGTGGGCCACATTGAGGGAGAATCTGGAAAACAGCGTGCATATCGGGGGCCGCTATGTCGGCAGCAATGCCTGGGTGCTGGCGGGCAGCCGCACGCGTTCCGGGCGCCCCGTCCTTGCAAACGACCCGCATCTTTCGCTACAGATGCCGTCACTCTGGTATCCGGCGGCGCTCCGTGGCCACGATATCGACGTTTCCGGTATGACGATCGTGGGTCTCCCCGTTGTGGTCTTCGGCCGAAATCGCGACGTCGCCTGGGGTGGAACCAGCCTGATGGCGGATGTGCAGGACCTTGAAGTGCTGACCACCAACCCGCGGCATCCGGACGAATATCTCGACGGCGACGCATGGCGGCCACTAACTGTGGAGTACGTGGAGATACGCTCGATGGCCGCGTTCCCTGCCTTTTTGCGGCCACCGGCCAAATCCGCGACATATCGCATGCGCAAGAGCAACGAGGGTCCCGTGGTAAGCGATGCCCTGGACAACGGCGGGCCCGCGATGGTTCTTCACTGGACCGGCCTCGAACCTTCCGACAGGTCCTATGCGGCGTTGCTGTCCGTCAACTATGCGCGGAACTGGCACGACTTCGTAGAGTCATTTCGAGACTACGTGGCTCCGGCTCTGAACATGGTCTACGCCGATGCGCAGGGAAATATCGGTGAGTTGGCAGTCGGCCGGATACCCGTTCGTGGCAAAGGCAACGGTGCGTTGCCGAGCCAACACTGGCAGCAGGGCGAACATTGGACAGGCTACGTGCCGTACGACGAGATGCCGCGCCGGTACAATCCTCCGGAAGGGTATCTCGTTACGGCCAACAACGATCCGGGCGGTCATCGCGGTTACTTCCTTTCGCTCGATTTCGCCGAGCCTTACAGGGCGGCGCGCATCGCAGCCTTGATCGAAGGCTTGGCGCACGCCGGCGACGGGAAGGCGACCGTCGACGATATGAGTCGCATCCAGACGGATACGTTCGATGGCGGCGCGGCTCGCCTGCGAAAAATATTGACTGGCGTGCATACTTCGGAGCCCCCTCTGTCAGCTGCCATCGACAACCTTGCCAGGTGGCAGGGCGACATGAGCATGGACAGTGTCGGCGCAACGCTATACACCGCATGGACTCGGCAGCTTCGGCATAGGCTGGCAGAGTTGGCTCTCCCTCGGCTTCTGGGAAGGCAGCTGGACAACGCTGCCATGGAGCGGCTCTTCGCAGGCCTTTCCGACGATCGTCTTGCCGACATGCTGGGCAATGGCAGTGAAGCCTGGTGTTCCGGTAAACGGGATGGCACCGAGGGGTGCGAGACATTGCTGCTCGCATCGTTAGCGGATGCCCTGTCTGAGTTGCGCCGGGAAGCGGGTCGCGACATGGATGGGTGGACATTCGGCAGGCTGCATCACGCGGTCTATTCACATACGCTGTTCAACGGTCTCCCGACTCTGGCTGGCATTTTTGAAGCACGCGTTTCATCAGGGGGCTCGCAGAATGCGATCAATGTCGCCAATGCCGTATACCGCAAGTCGCGCGGATATGAACAAACGTTCGGCGCTGGTTTCCGGCAGGTGATCGAGCCCGGCCTCGAGAGAGAGCCAGGACAGTGGATCATGAACTCGACGGGGCAGTCGGGAAATCCGCTCAGCGCCCACTACAGCGACATGGTTCTCCCATTTCGTGACGGTCGACTTGTTCCCATGCCGACGCATGAAATACCAGGGGCGCGTCGATGACGCCATTCCAACTATTTTCCCGGACCGCACCGAACAAGACCTTTGTGGCCATGCTTCTGGGTGCTTTGGGGGGCATTTCAAATGCGCTGCTCATTCCGGTCGTCGTCAGTAGTATCGGCCAGGGATCCTCTGATGCCCGAGGGGGCGGGGCAGCCGACACGGTATTCCTCGGAATCGAGGTGAGCGAGTATCGCTTTGCGTGCGCGTTCCTTACCCTCGCCGTCACCACGCTCGTCTGCCGCGCGATATCCCAGACCCTCCTTACCCGCATTGCCATCGACGCAACCAGCAAGCTCCGGCAGAAAATCTACCAAAGCGTCATGGACGCCCCGGTCGCTGAGGTGGAACGAGTGGGATTCCCCCGCCTTGTCGGTGCTATCAGCAACGATGTACTGCGGGTCGTGGAAGGCGCCAGCGTGGCTCCGGGGGTCGTCATCGCCTCGATCACGCTCGCCGGCATGTTGGGCTACCTGTACCTGATAAACGCGAAGGTCCTCCTGTTGGTGGCTGCTTCGATCGTCTTCGGTTTCGTGACCTTCCAGGTTCCGATCGCGCTGGGTAACAGGTACCTCCACAAGAGCCGGGCAGGGTACGACAAACTGCAGGAAGGCGTCCGCGGGCTTGCGCTCGGCGGGAAAGATCTGAAGTTGAGCCAGGCGAAGCAGCAATTCTATATGCGCTTCGTGCTAGGCGCCGCGGAGGAGACAGTGCGCCTCAACGGTAAGCGAGCCAATTCGATCCTGGCCATGGCTGCGGCATATGGCGACATGCTCAGCTTTCTCATCATTGGCGTCGTCACCTTTGTTTTCACGAGCTACGAAGCCATCGATGCTTCTGGTCTCTTGGGCTGCATCATGGCCCTGCTATACCTCGCGACGCCGGTTACTGTTCTGATCGGCAGCATCACGTGCCTGGCCAACGCCGGTGTGGCCATGGCAAACATCGAGGCCGTGGTTGCGTCCCTGCCTCCCGAGCCCGTTGCCGAAAGCCCAAGGCCGCTGTCGTCCTGGGACGAGATCGGTTGTGTCGACCTTGAGTACCGGTACCCACCGTCCGCCGGGAGCCGTGACTTCATGGTAGGTCCAGTAACGCTCACGGTGCGACGGGGAGAGGTGGTCTTCATCGTGGGCGGCAACGGATCGGGTAAGACGAGCCTTGCGCGGATGTTGTCGCTCCACTACCGACCGTCCGCGGGACACATCCAATTCGGTTCACAGGTCATCGATAAGGAAAACCTAGCGGCTGCGCGGGAATGTATCTCCGCGATCTACACCGACTATCATGTATTCGACGGTCTCCTGTCGGAAAGCAAGCGCCATTCGGACTCCGACGTGAATGCGCGTCTGGCATCGCTTGGTCTCGCTGAGAAGGTAGTGTTTACGCAAGGGCGCTTCTCAACCACGGCACTCTCGGACGGTCAGCGGAAGCGCCTTGCTCTTCTCGTGGCCTTCCTGGACGATCGCGACGTCTATGTTTTCGATGAGTGGGCGGCCGACCAGGATCCGTCCTTCAAGACCGTATTCTACGGAGAAATCATTCCGGATCTTCGTTCTCGCGGAAAGATCGTCCTTGTCATCAGTCATGACGATCGTTTCTTCGCTGTCGCGGACCGCGTCATCGTGATGGAAGACGGGAAGGTGGCGAGCGACACGCGGGTTCATCACGCGGCGACCGACGACTCGGGCCACCCGATGGCAACGGTGGCGACGTGACCTTTTCCCTGAGCATGTCCGAGACCGACGTTGCGCTCGATCACATTCTCCACGGTGGCGGGGCGCGCTTCAATGTGGGTGGATACATCGAGGTAACGGCGGCGGATGTGGAACGATGGCGCCTCGCCCATGCAGCCCTCGTGAGAACCGAGCCGGCGTTCGGGTTGAGAATCGATGGAGACTCGGGCGAACTGAGAAAGATCCTGCTTCCCGCTAGCGAGCGAACGTCTTCACTTCCTTTGCTCGACTTCTCCGCGGACATGGATAGTCTGGAGCTCGATGCCTGGCAGGGTGAGTGGTTCGAAAGTCCTTTCAATCTCGAGGGCGGCGATCTGTTTCGCGCATGCCTGACGCGCCTGCCGGAAGGGCGGTTTCGGTACTATGGCGTTGCCCATCACATCGCGATGGACGGATTTGGCTTCGCTAACTGGGTTCGTCGCCTCTCCGCGATACATGGCGATCCGGGCTCTGAAACACTGTCGTCCACGGGTGCGTCGGAAACGTTGACTTCACATCGGGCGAGCGGTTCGGATGGCTATTGGCAGGCGTACTTCGCACGCGGAGAAGTAGCCAGGATGGCACGTCCACCCGACGCTACTTCCACCGGCAGAACGAGCGGACGGACTGTGCTAAAGCTGGCTCGAGAAGGCCTCGACCTTCTCGGGGCGGCATTTGGGAAGGAGCGTCTGACGTCGGCACTGGTCGTCTTGTCAGCCATGGGTGCTGCGGTGGCCACAGGTGCCCGGTCACTGGTCGTGGCGCTGCCCGTTCACAACCGAAGGGGCCGTGCGGAACGCTCTTCGCTCGGCTGCTTCGTCAAGGAACTGCCGGTTATCCTGGACCTTCAGGCATGTGGCGACATGTCCCTTCGGGATGCCATATCGATGATTTCCCGCGACATCGCCGGACACATGAAGCACCGCCACGTATCGGCCGGCGACCTTGCCCGGTGGCTGGGTGCAGCAGGTCATCCCGGCGATGCGTTCGATGTACGCGTCAACCATCTGCTCCTACCGGAGGCCCTGCCATTCGGAGACTCGCACGGAAGCCTGGCTTACCTTAGTCATCACCGGGAGAGAATACCTCTGTCGGTGACTATCGTGGACAATGGCCCCCGTGAAGATGCGTGGTTGCAGGTCGACTACCACCTTGCCTCCTTCAGCGAACGCGATGCTGGCGCACTCGCGGAAAGGCTGCAATGGATGATCCATGTATTCGCGAATAATTCAGATGCGAGCGTGCGATCGATGGACTTGCTGTCGCCCACCGATCGTGCTGCCATGGCCTGGCATGCCGAAGAAGATGCGGCATTCGCTCCGCCCAGAGCCCTGCACGCGGGATTTGAGGAGATTGCGAGGGCCACTCCTGAACGGATAGCGATTCTCTCCGGAAACGAGCGCGTCAGTTACGGCGATCTGAACCGTCTTGCCGACCGGTACGCGAGCGTGCTGCAGAGGTCGGGCGTCGGCAGGGAGGCCGTGGTGGGCATATGCGTCGGTCGCGATTCCTCGATGGTCGCAGCGGTGCTCGGAGTACTGAAGTCGGGAGCCGCGTTCGTGCCGATCGACCCGCGTTGGCCAGACGCCCGTGTGGACGAGGTCCTTCGTTCCTGCGCGGCGGATATCGTCATTACGACATCGCCACATCGCGCCCCCTTTATCCATGTGCGCACGGTTGAACCGGCGGCGCTTGACGGACTGCCCGTCGCGGGCGTCCCGCTTCCCAGGGTGTCGCCTGAGGACCTAGCCTATGTAATCTTTACGTCGGGCTCCACCGGAAGGCCAAAGGGCGTCGAGATAACGCACGGGAGCGCGCACGCGCTTGTTAGCTGGGCCAGAAAGGAGTTCTCCGACGAGGACATGGCTTGCGTTCTTGCATCGACGGCGCTGACGTTCGATCTGGCAATCTTCGAGATATTTGCGACATTAAATCGGGGTGGCTCGATCGCTATCGTGGAGAACGCACTCGGGCTGCTCGACGATGTGATAAACATAACGATGATAAACACGGTGCCCTCCGCGCTTTCCGTGCTGCTGGAAGCGGGGCGCCTGCCGCCGGGGACACGTATCGTCAATGTTGCCGGTGAGCCGTTGTCGGAGCGTATTGTCAATGATGCTTTGGCGTGCGTTGGAGTTCATGCGGTTTACAATCTCTACGGGCCTACGGAAGACACGACGTACACTACGTTCAAACGATTCGACACCCCGCTTTCGTCCCCTCCATCGATAGGCAAGGCGCTTTCCGGGACAAGTGTGTATGTTTTGGACCTGTTCGGAAGGGAACTTCCGGTGGGTGCTGTTGGCGAACTGCATATCAGCGGTCCCAAGCTCGCCCGCGGATATCGCGGCCAGCCTGCCATGACACTGGAAAGGTTCGTTGAACTTCCCCTGGGAGGGAGGGTCCGCCGCTGTTACAGAACCGGGGACATGGTAAAGCGCTGCTGGGATGGCGATCTGCAGTACCTCGGCCGGATCGACGAGCAAGTGAAGCTTCGTGGATTCCGCATAGAACTGGAAGAGATATCACGTTGTCTGGATGGGATGGACGGAGTGAACGCCTGCGCCGTGGTCGTGTCCTCGCCCGGCCACGGTGCCCGCATCGCGGCCTTTGTCGAAGCGGATCGCAATGGACCTCTTTTTCGGCAAGAGGGCATGACCGATTCCGATCTCAAGAGTGCGCTAAGGCGAGTGTTGCCGGAATACATGATTCCTTCCTCTATCGAGTTCATGGACGCCCTTCCGCGTACACCACACGGCAAGGTCGACAAGGCTGCGCTCCGCATCAGGGCGGCCGCTCCACCGTCTACTCAGCCGGGCCCCGCACTGCCCGTCGGATTGACCGAGCGTAGGCTGCTGGAGCTTGCCCGCGCGCGGGCCGGAGCAGTGCCTGGGTTGGTCGGCCTCGACAACGACCTTCATGCTCTGGGTATCGATTCCCTCCAACTGATGATGCTGGGGGCAGATATACATAAGGCGTTTGGCGTCAGGCTCGGCGTGTCGACCTTGCTGACGATGCGCACCCTTTCGGAACTCGCCTCCGTCATCGACTCGCTGGCAAGTGACGGTCAGGCGGTCGCAACCGATACCGTCGCGGAAGGCTACCTATGACGAGCCCACAGTCACTCAACCAAAGGAACATCATGCTCAAGATGACTCATCTCGCCAAGGTCTACCGCACGGAAGTCGTCGAGACCTACGCCTTGCGCGACTTCAATATCGACGTGAAGGAAGGCGAGTTCGTCGCCGTGACCGGTCCCTCGGGTTCGGGCAAGACC
>Ga0065165_1001659_pt1 | contig 22522 bp, 17 predicted proteins | sample AraplaMF_Cvi_mMF_FD_63813 | JGI IMG/M metagenome (GOLD analysis project Ga0065165, IMG submission 63813) | Arabidopsis root microbial communities from the University of North Carolina, USA - plate scrape MF_Cvi_mMF (version 2) (version 3) | ecosystem: Host-associated > Plants > Roots >... | reverse complement strand
TGGCATCGTCCTCCTCGAGGAATTGCACCATGTCCTTGCCGGTGAGGAAGATCGGCTTCAGTGCCTGCTTTTCCATGTAATCCTTGTACTCGGCAGTCTGCGTCACCTTCTGGAACAGGTCGACATAGAATGCCTGCTGCTCGGGCGTGACCTTGCCGGGCAGGAACATCGCGCGCAGCATCAGATACTGGACGTCGACGCCTTCTTCCTTGCAGGTCGGGATGTCGGCCCATGACTGCGTATCCGTCACCTTGGCGGTGTAGGAAATGCGCTCCTTGTCGAACACGCAGAGCGGCCGCACCTGGCCGGCACGCCAGACCTCGAGATTTTCGCTGGGATTGTTGACGTTGGACTCGGTGTGGTTGCCGACCAGTTGGGTCGCGGCCTCGCCGCCGGACTTGTAGGGCAGATAGGAGAATTTCGCACCGGTCTTCTGCTCCAGGAAGACGGTGAGCACGTGGTCCTCGCGCTTGGAACCGGTACCGCCCATCTTGAACGGCGAGCTCGAAGCCTTCGCGGCGTCGACGAACTCCTTCACCGTCTTCGGGCCGGCGCTGTTGTCCCACAGGACGAATTGGTCGAGCGCGATCACCGAGACCGGGGTCAGCTCACGCCAGTTGAAAGGGATCTTCGCCGACAGCGGCAGCATGTAGATCAGCGAATAGGCGATCAGCACTTTGTTCGGATCGCCCTCGCTCGACTTCATGTACATCAGCGCTTCCGCGCCCGACGCGCCGCCCTTGAGCGAGACGACCATCGGCTGCTTCATCAGATTGTTCTTCTGGATCGCAGCCTGCATCATCCGCGCCATCTGGTCGGAGGCACCGCCCGCGCCCGCCGCGACCACGATCTCGACCGGCTTGGCCGGTTCCCAGCCGGCCAAGGCCGGCGCGCTGCAAAGCGTAGCCGCCAGCACGGCCGCGGCCCTCATTCCCTGTCCCACGCGCATCTTCCCCAAGTTCTTGCCTATGTTCTTGTTCGAATTGGCAATTCGTTAATTCAAGCGAACCGCATTGTGCGGGCGAACGTCGGCCAGTTCAAGCCGGCCCGGCGCCGCCCAGCTTATGACTTTGGAATGAGATCGATTGCAAGCACGTCCCATGGAAAAAGCGCGGGCTCCCTGGGGAGCCCGCGCCCATTCGGATGACAAATGCGACGGAAGATAAGAGAAGCAGGCAGACCGGGAGCACAAGAATTCAGGGGTGCCCGGTTTTTGCGGCTTTCGCCAATGAGACCCATGGTGACTACCAGCAGCATGGACGCTGCGGAGACTCCCACGCCGACGCGCTTCAGGCTGCCAAATCTGATCGGGCGCTCGACCAACTCCGCGCCCCCAACTCCCAGAGCCTCGAAATCGGCGAATAGAATGCCGTGACCGGATCGCGGCCAGTCACCCGGATGCTATAAGCTAGAGAGACAGCCAAAAGGACTGCCACTATGGCCAATTGCGCCTTGGGTCGGCGAAGAAAGCACAGTAGCAACCATGGCCACCAGGTGGAATTGTTCTTCGACACCGAGGGACCACAGGTGCAGCAAAGGCTTTGTTTCCGGCACCTGATCGAAACATCCAGATTGATTCAAGAACAGGATGTTTGGGAAGAACAGCCCGCCGGCAAAGGATTGCAAACCAAGTTGAGCCAATGGGTTCGGCAGCAACATGAACCAGCCAAGCACAATGACCGCCGTAAGACCGACCATGAGAGCGGGGAATATGCTGCGAACGCGGCGGGCGTAGAAGCTCAACGGGCTGAAATTCCCAGCCTCCAGCTTTCGCCAGATGATCCCGTAATCAGATAACCACTGATGACGAAGAACACATCTACGCCGATGAACCCCTTGGCATTGGCGCCGCAAAGGTATGAAACGGGACCGCCAACAGACCGGCGACGGCCCGCAGGCCGTCGATATCGCTCCGATAGTCGGTGTGAGGGCCTGTCAAGCTGTCTCCGCCGCGTAATCCTGCGTTTCCGAAGTGCTTCAGCATGACGATTATCTTGACGCGGGGGAGGTTTCCAGCCGGGCCAGCACGAAGCGGGATCCCCCGAACGGGAGAGAAAGACCCGTTCGAATGAAGCGCCGCTCGAAATCGAGGGCCATTTCAAAAGCTCGGTCGAGAAACCGGGGCAGAGTATGCTCGAAGCTTGGGTCGAAGTTGGAATCTTTCCGCTCGGTCATGCGTTGAATGAACATCAACGGGAGCAACGAGGAGACAAACGAAGTATCGCGCACGATGGTCAGGCCAGCGGCGGCGCACTTCTCAGTCAGCTCGCGGGTCAAATAGCGCCGCTTGTGATGTGAATAAACGTCGACTTGGCTCCAGAGAAAGCGATGCTGAGGGACAGACAGCATAACTCCGCCCCCCGGTGACAAGGCTTTGACGATGCGCTTCAGCACGCGCGTATCTTCATCGATATGCTCCAGCACATCGAAGGCGCAGATGAGATCGAATTCCTCGCGGAACGGGATTTCGCGGGCGTCCATCTGCAGCAATTCGACACCGCCGCCCAAGCGTCGCTGGGCGTGAGACAGCCCGTTGGCGTAGATTTCGCTGGCGCTGATGGTCGCTTCGGGCAGCGCTTTGCGCAGCGCCTGCGTGACATAGCCTGTGCCGCAGCCCAGCTCGAGGACCCTTCGCGCGCCGGGAAAATGGCGGCGGCACAGGTCTCCAATCAGCCGATTACGAGCGCGAAACCAGAAGCTCTGGTCCTGCAGTACGTCCAGATTGTCGTGAGACTCGGCATGCATGCCGTCGTTTTCCGTGGCAAGCGCAGGTGCGAAACAGGGGAAACCCAACATCCAGGCCGGCGAAAAGGCACACGCCCCGCATCGCCAATTCTGGTCGATCTCCGTACTTTGGCACTGCAGGCAGAACCTCATAGGGCAAATCCTCGAGCCGGCAATGCCCGGTCAAAATGAGTTCCGGACTTGCGCCGGCCTTCCAAAAGCCAGTTCACCACGCGCAGGCGAACGTGAACGACGCCGCGATGTATCTCTGCCGATCCATGAATTCAATACCAAAGAGGGCCTGCCCGCACAGCCCGGTTGTTGCCCGCTCATGAGCCATGCGAGCCTCTGCGGCACGATCAGAGTTCGCAGCTCGACGCCCATTCCAGCGCCCGCAGACCTGCTCTGTAGCGTGCTCTTTCCTGACCTGGCCCGATCTTCCTCATCATCCGACCTTCCGCCGACTGTCACGGCAGAAGGCTATTCCGGATGTGCGGCGGAATCCATATGCTTCGCGAGGAACTGCTGCCCGCACCAAACGACGATTGGCGTCAACCGCGCCGCTTCTGGGGCGGCACAAGGCAAGGGAGCTCTACTGGCCCTTCCAGTTCGGCGTCCGCTTGTTGAGGAAAGCGTCCATGCCCTCGCGGAAGTCCTCGCTCATGTAGGCCTTGAGGATCAGGTCCTGGCCCTGCTCGCGCGACAGCGTCGGCCGGATGCGTCGCACCGCCTCCTTGGCCGTCTCCATCGTGAGCGGCGCGTGGCCTGCAACCAGCCGAGCGGTCTCGTCCGCGCGCCGCTGCAGGGTCTCGACGTCAGGGACGACCTCGTTGAGCAGGCCGAGCGCGAGCATCTCCTGCGCCTCGACGAGGCGCGCCCTGAAGATCAGATCCTTCGTGCGCGCCGGACCGACCAGCGCAACGATGCGGCTGATGTTCGACATTGAGAGACAATTGCCGAGCGTGCGCGCGATCGGAAAGCCGAAGCGGATCGCTTCGGTGCCGATGCGCAGGTCGCAGCAGGCGGCGATGCCGGCGCCGCCGCCGGTGCACGCGCCTGCGATTGCAGCGATGACAGGCACGCGGACCGATTCGAGCGTGCCGAGCACACGGTCGATGCGGGCTTCGTAATCGAGAGCGTCCTGCGCGGTCTTGAAGGCGCGGAACTGCGAGATATCGGTGCCGGAGGCGAATGCCTTGTCGCCGGCACCGGTGAGGATCAGCGCCTTGATCGAGCGATCGGCGTTGATCTCCAGGCAGATCTCCGCCATGCGCTCATACATGGCGAAGGTCATGGCGTTGCGCGCCTGGGGCCGGTTGAAAGTGATCCGCGCGATGCCGTCCGTGACGGAGTAGAGCAGGTCTTCGTTCGTCGTCGTCGGTCCGTTCATCGCGCGCTCACTTTTCTTCCAGGTTAGTTCAGGCGACCTGAGCCTTGGTCATCGGCACCACGTCGCGTCCCTTCAGGACGTCCATGGCCGCCAGCACGCCGCCGCTCCGGTGCGGGATCTTTGCAAGATCCAGACCCATCTCGACGCCGGCGAGCGTGCCCATCAGCATCAGGTCGTTGAAGTGACCGATATGACCGATGCGGAACACCTTGCCCTTGACCTTGTTCAGGCCGGTGCCGAGCGACATGTCGAAATTGTCCAGCACCACCTTGCGGAAGGCGTCGGCGTCGTGACCGTCAGGCACCCGCACGCCGGTCAGCGCCGGCGAATGCGCGGCGGGATCGGCGCACTGCGTCTCCAGGCCCCAGACCTTGGCGGCGGCGCGCGTCGCGGCGCTGTGGCGCTTGTGGCGGCTCCAGACGTTCTCGAGGCCTTCTTCTTCCAGCATCTTGACCGCTTCGCGCAGGCCGTAGAGCAGGTTGGTGGCGGGCGTGTAGGGGAACGTGCCGAGCTTGTTGAAGCTGATCACTTCCTGCCAGTCCCAGTAGGAGCGCATGCCGGGGTTGGACTTGGCGACCGCGAGCGCCTTCTCCGAGACGGCGTTGAAGCTGAGGCCCGGCGGCAGCATCAGGCCCTTCTGCGAGCCGGCGACCGAAACGTCGATGCCCCAGGCGTCGTGCTCATATTCCATCGAACCGAGGCCGGAGATGGTGTCGACCATCAGCAGCGCCGGATGTTTGACGCGATCGAGCAGCTTGCGGACTTCGAACGGCGGCGTCACGCAGCCGGTCGAGGTCTCGTTGTGCACGACGCAGACCGCCTTGATCGCATGCTGCTTGTCGGCGACGAGGCGCTTCTCCATCTCGGCGAGATCGGCACCATGGCGCCAGTCGCTCGGGATGAAATCGACGTCGATCTTGAATTTGTCGGCGATGCCGCGCCACAGCACGGCGAACTGGCCGGTCTCGCACATCAGCACCTTGTCGCCCGGCGCGAACACATTGACCATCGCCGCTTCCCAGGCGCCGGTACCGGACGAGGGGAAGATGATCACGGGCTGCTTGGTGCGGAACACCCGCTGCATCGCGGCGAGCACGCCGAAACCGAGCTCGGCGAACTCCGGACCGCGATGGTCCAGCGTCGGCATGTCCATCGCCCGCAGCACCCGGTCGGGCACGTTGGTCGGTCCTGGAATCTGGAGAAAATGCCTTCCAGTGTGCACGGTCATCGGCGTCCTTCCCGGTCTTTGAGTCTGTCTTGTCCTTGAGCCTGGCGGCCCGATTTGAGGGCTCCGGCGAGCCGCTCGCATATCACTATTCGACTGGCTTGTCCCTCGCCCAAGGGAGGCCGTCAATGCACAAGAAGCAGGGCTCGCCCTGTCGTCGCCTTGCCAAGGGGCGTGGCCGGAGGCAAGACGGTGCCGGCGAACAGGCGAGAGCGGACGATGGCAGCGGAAGTGGCCGGAAAATCACAAGAAACGGCCAAAAAAGACGGCTTGGCGGCACGTCTGGCCCGGGAAATTACGGGCGACGTCCTGTTCGACGGCTTCAGCCGGGGCCGCTACGCCACCGACGCCTCGTTCTACCAGATCATGCCGGCCGGCGTGGTCGTTCCCAGGACCATGGATGAGGCGCTTCGGGCGCTCGCGGTCGCCCGCGACGAGGGGCTGAAAGTCACTCCACGCGGCGGCGGCACCTCGCAGTGCGGCCAGACCGTCAATGACGGGCTCGTGATCGATCTCTCGAAGCACCTGAACCGGATTCTCTCGCTCGACGTCGAGGGCCGGACCTGCGTGGTCGAGCCCGGCATCGTGCTGGACGACCTCAACCGCCAACTGAAGAAGCACGGCCTCTGGTTTCCGGTCGACGTCTCTACGGCCTCGCGGGCCACCATCGGCGGCATGGCCGGCAACAATTCCTGCGGCGGCCGTTCGCTTCGCTACGGCACCATGCGCGACAACACGCTGTCGATGGAGGCCGCACTCGCCGACGGCACGCTGGGCCGCTACGGCGAGGTGTCGCGCGATCTCTCCGATCTCGACGCGAGCGACAGCGCCCGCGCGTTGTTCCGCGATATGCTCGATCTCGGCGCGCGCGAGGCCGACGAGATCGCCGCGCGCTTCCCGAAGGTGCAGCGCCGCGTCGGCGGCTACAATCTCGATGCGCTGGTGCCGCGCAACGCGCGCAACAACATGGCGCATCTGCTGGTGGGCTCCGAAGGCACCCTCGCCTTCACCACCAAGGTCGAACTGAAGCTGTGGCCGGTGATCCGCAACAAGGCGCTCGGCGTCTGCCATTTCGGCAGCTTCTACGAAGCGATGGACGCGGCGCAGCATCTGGTGAAGCTGAAGCCGATCGCGGTCGAGCTGGTCGATCGCACCATGCTCGCGCTCGGCCGCGACATCGCAATGTTCAGGCCGATCATCTCAGCCGCCATCAAGGGCGATCCGGACGCCGTGCTGGTGGTCGAGTTCGCCGAGGAAGACCAGGCGGATAATCTGGTCCGCCTCAAACAGCTCTCCCAGCTGATGGGCGATCTCGGCTTCGGCTGGAACAACGAGCGGCGCAAATGGGGCGGCGTGGTCGAGATCACCGAGCCGGCGCTGCAGAGCGGCATCGCCGATTTCCGCGCCGCCGGCCTCAACGTCATGATGTCGATGAAGCAGGAGGGCAAGCCGGTCTCGTTCGTCGAGGACTGCGCGGTGCCGCTGCCGCATCTGGCCGATTATACCGCGCGGCTCGGCGAAGTGTTTGCGAAGCACGGCACCAGCGGCACGATGTACGCGCACGCCTCCGAGGGCTGCCTGCACGTGAGGCCGGTCCTGAACCTGAAGCTGGAAAAGGACGTCAAGGCGATGCGCGCCATCGCCGAGGAGGCCTTCGAGCTGGTGCGAGAATACAAGGGCTCGCATTCCGGCGAGCACGGCGATGGCCTGGTGCGCTCCGAATTCCACGAGGCCATGTTCGGCGAGCGTCTCGTCGCCGACTTCAGGGAGGTGAAACAGCGCTTCGATCCCGAAGGCGTCCTCAATCCCGGCAAGATCGTCGACCCGCCGAAGATGGACGACCGCTCGTTGTTCCGCTTCAAGCCCGACTATCGCGTCAAAGAGCTCAAGACCAGGCTCGACTGGTCCGCCTGGCCCGGCGCCGGCGGTGGTTTCCAGGGCGCGGTCGAGATGTGCAACAACAACGGCGCCTGCCGCAAGCTCGAGGGCGGCGTGATGTGCCCGTCCTATCGCGCGACGCGCAACGAGAAGGACGTCACGCGCGGCCGCGCCAACACGCTGCGGCTGGCGATCTCCGGCCAGCTCGGCCCCGACGCGCTTGCCTCCGACGAGATGATGGAGACGCTCAAACTCTGCGTCTCCTGCAAAGCCTGCCGCCACGAATGCCCGACCGGTGTCGACATGGCCAAGATGAAAATCGAGGTGCTGGCCGCCCGCGCCGCCTCGCATGGATTGACATTGCGCGACCGCCTGGTCGGCTATCTCCCACGCTATGCAGCACTCGCTTCGCGCTTCGCGCCGTTCGCAAACTTGCGCAACGGCAGCCCGCTGCTGCGAAAGCTGTTCGAGCGCTTCGCCGGCATCAGCGCGCGCCGGGCGCTGCCCGCCTTCCGCAGCGACGTGTTCGTGCCGCCGGCAGAGGTGGTCGGTCCGGAGGCCGGCCGCGAAGTTGTCCTGTTCGCCGACACGTTCAATCGCATCTATGAGCGCGAGAATCTCGAGGCGGCGCTGCGTGTGCTCGCCGCCGGCGGTTATCGTGTGCATATGCCCAGGCCCGCAAGCGGCAGCCGCCCGCTGTGCTGCGGCCGCACCTTCCTGTCGGCAGGGCTGGTCGATGAAGCGAGGTCCGAGCTCGACCGCCTCGTCGCCGCCTTCGCGCCCTTTGCCGCGCGCGGTGTGCCGATCGTTGGCCTCGAGCCGAGCTGCCTGCTGACGCTGCGTGACGAGCTTGCGTCGCTGCGCAAGGACGATGACGCCAAAGCAGTCGGCGCGCATGCCCTCACCTTCGAGGAATTCCTGGTCCGCGAGGCTGAGGCCGGCCGACTGCAACTGCCGCTGGGCACCGTCGCCGAAAAGGCCGTGGTGCACGGCCATTGCCATCAAAAGTCCTTCGGCGCCTTCAAGCCGGTCGAGCAGGTGCTGCGCCTCGTCCCCGGCCTCGAGGTCAAGACCATCGAGTCCAGCTGCTGTGGCATGGCCGGCGCTTTCGGCTATGGCGCCGACACCTATGACGCCTCGATCGAGATGGCCGAGCTGTCACTGCTGCCGGCCGTTCGCCACGCGGACGCGACGACGCTCGTTATCGCGGACGGCACCTCCTGCAGGCATCAGATCCACGACGGCGCGCAGCGCGAAGCGCTGCACGTTGCGCGCGTGCTGGCGATGAGCATCGACCGCGCCAAATCCGAGTCAAACTCCACTTCAACCACTGCAAAGGAAACCAGCCATGGCTGATCTCACGCTCGACACCGCCCGAAAGATCCTCGACGCCGCCTTTGCAAAATCAACCGAGCTGAAGCTGAAGCCGCTGGTCGTCACCATCCTGGACGCGCGCGGCGTGCTCAAGATCGCCGCCGCCCAGGACGGCACCAGCCTGATGCGCGCCGAGATCGCCCACGGCAAGGCCTACGGAGCGCTCGCGATGGGCATGGGCTCGCGTGCGCTGTTCCAGCGCGCGCAGGAGCAGGCCTATTTCATCGATGCCGTGAACACCATCGCCAAGGGCGCACTGGTGCCGGTCCCCGGCGGGGTGCTGATCATGGATGGCACGACCTTGCTCGGTGCGGTCGGCGTGTCCGGCGATACGTCGGACAACGACGAGGCCTGCGCGGTCGCCGGCATCCAGGCGGCCGGGCTAAAGGCCAACGCGGGCTAGTTCATCCCGGAGCCCGCCAATTGGCGCGCCGCGGCGAATGACGTCAGGCGAGAACGCCCGATCTTGCCTTGATACACCTGTTTTGCCCGACGGAGCAAGTGAACTTCGGCAATACCGAAAATTCTCCAGGCATTTCAACCCCATCGCTACTGTGCATGGGGTTGTTTTCTCACTTCTCGTTTCATCACCCTGGGATGCCGGAGCCGGCCTCCCCTCTACCGCCCCGTCCAGACCGGCTTTCGCTTCTCGCCGAACGCCTTCAGGCCCTCCTTCGCGTCCTCTGTCATCGCGAGCAGGGCGATCTGGCTCTCGGTGTAGGCAATGCTTTCGTCAAAGGACATCGAGGCGATCGCACGCATGGCGTACTTGCCGCGGCGGATCGCGGTCGGGGATTTGTCGACGATGCGGCCGATCAGCCAGTCGACCTTGGCATCGAGTTCGGCTGTCGGCACGACATGGTTGAGCAGGCCGGCGGCCTGCGCGGCCCTGGCATCGAACGGCTCGCCGGTGAGCGACCATTCGTTGACGAGCCGCGGCGGCGCGATGGACTGCAGCAGGCTCAGCACCTGCATCGGGAACACGCCGACCTTCACCTCCGGCAGGCCGAAGATGACGTGATCCGCCGCGACTGCCATGTCGGTCATGCACAGCAGGCCCATGCCGCCGGCCATGCAGACGCCGCCGACCCGCGCAATCGCGGGCTTCGTGGCGTTCTGTGACAAACGTAACAGATCGGCATAGTCGACATTTGGTTTGGAATGATCCATCGCGAAAGCCGCGCCGGAATTCTGCAAGTCGGCGCCCGCGCAGAATGCCTTGTCGCCCGCGCCCGTCAGCACGATGACGCGGACGTCCTTGTCGTCATGCGCGTCGCGATAGCCCTTTGTAATGCCGGCGATGACGTCTCCGTTCAGCGCGTTGCGTTTCTCCGGCCGGTTGATGGTGATCCAGAACGCCTGCCCGCGCTTTTCGGTGATGACTGCTGTGGTGTCGCTCATGACTCGCTCGCTTCCTTGCTTCCGTTTTGCAGTCATTTGCGGCAGGTCCGCCGCTGCACGCAAGACCTATCTGCACCGTTGCGTCGCCATAGCGTCTGCGCGCAAATTCGCTTACCGATTTGACGACGGATCACCGCCGCTATCCCGACTGGAGCCTGATCACAGATGAGCCATTTCAAGCGCACCGCGATGTTGTTGCTGCTGGCAGGCCTGGTCGCGCTGGGCGATAGTACGGCAAGCCATGCCGCCGATGCCGCGAAGATCGCGCTCGTGATCGGCAACGCGCGCTACCCCGACAATGAGTTCGTGCTCAACGAAGTCGCCAACGACACCCAGGACATCACCGAGGAGCTGAAGCGCGACGGCTTCGCCGTGGAACGGCAGAGCAATCTCACCGGCGATGCGATGCGACAGGTGATCGATCGCTTCTATGGCCGCATCGAACGCGGTACGGTCGCGCTAATCTTCTTCGACGGCTTTGCCATCCAGTCCAACCGGCAGACTTACCTCCTACCGGTCGACGCGCAGATCTGGACCGAGCCGGACGTCTCGCGCGACGGATTCAGCCTCGACACGATTCTGGCCGAGATGAACACGCGCGGCGCAGCGATCAAGATCGCGCTGATCGATGCCTCCCGCCGCAACCCCTTCGAACGGCGCTTCCGCCGATATTCGGCCGGCCTTGCACCGGCGATCGCGCCAAGCAATACGCTGGTGCTCTACTCCGCGGCACTCGGCGCGGTCACGGCCGGCGGCAGGACCGACCACGGCCTGTTCGTGGCCGAGCTGCTGCGCGAGATGCGCGCGCCGAACATCAGCGCCGAGCAGGCACTGACCAACACCAAGAACGGCGTCGTCGCCGCCACCAATCGCGAGCAGGTGCCGTGGTTGTCCTCGTCGCTGACGACGGAGTTCTCGTTCGCCGGGCCGGTGGCGCGGCCAGCGGACGACAAATCTACCCCGGCGACGACCAAGCCCGAACCGCAGAAGCCGGCCTGCGACGTGTCACAGGCGGAGCCTCCTCCGACCGCGGACGATCTCGCCAGAGATCCCGTCATTGCTGATCTCACGCGGAAGATCGCGGCCAATGCCAACGACATCACCTCGCGCTACAAGCGCGGCCAGGTCTATGCGATCAAGCGCGCCTATGTGCCGGCGATGCAGGATTTCGACGCGGTGATCCGCCGGGATCCAAGGGATGCCGAAGCCCTCAACAACCGCTGCTGGACCCGGGCCGCGACCGGCGACCTGCAAGGCGCGCTCGCCGACTGCAATCTGGCGCTCCAGAACGACCCCGGCTTGAGCGATGCGTTCGACAGCCGCGGGCTCGTCAACCTCAAGCTCGGCCGGACCGCCGAGGCCATCAAGGACTACACGGATGCGATCCAGCGCAATCCGCGCTCCTCGTCCTCGCTGTTCGGCCGCGGCGTCGCCACCCGCAAGAGCGGCCGCGACGGCACCGTGGACATCGAGCAGGCCAAGTCGATGAACCCTGACATCGCGAAGGAATTCGCCGGCTACGGCGTGACGGAATGCGTGCCGTAGCGCGATCAAGAGGTCGAGGCGGCCTTCCTGATCCAGACCTTGTTGTCGTGGAACGCAGCCCCGCCGATCGGCGCGATCGTGTCCGCGCCCGTCAGCATGTTGATGCCGCGGCCGCCGATATGGTTCTTGTTGGGATGAACGGATTCCGCAATCAGGACGCCGCGCCGCACGCCTTCGAACAGCGCGGCGACCAGCGAGGTCTCGCCCCGGGCATTGCCGAGCGTCACGGCATCGCCGTCGGCGATGTCGAGCGCGGCCGCATCGAGCGGATGGATCATCACGCTCGCCCGGCCCTCGCGCGCTTGCGACGACGGCGTCTCGTTGAAGGTGGTGTTGAGGAAGCTGCGCGACGGGCTGGTCGCGAGCCGGAACGGATGGGTCTGGTCGCTGTGCTCGATCACCGCCCAATGGTCCGGCAGCGACGGCATCTTGTCGAAGTCGCCCATGGTCCGGCCGAACGGCGGATGAGCCCAGTCAGCCTTGAAATGGAATTTCTTGTCGGCGTGAGCGAAGCCGTCGAGGTAATGCGAGGTGCGGAAGTCCGGCTGCAGGTCGCGCCAGATGTCGGCCTCGAGGCCTGCGATATCGCCGTGGTCGCTGAGCTTGAGCGTCGCGTCGATCAGTTCGCGCGGCGTCATCTCGAAGCCCGGATGCGTCGCGCCCAGCCGCGGGGCCAGTGCCTGCATGACCTGATGATTGGAGCGGCATTCGGCGGGGGCGTCGATCAGCTTCGGCCCGACCGAGATGTGCTGGTGGCCGCCGCCGTAATAGAGATCGTCGTGCTCCATGAACATGGTCGCCGGCAGCACGATGTCGGCCATCAGGGCCGTCTCGGTCATGAACTGCTCGTGCACCGCGACGAACAGGTCCTCGCGCGCAAAGCCCTCTCGCACCAGCGCCTGCTCCGGTGCCACCGTCATCGGGTTGGTGTTCTGGATCAGCATCGCCTTGACCGGGCCCTTGCCGAGCAGCGCGTCGGCATCGCCGGTGAGGATGCGGCCAATCTGCGACTGGTCGAGCGCGCGCACGGCCGGGTCGATCGCGTCGTGCCCTTCGATGATGGACTCGTTGAAGTGCCACAGTGCGTAATTGTTGAAGAAGGAACCGCCGCCCTCGTACTGCCAGGCGCCGGTCACCGCCGGAATGCAGTTTGCGGCATGCATCTGCGTCGCGCCATTACGCGACCGGGTGAAGCCATATCCGAGGCGGAAGAAGGTCCGCTTGGTCTCGCCGACCGCTTTGGCAAATGCCTCGATCTCTGCCACCGGCACGCCTGAAATCGCAGATGCCCATTCCGGCGTCCGAGTCTTCAGATGCGCCTCGAGCTCGGCGGGGCAGTCGGTGTACTTGTCCATGTAGGCGCGATCGGCATAGCCGTCGCGAAACAGCACGTGCATGACGCCGCAAGCGAACGCGCCGTCGGTGCCCGGCCGCAGGATGATCTTGATGTCAGCCTGCTTCATCGTCTCGTTGTCGTAGATATCGACCACCGCGATCTTCGCGCCGCGTTCCTTGCGGGCGCGAGCGGCGTGGGTCATCACGTTGACCTGGGTGTTGACGGGATTGGTGCCCCAGATCACTACGAGGTCGGAGAGCGCCATCTCGCGCGGGTCGACGCCTGCGATCTTGCCGGTGCCGATCGCAAAGCCGATGCGCCCGACATTGGCGCAGATGGTCTGATAGAAGCGCGAATATTTTTTCACATGCGTGAGGCGGTTGAGGCCGTCGCGCATCACCAGCCCCATCGTGCCGGCATAGTAATAAGGCCAGATCGATTCCGAGCCGAACTCGCGCTCGGCTTCGTTGAAGCGCTCCGCGATCTCGTCGAGCGCCTCGTCCCAGCTGATCCGCTCGAACTGCCCGGAGCCCTTCGGACCCGTTCGGCGCATCGGATACATCACGCGTTCGGGATGATGGATGCGCTCGGCGTAACGCGCGACCTTGGCGCAGACGACGCCGGCCGTATAGGTCTGCTTTTTCGAACCGCGAACACGACCGATGCTGCGGCCTTCGATCACCTCGATGTCGAGCGCGCAGGCCGAAGGGCAATCGTGCGGGCAGGTCGAATGACGGATTTCGATCTTGGCGTGCTGGTTCATGGCCAAATTCGTAACACCAAAATACCGGCTCGCCGAGGGCATTTATCCGGCAATGCCCATGCGATTTTGCTCAAATCACGCGCGCCGCCGGTTCCTCCCGCGGCTGCGAAACGCCGCGCAGTCACCCCGAAAACGCCCCGATATTCCCGGCATATCTGGCTTTGTAAGGCGTCGACAGCCCGCATTCCCTGCCGCTACAGTGCCGGCCAACAAGAACGACATCAGGGAGGTGGGCATAATGGCCCTACGTTTCATGCTGGCGCTGGCCGTAAGCCTGCTCGCCGCATTCTCTGCATCCCCCTCATTCGCGCAAGAATATCCCAACCACGCGGTTCGGATCATCGTGCCCTTCGGCGCCGGCGGCCCGGCCGACGTCGCGGCGCGGCTGATCGGCAACGTCCTCCAGGAAAGCTTCGGCCAGCCTTTCGTGATCGAGAACCGCACCGGCGCAGGCGGCGTCATCGGCACGGTCGAGGCGGCGAAGTCGCCGGCAGACGGCTACACGCTGCTGATGATGTCCAACACCCAGACCGCGAACGAATCGCTGCTGACCCTGGACAAGCGCAAATATGAGCTGATGCGCGACCTCGCGCCGATCGCGCCGGTGAACTATTCCGATCTCGTCATCGTCGTGAACCCGCAAGTCCCGGCAAAGACGCTCGCCGAATTCATCGCTCTCGCCAAATCGCAACCGGGAAAGCTGAACTACGCATCCTCCGGCCAGGGCACGCCCTATCACATGGCCGGCGAGCTGTTCAAAGCCATGGCCGGCATCGATGTCGTCCACGTTCCCTATCGCAACAGTGGCGAGGCGCGCAGCGGCGTGATCGGCGGACAGGTACAGATGATGATCGACGCGGTGCCGGCGATGGCACCGAATATCGGCGAGAACCAGGTCCGTGCGCTCGCGACCACCGGCACGCAGCGCTCGGCCGTGCTGCCGAATGTGCCGACCGCGGGCGAGGCCGGCGTGGCAGGCTACGAGGCCACGATCTGGCTCGGCCTGATGGCCCCCGCCGGCACGCCGAAACCCGTCATCGACAAGCTCAATGCGGCCGTCAACGCGATGGTGAAGCGACCCGACATCGTCAAGCTCTGGACCGAACAAGGCGCCGTTCCCATGTCGATGACGCCGGAAGAGTTCGACAAATATCTGCGCGGCGATATTGCGAAATGGGCCGATGTCGTCAAGAAGTTCGACAAGTCCTGAGGCCTACTGGAATGCCAATCATTCAGTTCCAGCTCAACGGCGCGGCCACGACCGTGGACGCCGATCCGGATCAATTGCTGCTCGATGTGCTGCGCGGCGGGCTCGGAGTCACCAGCCCCCATTTCGGCTGCGGGGGCGGCGAATGCGGCGCGTGCCGCGTCATCGTGGACGGACGCGCGATGGCTTCCTGCGACATGCCGATGTGGTTCGTCGCGGACAAGGATATCGTTACCGTCGAGGGACTCGGAACAGCTGAGCGACCGCATCCATTGCAGCGCGCCTTCATCGCCGAGCAGGCGATGCAGTGCGGCTATTGCGTGTCCGGAATTCTCATCAGCGCGGCAGCGCTGCTGAAACACAATCCCTCGCCCACAGAAGCGGAGGTCAGGACGGCGCTCGACCGCAACTTATGCCGCTGCGGATCGCACAATCGCATGGTCCGCGCCGTGCTGCGCGCGGCCGCGGAGATGGCGACGTCATGAGTGCGCCGTCCCCTGCCCCGACACTGCCGGTCAGCCTCGCGGCCAATCCGAAGCTGTCGTCCTGGGTGAGGTTCAGCGGCGAAGGCCGCGTCGTCATCTCGCCCGGCAAGGTCGAGATCGGCCAGGGCATCGTCACCGCGCTGGCGCAGATCGCGGCGGACGAACTCGATGTGGAGATCGGCCGGATCGACATGATCCGCGCCTCGACGGCGACGAGCCCGAACGAGGGCGTGACCTCCGGCAGCCTGTCGATCCAGCACTCCGGCCGCGCGCTGCGCCACGCCTGCGCGGAGGTGCGCCAATGTTTCCTCGAAGCGGCGTCCGAGCGTCTCGGCGTCGATGCGTCCCTTCTCGCCATCGAAGACGGCATGATCTCGGGCTCGGGCAATGTCAGGACCAGCTATTGGGAACTCGCCGGCGAAGTTTCCCTCGACCATGATGCCAGCGCGGGCACGATCACGAAGAGCATTGCCAGGCGCACGCTCGCCGGACACTCGGTCCAGCGCGTCGATATTCCCGACAAGGTCTTCGCGCGCCCTCGTTTCATCCACGACGTCTCGTTGCCGGGATCGCTGCACGGCCGCGTGCTGCGGCAGGACGTGTCTGGTGCCAAGCTGACCGGACTCGATGAAACAGCTGCGCGGAACGTTCCCGGCCTCGTTGCGATCGTCCGCGACGGAGGTTTTGCCGGTGTCGTCGCCGACACCGAGGCCGCTGCGGAGGTGGCACTGACGGCGTTACGCAAAAGCGCGGTGTGGTCAACCGGAGAGCCTCTGCCCGACGAAGATGATCTTGCAGGCTTCCTGAAGAGCCAGCCGGTCGAGACGACAATCATCGATACCCGGACCACAGCGCCAAGCCGTCAGACGGTCAAGACTCTCCGCCGGCAATATACACGCCCCTACATCGCCCACGCCTCGATCGCTCCGTCCTGCGCCATGGCGCAATGGAATGGCGACCATGTTCATGTCTGGACGCATAGCCAGGGCGTCTACATGCTGCGCGCGGACCTTGCGATCGTCCTGAAGCTACCGGCCGAGAGCATCGTGGTCGAGCACATGGAGGGCGCCGGTTGTTACGGACACAACGCCGCCGACGACGTCGCGCTCGATGCCGCACTGCTGGCGAAGGCGGCCGGGGGCCGCCCCGTGCGGGTGCAGTGGTCGCGCCACGACGAGATGTCCCACGCGCCGTTTGGTGCCTCGATGGCCATCGAGATCGCGGCCGACCTCGATGCGGACAACGAGATCGTCGGCTGGCGCCACGACATCTGGAGCAACGGCCACGGGGCGCGACCTGGTCGCGCGGCGGAGCCGGCGCTGCTCGCGGCCACCGAGATTGCAAACCCCTATCCACGCATGATCTCGAAGAACCCGCCGGCGGCCAATGGCGGCGGCGGTGACCGCAACTCCGTGCCTCTGTACGACCTGCCGGCCTGGACGATCACGAGCCACCGGCTGTTGACGATGCCGGTCCGCGTCTCCGCACTGCGGACGCTGGGGGCGCAGGGCAATGTGTTCGCCATCGAGTCCGTGCTCGATGAAATTGCCGCCTTGCGCGGCGAGGACCCGGTCGCATTCCGCCTGCGGCATCTCAGCGACGAACGCGCCAGGGACGTCATCCGGGCTGTGGCGCGACGCGCGGGATGGAAACCCCGGCAGCAGGCTGGCACCGGCTATGGCGTCGCCTTTGCGCGCTACAAGAACACCGGCGCCTATTGCGCGGCGATTGCTGAAATCGAAGGCGCGGACGATATCCGGGTGAAGCGGCTGACGCTCACGGTCGATGTCGGCGAGGCCATCAATCCGGACGGCGTCATCAACCAGATCGAAGGTGGCGCGATCCAGGCGGCGAGCTGGGTGTTGAAAGAACGCGTCCGCTTCGACCGGACCCGCATCACATCGACATCCTGGACCGACTATCCGATCCTGACCTTCGGCGAGGTGCCCATCGTGGACGTCGAAATCATCCAGCGGCCGGAGATCGAGCCGGTCGGCGCCGGCGAGGCCGCGCACGGGCCCGTCACGGCAGCGATTGCCAACGCGGTCTTCGATTGCCTCGGCGTGCGCGTGCGCGACCTTCCGATCACGCGTGATAGGATCATCGCAGCCATGGAGCTTGCATCGTGACGACAGTGAACATCTTGAGCGGCGGCGCGGCGCAGGGCCTTGTGCGCGGCCTCACAGAGGCCTTCAAGGCGAAGACGGGTTTCGGCATCGACGGCGAGTTCGGCGCGGTCGGTCTCATGGCCGACAAGCTGCGTGCCTCGACGCCTGCGGATCTCGTGATCCTGACGCAGGCGCTGCTGTCAAAGCTGGCCGAGCAGAAGCTCGTTGTTCCCACCTCGATCGCCGATGTCGGACTGGTCGAGACCGCGCTGGCGGTCCGCAACCGCGATCCCAAAGTCGCGGCAAGGACTGAAGCCGAGTTGCGCGAGGTGCTGCGTAGCGCCGACGCAGTTTTCGTACCCGACATCAAGGCCTCGACGGCGGGACAGCACGTCGCAAAGGTGCTGGACCAGCTCGGCATTGCCTACGAGGTCGCCTCGCGCCTCAAGATCTTCCCGAACGGCGCGACGGCGATGCGTGAGCTTGCAAACTCAACCGCGACGCGGCCGATTGGCTGTACGCAGGCCACCGAGATCATCGCAACCGAGGGCATCGCGCTGTCGGGCGCACTGCCGCCGGGGAGCGAGCTGGTCACGATGTATACGGCCGGCGTTACGTCGCAGGCTGCACACCCGAGCGAGGCGGCCGCGCTGATCGCCTTGCTGACCGGCGCGGACCACAGGGAGTTGCGCCAGCGCGTCGGCTTTGCCGGCTAGGCGCAAGCCCTATTTGTGCAGCTGGGTGAGACCTGTCGGCGGACCATCGACTCCGGTCCAGCCGCCGTCGACGAACAGCGTGCTGCCGCTGACATAGCTCGCGGCATCCGAGGCGAGATAGGCCACGGCGGTGGCGACCTCGTCGGCGCTGCTCCAGCGGTTGAACACGGTATGGCCGGCGTAGAGATCGTAGATGTCCGGCCGCTGCTTGAACGGACTGGTCAGCGCGGTCTCGGCGATGCTGGGCGCAATCGCATTGACGCGCACGCCGGCGCGGCCGACTTCGGAGGCAAAGCCCTTCACCAGCAAACCGATCGCCGCCTTGGTCGAGCCGTAGACGCCGAGGCCCGGCTCGATGGTTACTGCGCGCACCGACGAGCAGGCGATGATGCTGCCGCCCCTCTGCTCGACCATGATGCGGCCGAAGGCCTGGAAGAACCACACCGTCCCCTTGACGTTGAGATTGAGGACGCGGTCGAGATCTTCCTCGGTGTAGTCGAGGATGGTCTTGCGGATATTGAGACCTGGCGTCGTCACGGCGATGTCGAGCCGCGAGAATTTCTGCATCACGATTTTGGCGAGCGCATTGACCTCGGCAGCACTTGCGGCGTCGCAGCTGGCAGCTTCCGCCCATCCGCCCTTCTCGCGAATACCGGCAGCAGTCGCTTCCGCCGCATCAAGCGCGCGATCGGCGCAGACGACGCGTGCGCCCAGCCCGGCCAGCGCCTCGGCTGACGATTTGCCGATACCCGACGCGGCGCCGAGCACCACGGCTGTCTTGCCGGTGAGATCGAAGAGCTTGCGATAGTCAGTCACGGACGAATTCTCCCTGTTGCTGCTATCCCTTGTAGCCCATCAGCAGGCGGGGCAGCCACAGCGAGAACGCAGGCACGTAGGTCACGAACATCAGAGCTGCGATCAAGGCAGCATAGAACGGCAGGATGGTACGCATTACCGCACCCACCGAGATGCCGCCGATGGCGCAGCCGACGAATTGCGTGGTTCCGACCGGCGGAGTGTTCAGCCCGAGCGCGCAGTTGATCAGCATCAGCATGCCGAACTGCACGGGGTCCATGCCCGCCTTCATTGCGATCGGCAGGAAGATCGGGGTGCAGATCAGGATGGTCGCGGCCATGTCCATGAAGGTGCCGAGCACGAACAGGATGACATTGATCAGCAGGAAGATCACCCAGGGTTGCGACGACACCTTGCTCATGAGGTCACCGGCGAAGTCGGCGACTTCGTAGAGCCCCATCAGGTATTGGAACATGGTGGAGACGCCGATCAGGAGCAGCACCACGCCCGTCGTCTTCACCGCCTTCGCAGCCGCTCGCAGGAAGTTCGGCAGCGTCATGGTTCGGTAGATGAAGAACGTCAGCAGGATCGTGTAGGTGACCGCGACGGCCGCGGATTCGGTTGCCGTGAAGACGCCCGACAGGATACCCGACAGGATAATGCCGACGATCAGGAGGCCGGGCAACGCGGCGGCGAACGAGCGGAACACCTCGGCCCAGCCGGGAAACTTGCCGGCCGGATAGCCGCGCTTCACTGCGACGGCATAGGCCGCGACCAGCATGCACACCATCAGCACGAGCGCCGGCAGCAGACCGGCGGCAATCAGCGCGCCGATCGAGACCTTGCCGCCGGCGGCGAGCGCATAAATGATCATGTTGTGACTGGTCGGCATCAAGGCTCCGACCAGCGAGGCGTGCGTTGTGACGTTGACGGCGTAGTCGGTGTCGAACCCTTCCTTCTTCATCATCGGGATCATCACTGCGCCCATCGCCGACACGTCGGCCACGGGCGAGCCGGAGACGCCACCGAACAGCGTGCACGCGACCACGTTCGACATGCCGAGCCCACCGCGGATGTGGCCGACGAGATTCTTGGCGAGCTGCACGATCTTGTCGGCAACGCCGCCATGCAGCATCAGCTCACCGCTGAAGACGAAGAACGGGATGGCCAGGAACGAGAAGATGTTCATTCCCGACATCATCTGTTGGAAGATGACGGCGACCGGCAGGCCTTCGTAGAGGATGGTGCAGATCGCCGAGAGGCCGATCGCGAATGCGACGGGGACGCCGAGGATCAGGAAGCCGAAGAACGTGGCGCCGAGGATGATCAGTTCCATGAGGGGACGACCTCTTCGCCGCGCAGGAGAGCAATGATGTGTTCGATCGAGAAGGAAACGATCATGACGCCGGATGCAATCAGCGGCACGTAGCGGATCACCTCGGGCAGCCCCAGATTGGGGATATGCACGGTGCCGACCGACGCGCCGAGGATCCAGCCGTTGTAGACCATCGCAACGCCGAAAATCGCCACCAGAACGTGGATCACGAGCTCGATCTTCTCGCGCACAGGATCCGGAAGCATGACCAGCAGACTGTCCATGCCGATATGGCCGGCGTCGCGCACGCCGACGGCAGCGCCGATCAGCGTGACATAGAGGATGAGAACCAACGCGAGGTTCTCGGTCCAGGTCGGGCTGGAGTTGAGCACGTAACGCCCGAACACCTGGTAGAACACGATGGTGACGATGACGAGCAGGCCGGTTACCGACAGGTACATGCCGAAACGAGCGACGGGCGCATTGATCCGCGTCAGCAGGCCGTTCGACGGGCGTCCGGCGACCTCCTGCTCGTGGTCAGCGACGTGTGGGTCTGTCATCGGCATCTCCTGGCGCAGGCCGGCGCCGCCTTACGGCGACACCGGTCCCGACGCGAATGGCCTTACTTCGTGTCCTGGATACGCTTGACGAGGCTCTTCAGCTTCTCGTCGCCCGCGAACTTGTCGTAGACGGGCTTCATCGCGTCGACGAACTCCTGCTTGTTGGCGATCGTGATGACCTGCACGCCGGCCGCCTCGACGGTCTTGCGCGAAGCCTGTTCGCGCTCATCCCAGAGCTTGCGCATGACCGGCACGGATTCCTTGGCCGCCTTGCGGATCATCGCCTGGTCTTCCTTGCTCAGCGTGTCCCAGACCTTCTTGGACATCACGAGGACCTCGGGCGCCAGCGAGTGTTCGGTCACGTTATAGAACTTGGCGGCCTCGAAATGGCGCGAAGACTCGTAGGACGGCCAGTTGTTCTCGGCAGCATCCACGAGACCGGTCTTGAGCGCGGTGTAGACTTCACCATAAGGCATCGGGGTCGGGTTGGCGCCGAGGCTCTGGATCATGCCGACCCAGAGGTCTGACTGCTGCACGCGGATCTTGAGGCCCTTGAGGTCGCCGAGCGACTTCACCGGTGCCTTGACAGTGTAGATCGAGCGCGCGCCGCTGTCGTAATAGGCAAGGCCGACCAGCCCTGCGGGCTCCATGGCGGCGAGGATCTCGTCGCCGATCGGGCCGTCGAGGACGGTGCGCATATGCTGAGTGTCACGGAACACGAAGGGAAGACACAGCGCGATGGTCTCGGGCACGAAATTGTTGAGCGGCGATGCGTTGATGCGCATCATGTCGAGCGCGCCGATCTTGAGCTGCTCGATCGTGTCCTTCTCGGAGCCGAGGGCACCATTCGGGAACACCTTGACGCCGAGCTTGCCGCCGCTCGCCGTCGCGAGCTGCTTGCCCATGAACTTGACGGCCTCGACGGTCGGATAATCGGCAGGATGGATGTCGGCGGAACGGAAGTCGCGGGCGGTCGCAAAGGGCGCCGAAACCGCGAGCGTAGCGGCTGCAATGATACCGATCAGTGTCTTCATCTGGGGATCTCCTCCTGAGCTGATTATGTCGTTGTCGGGCAGTTTCTTCGGGCCGCCTTGGGTCGCTCTCCTTCAGGTGCGAAGTCAAGCGTCACAACCGCACCACCTTGGTAGGATTGCGGGGCCGAGTCGAGTGGATTTGGCTGACTGACGAGGGAGCGCAGGTCGATGCGGTCCTGGGGCGGCTGGCGCCCGCCCCCAGCGATCCCTTCTCGCCGTCGGCGAACGCCGGACGCGAGATAACGATGCTCGTCGTATCCATGGTCGTTCCTCTCGTTTCGGGCTCGACCGCTATTGGTTGCGGCTTGACGTTCGGGCGAGACGCTCGCCCAACATTGATTGCGATACACGCTGCTGCAGCGTGATGTCGCCAGTGTCGTCCCTAGGGCCGGCGGCAATTTGAGTCCAAGCCAAATCCGGCATTGATCGATGCTGGAGTTGCATCGATCGGCCACGCCAGCTTCGGAGCGGTCATCGGGCCATGAGTTCGGGTTTCGGAAGCAGTCCGCGCCGACGCGTTACTTGACGCCCCCGATGCAGCCCCCTCAAGATGCCTCTAAACAAGAATGATCCATCGCGAGGGAATGCCATGCCGCGGAAGCTGATCGATATTTCCGTGCCGCTCAGAAACGACGTGACGGCCGATCCGCCGGGCAATCACCCGAC
>Ga0065165_1001658_pt1 | contig 22527 bp, 25 predicted proteins | sample AraplaMF_Cvi_mMF_FD_63813 | JGI IMG/M metagenome (GOLD analysis project Ga0065165, IMG submission 63813) | Arabidopsis root microbial communities from the University of North Carolina, USA - plate scrape MF_Cvi_mMF (version 2) (version 3) | ecosystem: Host-associated > Plants > Roots >... | reverse complement strand
TGGAGTAGATGTCGATCGCCGGACGATGCATGGCCCGCAGCACCTCTTCGGGCATCGTGGTGGGCCCGGGGATGGCCAGAAACTCCCGGCCCGCGCGAACGGTCATTGCTGTTTGTCCTTGTTGCTGGAGAACAGTTTGGTGGGTTGCTGACTCACAGTTTTACGCGCCGCACGCACGCAAGAAAAGCGCGTAAAACGCAGGTCTGGGGCCCTTATCGCTTGGTTTCGCGACATCCGGCCGCCTCGGCCTCTTCGACCGAGCAGAACCAGCGGGTGCCCTTGCTGATCTTCATCTTGATCTGCGCATACCAGCGGCTGGTCGGCTGGTGATAGATGCACTCGCCTGCGGTGTTGACGTTGCCCTTGATGGTGCAGTCCGGTGAGGGCGCGACCGGGCCGGAGGCCGAAGCAAGCAGGATCGCATGCGCGCCTTCGGGCGGCTTGGTGGCGCCCAGGATCTGTGTCTTCTTGTTGCGCACGCGCCAGTCCCAGGGCGCGATGAAGGCGCCCTGCCACATTCCGGCCTTGGCCTCGCGCGCGGCGGCTTCGTCGGGCTCGTAATCCTTGGAGACGCGCGTGTAGGCCAGTGCCCAGCCGCTGCGCACCAGCCATTTCTGGATGTCCTCGCCGCCGACCTCGCAGCGCGCCACGGTGCGCCCGCGCCGGTCGATCGAGCGGGCGTGACAGACCCAATTCTTGCCCTCGGCATATTTGGCGAGCTCGTCGCGCGCGGCGACACCGCAGGTCCAGCGCTCGCCCTTGGTGTTGAGACAGAGCTGGTCGACCGCGGGCGCGTCGATGCCGCCCAGCCGGATGCGCGTGTTCCCGATTACCACGGCGTCGCCGGCGCGGACCTTTGCCGTGCCGGTGATGTCGGCGGCCTCCGCCAGTGATGGGAGTGCGAGCAAAGACAGCGCAATCAGGAATTTTCGCAACATGCCAGTCCGCGTGTGATCAAGATGTCGATGAAGGTCCGTGATTGTGATCGGCTTTTGGCCTGCGGGCCAGCATATGCCTAATGGACAGGCTTTCAACTTCCCGTCATTGCGGGAGGTTCTCGTGTCCCGGACGCGCTGCAGCGTGAAACGCTGCTGCGCAGATCCGGGACCCAGAAAATCACGGGCATCATTCTCGGCAATATGGGCCCCGGCTCTGCAGCGCACCGCCAAAGAGGCGCTGCGCTGCGTCCGGGGCAAGTGAGCATCTTATCCCCGTCCCGCCATCGCCCGCTTCGCAATCGCCAGTCCCATCAGCACGAATGCCGACGTCACCTCCGGACCGCCCACGAGAATCCGCGTCGGTGTCTTCATCTTGTTCCATTCGTAGGCACGGAACGGGCCGCGGCGGCCGCCCTCGCCGATGGCGCCGACGATCACGTTCAGCGCGGGCGCGAAGGCGCGCGGGTCGGCGCCGAGATGGCCGAGCGCGATCAGCGCCAGCGCGGCGTCGAACACGTTCATCTCCGCGGCCATCAGCTCGCCCTTGACGTAGGACAGCACGCGATGGCGGATGAAATCGAAATCACCGTCGGGGTCGATCGCGGCCTGCGCCTCGAGCGGCAGCGCCAGGAAGGCCGCATAGCAGCGGCCGAAATAGGCGCTGTAGAGCTCCGGCAGGTAATAGATGTGCGAGCGCGGATTGGCGAAGGCGCCGCTCGCCGCCAGCCGCTTCTGGAAGCCGATGATCCGGTGCACGGTGGCGAGCCGCGACGGCGTCTCCAGGATTTTCCAGCGCGCGAGGTTGCGGAAGCTCACCTCGAGAATGTCGAGATTGAGCGTGGGATCGAGATCGTTGCCGTAGGGCCGCTCGCCCCTGAGATTGTCGATCCAGGTCGCGACGCCGCCCTCATAGTCGATATTGTCGTTGAGCGGCACGGTCACGCGCGGCTCGTTGACGCCGGCGTGCACCTGGTAGCCGCTGTAGAAGTCGAGCAGCGGCTGGTCGATGATCGGATCGGTGCAGCCGGCCTGCGTCGCCGCCGAGATCGAGCACGCCGTGGTGTCGCAGTCAGGCACATAGACGCCGAAGCCGAGGTCCTGCTTGATCTGCGCGAAATAGCGCGAGAAGCGCGGATGCGGCGCGGGCGCCAGCGCCGTGATGACGTTGAAGCGCGCGCCGTCGATGCCCTCGACTTCCTCGCGGCTGGTATTGACGCAGAAATCGACCATGTCGGCGATCGCGCGCTCCGCCTCGCTCTTGTCACCGGGCGAGGCGAGCCCGGTCTCGACGTAACTGAGCAGCGCCTCGATGAAGAAGGCGTCGTAATAGGCCGAGCGGTGCCGGATCTGCACCGGCTCCCACATCGGCTCGGCGATGCCGGCCCAGGGCGGGTTGACCACGGCGGCCGCCTTCGACCGCGCGATGAAGACGCGCGCGAGGTTGAACAGCAGCGAAGAATTCTTGTAGCCGCGCGCGTTCAGCCCCGTCAGCGCCATGATCAGCTCGCGGCCGCGAAAGTCAGGGTCGCCGATCAGATTGAACGCGGCAAAGGTCGGCAGGAACCCGTTCTTGCGGTACGAGCCGAGCAGATGCTGGGCGCAATCGCGGATCACGCCGTCGATCTGTGCCTGCGGCGGCGCCGAGCCCGTGAACATCGCCGGCGGCGGCTTGGGATGCGCGAGCGTGATGCCGTCGACGAGATCGGCGACGGGTTGGCCGACCGCCGCCCAGTCGGGTTCGGCCTCGTCGCGGGCGCGGGCGAGTGCCATGCGCAACCGGCTCAGCTTGGCCTCGTCGCGGAGCTCGGGCAGGCCGGCGCGCCGGAGCAGAATCCGCAGCGCGGGATTACCGAGGGCGGTCTTGTAGAACTTGGCCAGATGCGGATCGCCACCGGCTTGTCCCGACAATACGGGATCGCAGACGTCATAAAGAGAGGGGCCGTCCTTCGGCGCCAGCAGCGCCCGGCAGGCGGCGCCGGCAAAATAATGAAAGCTCATGAAATACCTGGTCGCGGGGCCTTGGTCGGGGGCCGGCCGGCACGCTCCCACCTGCGTGCCACCCCCTGCAAGTCTTTGAAAAGGCTACCCGGATTCGCAGGAAATACAAATGTGGCCGCCGTCACGGAAAAATCCGGCATGAGGGCTGCATGATCCACCCCCGGAAGGCTACGGGGAGGCAGGAAAATGGGCAAATCTTGTTCGGGTAATTATCCAATACATTCAGCAACTTAGTTCAATTTTTTGGCAATCTATTGCCGGGGGACCTATATCCGGTTAAGGGTTTGTTTGGTGCGGCGCCGCAAATTGCGCGCAATTCAGGGGCACTTCCCCGGCCGATCCCTCAAACCTAAAGCCGCTATCGCGCTACTCAAACAGTGTGCGCGCGCTTGGCCGGTCTTTGGCACTGACAGGAATGAAGCGAGATGAATGTAAGGCAGCTCGACATTTCCCGACGCACGATCGCAGTCGCCGCGGCCCTCATCGGCACGGTGTCGCTCGTGATCGGTGCGCACGCTGCCCTCAACATGCGTTCGCTCGATGCCGCCAAGGCCGTTTCGACCGACCAGGTCACCGGTTCGATCGCGGGCGCCTCGCGCCTCGCCCTCGTGATCGGCAATGGACATTATCCCGACGCCAGCGCACCGCTGACGCAGTCGATCAACGACGCCCGCGCGCTGTCCTCGGCGCTGCGCAAGAACGGTTTTGACGTCGACATGGTGGAAGACGCGACCAAGGACGACATGGTCCGCGCGGTCAACCGCCTGAAGTCCCGGATCAAGCGCGACACCACCGTCATGCTGTTCTTCGGCGGCTATGGCGTCCAGGCCGGCCGCCAGAGCTACATGATGCCTGTCGATGCCGTGATCTGGAAGGAAAGCGACGTCCGCCGCCAGGGCGTGTCCATCGACGGCGTGCTCGACATGATGAAGGAGCAGGGCGCGAAGGCCAAGCTCGTCGTCGTCGATGCCTCCCGCCGTAATCCCTACGAGCGCCGCTTCCGCTCCTACAGCCACGGTCTCGCGCCGATCAGCGCGTCCGACAATGCGCTGATCCTCACCTCGGCCTCGCCCGGTAAGGTCGCCGACGACGGCAAGGGCGAGCACAGCGTGCTGGTCGGCGAATTCCTCACCAATCTGAATGCGCAGGGCAGTGCCGAAAGCGTCTTCAACAAGACCCGCGTCGCCATCTCCCGCGCCTCCGAAGGCGACCAGGTCCCGACCGTGTCGTCCTCGCTGCTCGAAGACGTCAATTTCGACCAGGCCGGCGGTTAGTTCGCTTTGTAGGGTGGATTAGCGAAGCGTAATCCACCGCTTCTCTCTCGCCTCGGAAAGCAAAGAGGTGGATTACGCCTTCGGCTAATCCACCCTATGCATTTGCGTGTGCAGCGCGCACCTGTTCCCGCACCGTCATTGCAAGCGCAGCGAAGCAATGACGGCGGCTAAAACCTACTTCGCGGCTTCCGTCGCCATCACCGGACGCACCGGATCGCCTTCGCGCAACAGCGAGCCGGCGCGGGCGACGACGACGTCGCCTTCGTTGAGGCCATCGCGCACCTCGATATTGCCGCCCGACATCAATCCGATTTCGACCCGCTTGGTCTCGACGCGGTTGCGGCGGATCAACTGCACGACGGTGCCGGCGGTGGAGTATTGCACGGCGGTGAGGGGCACCGCGACGTTGCAGCTCTGCCCGGTCTTGATCAGCGCGCGGCCGCTCGCCTTCAGCAACAGCCGCTTCTGCGAATTGATGCCGATATAGACGATACCCTGCTGGATGTTCGGCTCGACCGTCGGGCCGATGCGGCGCACCTTGCCGTCGATATCGCCGGCGCCGGCGATGCGCACGGTGGCCTGCTGGTTGACCGCGAGCTTGCGGATGTCGGTGGTCGCGACCAGGCCGACGAGATCGTATTCGCTGCGCGCCACGATGGTGAACAGCGCCTCGCCCTTGGCCGAGGCGAAATTGCCGATCTGCGCGGTCGAGGTCGCGATCACGCCCGCCACCGGCGCGGTGACCTGGAGCGTGCCGCCTTCGGGCAGCGCCAGGCGCGCCAGCACCTGTCCGGCCGTGGTGGTCTCGCCGGCTTCCGCCAGCACCTCCGTGACCTTGAGACCCGGCCGCTCCGGCCGCACCGAGGTCTCCTCGCGCGCCATGATCGTGCCGGTGGCCTCGACGATGTCGGAGAAGCAGGATTTCGCAACCTTCAGCACCGTCACCGCAGGCCCCTTGGGCGCGTCGTCTTCAGCGGCACGCGCGAGCGGGGCGGACAGCAACAGCAGTCCGGCGAGAGCAACAAATTGTCTGGAAAAGGAACGCGCAGGCAATGGACGCATCGGTCATTCCGGTTGGGGCCTTGACGGCCTCATCGTTAGCAGAAGCGCACGGACCGGGCCATGGGCCGACCGGATGAGAATGCCGCAGCGCAGGCGGCGCGATGCCGCTTGCTGGATTAGTCTTCGGACGGGCGGGAAGGTTCGCTGCTCTGCACCGTCCCCGCGGCCATCCTTCGAGACGCCCGCCTGCGGCGGGCCCTCAGGATGAGGTCCGAGTGTGTGGCCGTGATTTCTACAGGCGAAGCTGCCATTGAGCCTCATCCTGAGGAGCCCGCCAAAGGCGGGCGTCTCGAAGGACGAGGCGCTTGCTCAGGCCTGTCCAAATGGCATGTCCTCCAGGAGAGGGTAAGCTCACGGCGAACCCAGAAACTCCACCCAGTTCGGCTTCTTGCCGGTCGGATAGGACTTCAGCCTCCCCAGCGCACCGCTGCTCTGGTCGATGGCATAGACCGTCATGCTATCAGACATTTCGCCGACCGCGGTGAGGTAGCGCCCGGAGGGATCGATGTGGAAGCCGCGCGGCTGCTTCTCGGTCGGCACGCTGCCGACCGTGGTCAGCTTGCCGCTCGATGCATCGACCTTGTAGGCGGTCAGCGTGCTGGTGGTGCGCTCGGAGGCGTAGAGGAAGCGGCCGTCGGGCGTGATGTGGATGTCGGCGGCCCAGGGTTTCTGATTGGACTCTTTTCCGTTGAAACCTTCCGGCAGCGCCGTGGTGCGCTGGATCTCGTCCCACGCCCCGCTCTTGGCCTCGTAGCTGAACGCGGCGACGTCGCCGTTCAGCTCGTGGATGAGATAGACGAACTTGCCGTTGGGGTGGAACACGAAGTGTCGCGGCCCCGATTTGTCCGGGACTTTGTAGCTCGGCGGATCGTTCGGCGTCAGCGCGCCTGCTGAGGCATCGAAGGCGAAGGCCAGCACCTGGTCCGAGCCAAGATTGGTTGCGAACACGAAGCGGTTGTCGGGCGAGGGCAGAAAGGCGTGGGCGTTGAGCCCGGTCGGGATCACCTGCGTCGGTTCGCCGGCGACGCCGTTCGCGGTCAGCGGATTGAGCGCCACCTTGTTGCCGCCATAGGAGGCGCTGAACAGGAATTTGCCGGTATGGTCGACCGCGATATTCGCCATGCTGTCGGCGAGCGGCCCGTTGCCGATATGGCTGAGCTGGCCGGTCTTCGGGTCGATCGCGAAGCTCACCGCTTGGAATGGCTGCGAGCGCACGCCGGCGATCAGCACGCGATGGTCGGGCGTGATCGCGAGCGGCGTCGAGGCGCCGGGCTTCTCGACGCCCTTGAAGGCGGCGGTCTGCACCGGCGTCATCTCGCCGTCGTCGGCCAGCTTGAACACGCTGATGTCGTTGCTGTCGGCATTGCCGACATAGGCGAAAGTCTCGGCCATGCCGGGGCGGACTCCTGAAACGAGGGTGAGAAAAGCGAGAGTGGCGATCGCAGCGCGCGATGCATTGCGGCGGGTCGGCTTCAACATGGGCTTCTCCCTGGGCTGCTACGGCCCTTGTCATTTTGCCGCGCAGGATAGCGGGAGCCGCGCCACCTCACCAAATTCCAGTTGCAATCGATCGATGCCGAAATTGCATCGGTTGGTCCACTGCTACCGCACCGCCGCAGTCACGCTGCGCGAGGGCAGGTGCGGGCCTGCGGCCGTATTGGGTGCGCCGAGCAATCCCCATACGGCGATCGCGAGGAGCGCGCAGGTCAAAATGGTCCAGGCGACCAGCCGTTTCCGCATCGGGTGAAGTCCATCCGTCGTTCGGGGCGTTCCTGATCGTGCACTGCAAACAACGACGGTCCTATGAACTCCTTCACAGCCACACATCGCAACACCGTGACGAACCATTCCTGTGCCCGCGCATTGACCCCGCATGCCCCGTGAAAACGATTTCGAAGGCCAGCAGGATATGGGCGGCAAGCATGGCGGCCAGAAAGGCCAGCCCGAGCCGCCGCGGCGCCCGCGCGAGGGGCCGCATGACGAAGACGTCGTGGCAAAGCGCCACACCGGTCAAACCGATCGCGCCCCACCGCAGACCAAGCCAAAATAGCGCCGCGCTTCGCCCGCACGCCGCCGTGCCGCAATCGCGCCGGGAACGGCAGCCTCGTCTTGCCGTTACCTTGATCCCGCGGGCGGAGGAGATTGGAAACGGAGGCTGGCCGATGTTTTGGATTTATTGGAACACTGCCTGGTCGCTGATCATCAGCGGCATCTGGGTCGCCACCATCATCAGCCATCCCGATTCCGAAATCGCCGAAGTCCGCGCCGCCAGACGGCTGATGTAGGCCAACGGTGTCTCCACGCGACCGCAGCGCTGCGGCGCCATCGCCCGGGCGTCACGCTGTCGCGTCACCGCCGGAGCGTTTCTGTCCCAGCGCAGCCAGCAGGAAACATCCGCAGGCGAAGGCGACGAACAACGGCAGGCCGTGCACCAGGTATTGCATCGTCGCCCCCGCGCCGACCGGCCCGACCAGCGCGCCGACGCCCCACATCAGGCCCATCGTCGCGTAGATCCCCACGAGCCGATGGCCTGAGAAGCGGCTGCCCACGATGGTCAGCATGATGGTGTAGATGCCGACGAACACGCCGCCCCAGACGAACAGCAGCGGATAGGTCGACCATGGCGAGCGCAGCGCGAGCGGCCATGCCAGCGCGCCGGCCACCGCGAGCGCCGCCAGCGCGACGATGAGCCTGCGGCGATCGAGCTTGTCGCCGAGCCAGCCGATCGGCAGCTGCAGCACGATGGCGCCGATCATCATGCACGACATCAGTTGCGCCGACCCGGTCTCGGCCCAGCCCAGCGTCTGGGCATAGAGCGCGAGAAACGACAGGCCGCTGCTCTCCACCGCCGCATGCAGCACCGTCGCTGCCATGGCGATCGGCGCAAGCGCGATGAAGCCCAGCGGATTGCCGTGGCCGCATGCGTCGAATGCCGGCTCGCTTGCATCAGACATGGCGAGGCACGCCGCAGCGGCCACCGCAAATCCCGCACCGATCCAGTAAGGTGTCGCTTCGCTGGTGCCGACCAGCGACAGCAGCAACGGTCCGAGCGCGAAGCCCAGCGACAGGGCCGCCGTGTACACGGCCATCACACGGGCCCGTGTCGCGTCGGTGCTCAGGCTGTTGAGCCAGGTCTCCGACATCACGAACAACACCTCCGACGCTGCGCCGAGCACGATCCGCAACGGGAACCACAACCAGACCGCAGGCGCCGCCGGAAACAGCACGAGCACGACGGCGGCGACAGCCAGCGCGGCGAGCATGAGTGTTCGGGTTCCGATGCGGCCTGCCAAGCGCGGCAGCAGGAAGGCCATCGCGAGGACGCCGACCGCATGCATCGCCGCATTGGCGCCGACGAAGGCATCCGAATAGCCGCGCCGCGACAAGTCGAGCGCGAGGACGGCGGCGGAGAGGCTGTAGGTGAGGCCGAAGATCATGGCGGTCGCGATGATCGCGGCGCGCGACCGCAGGTCGCTGCCTGACGAGGAGATGATCGCGGTCATGCTGTCCATCTTGATGGGAGATGCGCAGCACTCTTTGCACGGAAAGTTAAAGATCCGGTGGCTAAAGCTTGATCTCCGGATTTGCGCGGTGGGTTCCCGCCAATCCTCGGCGCTCCCGCGCAGATCGAGACCGTTGACGATGCGACTCCTGCTTCTCTTGCTCGGCGCCGAACTGGTGCAGCGACGCTGGCAGGTTCTGCTTGTCGTGGGCGCGCTGTGGGCGGTGACCGGCGTCGCCATTGCGTCGGACGCCATCGGTGGCGCCCGCATCATTCGCCCGCATTATTACGGGCATCTCCTGCTGCTTCAGGGCGTCATCACCTTGATCGCCGGGCTGCTCGCGTCGCAGCGGCGGATCCAGCTTCTGGCGAAGGCGATGATCCTGCTGGTGCCGGCGTGCGTCATCGTCGTGTTGCCGCGCCATTCGAACATGGTGATCGCCATGTTGATCGGCGGCGTGATGCTGCTCGACGGCAGCGTACGCATCCTGGGCGCCTGGGTCGTGCGCTTCGTCACCTGGCGAATGGCCATCGCCGCCGGTGCGGCCGAGATCATTCTGGCCGTCGTCACGCTGGAGCCGTGGCCCACCTGGTATGTGGGCACGATCGGCTTCAACGTCGGCGCGCTTCTCGTGATCTCGGGGACCAGCACGATCCTGCTCGCCAATCGCCTCGGGAAACTTCCGCCGGGCGCGCCGATCTCGGTATTGATCGGTGACAAGTCTTCCACGGCACTGTGGGTCCCCGCAAAGCAGGACGATGCGGGTCATGAAGATCTGATCGTCCATGTCTGGACGCCCACGGCGACAGGCGGCGCCGGACCGCGGCGTCCGCTGATCGATCGTTACGTTGCCGCCGTCGACGCGCGAGGCCGGGTCTCGACCGGTCACGCCGCGCTCGAACTCGCGCCGGACGTCTACATCAGTCACTATCCGGCCGTCGACGTCATGCAGTCGCTGCAGGAATTCGGCCGCGCGTTGCGCGCGGATGTAGAGAACAACGTTCAAGGCCGCTTCCTGCCGAGCTACCGTCAGGAAAGCGAGGATTGGTGCGAGGCGACCGAGCACGTTCGCTTCACCCGGATCGACCGTGTTCGCGTGCGACACTTCTGGCGTGTCTATCGCAGCGACACCGCCTACAACCTCACCAGCCGAAATTGTTCCACGGCCGTCGCCCATGCGCTCGACGCCGCGCTCGAAGGCGCGCTCGGTCGCGCCAATCGCCCCTGGCTCGCCGTGCTCGGCGCCGTCTTCACGCCAGAATTATGGGCCGCCGGCCTGCTGCGGCGGCGCGCGGAATCCATGACCTGGACGCCGGGCCTCGTCCTCGACTATGCGCGATTGCTGCATGTCGTTGTCGAGCAGTCATCCGTGCAGGGCGAGGCACGATGGTGGTCGCGCGTGCGCGGCCTGCGGTCTTCGGGGCTGGCTCACGCGCCGGACTGAAGTTTTCGTTCGGCCTCCGTCGGTGGCATCCGCCGCCAGACTTACTGCGCTATCTTGTCGCTGCCGAAGATGAGCGAGGCGTGAAAAATGCGCTTCGCGACCGTTCGCACCTCGACGGTGATGTCTTGCCGATCATCCAGGGTTGCGAGATCGCGGGCAAGTCCTGCCAGTGTTTCTGCTGCTTCCACTTCGGCCTCCTGCTGGCTCGCGAACTCCAGCCCCTCTTCGTCGGGATAGAGCCCGGTGCTGTCCCTGATGTCGAAATAATAGCGCATCACTGCGGCGCTCCTCAGCTTAGGCATGGGTCAACACCAGCGCCGTCAAGGCTGTTCCTGATCAGGAGCGGATTGGATTGAGACCAACAGGGACAGCGGAGCTGTCACTTCGGTTCATCAGGACTTCCCTAACCTGCGGACCCCGATGTTTGCGGGAGAGGCGGCTTGCGCTCGGGAAGCTTCTTTTTCGGAGGCGCGGGCAGCAATCCTTCCCTGATCGCCTTCTTCCGCGCAAGCTTGCGGGCCCGGCGAATGGCTTCCGACTTCTCGCGCGTCTTTCTCTCCGAAGGCTTCTCATAGGCGCGCCGCTGCTTCATCTCGCGGAAGACGCCTTCGCGCTGCAACTTCTTCTTCAGGACGCGGAGTGCCTGATCGACGTTGTTGTCTCGGACCTGAACCTGCATTGAAACTCCTTGCTGGGCTGCGAACATGACAGATCCTGCACGCAGCCAATTGCGCAGGGAGTTCGTTGCGAATGGGAGAATGAGATTGACCGCGGATGTCTTCGCTGGTTTCGAACGAGCGGACATGCTCGTCGCGGCGATGCGCGGTTCGGTGACAGCGAGGTGACCACTCCCACGCCGCCAAGTCAATCGATAAGGCCCGCAGGCACGCCGCTGATGTCTCGAACTGCTCCCGGCGGCGTCTGGATCGGAGGACCGAAAACAAACTGGCAGCCTTCCTTGTAAATTAGCCAACAGCGTGTATATTGTTCGTATTCGATTAGCCGCTGTGCCTTGTTGAACGCGCCCGCGGGCTCCTTTTCCAAAGACATCGACGACGTTGAAACGATCGCGTGAAACATCACGTGGAACGCGCTTGCGCGCTTTGGAGAAGACAATGACGACAGGTACCGTGAAGTGGTTCAACGGCCAGAAGGGCTTCGGATTCATCCAGCCGAACGACGGCAGCAGCGATGTGTTCGTGCACATCAGCGCGGTCGAACGTGCTGGCCTTGCGGGTCTCGCAGAGGGACAGAAGGTCAATTACGAACTGAAGACCGACAAGATGCGAGGCAAGGTCAGCGCAGAAAACCTCTCGCTGGCTTGATTTCGCAAGGCCGTTTCACGGATGTACTGAAACGGTCAGATGCCCGCTCGATCTCCGGATTGAGCGGGTTTTCGTCTATTCTCGAGCGGGGTGAAGGATGAGCGCCAGGAGAACGGCAGACCCGTCACCTGAAGCGATCGCACGCGCCGATCGTCAGCGTCTGGCGGCCCAGGAGGGCGCACAGGCGATCGCCGATGTCGAACAGAAGGCAGCCGACGTTCGCAAGAACATGGCGCGGCTGCGTGAGTTGCGCGAGGCCAGGGAAGCCGCGGATGCGGCTCGCGAGGCATCGTCTCCGTCGCCGGCTTCAAAGAAGCGGACGCGAAAGTCGGCGCGATAGCCGTGTTCGCCGGCCGGAAGTAACTTCGAGACCGAATCGTAAGCCGGGAGTGTCGATCGTGCCCAGAGCCAAGTCGGACGGCGGAGGAACAATCACCTTCACACTCGCGCTCGGCGCAGCGAGACAACTATGCCGGCTCACGACGACGTTCCAGACCGACAAGCAGGCTTTTAGCTACCTTCAAAAATACCGGACGGAATTCGAGCAGATGGCGCGGGCGCGCCTTGCCTCAGGCGAGCTCGAAGACGGCGTCGTCATGCTCTCGATGCTCTAGGTCGAGCCGCACCAGCGCCGGGCTATTTCGCGGCGTTCTTCGCAGCAGCTTCCCGCGCCAGACGCTCGGCTTTCAAACGCTCGCGGTTTTCCTGAAAGCTCTGCTCCGCTTTCGCGTACTCGGTCACCGGCTTGGCATTGCCGGTGGGCTTGAAAGCATTGTTGGCTTCCCGCAGGCGGCGGGAATTCGCTTCGTTCTTGATCATCTGACCTCCAGGGGTGCCGTTTGGCGTTGTGCCACGCGCTTCGTTTGCCCGTGACGCAATGCAACTCCCGGAGATGACAACGCGCCAGGTTCAGGTTGGTGGCTGCAATCCGGGCGATGTCAGCCATCTGTTGAGCTCGCCGGCAACGTCGATTTGCTGCGCTTTTCGCAGCAGCTCCGTGCGGCGGATGCCGACGGGCATTCCATCAGCCTGTTGACGCAAGCTGGTCGCCTCCTGTGCCAGGCGATATTCGAATGTTGTCGATTTGTCTTGGGTCTGTCGAGCCAGCATATTCATGCTCCGCTGCTGGGTTGAGCGGGAGCGCAACTTGCGTTCACACCATCGATAGATGCTAGGGGCCGCTCGATGGTGACGACACATTGCGCTCTTATCCCGGAGATAGCGAGCGCTTTCTTTCGGCCTTTCGCCGGAACCGTCTCGACATCTCGTCGACATCTTGAAGGTGCGGTCAGGAACAACTTCACATTTGTTAAGTTGGTCTTCGCAAGCCGCGCGAGGACCGCCATGCCTGAGGACGATTTATCCATCAAGGCGGAACGTGCGCTCGTCGCGGTCGCGCTCAGCACCACGATGCTCATCATCTGCCTTGGCTCTTTGTTGTACAGATAGTCTCCAGCCGTGGCCGCCGCGAGTTGAGCTGCCTCACATTGTCTCAATTTCGATGGACATTGGATCTTGCGCTCTCGCTTCAGAGCCGGAAACATAAACATCCTTGCTGCATCGCGACCGAACCAGCTACACCTGTCCCGGCAGGGGACAGCACATGTCGACGACGGCACGCGAATACATCGATTTCTGGATAGAGAACAGCGTGCACGCTGCCGAGCAATCCGGAAGCGTCGGCGCTTCGCAGAACATTGGCCTGCTGATTTCGCGTCTCGTCGAGGGTGCGCACGGTCAAGGCATCACGCGCGAAGCCCTGGAAGCCGAGGTCGGCGACCTCTCCGACTATCTCGGCAGCAAGCTGGCAGCCGCCAACAAGGTCGAGCGGGATCGCCGCGCATGAATCCGCTTGGTCCGTCGAGGAGCAGCCGCTCGCCTCGAACCGGGCCGATGTTTCAGAATTGAGTTAGGAACGCTCCCCGCGCCCGTGATTTTGCCTCATGGTGATTGCCCCAGTGCACGCCGGGGCAAGAACCCTGCACGAAGGCCCCAGCATCTTCCCCCCGGTGCTGGGGCCGCTTCGAACCGGCCTCGCGAGGAGGCGTTTCAGGCTCTCAAAGCAAGGGTTCGACGGCATGGATGGCACGGGCCGGCGAAGGCCCGAGGAACTGGAGCGGCTCATCCGCAGACAGCTCGCGGGCAAAAATTCGAACGTGCCGATCAAGATCGAACGGAGCGGCCGGAGCTGGATCGCGGTTGCAGACGTCGGCAGCGTGATGACGCGCGAACGCATCGAAGCCGCCGCCAAGCGTGTCCGGGAGTTCAACGACCTCGCCTAGTTTCCCTCCCGGCTTCAGTCGGGAATCCAGATGATGGAGGCACGTTGCAAAAGATGCCCAGATACTTTTTCAATGTTCGGAACATTCCCCCGGCCATGGACCCGATCGGCGAAGAGTTGGCGGACGATGAGGCGGCCTGGCGGGAAGCCACGACCGTCGCCGGCGAGATATTCAAGGACATCGACGGCAAGTTTCGTCCGAATCTCGAATGGGCCCTGGAGGTCACCGATGAGGCGCGGAAGCCGATCTTCCTGATTGAAGTCAGCACAAGGAAGCTGACGTAACGCGCGCTACGCCGCGGCCGCCTGCGCCGACAGCAACTGCTTCAGCTTCGAGGCCGGCACGGCCGGGCTGAACAGCCAGCCCTGCATCTGGCTGCATCCGAGCTGGCGCAGGACTTCGCGCTGGGCCTCGGTCTCGACGCCTTCGGCCGTCGTCGCCATGCGGCGGGCTGCGGCCATATGGACCACGGCCTGCACGATCGGCGAAGAATCCTCGGGCTCGCCGATATCGCTGATGAAGCTGCGATCGATCTTGATCTTGTCGAACGGAAAGCGGTGCAGATAGCTCAGCGAGGAATAGCCGGTACCGAAATCGTCGAGCGCGATCCGCACGCCGAGCTCGCGCAGCTGCTGCAGGATCGTCAGCGCCTCCTCATCGTCGCGGATCAGCACGGTCTCGGTGACCTCGAGCTCGAGCCGGCCGGGCGCGAGGCCCGATTCCGCGAGCGCGGCAGCGACTTTCAGCGCCAGCGTCCGTGACCGGAACTGTACCGGCGAGACGTTGACCGCGATATGTATCTGGCCGGGCCAGCTCGCGGCCTCGGTACAGGCCTGCCTGAGCACCCATTCGCCGATCTCACCGATCAGGCCGGTCTCTTCCGCGACCGGAATGAAATCGGCGGGCGAGATCATGCCGCGCTCGGGATGACGCCAGCGCAGCAGCGCCTCGCAGCCGGTGACGACGTTGGCGGCGAGATCGACCAGCGGCTGGTAATGCACCTCGAATTCGCCGCGCACCAGCGCCTGGCGCAGGTCGAGCTCGAGCTGCCGGCGCAGCCGCGCCTTGGCATCGTATTCGGGCACGAACAGGCGGAAGGTGCGGCGGCCCTCGGACTTGGCCGCATACATCGCCAGATCGGCGCGCTTGAGCAGGTCTTCGAGATTGTCGCCGTGGTCGGGCGCGATCGCGATGCCGATGCTGGCGTCGGTCGGAACCTCCTGGCCCTTGCAATTCACCGGCGTGCGCAGCGTCCTGAGAATGGTCTCCGCGAGCTGCGTCAGCTCGGCCGGGTCGTGGGTGCCTGCCTTGACGATCGCGAATTCGTCGCCGCCGAGACGCGCGACCAGATCGTTGCCGCTGACGCAGGCGCGCAGGCGGTTGGCGACCTGGCGCAGCAGCTCGTCGCCGACCTCGTGCCCGAGCGAATCGTTGACGCCCTTGAACTCGTCGACGTCGATATAGAGGATCGCGAACGGCTTGCCCTGGGCGAGCTCCGCGACGCGACGTTCCAGATGGCCGCGCATCAGCACGCGATTCGGCAGGTCGGTCAGCGCGTCGTAATGCGCCATATGCGCGATGCGCTCGTCGGCGCGGATGCGTTCGGTGACGTCGTCATGGGTGGCGAGCCAGCCGCCGGCCGCGCCCGGCTGGTTCTTGATCTCGACCAGGCGGCCGTCGGCGGTCTCGACGATCGCGCTCTGGGTCTGGCCGACATGGTCCAGAATGCCGTCGCAATAGGAATCGACGTCGCCGTGGAACGAGCCGGTGTTGAAGCGGTGCCGGATCACGTCGCGAAAATAGGCGCCGGGCTTCACCACGTCGGTGGAGAGGCCGTACATGTCGATGTAGCGGCGATTGCAGACGATGAGCCGCTCGTCCTGATCGAACATCAACAGGCCCTGCGTCATCGTGTTCAGGGCAGTGTCGAGCCGCTGTTTCTCGATCGAGAGGCGGTGCGTCATCTGGCGGAAGATGAAATAGAGCGTCAGCACGAGCAGGCCGATCGAGAGCACGGCGACGAAGACGAAGAATTTGGTTTGCGTGCGCCAGGTCGCCAGCGTCGCGTCCAGCGACTTCGTCGCGACCACGACCAGCGGCTCGCCGGTCAGCATGCGCGACGCGACGATGCGGTCCTTGCCATCGATCGGGCTCGCCAGCTGCGTGGTGACGAAGGTGCGTTCGAACACGGCCTTCTGCGCGGCCGAACCCTTGCGATAGTTCTCGCCGATCATGGTATCGACGTGCGGGATGCGCGCCAGCAACTGGCCGTTCTGGTGGTGCATCGCGACTGACGATTCCTCGCCAAGCCCGACGGATGCAAAAAAGGATTCGAGCTGCTCCGGCGTGATCGCGCGCGACACGACGCCCAGAAACTCGCCGTGCGGTCCGGAGATACGACGCGCGAACACGATCGCATGCCCGCTGCCGAGCCGGCCGGGGACGACCTCGACCTCTTCCTGCGCCGCCGGATCGCCCTTGAGGCGGTTGAAGTAGCCGCGGTCGGACACCGAAATGTCGGCGACCGGCCAGCGCTTCGACGAGTTGATGAGGATGCCGCGGAAGTCGAATACGTTGGCGCCGGCAACGTCCGACCAGCCGCTGGCTTTCGCGCGCAACACCTCGTGGATCGCGAGCGTGCCCATCTCGCTGCGGAAGACATCGGGGGATTCGATGCCGCGGCCTTCGAGTTCCGCGATGATGCTCTTCTGCAGCACAGCGAAATCCTCGAACTCGCGGTCGAAATGCCGGGCGAGCATGCGGACGGAATTTTCCAGGCTGTCGCGGCCGCTCTCGATCGCATTCTGGCGGAAGCGGTCGACGGTGAGCGCGGTGCCGACAGCCATCGCAAGCATCAGCACGAAGCCGCCGGCGATCAGCCACGCCAGTGGCGCACCCCGCCAGCGGCGAAGCTGCGCGCGCAGTTGCGCGGTCCATCGGATCGATGCGCCCATCCAGCCCTCCCAGAGGTTGCAGGATGCCGCAAAACCGACAAGAGCCGGTTACCAGTGAGGGTTAGGAAAGTGTGAATCGGAGCGGAATCAGGAGGTTGGGATCGTGGAAATTCGTCGTGCGGATGGGCGGCACCATCGGTCCCGGTTGGACAGGGTTGGTGAGATAGAGACCAGCATGGTGCCGCGACAGAAGCCTGTTCCTTCCCCCCCTTGTGGGGGAGGGCTAGGGAGAGGGGTAGCCCAGAAAAAGGTGCCGATGATCGACGACACATCTCATGCGGCTGGGCAACGGAAGGATTCCCCGTGTGGCACCCCCCTCCCTGACCCTCCTCCACAAGGGGGAGGGAACGCAGAGAGCATCGTTGCTGGCTTACCGCTTGATCTCCCAGTTCAACGCTTCGGCATTGCCCTTCGCGAACATCTTGGGGATGTCGAACTTGCCGGTCTTGAGGTCGTAGCGGCATTTCCAGTCGGCCAGCCCCTTCACGGCGACGTTCTTCGGATGCTTGTCCATCTCGCCCGACAGCGAGATCAGGAGATAGCGATTGTTGGGCCAGTCGACGCCGAGCCAGCGATAGGCATCCTCGGTGCCTTTCATCAGATTGGCCGAGATGTGGTAATCGAGCTTCATCTTGTGCCGGCTGTGGAAATAGGCCCAGGCGAGATCGCTGAGGGACTTCGTCGTCGCGTTCGTGAAGACGCCGTTCTCGACATGGTACAGAAACAGGTCCTGCTCGCCGGAGCCGGTCTTCTGCATCCGCACCAGCCATTGCGAGTCGCTGGTGAAGCGGAAGCCGGCCCCGTAGCCCTGCTCGGGCTTCAGCTCGGTCATCTGATCTCCGTGCCGCGCCCAGACCTGCCATTTCACGTCGAAGTCATCGCTGTCCTTCATGTACTGCTCGAGCTTCGTGGCGCCGTCCGGAGACGTGAAGGTGAAGTCGGCATCGTCCTTGAGGACGAACCCCGGCGGCGGCCCGGAGGCCGCGGGCGCAGGTGAGGCTGCGAACAGCAAGGCAAGCGCCAGCCATGGCGCCGGGCGGCGAAATGGGTTCACGGGGAAAATCCTCAGATCAGATACCGCGCTGCGGCCTCGCTCGTTGGACTCCGGCGGGGCCGCACCGGTTCATTTTCCGGGCGCGACCGTCTTTCGTCCGTCTTGCTGCCGCAGCCAAATCGGCGCAATTTGCCGCCCGGCTGATTTGTGACCCAAGGTACTTTTCCGATGATCACCGTGACCAAGGCCCTCATTGCTTTTTGCCTGCTCGCACTGGTCGGCACCGTGCTGGTGATCGGTCCCACCGAGCTGCGCCGCATGCTGCCGGGCGGGACACCGACCGAGGTCGCGGCGGTCGCGAAGCCGGACGTGAAGCAGCCTGAAGCCAAGGCGGAGGTCAAAGCTGGGCTGAAGCCGGCCGAGGCGAAGGTCGAACCCAAACCGGAGACCAAAACGGAGACCAAGTCGGACGATCCGAAGCTCGCCGCCGTCCCGCCGCCGGCGCCAGCCGCATCTCCCGCCACGTCGTCTGGTCCTGCCCCCGCACCGAAGGCGGATGCCATGGCCGAGACGCAGAAGCAGGTTGCGGCGCTCGGCGACATCGCTCCAGCCAAGCCGCCGGTTACGGCCGATGCCGGTCCCAAATTCGACGTCGCTCGCGTCGACGATCACGGTGAAGCGGCGGTGATTGCCGGTCAGGCAGCCCCCGGCGCCAAGGTCGAGCTGCTGCGCGACGGCAAGACGCTCGACAGCGTGACGGCCGATGCCTCCGGCCAGTTCGTGATGACGCCGCCGCAGCTTCCCGCCGGCTCCTATGAATTGACCCTGCGCGCGAAGGCGCCCGACGGCACCGTGACGCAGTCCGACCGCACCATGCCGGTGACCATCGCCGAAGCCGCGCCGCCGCCCGTCCGCCCCGCGCCGGCGGCCAAGCAGGCCGAGAAGTCCCAGGACGAGAAATCGCTAGAGAAGCCGGATGTCGTGGCGTCGCTGCCGTCGCCGCGCCTCGCATCGAGCACGGACAAGCCGGCGGCCCGTCCCCGGTTGATGGGCGCACCGAAGCCGCGGGTGATGGCCCGCGCGCCGGCGCCCGCCGCCGCGACGGTCGCATCGGCATCGCCGGCCGAGATATTCAACGGTGCACCGGCAGAGAGCGGCAGCCGGGTGATCTCGCGCGGCGACAGCCTGTGGGCGCTTAGCCGGCTCGCTTATGGCGACGGCAATCGCTACGCCGTGATCTTCAACGCCAACCGCGACAAGATCCACAATCCCAACCTGATCTATCCCGGCCAGACCTTCGTGCTGCCGCAAAAGGCGGAGTAACATCGCTCCAAAGCATGATCCGGACCCGAAGGGCCGCGTTCGCGCAAAGTGCGATGCGGTTTTCCGGAAAGATCATGCTCAAACGACGACCTGAAGCGCGATGACCATTCGTGCCAATCGCGTTGCGCTTTTGCCGCGTGTTGCGACGCTTTGGCCTGTGCGGGTTCGGAACATTTGGTTCCCCTGCGCGTCTTCTCCATGCGACGCGGTGCGCGCTTGGCGCTGGAGGAGGGCCCCAAAGTGGTCAACTCGCTGGTCAGGTCGGCGGTCAATCCGGGCTCACGCAAGGGGCCGGGATTGGGACTGGCGCTCGCAGGCGCAGCCGTGATGGTTCTGGCAGTGCTGCTGCCGAATAAAGCAGACGCGCAGTTCGGTATTCGCGGCGGGCCGCTCGGTGTCGCTCGCTTCGCAGTCGGCCATGTCATCGGCCTGTCTCGCCTTCGCCAGTCTCGCATGGCGGTGCGGAGCAGCCGCTATCGCGCGGCCGCGCTGCGCTCGCAGGATCCGCGCGGCGCCGAGCGTGGCCAACCTTCCAATCCTTACATCCTGCGCGCGGCGCTCTCGGCGCAGGCCGCATTGTCCGGTTGGCGCGGCGGCCGCCGCCCGCAGGGCTGGTGGCGTCATCCCGACGGCAGCTATGGCTGGGCGGGTCCGGTGTTCTGGCCGTTCGCGCAGGACGATCTCACCAATGCCGTCATCTTCGGCGATGCGACCAGCATCTCGCTCTACGGCTATGGTGACATCTACGCCGCGATCTTCGCGCCCTATGCCGCGACCGAGCTTGCCGCCTACACCGCGCCGCAAGCCAGGCGCGCGCGCAAGGTCCCGACGGCACAGAACATCTGCGATGCCAGTGATCCCGCCGGCTTCCCGGTGGATCGCATCGCTGCTGCCGTGCAGCCCAACGAATTGCAGCGCACCGCGCTCGACGAGCTCGGTGCCGCCTGGGCCGAGGCCCGCGACGGCATTCGCGCCGCCTGTCCGGCGCAATCGCCCGCATCCGCAGCGGAGCGTCTTGGCCTGATGCAGGCCCGGCTCGAAGCCATGATCAAGGCGACCGACACGGTGGCGGCACCGCTGGCAAAATTCGTCGATCTTCTCGACGACGGCCAGAAGGCAAAGCTCGATGAACTGGCGAAAGAGCGCCACGCCGCACTCGCGGCGGGCCAGCGCAAGAACCCAAACGCGCAAGCGCAGGCGTCGGCCGCCTGCGCAGCCGATTACGATCCCCTCACCGACGTCCAGGCCCAACGCCAGTACGAGCAGCTCGTGCAGCAGCAATGGCCCGCCGCCGACATCGCTTCCACGCTCAAGCTCGACGACACCAACCGTAGCAGGCTCGACGTGCTCCAGGACACCACGCTGCGCACCATGGAAACGCTCAGTGCCTGCCCGACGAAGCCTGCTGCAACACCGCAGGCCCGCCTCGCCGCCGTGAAGGCACGGCTGCAGACGATGCTGCAGGCCGTGAAGGGCGTCGGCGACGCACTCGACGATTTCGAAGCGGATCTGAGCGACGAGCAGAAGGCCGGCTTCGAGGCGATCGGGCCGAAGCGCGGGGCTTGATCACCCGCATGCCCAGTCGAACTTCATGTCCCTGAAGTCGAGCTGCGCGTTGCCGCCGCCAAAATTGTAGCCGCCGAAATATTCCTCGAACTCGATGTAGAACGGGCTCATCTCCGGCACCGCCTGGCACGGCCGCATGGTGCCGCCGAGATGATTATGGGCATGGTCCTTGCCCCAGTCGTGCAGACGGAAATTGTCACGGCTCGGCACGCCGCCGACATAGTAATAATAGGGCTGATAGCCGGTCGGCGAGTTTGCGCCTGTGTGGGCGTCCCGCGGACCCTTGCCGGCATTGGGATCATCAGCGCGCGGCGTCAGGGCGATGGCGCGGGTCTCAATGAGATCGGCGCGCGGTGGAGCGGCGAACATCTTCCTCGCATAGGGTGCGGCGGCCTCGAAGAAGGCGCAGGCCGCGCCGACGTCGAGCCAGCGCGGGCGGTCGGCGGTTGCGAGCGCAAACGGTGCGGGCGGCATCGCGAATGCGCCTTCGTACTCTGCGGCGGTGAGCAGGATCGCGGCATATTCGTAGTCGAGGATGTCGGTCATGCGCGACAGGCGCGGATGCGCGGGGCGCGCCATCACGGCTTCGCGGACTTCGGGATCGTCGGGCGCGCCGCCGTCATTGTGATCTGGTGCGGTCGCGAAGAACGACACTGCGACGATATCCTCGCCGTGCACGCGATAATCCTCCGGCAGCTTCAAGGTAAAGCCGTGCATCAGCGGATAGCCGGTGACAGGATCGAACGGCCATTGCTCGCTGCTGATGCCCGGCGGCAGGCCATAGACCCAGCCGTGATCGCGCGCGCGGTCGGCGGGACGGTCCAGCATCTGCAAATCATATGCGCGCGAAGGCAAGGCAATCGCCACAACTCGTCTCCCATCCGAAATTCCAGCCTCGACGTTGAGGCGAGGGTTAGTCGCAGCGAGGAGAGATGTGGTTCGTGGTGGCCAGGCAGGTGTTTTGCCCGACGTGTCAAGGCGTCCCGTCGCCTTGTGTGTTGTCGCCCTTGCAAGCTATTGATCTTGCACGCCCCGTCTACTGTGCATGGGGTTGTTTTCGAGATTTTGTTGGACTGCCTACATCCGCCGCCGCGCGACCGAGGCATCCACCACGTTCTCGAATTCCTCGCGCCAGCCCAGGATCTCCATCGCCAGCACCGGGTGATTGAAACCCTTGAGCTGGAGATCGTCGAGCGCGCGCGCCTCCACCCATTGCTCGACGATGCCGTAGACGCGGCGGCTGACCACGATCTGGTTCGCTTGCGCCTCGCTGCAGAGGCGGGAGGCGAGGTTGGTGACGCTGCCGATCGCGGCATATTCCAGCCGCTGCTCGAAGCCGACCTGGCCGAGCGTGGCATAGCCGACCGCGATGCCGATGCCGAAGCCGAGGCTATGTCCGCGGTTGCGCCAGCGCTCGGTCAGCGGGCCGATGGTGTCGCGCATCTCGACCGCCATCTTCACGGCGCGCTGGGTGTGGTCCTCGAACTGGATCGGCGCGTTGAACAGGATCATCACGCCGTCGCCGGCATATTTGTCGAGCGTGCCTTCGTACTTGAAGATCAGCTTGCCGAGCGCGGCGTGATATTCGCGCAGCACGTTCATCGCCTCTTCCGGCTCGGTCGCCTCCGTGAACGCGGTGAAGCCGCGCAGATCGCAGAACACCACGGTCACCTCGCGGCGCTGGCTGGTGAGCAGTCCCTCGGGGCTGTCGGAGGAGGCGATCAACTGCGCCACCTGCGGCGCGAGGAACCGTTCGAGCTTGCGGATGCGCTCGATCTCGCCGAGCTGGGTCGCGACGCGCTCCTCCAGCGACTTGTTCCAGTCCTTGAGCTGCTCGGTCTGCTGCTTGAGCTTGTCGGCCTGG
>Ga0065165_1001657_pt1 | contig 22530 bp, 20 predicted proteins | sample AraplaMF_Cvi_mMF_FD_63813 | JGI IMG/M metagenome (GOLD analysis project Ga0065165, IMG submission 63813) | Arabidopsis root microbial communities from the University of North Carolina, USA - plate scrape MF_Cvi_mMF (version 2) (version 3) | ecosystem: Host-associated > Plants > Roots >... | reverse complement strand
CTGATGCAGGCGCCGATCCTCACCGTGCAGATCGGCATGGGCGAGAACATCCTGATCCTCGCCTTCGTCATCATCGTGATCGGCGGCATCGGCTCGATCCGCGGCGCCTTCCTCGCCGCGATCTTCGTCGGCATGATCGATACGCTCGGCCGCGCCTTCCTGCCGAACCTGCTGCGGCAGGTGCTGAGCGGCGCCGCTGCCTCCACCGCCGCGCCTGCGCTGTCATCCATGCTGATCTATCTCCTGATGGCGATCGTGCTGGTGGTGCGGCCGGAGGGGCTGTTTCCGGCCAATCGTCGATGAAGGCTTTCACTGTGAGCAAGGCCGTCACGGCCCTGATGCTGGCCGGCCTCGTGCTGCTGCCGCTCTATTCGTCCTTGTCGGGCAATATCTTCATCCTGACGCTGTTCACCCGCGTCGTCATCCTGGCGCTGGCGGCAGCCAGCCTCAACCTCATCATGGGCTTTGGCGGCATGATGAGCTTTGGCCACGCTGCCTATCTCGGCATCGGCGGTTACGCCGTCGGCATGCTCGCGCAGGAAGGCGTAGGTTCCGGCTTCATCCAGTTTCCGGTTGCGCTGGCGGCCTCCGCGATTTACGGGCTCGTGATCGGCGCGCTCTCCCTGCGCACCCGCGGCGTCTATTTCATCATGATCACGCTGGCGTTTGCGCAGATGGCCTATTACGTCGCCTCGGGCCTCGCACGCTACGGCGGCGATGACGGCCTGACCGTCTACAAGCGCAGCGACTTCTCCGGGCTGATCAACCTGGGCAACCGCACGCAGTTCTATTATCTCTGCCTCGCCTGTCTGTTCGCGGTCATCTTCCTGATCTGGCGCATCGTCAATTCGCGTTTCGGCCTCGTCGTTCAGGGCCTGCGCTCCAACGAGCAGCGCATGCAGGCGATCGGCTTTCCGGCAAAGCGCTACCAGCTGGTCTGCTTCGTCATCTCAGGCATGATGTGCGGCCTTGCCGGCGCGCTGCTCGCCAACAACACCGATTTCATCAGCCCGGCCGTGATGTACTGGACCCGATCCGGCGATCTCATGGTGATGGTGATCCTGGGCGGCATGGGCACGCTGTTCGGTCCGGTCATGGGCGCGGTGGTCTATCTGCTGCTGGAAGAGTTCTTGTCGCAGCTCACCGAATACTGGGCGCTGATCATGGGCCCGCTGCTGTTGCTGATCGTGCTGTTCGGCCGCGGCGGCATCATGGGCCTGCTCGGGAGGCTCCATCGTGGCTGAACCCTTGCTCCGCGTCGAAAAGCTGGTGCGCCGCTTCGGCGGCATCACCGCCACGGACAACGTCTCGCTCGACGTCGCCGCCGGCGAGCTGCACGCCATCATCGGCCCGAACGGCGCCGGAAAGACCACGCTGATCAGCCAGCTCACCGGACATCTCGATCCGCATTCCGGCAGCGTCTCGCTCGGCGGCCGTGACATTACCTATCTGCCGGCCTATCGCCGCTGCGCGCTGGGTCTCGCCCGCTCCTTCCAGATCACCTCGCTGCTGCTCGACTTCACCGCCGCCGACAATGTCGCGCTGGCGGCGCAGGCGCATGCGGGCACCTCGTTCCGCTTCTTCGCCAATGCGCGCAAGGAGAAGGGCCTGCGCGATGCCGCCCACGCCGCGCTCGACCGCGTCGGCCTGTTGCACCGTGCCGATGTGCTGGTGTCCAGGCTCAGCCATGGCGAGCGCCGCCAGATCGAGCTCGCCGTCGCGCTCGCCAGCAAGCCGAAACTGCTGCTGCTCGACGAGCCGATGGCCGGTCTCGGCGTCACCGAATCGCAAGGAATGGTGAAGCTGCTCCAGGAGCTGCGGAAGGAAGTCTCGATCGTGCTGGTCGAGCACGACATGCCGGCGGTGTTCGCGCTCGCCGACCGCATCTCGGTGCTGGTCTATGGCCGTGTCATCGCGTCGGGCGATCCCGCCGAGATTCGCGCCAACGAGGACGTCAAGCGCGCCTATCTCGGCGATCAGCATGTGGTGACGCACCATGGCTGAAAAAATGGCGGCTGACACCCTGCTCGACGTCGACGGCATCGAGACCTGCTATGGCGTGTCCCAGGTGCTGTTCGGCCTGTCGCTGTCGATCAAGCCAGGCGAGATGGTCTCGCTGATGGGCCGCAATGGTATGGGCAAGACCACGACCATACGCTCCATCATGGGCCTGACGCCCGCGCGCGCAGGCACGATCCGCTTTGCGGGCACGGAAGTGCGGCAGCTCCCGTCGTACCGGATCGCAAAACTCGGCATCGGCCTCGTCCCCGAGGGGCGCCAGATCTTCCCGAACCTCACCGTGCGCGAAAATCTCGTCGCCGCCGCCGCCGATCGCTTCGACAGCCCCAATCCCTGGACGCTGGCTGCGATCTACTCCCTGTTTCCGCGCCTCGCCGAGCGCGCCGCCAACATGGGCAACCAGCTCTCCGGCGGCGAGCAGCAGATGCTCGCGATCGGCCGCGCGCTGATGACCAACCCGAAGCTGCTGATCCTGGACGAAGCGACCGAAGGTCTCGCGCCGCTGATCCGCGAGGAAATCTGGAGCTGCCTGTCGCTTTTGAAAAGTCGTGGACAGTCGATCCTGGTCGTCGACAAGAACGTCGACCACCTCGCCCGTATCTGCGACCGCCACACCATCATCGAGCGCGGTAAGACGGTGTGGAGCGGCACGTCGGACCAGCTGATGGCCGAGCCGGATCTACAGCACAAGTATCTGGGGATTTGACGCCCGCACTGTCTCCCCCGTCATTGCGAGGAGCGAAGCGACGAAGCAATCCAGAGTCTTTCCACGGATACTTTTCTGGATTGCTTCGCTGCGCTCGCAATGACGGGGAGAGAGCTGCGGGCCTCACTGTCACCGGAGTGATTTCGCCGCGATCAAAACACCTCGAAATATTCGCGATGCTCCCAATCCGTCACCTCCGACAGGAAGCGGTCGATCTCGGCATTCTTGATGTGGGTGTAGTAATCCACGAACTCCGCACCCAGCTTCTCGCGGAAGAACGGATCGTCCTTCAGCGCAGAGACCGCATCGCGCAGGCTCTTCGGCAGCAGCGGCGCCTTGGTCTCGTAGGGCGTGTCGGCCGACGGGCCGGGATCGAGCTTGCGGTCGACGCCGTCGAGGCCGGAGAGAATTTGCGAGGCCATATAGAGATAGGGATTGGCGGCGGGCTCGCCGATGCGGTTCTCCAGGCGCGTCGCGGGATCGCCGGCGCCGCCGAGCACGCGGATCATGACGCCGCGATTGTCGCGGCCCCAGATCGCGCGATCCGGCGCCAGCGAATAGGAGCGGTAGCGCTTGTAGCCGTTGATGGTCGGCGTCGTGAACAATGTCGACGCGCGCGCGTGGTCGAGCAGACCGGCGAGGTACGACTTGCCGAACGCACTGAGCGGCTCGCCGGCGTCTTTCGCCATGAACTGGTTTTCGCCCGTCGTGCGCGAGACGATCGACTGATGCAGGTGCCAGCCGCTCGCGAACAGGTTCGGCAGTTTCGGCCGGCACATGAAGGTGGCATGATAGCCGTGCCGGCGCGCGATCTGCTTCACGGCGCTGCGAAACAGCACCATGTTGTCGGCGGACTGCAGCCCCTTCTTCGGTGCGAAGGTGAACTCGCACTGGCTGGGCCCGAACTCGACCTCGACGGAGCGCAGCGGCAGCCCGAGCGCGACGATGTCGCGTCGCAGGATCTCCAGCACCGGCTCCATCTGATCGAAGCGCTGCTCGGTGAGATATTGATAGCCGTGGCTGAGCAGGCTCACCGAGGGCGGCGTGCCGGGCTGTCCGGCATCCTCCGCGCGCATATGCGGGTCGTCGAGCTTGAAGATGTGGAATTCGACCTCGAGCCCCGCAACGAAATCGTGGCCGCGGCTGGCGAGCTCGTCCAGCACCTTGCGATACAGCCCGCGCGTTGCAAACGGCACCGGGCGGCCATCGTTGAAGTAGAGGTCGCACAGCACCCAGCCCGTTGCCGGCGCCCACGGCAGCACGCGGAACGTGGTGGTATCAGGCACCATCAGCACGTCGGCCGCGCCCTCCATCTCCTTCATGCCGAAGCCGCCGCCTGATGTGAACACCGGAAACACCGTGCGGTGCGAGGTGTCCTTGGCGAGCATGGTGGTGGTGATGGAGCAGCCGCTTTCGAGTGAGGCGATCGCCTCCGAGGCGATAATGGTCTTGCCGCGCAAGATGCCGTGCTGGTCGGGGAAGGCGAAGCGGATGACCTCGAGGTTCTTGTCCTCGACGAGGCGCCGCATGCGCGCTGCGGCGTCCTTCTGCTCATCCGACCACAGCGCATGGCGCGCGACGAAAGTCACTTTGCTACTCCTTCAGTCGTGAGGCGCGAAGCATGCGCCACATTCTCCGTCATTGCGAGCGTAGCGAAGCAATCCAGGAATGCGTCTGCGGTGACAATCTGGATTGCTTCGCTGCGCTCGCAATGACGAGGATAGGCCGTCAACCTCACTCCGCCGCCGTCAGCCGGTGCACGTTGTCGGCGATCTCCTTCGGCACCGGCGCGGTCCACGGCGCGCCGCGGCGACGCTTGACGTCGACTTCCATCCAGTAGGTTTCCCAGCCGCGGGTCGGCCCGATGCCGTCCATCGTCGCGGGGCCCTGGATGCTGCGTGCATTGGTTTCATCCAGGAACAGCATCGGCCTCTCGCCGCCGCCGACCTTCTCGATCTCGGCCCGCAGCAGGCGGCGATATTGCACGATCGCCTTGTCGCTCGTGCCGAGATGCTCTCTGGTGCGGTCCTGGATCGCGCCCATCGATTCCACCGCCCACTGGTCGTGGACGTTGATGTCGTTGCCCATGCCGGTGTAGGTCGCGGTCTGCTGCTCGTGCGGATCGAAACCGTAGTCGTTGCTGCGGTTCTTGCGCGACTTGTAGTCCGGCAGCTCATAGAGCTCGAGCCGCTGGTCGCGCATCTTCTGCTTGTCGACCGGGTTCGCATAGCTGGTGAAGATCGCGTACCAGTAGCAGTTCTCGTCGTCGACCGGCACGTGCCACTGCGTGATCGTCATCTCCGTGCTCATCGGGATGACGAAGCCGTGCGGGAAGAGCTGGTTGGTGACGCGCACATGGGTGCGCTCCTCGTCGATCTCGCGCAGCGCGATCAGCCGCAAGCCGTATTCGGTGTGCTCGACATTGATGATCGGACGGTCGTATTCGCGCAGGATCTTCGTCATCGGCAGGTCGCTTCCGGCGGAGGCGCCGCGGAACTGCTTGCCGTAAGCCGTAGAGGTGTCCTCGTCCTCGAAGAAGCGATGCAGATAGGAGGCGTGCGCGGGATCGATGCCGACCTCGAGCGCCTGGAGCCAGTTGCAGGCCATGTGGCCCTTGAACGCAAAAGTGTGCGTGCCGGGCGCGACGAAACAGTCGAGCTCGGGAAAGGCTGGCGGCGCGCCCTCGCCGAGATAAGCCCAGAGGATGCCGCTCTTCTCCACGACGGGATAGGAGCGCTGTCGGATGTTCTGGCAGAGTTTTGAATCCTTCGGCTCGGCCGGCGTCTCGATGCACTGGCCGGTGGCATCGAACAGCCAGCCATGGAAGGCGCAGCGCAGGCCGCCATGTTCGAGCCGCCCGAAAGCGAGGTCGGCGCCGCGATGCGCGCAGTGGCGATCGATCAGGCCGTAGCGTCCGGTCTCGTCGCGAAACAGCACCAGGTTCTCGCCGAGCAGTTTGACGGGGCGGATCGGCCGCTCGCCCGCGAGCTCATCGACCAGCGCCGCCGGCTGCCAGTAGCTGCGCATCAGCTTCCCGCACGGGTCCTTCGGACCGGTGCGGGTGATCAGGTCGTTCTGCTCCTGGCTCATCATGGCGAGTGCATTCCTTGTGGAGTGGCGTTTGTTCGCCTATTGAACGAATGGGCGAATTATGACATGAGTTGAACCGGCAGCAAGCACTATTTTGCAGGACTATCCCGAGACAATGCCCAAGCTGAAACGGAACGAGAGCGACGAACGCGCGACCGATTTCGTCGAAGCCCTCGATCGCGGCCTGCGCCTGCTGCAATGTTTCGCGACGACGACGGGACCGATGACGCTGAGCGATCTCGCCCGGGCTGCCGAGCTTCCGCGCGCCACCGCGCGCCGCATGCTGTTCACGCTCCAGCGCGGCGGTTACGTCTCCGGCGATGGAAAACTGTTCTCGCTGACGCCGCACGTGCTGACGCTGGCGGCGTCCTACCTGCGCTCCAACCAGCTGATCACGGTCCTGCAACCGGTCCTCGACCGGCTTGCGACTGCGGCCAACGAAATCGCCTCGCTTGCAGTGCTCGACGGCGACGACGTCGTGTTCGTCGCGCGCAGCAGTCCGGCGCGGATGTTTTCCGGCGGCCTTGAAATCGGCTACCGCCTGCCCGCCTTCTGCACCTCGGTCGGTCGCGTCATGCTGGGCCAACTCGACGATTCCGATCTTGCCGCGCGACTGAAGGCGATGAATCGCGAGGCGCTGACGCCGCAGACGGTGATCGAGCCGAAGGCGCTGCTCGCGCGAATTGTCGCCGACCGCGCGCAGGGCCGTTCGCTGGTCGACCGCGAGGCCGAGCCGCATTTTCGTTCGATCTCGGTTCCCGTGCGCCGTTACGACGATGTGATCGTCGCCGCGATCAACATGGGCGCCCATGTCGATCGCGTGCCTATGCAGGAATTGATCGAGCGCTTCCTGCCGCTGCTGCGGGAGGGCGCGGAGTCGGTACGGTCGCAGCTGTTGTAGCTGGGCGGCGCTAGCGGTTGCGCATCCAGTCGGCGAGACCCGACAGCGCCTTGTCGAGATCCTGCCGCGCGGCGCTATCCGTCACCGTTTCCTCGATCGCGCCGCGCATGCACAGCATCCACGCATCCCGCTCGGCATCGCCGATGGCAAAACCGATATGCCGCTGCCGCAGCCGCGGATGGCCTTTCTCGGGGGTATAGAGGCGTGGCCCGCCGGTCCATTCGGTGAGATAGCGCTTCAGCACGTCCCTGATCAGGCCGAGGTCCTCCGCATGCATGGCGCGGATCACTTTCGCCTCCGGCAGCGTGTCCATGCGGTCGTAGAAGCGGTCGACCAGAGCGTCGATCGTGGCACGGCCGCCGATCCGCTCGAACATGGAGATGGTGACGGTGCTGTCGGTCATCTCTACAGAGCCACGCTGCGCAGCCCGAAACTGCGCGCTTCGTTTTGCAGCACCGGACGCACCGCATCGATCAGCCTTGCAGCCGCCGCATCGACGCTGAGCCCCGCGGTGTCCACCACCGCCGTCGCGCGCGAATACAACGGTTCGCGGCTGAGCAAAATGTTGCGCAGCTCGGCCATCGCGGAGCGATCATCCGCCATCGGGCGCAGGTCGCCCTGGCGGCGGACGCGGGCCATGTGCTCCTCGGGCTCGGCCTTCAGCCAGATCGTGTAGAACGAGGTCAGGATCTGGTCGAAGGTCAGGGGCTCGGAGACGATGCCGCCGCCCGTCGCCAGCACCATCAACTCGTTGCGCGCGAGCAACTGCTGGAGCGCGGCCTGCTCCATGCGGCGAAAGCCTTCCTGGCCGTACAGCGCGATGATCTCGGCAACCGAAAGGCCGTTCTGCTGCTCGACCTCCTTGTTGAGTTCGACGAAGCTCCAGCCGATCTTCTTCGCCAGGATCTTGCCGAGCGTCGACTTTCCGGCGCCGCGCAGGCCGATCAGTGCGATGCCGCAGAACGGCGCGCGCCGCGGCGCCGAGGCGCTGCCGCCGGCGAGCAGGTCCTTGGCCTGCGCGATCTGCGCGGGCGTCGCCTTGCGCAGGAGATCGCGAAACATCTGCCAGTCCGGGGTCGGATCGGCGGAAGGGAGCAAATCTTCCAAATGCGCGCCCATTGCATCCGAGACGCGGCGCAGCAGCACGATCGAGACATTGCCCTTGCCGCTCTCGAGCTGCGCGATGTAGCGCTCCGAAATCCCCGATACCTTGGCGAGCACCTTGCGCGACATGCCGCGCAGCGCGCGCATGGTGCGCACGCGCTGACCGAGCTGTTCGAGAAATCGGGATTCGGCGTCGGGACTTTCGGTCATGGACTACAGATCATGGACCTTCTTGAGCGGATGCCACCTTTACAGGAGGCCCCGCGGCGCGTTTTAATGAAACATAGTGCCTGCTGGCATTGACAGCAAGCTGTCCGAGTGTCTTTCTATGAATTATAATTCTAAATTCGGGGGAGACGACCGTGAGCGAGGGATCCTACAATGCGGTGACCTGGCTGCTCGACCGTAACGTCGAGGAGGGGCGTGGCAACAAGCTCGTCTTCGACGACACCGTCACGCGGCTCAGCTATGGCGAGCTCCAGCAACAGACCCGCCGCGCCGCCAACATGCTGCGCCGGCTCGGCGTCCGCCGCGAGGAGCGCGTCGCGATGATCATGCTCGATACGGTGGATTTCCCGATCGTGTTCCTGGGCGCGATCCGCGCCGGCATCGTGCCGGTGCCGCTCAACACGCTGCTGACCGCCGATCAATACGCCTACATCCTCGCCGACTGTCGCGCGCGCGTGCTGTTCGTCTCTGAGGCGCTCTATCCCGTCATCAAGGACGTCGTCGGCCGCATGCCCGATCTCGAGCATGTCGTCGTCTCCGGCGCCAGGATGAACGGCCACAAGCATCTCGCCGAACAGATCGCGGGCGAGAGCGACCAGTTCACGACCGCGGCGACGCATCCGGATGAACCTGCGTTCTGGCTCTATTCGTCCGGCTCGACCGGCATGCCCAAGGGCGTCCGCCACATCCATTCGAACTTGCAGGCGACCGCGGACACCTACGCAAAGCAGGTGCTCGGCATCCGCGAGAACGACGTCTGCCTCTCCGCGGCAAAGCTGTTCTTCGCCTATGGCCTCGGCAACGCGCTGACCTTCCCGATGTCGGTCGGCGCCACCGTGGTCCTGAACAGCGAGCGTCCGACACCGGCGCGGATGTTCGATCTGATGAATCGTTACAATCCCTCGATCTTCTACGGCGTGCCGACATTGTTCGCGGCGATGCTGAACGACGAGACCATGAAGAGCGAGCGTTGCGGCAAGTCCCTGCGCATCTGCACCTCCGCCGGCGAGGCGCTGCCTGAATCCGTCGGCAACAGCTGGAAATCGCGCTTCGGCGTCGACATTCTCGACGGCGTCGGTTCGACCGAGCTGTTGCACATCTTCCTGTCGAACGCGCCGGGCGACATCAAGTACGGCTGCTCCGGCAAGCCGGTGCCGGGCTATGCGGTGCGGCTCGTCAACGAGGCCGGGCAGGACGTGGCCGACGGCGAGGTCGGCGAGCTCCTGGTCGATGCGCCCTCCGCCGGCGAGGGCTACTGGAACCAACGCCACAAGAGCCGCCGCACGTTCGAGGGGCCATGGACCCGCACCGGCGACAAATATGTCCGCGACAGCGAGGGCCGCTACACCTTCTGCGGCCGCGCCGACGACATGTTCAAGGTCTCCGGCATCTGGGTCTCGCCCTTCGAGGTCGAGAGCGCGCTGATCACGCATCCCGCCGTGCTGGAGGCCGCCGTCGTGCCCGAGGCCGATCCGGAAGGCCTGTTGAAGCCGAAGGCCTTCGTCGTGCTGCGGCCGGATGCGAAGACCGCGAACTTGCAGGAGATGCTCAAGGAGCACGTCAAGCAGAAGATCGGCCCCTGGAAATATCCGCGCTGGATCGACGTGGTGGACTCGCTGCCGAAGACGGCGACGGGAAAGATCCAGCGGTTCAAATTGCGGGAAGGCGCGAACTAGCAACGAGCCGTCAAGCCCGAGCATGACGAGCGAGAAGGACGAACGAAAAAATGACGCTCACCCCCACCGGCTTCCTCAACGTCAGTGGCGCCAGCCTCGAATACAAATGGCTGGCACCACAATCCGCCGACGCGCCGACCATCGTCATGCTGCATGAAGGCCTCGGCTCGGTCGGCCTCTGGGGCGACTTCCCGGAACAGCTCCAGCAGGCCACCGGCGCCGGCATCTTCGTTTATTCCCGCGCAGGCTATGGCCAATCCAGCCCCGTCACGCTGCCGCGGCCGCTCGACTACATGCAACGCGAAGCGCTCGACGTGCTGCCGAAAATTCTCGACGCAATCCCGTTCAAGCGCGGCCTGCTGCTCGGGCATTCCGACGGTGCGTCGATCGCGACGATCTATGCCGGCGCGCATCAGGATCACCGGCTGAGTGGTCTCGTGCTGATCGCGCCGCATTTCATCGTCGAGGACGTCTCGGTCAAATCCATCGCCGCGATCAAGACCAGCTTCGAGACCACCGACCTGAGGTCAAAGCTGGCGCGCTGGCACAAGGACGTCGACAACGCCTTCCATGGCTGGAACAGCGCCTGGCTCGATCCGAAATTTCGCGACTGGGACATTTCGGAATATCTCGCCTACATCCGCGTTCCCATTCTGGTCGTGCAAGGTAACCTTGATCAATATGGGACCTCGCGACAGCTCGAAATTGCGCAGGAAGAGTGCTACTGTCCGGCAGATTTGAAAATTATTTCAGACGCGGGCCATTCCCCGCATCGTGAAGCGCCGGGGGCGACGCTTGACGCAATTGAGCCATTTGCAAAGGCGGCCCTGCGCGACGATCAGGGACTTCAGGGGCGCGCTGCATGATCATGCGAAGGCACATCCATGAATGTGCCTTCACAGTTGACCGGTCCATTGCCGTGGCCGCGCTGGGCCTATGTGCCCGGCGATACCGGCGCCGATGCGGATTACGAAACGCTTGGTCTGGCCAAGGCGCTGGTGCCTCCGGCCTTCCGTGGTCACGTGCCGGCGCGCCATCCGGCCCTGCGCTATGGCCTCGCGCTCAACGACCGCGGCTATTTCTGGGAATCGCAGGAAGTGCTGGAAGCGGTATGGGCCGCCGCACCGCAGGGCGGCCGCGAGCGCATCCTGCTGCGCGCCTGCATTCTCGTCTCCAATGCGAATTTGCGGCTACGGATGCAGCGTTCGCATTCGGCTGCGCGTCTGTTCGGCGACGCGCAGGTGGAGCTAAAGGCGCTGAGCTCGCGCAAGGCGGCCCCTGGCGGTGACGGCTTCGTCGAGAGCTTCCCGGTCCCCGCGCTCAGCGCGTTGCTCCAGGCCAAGCTCGACCGTCCCCAGCTCTCCAAGGCAGACTGGATCGCGCTCGGCGCTATCGTGCGGTCTCAGTAGTCGGCATGAAACAAAGTGCATGTGCCGCCCGTTGAGGGCTAGACGCGTTCGAAAAAGTGCACTATTGTGCATCTAACGCTACGGCAAAAACGTATAACCAGCTCAAGGGTGGCTCATGGCCGGGGAAGATCGGCGCCTCGCAGGCGGCGCGACATTCATCGATTTCCAGACCGAACCGTCCCGCTACAAGCATTGGAAGCTGGCGGTCGACGGCGACGTCGCCACGCTGACCATGGATGTCGACGAGAACGGCGGCCTGTTCGAGGGCTACCTGCTCAAGCTCAATTCCTACGATCTCGGCGTCGATATCGAGTTGGCCGACGCGGTGCAGCGGCTGCGTTTCGAGCATCCCGAGGTGAAGGTCGTGCTGATGCGCTCGGCCAAGAACCGCGTGTTCTGCGCCGGCGCCAACATCCGCATGCTCGCGGGCTCGACGCACGCTCACAAGGTGAACTTCTGCAAGTTCACCAATGAGACCCGCAACGGCATGGAAGATTCGTCCGAGAATTCCGGCCAGCGTTTCATCACCGTGGTGAACGGCTCGGCCGCCGGCGGCGGCTATGAGCTGGCGCTTGCGACCGATCACATCATCCTCGCCGACGACGGCGCCTCTGCCGTTGCCTTGCCCGAAGTGCCGCTGCTCGCGGTGCTGCCGGGCACCGGCGGCCTCACCCGAGTCGTCGACAAGCGCAAGGTGCGCCGCGACCACGCCGATTTCTTCTGCACCATCGAGGAAGGCGTGAAGGGAAAGCGCGCCGTGCAGTGGCGCCTCGTCGACGAGATCGCGCCGAACTCCAAGCTCGAGGCCAAGGTCACCGAGCGCGCCAGGGAATTCGCCGATGGCTCCAAGCGCAAGGGCAGCGGCAAGGGCATCGCGCTGACGCCGCTCAATCGCGTGATCGACGAGACCAGCCTGCGCTATGGCTTCGTCACCGTCGACATCGACCGCGCCGCGCGCATCGCCACCATCTCGATCAAGGCGCCGGAAGCAGCTCCTCCGGCCGACATCGACGGCATGATCGCGCAGGGCGCCGCGTTCTGGCCGTTGCAAGTCGCTCGCGAGATCGACGACGCCATCCTGCATCTGCGCATCAACGAGCTCGAGATCGCGATGCTGGTGTTCAAGAGCCATGGCGACCGCGCTCATGTGCTGGCATCCGACGCTTTCCTCGAAGCCAACAAGGCGCACTGGCTGGTCAACGAAATCAGGCACTACTGGAAGCGCGTCCTGAAGCGCATCGACGTCACCTCGCGCACGCTGGTGACGCTGGTCGAGCCCGGCTCCTGCTTTGCCGGCACGCTCGCCGAGCTCGTGTTCGCCGCCGACCGCTCCTACATGCTGATCGGCACGCGCCAGGGCGACAACCGGCCGCCGCCGTCGATCGAGCTGTCGGCGATGAATTTCGGCCCGTATCCGATGAGCCATGGCCTCACGCGGCTGGAGTCGCGCTTCCAGGCCGATCCGGCCGATGTCGAGCGTGCGGAAGCCACGATGGGCACCGCGCTCGACGCCGAGCAGGCCGAAGAGCTCGGCCTCGTCACCTTCGCGCTCGACGACATCGACTGGGACGACGAAGTGCGCGTGTTCCTGGAGGAACGTGCCAGCTTCTCGCCCGACAGCCTCACCGGCATGGAAGCGAGCCTCCGCTTCGTCGGTCCCGAGACGATGGAATCAAAAATCTTCGCGCGCCTCACCGCCTGGCAGAACTGGATCTTCCAGCGCCCGAACGCGGTCGGCGAGGAAGGCGCGCTGCGCCGCTACGGCAGCGGCCAGAAGCCGAAATTCGATATGACGCGGGTTTGATGACTCTGGTGTCCCGGACGCGGTGCAGCGCGTAGCGCTGCTCCGCAGGACCGGGACCCATCGCGGACCGAACAATGGGTCCCGGCTCTGCAGCGCACCGCTTCGCGCCGCGCAGCGTCCGGGACAAGAGACAGACCAAGGAGCACGGCCATGAACATGAACATCATGAACGTCGACTACTCGACCAAGATTCCCAACAACGTCAATCTCGCCGAAGACCGCCAGGTGCTGAAGGCTCTGGAAGGCTGGCATCCCGGCTATATGGACTGGTGGAGCGACATGGGGCCGGAAGGCTTCCAGGAGTCGCTGGTGTATCTGCGCACCGCCTATTCCGTCGATCCGCGCGGTTGGGCCAAGTTCGACTACGTCCGCATGCCTGACTATCGCTGGGGCATCCTGCTTGCGCCGCAGGAAGAGAACCGCGTCGTTCCCTTCGGCGAGCACTATGGCGAGCCTGCCTGGCAGGAAGTCCCGGGCGAATACCGCGCCATGCTGCGCCGCCTGATCGTGATCCAGGGCGACACCGAGCCAGCCTCGGTCGAGCAGCAGCGCCATCTCGGCAAGACCGCGCCCTCGCTCTACGATATGCGTAACCTGTTCCAGGTCAACGTCGAGGAAGGCCGCCATCTCTGGGCGATGGTCTATCTGCTCCAGAAATACTTTGGCCGCGACGGACGTGAAGAGGCGGATGATTTGTTGCGCCGCCGCTCCGGCGATGCCGATGCGCCGCGCATGCTGGGCGCCTTCAACGAGGCGACGCCGGACTGGCTGTCCTTCTTCATGTTCACCTATTTCACCGACCGCGACGGCAAGATGCAGCTGCACTCGCTGGCGCAGTCGGGCTTCGATCCGCTGTCGCGCACCTGCCGCTTCATGCTGACCGAGGAAGCGCACCACATGTTCGTCGGCGAGACCGGCATCACCCGCGTCGTGCAGCGCACCTGCGATGCCATGCGCGAAGCCGGCATCACCGATCCCACCGATATCGCCAAGGTGCGCGCGCTCGGCGTGATCGATCTGCCGACGATCCAGAAGAAGCTGAACCTGCACTACACGCTGTCGCTCGATCTGTTCGGCTCGGAAGTCTCGACCAATGCGGCCAACGCCTTCAATACCGGCATCAAGGGCCGCTATCACGAGACCCAGATCGACGACGACCACCAGCTCAAGAACGCGACCTATCCGGTGCTGAAGTTCATCAACGGCGAGATCAAGCTGGTCGACGAGCCGGCGCTGACCGCGCTCAACATGCGCCTGCGCGACGATTACAGCCAGGACTGCGTCAAGGGCATGCTGCGCTGGAACAAGGTGATCTCGACCGCGGGCTACGACTTCAAGCTGACCTTGCCCAACGTCGCCTTCCACCGCCACATCGGCGAGTTCAAGGACGTGCACGCCACGCCCGACGGCATTCTGATCGACGATGCGACCTGGGCCAAGCGCAAGGACGAATGGCTGCCCTCGACCGCCGATGGCGACTTCATCACCTCGCTGATGCAGCCCGTCACCGAAACCGGCAAGTTCGCCTCCTGGATCTCGCCGCCGAAGGTCGGCATCGACAACAAGCCGGGCGATTTCGAGTACGTGAAGATCGAGTCGTAAGGGCTGCTCCTTAACCTCTCCCCGCATGCGGGGAGAGGTCGACGCGCATAGCGCGGCGGGTGAGGGGGTACAGGTCCCTCGATGAATCTAGCGTGTGGAGAGAGGCCCCTCACCCCACCCCTCTCAGTGCGAGCGAAGCTCGTCGCGGCCCCGTAAGAGCGGGGCGAGGGAGCGCACCTCCTGTGTCGCGTACAGCGCGACCTTGCAGCATTCACTTACCCCGCGATCTCCAGTCCCGCATTCGCATAAACCACGCCGCCATCGACCGCGATGGTGTTGCCGACGACGTAGTCGCCGGCGCGCGAGGCGAGGTAGATCGCCACGCCCGCCATGTCCTCGTCGGTGCCGATGCGGCGCGACGGAATGCGTTGTGCCACTTCGTCCGAATGGTCGCGCGCGGCGCGGTTCATGTCGGATTTGAACGCGCCAGGCGCGATCGCGGTGACGTTGATGTTGTCCTTGATCAGCTTCGTCGCCATGCGCCGTGTCAGGTGGATCACGGCGGCCTTGCTGGCGGCATAGGAATAGGTCTCGCCCGGATTGACGAAGATGCCGTCAACCGAGGCGATGTTGATGACCTTTGCGGGCCGTTCGTGCGACGCCGCCGCGCGCAGCGGCTTGGCAAGCGCCTTGGTCAGGAAGAACAGCGACTTGACGTTGAGGTCCATCACCTTGTCCCAGCCGCTCTCCGGGAATTCGTCGAAGTCCGCGCCCCAGGCCGCGCCCGCGTTGTTGACGAGGATGTCGAGCTTCGGCTCCAGCTTGATGATTTCGGAGGCCAACCGGTCGCAGCCTTCGACGGTCGAGATGTCGATCGGCAGCGCGATGCATTCGCCGTCATATTGGGCGGAGAGTTCTTTCGCGGTGGCTTCGCAGGGACCTGCCTTGCGTGCGGTGATGTAGACCTTCGCTGCGCCGGCGCTCAGAAAGCCCGCTGCGATCATCTTGCCGATGCCGCGCGAGCCGCCGGTCACGAGCGCGACGCGGCCTTTGAGTGAGAACAGATCGTTGAACATGTTGCCTCCCTTGGTTGGCGCCCGTTTTGAGCGGGGCGGGCAGGGGAGTCAAGGAAGCGCCGGCGTGGCGTGGCGGCGGTTCGACAAACTCACTGTCGTCCCCGCGAAAGCGGGGATCCATAACCCCAGGGAGCAATTTGGCGAAGGTTCGTCGTTCGGTACGTCTACCGACCGCGATCGATAAATTCCGCGGTATGGGTCCCCGGTTCGCAGGGACGACAGCCGGGATTGGGGCGGCTACGCCGCCGCGATCCGGCGAAAGCCGTTCCACATCGCGGTTGCCGCACCCGAGGTCAGCACCGGCAAAATCCGCGTGTCCTGATAGTTGCCGTTGAGCGAGACGCGCGGCAGCGCGGTCATGTGGCCGGCATTCTCCGCGAACAGCATGCCGGGCCGCGTCGTCACCGCGGTCTTGAAGCCGGCGGACGCAGCGAGCGTGAATTCGCGCATCCCCGCCGCCTCGCGGTCGCCATAGGGATAGGCGAAATGCAGCACCTTGCGGCCGAGCGCCGCTTCAATTCGTGCGCGGCTGACCGCCATTTCATGTGCGGCGATCTCCTCGCTCTGCTTGGCGAGATTGCAATGGCTGATGCTGTGGGCGCCGATCGTGACCAGCGGATCTGCGGCCAGCTGCTTCACCCCGTCCCAGCACAGGCAGAGGCTGCGGCACAGCGCTTCGATGTCGATGCCGTACCTTGCGCAGAGCGCTTCGATCTCGCGCTTGAGATCATGCTCGCCAGGCAGCGCGCGCAGCCAGTCATGCAGGCGGTCGAACGCCACCTGCTTGGCGGCCGGCGTCGTCGCATCGAGCCGGAGCGCGGAATTGCCGATGCTGACCTCGATCTGGTCGGCCTTGGCGATCACGGCCTCCAGCGCCGCCCACCACAGCCGACCGGAGCCTTCGGCGAAATCGCTGGCGACATAGACCGCCAGCGGCGCGTCAAATTCGCGCAGCACCGGCAGCGCAAATTCGAGATTGTCGCGATAGCCGTCGTCGAGCGTGAAGGCGGCGAAGCGGCGGGCGAACCGGCCCTGCACCAGCCGCTCATGCAGCTCGTCCATGCTGACGATATCGATGTCGCGCGAGCGCAGGTGGCTGAGCGCCGCACGCAGGAAATCGGGGGTGACCTCGAGGTGCCGGTTCGGCTGGAACGCGCCCTCGCGGGCCGGCCGCACGTGGTGCAGCATGAAAATAGCGCCGACGCCCGACAAGAGCGGGCGCAGCAGATGGTGCGCCCCGCTGAAATAGAGTGCTCCCAGCCCGGCGCGGATGACGTTGTTACGGAGTTGTTTCATGACCGGCTGGCCGACCCCTGGCATTCCGCCTTCAGCTTAAGGACCGACCCTTGAAGAAAAGTTATTCCAATTGTCCAGTTGAGGGGCCTGAAAGGGCCCCATTTCCGGTTTGACAGCCTGCCAAGGGTTTGTTTTGTCTCCGGTTCCAGAGTTCGGGTCGTCGAATGCAGAAGCTTTTCAGGTGGGCCAGCAAATGGTGGCCGGGGTTGATCCCCCTGGCCGTCATGTGGGGATTTGCGGCCTGGAACAACACCTTGCCGGTCGAGGCCGACCTGTCCGCCCGCAGTTCGGCCGCCCTCAAGGATACCGTTCTGGACAAGACCCGGATCGCCGTGGACGGCCGCGACGTCAGCCTGGCCGCGGAGGCCTTTTCCGAGGAGGGGCGCCGCGATGCCGTAGCGGCGGTCGAGCTGGTCCCCGGCGTGCGCCTGGTCGACGACCGGACCCGTCTGGTTCCCGAGGCAAAACCCTTTGTCTGGAACGCCGAACGCGACGTGGTGCGGGTGACGCTGTCAGGCTCCGCGCCACTGCCGTCGATGAAGGCCCGCCTGACCGAGGCGGCCCGCAAGGAGGTGGCTGGTACCGAGGTGGCCGATCAGATGGGGCTGGCGCGTGGCGCGCCGCCGCGCTTCGAGGCCGCCGCGACGCTGCTGCTCGACCAGATCGGCAAGCTCAAGGACGGCAAGATCACGATCACGGACACCCAGGTCAATCTGTCGGGCATGGCGCGCGATCTCGGCGGCCGGGAGGCGATTGCGGCGGCGCTGAAGAACCTGCCCGAGGGCTTCTCGATCGCGGCCAATGACGTCAAGGCGCCGCCCTACATCTTCCAGGCCTACAAGGATCCGGTGGCCGCGACGGTGACGCTGACCGGCTACGTGCCGGACAACAACGTGCATGCGGCGATCGCCACCAGCGCGTCGCGCAAATTCTTCACCGAGAAGGTGGTGGACAATCTCAAGGCCAGCATCGGCGCGCCGGCCTCCTTCAATACCGCCGTGGTCGCAGCGCTCGGGGCGCTGTCGCGGCTGTCGACCGGCACGCTCGTGGTGTCCGATCGCGAGGTGAAGCTGTCGGGCGATGCGCTCTACGAAGGCGCCGCCAACGACATCCGTGCCGGCCTCGGCAAGGACTTCCCGAAAAACTGGCAGTACAAGCCGGAGATCACGGTGAAGCCCGCGGCAGGTCCGGTCGACGGTTCGGTCTGCCAGCAATTGTTCACGGAGCTGTTGAACAAGGGCAAGATCCGCTTCGCCACCAAGCGCGCCGACATCGATCCGGATTCCGCGGGCATCCTCGATCATCTGATCGAGACGGCGCTGCGCTGTCCCACCACCAATATCGAAGTCGCCGGCCACACCGATGCGGACGGCGAGGATTCCTTCAACCAGGCTCTCTCGGAGAAGCGCGCCCAGGCGGTGATCGATGATCTGGTCAAGGCCGGCCTGCCCGCCAGCCGCTTCACCGCGGTCGGCTATGGCGCGACGCAGCCCGTTGCCGGTAACGACACCGACGACGGCAAGGCGCAGAACCGCCGCATCGAATTTCTGGTGAGGTGACGATGCCCTATCTGGTCTCGTTTCATATGGGCTGGCTGATCGGCTCGGTGCTGCTCGGCTTCTGCATGGGCTGGATCTCGGTGGTCCAGCGCGGCAACGGCACTTCGAAGGTGACCGCGCGCTGGCTCGCTGCGCTCGCCGTGGCCCTGGTCGCGGCTTCCTTCGCGCACGTCGTCCCCGGCCGGTTCGGCTACTGGCTCGACCTCGGCCTCGTCATGTTCGCCTGCTACCTGGTCGGCTGCACCATCGGTGCCTGGCTGCGCGACCGCGTGGTCGCGCGGAGCATGCCGCCGGCTTGACCGCTGCCGGCGACGCCGGGACGTCAATCAGGGCGCCGACGAGATGTCCTTGACCGCGGCGGGACATCCCGTCGCTCGACGTGCTCAGCGAAAGCCGGCGCTGAGATTATGGTCGCGAATGCCGATGGCCCTGGCCTGCGCAGCTGATACACCATCCCGGCACTGGATATACCGCAGGACCTGCGCGTCAGTGCCTGCCGAGTGCGCGCGCCACATATCGAGATTGAAGCCGTTCTTGGCCATGCACGCCTGCGAGTGCGGACTGTCGTTGCGCTCCCTGGCGCCGGCGGGGCCTGCGGCCAGAACGACCGCCGCGATGGCGGCACTGAGTAGAAGCTTCATGGTTTCCCCCTTCGTTGCAGAGTTTCTTGCTTGACGCGATGGCCGCCGAGATCGGCAGCCGACCCTGTCCGCCAAAGATTGCCGATCGGCATGTGGCTCGCTATGGGCCGTGCGGAGATAACCACAGCTAGTTGTGGCAAGGCTGCTCGACACCCCGGCCGTCATCTCGTGACCTTGGCAGGCAGGGCCGCGGGGGATGGGGGGCGGTCGCCCCAGGGGCCCCCCTCTTTCAACAGGCGGGGGCGGCCCATAGATTGATTTCGGCTTAAGGCGTGACGGAACATTGTGCGGCCGAAATCATCAAAACTTCATGGCGCCTGCTCAGGATCGCCATGGAGATTCGCGTCAAGTCTTGCCGCCGAAAGCGCCAAACCGTGCACCAGGAGCCCGCAACCTGCCTAAAACATTGAAGGCACGAGTTTTTGTTCGAATTGGCGAATTCCACTCGGCCCCGAAACGCGCTAGTGGAGGGGCGGGGGGCATGCGCGATGCCGGAGCCGGTAGCGAAGGTTCGTTGAGTGCCAGTGCGTCGTCCGCCTGTTCGCCGGCCACCCCGGCCGCTGAAGCGTTGTTCGAGGTCTAGATGCTGGAAGCCATACGCAGGGCGATGACGTTTCTGCGCCAGAAGCAAATCCTGCATAAGCTGGGAGTTGTGATCAGCGTCGCGGTCATCGGCATCGCTTGCTATGTGCTCTACCACATGCTGCGCGGCATCGACATGAACGAGGTGATCGAAGCGATCAAGAGCACCGAGCCGAGCCAGATTGCGATGGCGGGGCTATTCGTCGCCGCGGGCTATTTTACGCTGACCTTCTACGATCTGTTCGCCGTGCGCGCGATCGGCCACTCCCATGTGCCCTACCGCGTCAATGCGCTCGCCGCCTTCACCAGCTATTCGATCGGCCACAATGTCGGCGCCAGCGTCTTCACCGGCGGTGCGGTGCGCTATCGCATCTATTCGGCCTATGGGCTGAACGCGATCGACGTCGCAAAGATCTGCTTCCTCGCCGGCCTCACCTTCTGGCTCGGCAACGCCGCCGTGCTCGGCCTCGGCATCTCCTATCATCCGGAGGCGGCAGCCTCGATCGACATGCTTCCGCCCTGGCTGAACCGGACGCTGGCGCTGATGATCATCGCGGCGCTCGTCGGCTATGTGGTCTGGGTCTGGACCCAGCCGCGGGTGGTCGGGCGCGGCCCCTGGACCGTGATGCTGCCGGGCGGCCCGCTGACGCTGCTCCAGATCGCGATCGGCATCGTCGATCTCGGCTTCTGCGCGCTGGCGATGTACGTGCTGGTCCCGGACGAGCCCAATCTCGGCTTCGTCGTGGTCGCCGTGATCTTCGTCTCGGCCACCCTGCTCGGCTTTGCCAGCCATTCGCCCGGCGGGCTCGGGGTGTTCGACGCGGCCATGCTGGTCGGCCTCTGGCAGATGGACCGGGAAGAGCTGCTCGGCGGCATGCTGTTGTTCCGCGTCCTCTATTATCTGTCCCCCTTCGTCATCTCTGTAATCTTGCTGACGTTTCGCGAGGTTATCATCGGTGCCCGATCGAAGCGCTTGCAGCAGGCGGCGCTCAAGCTCGACCCCGGCCCGGCGCGTGAGGCCGCCTATGTGAGAGAGCGCAGCGACAGTGGCGCCTGACCGGCGCCGCCGATCTTGAGTCCTGAAGTCTCGAGTCCAGGTTCTGAGTCCAGGTTCTGAGTCCAAGTGCTAAGTCCAAGTCCTGAGGAGAAGTCCGCCCCGATGGCGATCGACGCCCCATCTTCTCCCGCCGCGCAGCCCTGGTCCGACCGGCTGCGGCACTCGACGGTCATCCTGATCGCCGCGGCGCTGGCGCTGTCGGTGGTGGTTTCGCTCGGCGAATTGTCGGTGCTGCACGCCGTTGCCGTGTTTTTCTGCATCGCCGCCGCGGCGCTGATTCCCTGGCGCCTGCACGATAATGCCGCCTCGCGCGACGACGTCAGGCGCGTCAACCCGGTCGAGAGCGCGGCGGTGGCCGCGGTCGTCGCCGGCATGCCGGATCCGGCGGTGCTGCTCGACCGCGCCGGCCGCGTCATCCATCTCAATGCCGCCGCCGCCCAGCTCGCGCCGGCGCTGCGCCGGAACGAGCTTGCCCAGTTCGCGCTGCGCTCGCCGGAGATCATCACGGCGCTGCGCGAATCGATCGCGACCACGGAACCGCGGCGCGCGACCTATCTCGACCATGTCCCGGTCGATCGCTGGATGGAGCTGATCATCACGCCGGTGCCGGTGCCGACCTCGTTCGGGGGCGCCGACAAATGCATGCTGATGACCTTCCACGACCAGACGCCGCTGCGCCGGGTCGAGGAGATGCGCGCCGATTTCGTCGCCAATGCCAGCCACGAGCTGCGCACGCCGCTGGCGGCGCTGTCGGGCTTCATCGACACGCTCCAGGGCCAGGCCAAGGACGATCCCAAGGCGCGCGAGCGCTTCCTCGGCATCATGCACAACCAGGCCACCCGCATGGCGCGCCTGATCGACGATCTCCTGTCGCTGTCGCGGGTCGAGCTGTCGGCCCATGTGCGGCCCGATACCCTGGTCGACCTGCTGCCGATCATCCGCCAGGTCGCAGACGGGCTGGAACCGCTGGCGCGCGAGCGCCAGGTCGAGGTCGAGATCCATTTGCCGGATGCGCCGGTGATGATCGCGGGCGACCGCGAGGAGCTGCTCCGCCTGTTCGAGAATTTGATCGAGAACGCGCTCAAATACGGTGCCTCGGGCGGTCGCGTCATCGTGTCGCTGGTGTCGGGCGCGGCTCCTGATGGAACTCAGGAGATCCGGGTCTTGGTGCGGGATTTCGGCCCCGGCATCGCCCCGGAACATCTGCCCCGGCTGACCGAGCGGTTCTACCGGGTCGACGTCGGCGACAGCCGCGCGCAGGGCGGCACCGGGCTTGGATTATCGCTGGTGAAACATATCCTTAACCGTCACCGCGGCCGGCTTTTGATCGAAAGCCTGCCCAAACAGGGCGCCACTTTCACGGCCTGTTTTCCCCAGGCCAGGACTTTAGCGTAGGCCTGAAAATCAAGCGTTTTCAATTGCTTGACTGTGTCATCCAGCTGTCACGAAACCTTCGTAAAAGCACAGCCGACCGCTCCTAAAGGGGGCGGCGCGGGGAGCGCGATCGGGCGCTGATGGCGCTTCGCTCCCCTGTATGGAGACCAGCATGAATTTCATCAAGACGATCGTCGCTGCCGGCTTGGTCGCCGCAACGACGACGGCGGCCTTTGCTGCCGACATCACGGGGGCCGGCGCCACCTTTCCGTTCCCGATCTATTCGAAGTGGGCCGACGCCTACAAGAAGGAGACCGGTAACGGTCTGAACTACCAGTCGATCGGCTCCGGCGGCGGCATCAAGCAGATCCAGGCCAAGACCGTGACCTTCGGCGCCAGCGACGCGCCGCTCAAGGCCGAGCAGCTCGAGAAGGACGGCCTCGTCCAGTGGCCGATGGTGATGGGC
>Ga0065165_1001656_pt1 | contig 22573 bp, 19 predicted proteins | sample AraplaMF_Cvi_mMF_FD_63813 | JGI IMG/M metagenome (GOLD analysis project Ga0065165, IMG submission 63813) | Arabidopsis root microbial communities from the University of North Carolina, USA - plate scrape MF_Cvi_mMF (version 2) (version 3) | ecosystem: Host-associated > Plants > Roots >... | reverse complement strand
CAGGCGGTGATGAAGGCGGGCCAGTACGCCTACCGTGACCGCCGTGCCAAGAAGCGCGTGTTCCGCCAGCTGTGGATTGCCCGTATCAACGCGGCAAGCCGTGGCCTGGGCCTGAGCTATAGCAAGTTCGTGGCTGGCCTGAAGAAGGCCCAGATCGACATCGACCGCAAGGTCCTGGCCGATCTCGCCGTCAACGATCCTGCTGGTTTTGCCAGCATCTTCGCCAAGGTGAAGGCCGCTCTCGCTTAATTGCCTCGTGTCGCCCGCTCGCGGGCGGCTGCGGCAGCCTCGGTTCGCCGAGGCGCCATTTTCAAAGGCCGACACCTCGGTGTTCGGCCTTTTCTTATTGTCTGTTCCGAATTGAGTCGCCCCGCGATGAACGATCTCGATCAATTGCTGCAACAGGCCAGCGGTGAATTCGCCGCCGCCGCCACGCCCGCCGACCTGGAAAACGCCAAGGCCCGATTCCTGGGCAAATCCGGCCAGGTCACCGAGCTGATGAAGGGGCTGGCCAGCCTGTCGGTCGAGGAAAAGAAGACGCGTGGGGCGCAGATCAACCAGCTCAAGCAGGGCATCGAGGCGCTGCTCACCGCGCGTCGCCAGGCGTTGGCCGACGCCGAGCTCGAGAAGCAGCTCAAGGCCGAGGCGCTGGACATCACGCTGCCGGGCCGCCAGCGCGGCACCGGGGCACTGCATCCGATCACCCGCGCCATGGAGCGCATCGAGGCCATCTTCGGCTCCATGGGCTTTGATGTGGCCGACGGCCCGGAAATCGAGAACGACTGGTTCAACTTCACGGCGCTCAACACGCCGGCGGACCATCCGGCGCGGTCCATGCACGACACCTTCTATGTCGAGAACGGTTTCGTGTTGCGCACCCACACCAGCCCGATGCAAATCCGCTATGCGGTGCAGCATGTCAAGCGGCATCAGCACTTGATCGATGCGGGCCAGCCCATGCCCGAGATCCGGGTGATCGCCCCGGGCCGCACCTACCGGGTGGACAGCGACGCCACTCATTCGCCCATGTTCCACCAGGTCGAAGGCCTGTGGGTGGGCGAGAACATCAGCTTCAAGGACCTGAAGTCCGTCTACGTGAACTTCATGCAGCAGTTCTTCGAGACGACTGACATGGAGATTCGCTTCCGTCCCAGCTACTTTCCGTTCACCGAGCCCAGTGCCGAGATCGACATGATGTTCGGCTCCGGTCCGCTCAAGGGCCGCTGGCTGGAAGTGTCCGGCTCTGGCCAGGTGCATCCGCAGGTCATCCGCAACATGGGCCTGGACCCGGAGCGCTACATCGGCTTTGCCTTCGGCTCGGGCATCGACCGCCTGGCCATGCTCCGTTACGGCGTGAACGACCTGCGCCTGTTCTTTGACGGCGACCTGCGTTTCCTGTCGCAATTCAAGTGACACCCGCCCCAGCCCAAAGAACTTGAAAAGAACGCGAAAGACATCGACATGCAATTCCCTGAGTCCTGGCTGCGGGCCTTCTGCAACCCTTCGCTGAACACCCAAGAACTGGCCGAGCTGCTCACCATGTCCGGCCTGGAGGTGGAAGAACTCCGTCCGGTGGCGCCGCCCTTTCACGGCATCGTCGTGGCCGAGATCGTCGAGGCTGTGCAACACCCTGATGCCGACCGCCTGCGCGTGTGCAAGGTCAACGCCGGCGGGCCCGAGTTGCTGCAGATCGTCTGCGGCGCGCCCAATGCCCGCGTGGGCATCCGGGTGCCGCTGGCCACGGTGGGCGCCGAGCTGCCGCCGGGCGAAGACGGCAAGCCGTTCAAGATCAAGGTGGGCAAGCTGCGCGGCGTGGAGAGCTTTGGCATGCTGTGCTCCGCCCGCGAGCTCAAGCTCTCCGAGGACCATGGCGGCCTGCTGGAGCTGGCCAGCGATGCACCGCTGGGCCAGAACATCCGCGAGCATCTGCGGCTGGACGACACGCTGTTCACCCTCAAGCTCACGCCCAACCTCGCGCATGCGCTGAGCGTCTACGGCATTGCCCGCGAAGTCTCCGCCCTGACGGGCGCGCCGCTGCTGGCGCCCCAGATCACGCCGGCGCCGGTGGGCCACCAGGACAAGCTGCCGGTGCGCGTGGAAGCGGCTGACCTGTGCGGCCGGTTCTCGGGCCGGATCGTGCGCGGTGTCAACACCAAGGCCACCACCCCGGCCTGGATGGTGGAGCGCCTGGCCCGCTGCGGCCAGCGTTCGGTGTCGCCGCTGGTGGACATCTCCAACTACGTGATGTTCGAGCTGGGCCGTCCCTCCCACATCTTCGACCTGGACAAGATTCACCAGGAACTGGTGGTGCGCTGGGGCCGCAAGGGCGAGCAGCTCAAGCTGCTGAATGGCAACACCATCGAGCTGGATGAATCGGTGGGCGTGATCGCCGACAGCCAGCAGGTGGAATCGCTCGCCGGCATCATGGGCGGAGACGCCACCGCGGTGTCCGACGAGACGAGCAACGTCTATGTCGAGGCGGCGTTCTGGTGGCCCAAGGCCGTGATGGGCCGCTCGCGGCGCTTCAACTTTTCCACCGATGCGGGCCACCGCTTCGAGCGCGGTGTGGACCCGGCCGAAACCACCGACCACATCGAGCGCATCACCCAGCTGATCCTTGAGATCTGCGGCGGCCAGGCCGGCCCGATGGACGACCATGTGGTGGCCATGCCCGAGCGCCGGCCGGTGAGCCTGCGCGTGGACCGCGCCGCGAAGGTGATCGGCATGACGATCACACAGGCCGATTGCGAGATGGTGTTCAAGCGTCTGGGCCTGGAGTTCTCGGTGACGGCGCCAGGCGTGCTGACGGTGGTGCCGCCGAGCTTCCGCTTCGACCTGCAGATCGAGGAAGACCTGATCGAGGAGGTGGTGCGTGTGCTGGGCTACAACAAGCTGCCCGCCACGCCGCCGCTGGCGCCGGTCGTCGGCAAGGTGCCCAGCGAGACACGCCGCAGCGTGCATGCGCTGCGCCACGCCGTGGCCGCGCGCGACTATTTCGAGACCATCAATTTCAGCTTCGTCGAGGCCCGTTGGGAGCGCGAACTGGCCGGCAACGAGTCGCCGATCCAGCTGCTGAACCCGATCGCCGCGCCACTGGCCGTGATGCGCAGCAGCCTGATGGGCAGCCTCGTCCAGGTGCTGCGCAACAACCTGGCCCGCAAGGCGCCGCGCGTGCGGGTGTTCGAGATCGGCCGTGTCTTCCTGCGCGACGCTTCGGTGCAGGAGAGCGACACCACCATTGCCGGCGTGCGCCAGCCGCTGCGCCTGGCCGGTCTGGCGTGGGGCGCCGCTGAACAGCAGCAGTGGGCTGAACGGGACCGCCCGGTTGACTTCTTCGATGTGAAGGGCGACCTGGAGGCCTTGTTCGCGCCGCGCGCGCTGCAGTTCGAGCCGGCTGTGCATCCCGCCCTGCATCCGGGGCGCAGCGCCCGCGTGCTGCTGGACGGCGTGGAGATCGGCGTCGTGGGTGAACTGCATCCGAAGTGGCGTCAAAGCTACGAGCTGCCGTCCGCGCCGGTGCTGTTCGAGTTGGCGCTCGATGCCGTGCTGGCCCGCCTGGTGCCGCAGGGCCGTGGCGTGCCGCGCCTGCAGGCGGTGCAGCGTGACCTGGCCGTCATCGTTGGCGATCAGGTGACGCATGCGGCGCTGATGAATGCCATCCACACCAGCGGCGAGACCCTGGTACGCTCCGCCCGTCTGTTCGACGTCTTCAAGCCGGCACAACCGACCGCAGAGCTGAAGGCCGGCGAACGCAGCCTGGCCGTGCGCCTGGAACTGCTCGACGACGACAACACCCTGACCGATGAACGCATCGAGCAGGCGGTGGCCACGGTGGTGGCCCGGCTGGGCGAACAGCTGGGTGCGCGCCTGCGGGGGTGAGGCCTGGCTGCCAGCGGCGGCCATGGGCGCGGCTTGGGAAGAGGAACGAGGACGCGGGAGAGGAGAGGGGAGCCGATGAGCGACGATGACATCAAGGAACAGGCGAGGGTGCTGCTGGGCAGCCTGGAAACGCCGACGCTGACCAAGGCGGAGCTGGCCGAACTGCTGTTCGACAAGCTCGGCCTGAACAAGCGCGAGTCCAAGGACATGGTCGAGGCGTTCTTCGACATCATCCACGACAGCCTCTCCAGCGGCCGTGAAGTGAAGTTGTCCGGATTCGGCAACTTCAACATCCGGCGCAAGGCCCCGCGCCCGGGCCGCAACCCGCGCACCGGCGAAGCCATCCCCATCAAGGCGCGCAATGTGGTCACATTCCACGCCAGTCACAAATTGAAAGAAGCCGTGCAGGGGGACGCTCCCGCTGCCGGAGACTTCGAGTAGAGTCTGACCTCCGTCCCAGCTGCCGGAGCACCTGATTCCAATGGACATCACGCTTCCCGCCATTCCCGCCAAGCGCTACTTCACCATCGGTGAGGTGAGTGAGTTGTGCGGCGTGAAGCCGTATGTGCTGCGCTATTGGGAACAGGAATTCACCCAGCTCAAGCCGATGAAGCGGCGCGGCAACCGCCGCTATTACCAGCACCACGAGGTGCTGCTCATCCGCCGCATCCGCGACCTGCTCTATGACCAGGGCTTCACCATCAGTGGCGCGCGTAACCAGCTGACGGACGCCGGGCATGGCCATGGCCCCGCCACCCAGGCGCAGGAGTTCCGTGCCGAGGCGCGCGCCGCCGCGGCACAGGACGACGCCATCTCTTCGCGCGGTGCTCCGGTGGCATCGCTGGGGATGAGGGATGTTCCCGTGCGTGAGTCGTTCCGATCCCTCGCCGCCGAGGTGGCCGATGGTGCTGCCCACACCACGGTGTCGCTGGAGAAACTTTCCCTCGAAGAGGTGAGAGAAGAATTGTTGGCCATTCGCGAGAGTTTGCTTGCGTGAGCGTTAAAAACGCGTATAGAATCTAAGTCTTCGTCGGGGTGTAGCGCAGCCTGGTAGCGCACTTGCATGGGGTGCAAGGGGTCGCGAGTTCGAATCCCGCCACCCCGACCATTTATAAGAAGACTGAACGCCTGGTACTGAAAAGTACCAGGCGTTTTGCTTTGCGGATTCCAGATTCCAGATTCCAGAGCGCTCCCCCGTCTGGTCAAAGGCCGGCTCTGCATGATGGGCGCAACGGTGGCACGGAAGGCGGTATCCGCTCCGGCCGCAGGGCAGGGCCGTTATGCTGTGCGGGTCATGGAGCCCGCTGCCGTCATCGATCCCTCTCCCCGCCTGCTGCGCAGTCAGCAAGGCGGACAGGTCCAGGCCCGGCTGGAGGGCGAATGGACGCTGCTGTCCCTGCGCGAGCGCGTGGACACCTTGCGCGCTGAACTGGCCGCGCTGCCTCGCTCCGGCGTCGCCTGGGACCTGAGCGCGGTGAGCCGCATGGACCCGACCGGCGCCTTGCTGCTGTGGCAGGCCTGGGGTCGTCAGCAGCCCGAGCATCTGCAGTGGCCGCCCGCGCCCTCGGCCTCGATGTTCCAGGCGCAGTTCGCGCGGCTGAGCGCCAAGCCCGGCAAACCAGCACGCCCCCATCGGCTGGAGCAGGCCCGCCAGCTCGGTCAGGGCCTGCTCAACCTGGCCACTCACCTGCTCGATGCCATTGCGCTCTTTGGCCAGGTGGTTCGCGACTGCGGCCGCATGCTGCGCCAGCCCAGCCTGATTGCCTGGCGCGATATCTCGGCCCACATCTACCGCAGCGGCGCGCAGGCGCTGGGCATCACCGCGCTGGTGGGCGTGCTGGTCGGCATCACGCTGTCCTATCTCATTGCCAAGCAGTTGCAGAACTTCGGCGCCGACATCTATGTGATCAATATCCTGGGTATCAGCGTCTGGCGGGAGCTGGGCCCGCTGCTGGCGGCCATCCTGGTGGCTGGGCGCAGCGGTTCGGCCATGACCGCCCAGATCGGCGTCATGCGCGTCACGCAGGAACTCGATGCCTTGTCCGTGATGGGCATCTCGCATACGGTGCGGCTCGTGTTCCCCAAGATGGCCGCCCTGGCGCTGTCCTTGCCCCTGGTCACGGTCTGGACCAGCGGCATGGTGCTGCTGGGCGGCATGCTGGCGGCGCGGGCCACGCTGGGGCTGGACTATGTGCAGTTCCTGCAGGGCCTGCCGGCCTCGGTGCCGGTGGCCAACCTGTGGCTGGGCGTGTCCAAGTCGGCGGTGTTCGGGGTGCTGATTGCCTTCGTGGCCTGCCACTTCGGGCTGCGCATCAAGCCCAACAGCGAAAGCCTGGCCACCGGCACGACCGACTCCGTGGTCTCATCCATCACCATGGTGATCGTCGTGGACGCGATTTTCGCGGTGGTGTTCTCGGACGTGGGGATCAAGGCATGAGCGGCAATTGCACAGAACCGGGCCCGGCAGTACCGGCAGACGATGTGGTGATCTCCGTGCGCCACGTGGGCACGGTGCTGGGCGGCGTGCGCATCCACAAGGACATCAGCCTGGATGTGAAGGCCGGCGAGGTGCTGGGCATCATCGGCGGCTCCGGCAGTGGCAAGACCACGCTGCTGCGCCTGATGCTGGGCCTGGAGCGACCCACCGAAGGCGAGGTGCTGGTGCTGGGCCAGAAGCTCGGCAACTGCGAAGCCACCGACCTGGCCCTGGTGCGGCATCGGTGGGGCGTGCTGTTCCAGCAGGGCGCGCTGTTCTCGGCGCTGACCGTCTTTGACAACATCGCACTGCCGCTGCGCGAGCTCAAGAGCCTGCCCAAGGACCTCATCGGCGAGCTCGTGATGCAAAAGCTGCAGCAGGTGGGGCTCAAGCCAGAGGACGGCAGCAAGATGCCGGCGGAACTCTCGGGCGGCATGATCAAGCGCGTGTCGCTGGCCCGCGCCCTGATCATGGACCCGCAACTGCTGTTCCTGGATGAACCCACGGCCGGCCTGGACCCGGCCAGCTCCAAGCGCTTCGTGCAGCTCATCGAAAGCCTCAAGCGCGAGATGGACCTGACGGTGGTGATGGTGACCCATGACGTGGACACGCTGTTCGCGCTGGTGGACCGCATCGCCGTGCTGGCCGACCAGCACCTGGTAGCCCATGGCCGCCTGGAGCAGGTCGTGCAGCAGCAGCATCCCTTCATCCGCAACTTCTTCCTCGGGCATGTGCAGCGCTGCGCCGAGGACAACATCCGCAGCTATCGTGACGCCCTGCATCACCAGGACGACCCACAGACGGCCTGACGCCCGGCGCCACCACACAAGGACCCGATCGATCTCATGGAAAACAAAGCCCACGCCCTGGCCACCGGCCTGTTCGTGCTGCTGCTCAGTGCCGCGCTGTTCGCGGTGGTGCTGTGGTTCCGGGGGGACCGAGGCGACACACAGACCTTCACGGTGGTCTCGCGCTCCGGCGTGCCGGGGCTCAATGTCAAGGCGCCCGTGAAGCTGCGCGGCGTGGTCATCGGCAAGGTGGCCAGCATCCGTTTCGACCCCGCGGAGTCCCGCCAGATCCTGGTGGGCATCGAGGTGGATGACGACGCACCCATTGCGCCAGGCACCGTCGCCAAGCTCGGCTACCAGGGCATCACCGGTCTCTCCTTCATCGACCTGAACGACGGTGAACAGCCGGCCGGTGCCCAGCAAAGCGTGCTGCAGACCCGCCGCATTCCGTTGGCGCCTTCGCTGCTGGACCAGCTCACCGACATCGGCCCCAAGCTCGCCGCCAGCGCGCTGGAGACGATGAAGCGGATCAACCTCGTGCTCAGCGACACGAACCAGCAGCAGTTCAGCCAGACCCTGGCGCAGCTCAAGGAGGCGTCCACCGGGCTGAACCAGCTGGTGAGCGAGATGCACCCGACCGCGCAGGCCTTGCCCTCGCTCGTGAAGAATGCCGATGGTCTGGTCGTGGCCGGGCAAAAGACGCTGGGGCGCGTGGATGACCTGGCGCGGCAGGGCGGCGACATGGTGCAGGCCTACAAGGCCCGCGCCGCTGAGCTGGACAAGATCGGCGAGGCGGCAGCGCAGTTGCAGGCGTCGATCAAGCGCATCGAGCTGGGGCTGGTCGGTAGTGGGCAGCGTCCGCGCGAGCAGGCGCTGATCGATGATCTGTCCCGCGCCGCGCGGGCCCTGGAGCGTGCCGCCCAAGGCTTGAGCGAGCAACCGCAAAGCCTGCTCCTGGGGCCGCAACCCGGCCCCGCGGGCCCCGGCGAGACCGGATTTGATGCCAGCGGCAAGGAGAAATGAGTTGAACACGTCTGCACGCCTGGGCGCGCCCCTGGTCCCTTCGACCTCAGGCACTGCCGCCGGTTCCGCGTCGCTCGCCGGCGCGGCTGGCGACCTTCCCAGCCGCCGGTGGATCCTGGGCGCGCTGGCCGGTGCAGCGGCCGGGCCGCTGCTCACCGCCTGCGGCAACCGCCCGCCGCCACCCCGCCTGCTCGATCTGGGGCCAGCGCCGGCCTGGTCCGGTGCGCCTTTGCCACGCCGTGTGAATATCCTGGCGGTGTCCGCCTCCGAGCTCATGCAGGGCACGGCCGTCGTCTACCGGCTGGACTACACCGACCCCTTCCAGCGCCGCGCCTACCGGGATAGCCGCTGGGCCGCGCCCCTGCTCACCTTGCTGGGCGGCCGCCTGAAGCAACTGGCCAGCCGCGCGCCTGTCGCCGCCGGGGCCGACCCGTCCGCCGCCGCGGCGGTGATGGTGGATGTGGAAGATTGCGTTCAGCGCTTTTCCGGGCCGGCGCAGAGCGAGGTCACGCTGCGCCTGACCGCCACGGCGGGCACGAGCCGACAGGCATTTGAAGCGTCCGCGCCCGCCGGGGGAGACGCGCAAGGTGCCGTGCGCGCCATCGCGCAGGTGCTGGACCGTGTGGGCGGCGAACTGCTGGCCTGGGCGGCCGTCAACGGCGCCCCGGTACGCAAGCCCTGAGCCTGCGCGCGCCTCAGAGCGAGGCTGCGATGCCGCCGCCCAGCCGCTGCTGGCGCTGGCGCAGGAAGGCCTCCGCCATGCCGGATTCCGGCTGCAGGCGCTGGCCGATGTAGAGCTCCTGGCGCCGCTCGGTGATCTGTGCACGCAGCCGGTTGGCCATGATGGTCAAGGGCTGCAGGCCCTTGCGTTCCGCGCGCTCGATGGCCTCGCCCAGCTGGTGCATGGGGTGGCTCAGCAGCAGGGCCGCATGCGCCTGCACCACCCGCAGACGGCCCTGGACGCTGCGTTCGGCCTGACGCAGCCAGGCCATCACGGCATCTGCATCACCGCCCTTGACCTTGAAGGTGCTTTCGCCGGCGGCCAGCAGCAATTGCTCCAGACGGGTGCGATCCGACGCGGCATAGGCGTCGTTGACCTCCACCATCTTGCGTTCGCGGTGCAGGCGTTCCTGGTCGTCCGGCGCGAGGTCGGGATGCAGGCGCATGGCAGCGCGCCGGTACAGGGTCTTCAGCGTGGGCGGGCCCACGTGCACCAGCCCGCCTTCCGGTTCGGGCGGCAAGGGCGCGCCGTGGGGCAACTGCGGCAGCAGGGGGGTGGCCGTGGCGCGGGGCGGCTCGGGGGCGCGGGTGTCCACCCCATTGCGGCCCAGGGCCTCATGCAGGTAGGTCATTGCGCAGTACAGCTGCGATTCGAGCGCGTCCAGCTCCATGTAGAGCGGGCCCAGGGTCGCCACGTAGCGGTCGATGAAAGCCTGGAGCCGGGCGCGGTTGGCCGCATAGGCCTGTTCCTGGTCGGCCAGTTGCCGCTGGAGCTCCGCCAGCGCTTCGCGGCGGCGGTCCAGTTCGCGCGGCGTGATGGCCTGGCTGCTCATGATGGCGGAAGTCCCTGGATGTTCTATGGTGGAGTTTGCCCGATTCTGCCGTGCGCGGGCCGGCCCTCAAAGCCCGAACAGGCCGGTAGGCGGCGGTATTTCTTGGCATTGAGGGCCGCGGCGAGCGGCCGGGCGCCCTGGCCGGGCCTCTGTGCCCCGGCCAGGCCCGCGGTCAGGGCTGCGAGGCGGCCGGCAGGGCGCTGCTGGCGGCTTCCATCGGTCCGCTGGCCACCGCGTCCGGCACGGTCGGCGCAGACGCCTCCGGGGCCGGGGCGCTGATCGGGGGCGGCGTCTGGGTGCCAGCTGCCGGCCCGGCGCCGCCCACCGCGGGCAGCAGCGGCACGATCAGCAGGGCCACGATGTTGATGATCTTGATCAGCGGATTGACGGCCGGCCCTGCCGTGTCCTTGTAGGGGTCCCCCACCGTGTCGCCGGTGACGGCGGCCTTGTGGGCGTCGCTGCCCTTGCCGCCATGGTGGCCGTCTTCGATGTACTTCTTGGCGTTGTCCCAGGCACCGCCCCCGGTGCACATGGAAATCGCCACGAACAGTCCGGTGACGATGGTGCCCATCAGCAGGCCACCCAGGGCGGCCGGGCCCAGCACCAGGCCCACCAGGATGGGCACCACGACGGGCAGCAGCGAAGGCACGACCATTTCCTTGATCGCCGCGGCGGTGAGCATGTCCACCGCGCGGCCGTATTCCGGCTTGCCGGTGCCCTCCAGGATGCCCTTGATGTCGCGGAACTGCCGGCGCACTTCCTCCACCACCGAGCCGGCCGCGCGCCCCACCGCTTCCATCGCCATGGCGCCGAACAGGTAGGGGATCAGGCCGCCGATGAACAGGCCGACGATCACCATGTGGTTGCTCAGGTCGAAGCTGACCGACAGGCCGCGGCTTTCCAGCGCGTGCGTGTAGTCGGCAAACAGCACCAGCGCCGCCAGGCCGGCCGAGCCGATGGCATAGCCCTTGGTGACGGCCTTGGTCGTGTTGCCCACGGCATCGAGCGGATCGGTCACATCCCGCACGCTGTCCGGCAGCTCGGCCATCTCGGCAATGCCACCCGCGTTGTCGGTGATCGGCCCGTAGGCATCGAGTGCCACCACGATGCCGGCCATGCTCAGCATGGCGGTGGCGGCGATGGCGATGCCGTACAGCCCGGCCAGCTTGAAGGCCACCACGATGGCCAGGCAGACGAAGATCACCGGCCAGGCGGTGGAGCGCATGGACACGCCCAGCCCGGCGATGATGTTGGTGCCATGGCCGGTGGTGGAGGCCTGGGCCACATGCTGGACCGGCTTGTAGTCCGTGCCGGTGTAGTACTCCGTGATCCACACCATGGCGGCGGTCAGCACCAGCCCCACCAGGCAGGAGAAGAAGAGCTGGTGGGCGCCGATGGTCTGGCCGCCGGGCAGCGTCAGGTCCTGCGGGAAGAGGGCGCGGGTGATGAAGTAGAAGGCAATGGCGGAGAGCACCCCGGCGACCACCAGCCCCTTGTAGAGCGCGGGCATCACGTTCTTCATGCCCGGGCTGGCCTTCACGAAGCCGCAGCCGATGATGGAGGCGATGATGGAGACGCCGCCCAGCACCAGCGGGTAGACCAGCGCCGCGGGCGACATGCCGCCGAAGGTGAGGGCGCCCAGGGCCATGGTGGCAATGAGCGTCACCGCATAGGTTTCGAACAGGTCGGCGGCCATGCCGGCGCAGTCCCCGACGTTATCGCCGACGTTGTCGGCGATGACGGCCGGATTGCGCGGGTCATCCTCGGGAATGCCGGCCTCGACCTTGCCGACCAGGTCGGCGCCCACGTCCGCGCCCTTGGTGAAGATGCCGCCCCCCAGGCGGGCGAAGATGGAAATGAGCGATGAGCCGAAGGCCAGGCCCAGCAGCGGCTTGAGCGCATTGCTGTCGGTGTGCTGGAGGCTGTCGCTCACCCAGAGGAAGAACAGCCCCACGCCGAGCAGGCCGAGCCCGACCACCAGCATGCCGGTGATGGCGCCCCCCTTGAAGGCGACATTCAAGGCCGGGGCCATGCCGTGCGTGGCGGCCTGGGCGGTGCGGACATTGGCCCGCACCGAGACGTTCATGCCGATGAAGCCGCAGGCGCCGGACAGCACCGCGCCGACGACGAAGCCAATGGCGGTGGTGACCCCCAGGGCCACGCCGATGAGCACGGCCAGCACCACGCCGGCGATGGCAATCGTGCGGTATTGGCGGGCCAGGTAGGCGGCGGCCCCTTGCTGGATCGCCAGCGCGATCTCCTGCATGCGGGCATTGCCGGCGTCCTGCTTGAGGATCCAGCTTCGCTGGATGAAGCCGTAGAGCACCGCGGCCAAGCCGCAGGCCAGCGCAAAGTACAGCGCCATACTGATCGACATGTTGTCTCCTTGTTCTGAGACGCCCTGATGCCCACAGCGCCGGTCCTGCGCGCAAGCACACATACAGGCCGTGAACCCATGCTAAAGCGGGGAGGGCGTGTTGGGATAGGCGTTTACCAGTGGATGGGACAAGGGGGTGTCAGGCCTTTCAGGGTGGGGCAGGCCGGGCCGGCAAGGCCTGTCCCTGATTGCATGCACGGGCGGGTCTGGGTCACCAGCCGGGGGCCTGTCATCCGGAGCCTCTAGAATGCGCCTCTACCGCATTCCTCAGCTGTCCACCACCATGAGCCTGCACAAAGTCACCCCCGGCCCCAAGGCCCCTGAACAGTTCAACGTCGTCATCGAGATCCCAATGAACGCCGACCCGATCAAGTACGAGGTCGACAAGGAAAGCGGCGCGCTGTTTGTCGACCGCTTCATGACCACCGCCATGCACTACCCGTGCAACTACGGCTATGTGCCGCAGACCCTGGCGGACGACGGCGACCCGGTGGACGTGCTGGTGATCACGCCCTTCCCGCTGACCCCCGGCGTGGTGGTGACCTGCCGTGCCCTGGGCATGCTGGACATGGACGACGAAGCCGGCGGCGACGCCAAGCTGCTGGCCGTGCCGACGACCAAGATCCTGCCGATCTATGAGCACTGGACCAAGCCCGAGGACATCAACCAGATGCGCCTGAAGGCCATCCAGCACTTCTTCGAGCATTACAAGGACCTGGAGGCCGGCAAGTGGGTCAAGGTCAAGGGCTGGAAGGGCCCCGAGGAAGCCAAGGCCGAAATCACGAACGGCATCGCCAACTATGCCAAGGCCCAGCAGGCCGACTGATCCTCTTCCTGGATCTGGTTTCTGACAAGGGCGCCTTCGGGCGCCCTTGTTGTTTGTGGCGGCAGGAGCCCGGGGCCGCCGGTCGCCCGGCGAACCGCCGCTGGATCACGGAGTGAGCCACTGCTCGCGCACAATCGGTTCTCATCGGGGCCTTCCCAGCAGGGCATGTCCCAGCGGTCCAAGCATCAGGGAATCACAATGAAAGCCGAGGAACAAGGCGTGAACGACCGGCAGGCAGGCCCAGGGGGAGTGTCCCCGCACGCGCAGGCGCCCCGGGTGCCCCTGGCGGGCGAAGCGGTCGCCGACACGGTGGCGGATGATGCCGGCGCCAGCGCTGCGGCGCGGCCGTTCCGCATCTTCCACATGTCGGATGTGCACTTCGGCAACCACTTCGACGAATCGGTCTGGAACTATGTCGGCGAGCTGGCCCGCCGCGAGCGGCCCGATCTGGTCGTGTGCACCGGGGACCTGGTGGACCACGGCGGGCTTTTCATGCTGGCGGCGGCCCGGCGGGAATTCCAGGCCTTCATCGACGCGCTGAACCGCTTGAACCTGCAGGACGGCTCCGCGCGGCAGGTGCAGCTGCGCTGTGTCCCTGGCAACCATGACTGCGGGCCCTGGGGCAACCTCAAGTGCCGGCCGTTCTCCACCAACTTTGGCGCCGTCTTCGGGCGCGGCGCGTTCGAGCTGCCGGCGGGCATGCCGTCCTACCTGGCCTATCGCCGCAGCTCCTTGCTGGTGCGCTGCCTGCTGCGGCTTCGCATGACGCCCGCGCTGTATGCCCGCAAGTGGTGGACGGCAGCCCGGCGTTTCCTGGCGCGCCAGGACAGCGGCTACAGCATCGACCTGCTGCGCAGCGACGACCCGCAGGAAGTGGTGCTGGTCTATCTGGACAGCAATGACGCCATGCGGCTGGCGACCGGCAACGTCAATGCGCGCGAGGTCACCAAGCTCAAGGCCCTGATGCTGAACCTGCGGGAAGCCCAGGGCGCCCGGCCGTTCGTGCCGCGCATTGCGCTGATGCATCACCATCCGCTGCCCATCCCCGAGGCCTCCATCTCGGAAGGCCTGACGTCCTTCGAGCCCTTCCTGGTGCTGCGCAATGCCGGGCTGGTGCTCAAGGAACTGAACAAGTGCGATGTGGATCTCATCCTGCACGGGCACAAGCACTACGCCGCCTTCGGCCGGCTGGGCTATTCCATCGACCACCACACGGAAGGCGAGATTGCCGTGCTGGCGGCGGGCAGTGGCGGCGTGACGCATGCGGAGGCGGGCCGCAACTCGGTCAACCTGATCGACATCCTGGAGACCGGTCGCATGTCCTTCAGGTCCATCCACTTCGGTGCCGGGGGCGGCGCACCGGTGCATGAGATTGCGCGTGGCAAGAAAGACATCCACGGCATCGAGATGCACAAGGCGCGCGTGCATCGGCGGGCCGCGGAGCGGCAAGGGCAGTGGATCGACAGCGTGCGCCATGCCGTGGGCGTGGACGCGACCGGCGTGGCGGTGGTGCAGCAGGACGTGAGCCAGCACTGGTTCGAGCGGCCGCTGGCGACGCAGGTGGTGCCTGTGGTGTGCTCGGTGTCGCTGGGGCGCATTTCCCACAACACCATCGAGTTGAGCGAGACGTCCAAGAGCGCGGGCTACCAGTGGGTGAACCGGCCGCAGGGCCCGGTGCAGCTGGTGCAGGCCGGCATTCATGTCGGCCGCCGCCTCACCGGGCCGGCGCTGGACTATGGCTACCGCTACAAGTGCTTCAACACCTATGCCATTACGCGCTGGGAGACCATCGCCGCCTGTGAGCGCGAATCGCGCCTGCGCCGCCAGGCCGCGACGCCCGCGCGCGGCCCACGCTTGAGGTTGGCCGAACTGGAGGTGACGTCTTACGTGGTGCGCGCGCCTTTGCGCCAACTCGTGCTGCGGGTGCAGCTGCCCGGGGGCGACTATCCGCTCAAGCCCTTTGTGCAGGTGATGCGCTGGAGCACCTATCCGGCCACGCCGCTGGACGAGTTCCTGCAGTTCCACGAGCACGGCACGGCAGGCGAGTGGGTCAACGACGCGGAGCTGACCGCCCATGAATCCGGCCATCTCTCGCAGATCGGCGAAGACGTGTGGGAACTGCGGGTGAGTTACCCGATGGTCGGCCACCGGTACGACGTGCGGTGGCGGGTGGAGCCGTTCCGCCCGTCCGTGCCCCTGCAGGACACCACCCGCATCCGCGGCCGCACGCTGGCCATGCGGGCCATCCTGCTCAGCCGGGCCACGATGGAAGCCTACGAGGGCCCGCTGCGCGCCTGGGAAAGCGAGTTCCGGGACGTGCTGGGTGGCGTCAGCTCGGAAGGCCATGTGCTGGACGACGCGGAGATCGCCATGTTCACCTACGACGAATCCCGCCACGACCTGGTGCAGAGCCTGGTGATGGCGCCCAGCAAGGACTACGTGGTGCCCCGCCAGCCGCTGGTGGTGCCGCTGGGCGAGGGCGTGATCGGCGCGGCCTTCAAGCGGTCGCTGCCCGTGATGTACGTGGATCCGCTGCTCAGCGACAGCCAGCATGAGGCCGCCTACCTCTATTCGGAAGGGGAGGGCGGCACGACGGCTGCAACAGCGGCTGGCCCCACGGGAGGTGCGCTCTCGGGCACGCGCTGGAAGTATGTGCTGGCCTTTCCGCTGTCGGCCTACTCGGCGGGCGTGACCGCCGATTGGGGGCCCCATACCACGGTGGGCGTGCTCACCGTGTCCTCCGAACGGCTGGACAGCGGCCTGGTGGAACTGGTGGGCCCGATGTCGCGGCTGGCGGCGGGCGCCCTGGCGGAGCCGGACGACGAGCCGCCGGGCGACGGGGATGAAGGCGAGCCGGGCGCTGCGCACGCCGCGGCGCGCCGGGACCTGGGCAAGGTGCTCTGGATCTTCGCCCACCTGCTGGTGGACTACTTGCCAGAAAATCCGGAAGAAGCAACGTTTGCTGTCAAGCGCGATTGGCCGAAGCCGCCCTGACTGCTAAACTTTGAACACTTTCGGAGCGCTTTATGGCATTTGTTCGTACGACGGGCGGTTTGCTTCAGTTGCAGTCTCAAAAGCTGACGACCGCGGACTTTCGCCAGGCAGCGGACTATGCGCGGGACGTGCTGAAGAAGCCGGAGCTGAGTGACCGCATTCTGGCGGCCCAGCGCAAGCACGGCGCAAGTGCCGCCCCGGTGGCGGGCCAGAACGTCAGGCCCTTGTCCCGCCGTGCGGATCCCCAGGCCCCGGTCCTGGATGATCTCGATGCCTTTTCTCCCGAGCTGTTCCGCGCCGCGTGAGCGCGCGCGCTTTCTGAGCGCTTTCTGAGCGCTGGTTGAGCGCTGGTTGAGCGCTGGTTGAGCGCTGGTTGAGCGCTGTCGAGCGAGCTGTCTAAAGCCCGCCGCCCGAGCGCACCGCCGAATCAAGCGGCCGCTTCGTCCCCATCCGCCGGCAGGCCGCTTTTGAACGGCTGATGCCGCTCCAGTTCATCAATGTATTCCTCCATGGCTTCCCCCTCCCGGGCGAGGAAGTCGGCCACCGCTTCGCGGAACTGAGGATGCGCCAGCCAGTGCGATGAATGCGTGGCCACCGGCATCAAGCCGCGCGCCATCTTGTGCTCGCCCTGGGCTCCCCCCTCGAAGCGCAGCCAGCCGTTGGCCAGGCACCAGGCCAGAGGCTGGTAGTAGCAGGCATCGAAATGAAGGTTGGCGATGTAGCGCGTCGCCCCCCAGTAACGCCCATAGGCTGCGCGCTGCCCGTCATCGAGCGCGACTAGCGAGGCGGCCACGCGCTCTCCCTGGTCATCCCGAGCCACGAACATCAGCCACTGCGCCGGCATCTCAGACGCCATCTGGGCAAAGAACTCGCGCTTCAGATAGGGTTTGTTGCGGTGGGCCAGGTAGGTCAGCGTGTAGCACTGGTAGAAGAAATCCCAGTCCTGCGCCGTGATCTGCGCGCCGCGCAGCGCCTCGAAGCGGATGCCGGCTTCCCGCACCTTGCGCTGCTCCTGCTGGATCTTCTTGCGCTTTTCCCGCTGGAGCGTCTGTAGATAGTCCGCAAAGCTGCGCGGAGTGCCGTCGCCGGTCCAGTGGAACTGCACCTGCTGACGCGCCAGCCAGCCATCCGCCGCCAGGGCTGCCTGGTCTTGGGCGTCCCCGAACAATACATGCACGGACGACAGCTCCGCGCGCTGCGCCAGCGCGCGCAGGCCCTTGACCAGCCACCCGCGGGCTTCGTCATCGCGGGCCAGCAGCCGGCTGCCCGGCACTGGCGTGAACGGGACGGCCACCAGCAGCTTGGGGTAGTAGTCCAGGCCATGGCGCTGATAGGCATCGGCCCATGCCCAGTCAAACACATACTCGCCGTAGGAGTGGCCTTTCATGTAGGCCGGGCAGGCGGCGATCAGCTGATCGCCTTCCCACACGCTCAGGAACTGCGCTTGCCACCCTGTCTTGGCCACGGCCGATTGGGACGACTGCATGGCTCTGAGGTACTCCAGCCGCATGAAGGGCGAGGGCAGGGGAGCGGCAGCGAGCAAGTCGTTCCAGGCCTGCAGGGGCAGGTCGGCCGGGTCGTCATCGACCCTGATCAGCGGGGAGGTGGCGTGGGTGTCAGTCATGCGGTCAGGCAAGTGTGGCGGAAATCTTAGGCCCAACCCCAAACCCTCCGCTTTGATGGCAGGATGTTGTGCATGCAAGCGACGTTTTCTCCCACCGTCTTCCCGGGCGCGGCCCATCCCCGCCAAGGCAGTTTCGACAACCTCTACCTGCACGACTTCGCCCGGCTGGCCGTGGGCGTTCCCTTGTGCAAGGTGGCCGACCCCGCCTACAACGCCGAGCAAACCGCGCAGCTGCTGCGCGAGGCTGCCGCCGAGGGCGCTGCCGTGGTGGCCTTCCCCGAGCTGGGCCTGGCCGCCTACACGAGTGACGACCTCTTCCATCAGCGCGCGCTGCTGGACGGCTGCGAAGCGGCCCTGGCCCAACTGCTGACCGTCTCGCGGGACCTGCCCACGGTGGCGGTCGTCGGGCTGCCGCTGCGGGTCGAGCACCGCCTGTTCAACTGCGCGGTGGCCTTCCAGCATGGCCGCCTGCTGGCCGTGTGGCCCAAGACCTACCTGCCCAACTACGGCGAGTTCTATGAAGCGCGCCAGTTCAATGCGGCCGACGAAGCGCTGAGCGAAGAGATCGTGCTGCTGGGGCAGCGGGTGCCCTTCGGCTCCAGGGTGATCGTGGCCGCGGACGACCTGCCGCTGCTGCGCCTGCATGTGGAGATCTGCGAAGACGTCTGGACGCCGATCCCTCCGTCCTCCTACGCCGCCATGGCCGGCGCCACGGTGCTGATCAACCTGTCCGCCTCCAATGTCACGGTGGGCAAGGCGGGCTACCGGCACCAGCTGGTGGCGCAGCAATCCGCCCGCTGCCTGGCGGCCTATGTCTACACCTCCGCCGGCGCCGGGGAATCCAGCACTGACCTGGCCTGGGACGGCCAGTCGCTGATCTACGAGAACGGCAGCCTGCTGGCCGAATCCGAGCGCTTCCAGCGCAGGTCCCACCTGCTGCTGGCGGACGTGGACCTGGAGCGCCTGTCGCGCGAACGCATGCGCCAGACCAGCTTCGGTGACTCGGTGCGCCACCATGCCCCGCTCCTGAAGAGCTTCCGGACCGTCGGCACCGCGCTGGGCCTGGACCTGCAGCAACCCCTGGCACTGCGGCGGCGCGTGGAGCGCTTTCCCTATGTGCCGGCGGACCGTACCCGGCGTGACGAGCGCTGCAACGAGGTGTTCAACATCCAGGTGCAGGCGCTGGTGCAGCGTCTGGTGTCCAGCGGCATCCACAAGCTGGTGGTGGGCATCTCCGGGGGCCTGGATTCGACACACGCCCTGCTGGTGGCGGCCCGCGCGATGGACTTGATGGGCTGGCCGCGCACGCACATCCTTGGCGTGACCATGCCGGGCTTTGCCACGAGCACGCGCACGCGTGACCAGGCCATGCGCCTGATGGGGGCCATCGGCTGCGAGGCGCGCGAGATCGACATCCGGCCCAGTTGCCAGCAGATGCTGGCCGACCTGGGCCACCCCTTCGCCAAGGGCGAGGCCGTCTACGACGTGACCTTCGAGAATGTGCAGGCCGGCGAACGCACCAGCCACCTGTTCCGGCTGGCCAACCACACCGGCGCGCTGGTGCTGGGCACGGGCGACCTCAGCGAGCTGGCCCTGGGCTGGTGCACCTACGGCGTGGGGGACCACATGTCCCATTACAACGTCAATGCATCGGTGCCCAAGACGCTGATCCAGTACCTGGTGCGCTGGGTGGCGGAGAGCGAGCAGCTCGGGCCGCAGGGCAAGACGGTGCTGCTGGACATCCTGGGCACGGAAATCAGCCCTGAGCTGGTGCCGCAGGACGGCAAGAGCGCCTCGGGCCTGCAAAGCACCGAGGGCCATATCGGCCCCTATGAATTGCAGGATTTCAACCTGTTCTACACCATCCGCCAAGGGTGCTCGCCGGCCAAGATCGCCTTCCTGGCGCGCCATGCCTGGGGCGACCGCACCCAGGGCGACTGGCCGCATGGCGAGGACGTGCCCCGCAACGAATACACGCTGGCGGAGATCAAGCGGGTGCTTCGCATCTTTGTGCAGCGCTTCTTCAAGGGCAGCCAGTTCAAGCGCAGCTGCGTGCCCAATGCGCCGAAGGTGGGCAGCGGTGGGTCCTTGTCGCCACGGGGGGATTGGCGGGCGCCCAGCGACTCGGAAGCCAGCGTCTGGCTGGCCGATCTGGCGCGGATTCCGGACTGACCGGCCCGGCGCGCGGGTCTCGGGTCCTCGGGGGATGGTTTCACCGGGGTTCCGTGCTTAAATCACAAACAGTTCTTCCCTTCTCCGGAGTCCGCGATGAAACAGATCACCGCCATCATCAAACCGTTCAAGCTCGACGAAGTCCGCGAAGCGCTGGCCGAGGTCGGTGCCTCGGGCCTGACCGTCACCGAGGTCAAGGGCTTTGGCCGTCAGAAGGGCCACACCGAGCTGTATCGCGGCGCGGAATACGTCGTGGACTTCTTGCCGAAGGTGAAAGTGGAAGTGGTGGTGAAGGATGAAGATGTCGAGCGCAGCATCGATGCCATCCTCAAGGCCGCCAAGACCGGCAAGATCGGCGACGGCAAGATCTTTGTCACGCCCGTCGAGCAGGTTATCCGGATTCGCACCGGTGAAGAGGACGAAGCAGCAGTGTGAGTGTTGGGCCCCCGCATGACCGGACCTAAGGTCCGGTCATGCCGCCCCCCAAGGGGGCTGCGGGCCGGCTTGGGGCGGCCCGGCGCCGGCCCTCGCCGCTAACCCAGATCCCCGCTTGAACGGCGCTGCGCGCGTTCGGCGCGACTAGGTGCATAGGGGTGGCTTCGGTGAAGGTGTTGGCCCCCGGCTGAACTCGCCTATGGCTCGTCCATCCGCCCCCCGAGGGGGCTGCGGGCCGTCTTGGGGCGGCCCGGCGACGGCCCTCTGCGCATACTCACAGCCCCGCTTGAACGGCGCTGCGCGCGTTCGGCGCGACTAGGTGCCTGGAGGTGGCTCCGATGGAGGGTGCTGGAGTCGGTTGGTGGGGCTTAGTGCAGTGGGCTGGGCCTAATCGGGCGCCGACGGGCGTCTGGGGTTAGACGTGAGGCGCGATGTGCTGCCATAGAGCGGCGGCCCAGATGCCGGCGCAGAGTAGCAGCGCAAGCAGCACGGCTGCGCTGGCAATGTCCTTGGCACGCTTGGACAGTTCATGGAGCTCGAACGACACGCGGTCAATGGCCGCTTCAATGGCGGAGTTGAGCAGTTCCACAATGAGCACTAGCAGTAACGAGCCGAGCAATAGCGCCACCTGCACCCAGTCACGGCCCAGCCAGAAGGCCAGGGGTGTGGCCACCGCCGTGAGCCAGATTTCCTGGCGGAACGCACTCTCGCCTAAATAAGCAGCGCGCAGCCCCGCCCAGGAATAACCGGCCGCGCGCAGGATGCGGTCCAGGCCGGTGCGGCCCTTGTGAGGATTGCTCATGCTTGAAAAACGTCTCAGGGCGTTCAGGTCGGGTCGCCCGCCGCCACGCCCTTGCCCCTCTTGGGCAGAGGCCGCTGCGTGATCAACTGCGTGCCACACAGCACATCATGCAAAAACTGGCGGCGAGGATGCAGCCGCGCAATGAGCAGGTAAGCCAGTACGCCCCCCAGCAGCGCCATCGCAATGGCACCGCCCTGGTGCGTCAGCCCCATCACCGACAGCGACAACAAGGCGGGCAAAAACCACAGCCACGCCAGCAGGTAACGGCCCACGGCGCGCCATGGCGTCACAGGAGCCCCGCGCTGATCCACCAGCCGCAAATGCCAGGTCTTCATCGCCAGCGTCTGGCCCCCGCGCGTCCAGAACCAGATGAAATACAGGCCGATCACGACAAAACAGGCCGCCTGCAGCCCATGCTGGCCCTTGAGCGCATGGCGCTGATCAGTCAGCGGGGAATACACAAGGCCGGTGAGCACCACCACGCCAAACAGCAGCACGCCTTCGTAAAGGAAGGCCGCCATCCGCCGCTTCAGGCTGGGCGGCTCAAAATCCGGCAACTCGGTCATGCGGCCAGTTTAGCGGCTGGCTTCATCCGAACGGCCAGCGCCCTCGGGCTGCGGCAGCAGCGTTTGCGGATTCAGGTGGCCGTCGCGCGGAGAGCGCAAAGGCCGCACCGTACCGCCCGCAGCGCTGGCACCCGGCAGCGGCGCGCGCGCTCGCTGCGTGAGCAGCACCGTGGAAGCGCCAGGCTTGGCCAGCACCACCGTCGGGCCGCTGCTGGTGAGCGTCAAGGGACCCTGCGCCGCGGCAACGGGCGCAGCAGCCGCCAATGGACGACGGGACGGCGTCGCATCGGCCACCGGCCGAACCCCGTCTCGCTCCGAAGCCTTCTCGGCCGCTCGCTCAGCCAACCGCTGGCGCATCTCGGGCGACAGCGCCTGATACGCCTCCCACTTGGCCTGCAGCCGGGAGGCCTGCTCCTCGGACCGCAGTTCGCCAGCATGCTGATACCCAATGCGCGCCTTCTGGCGCTCGGCCGGGGTCATGCGGGTCCAGGCCACCATGCGGTCACGCAGCCGCTGCTGGTGCTCGGGAGACAGCTTTGGATAACGCGCTGCAATCTCCAGCCATTTGCCCTTGAGCGCACTGTCCAAACGGTCCCACTCCGGCGCCAAGGGCGCCAGGCATTCCTTTTGGCCAGGCGTCAGCGCCGCCCAGCTCGGGCTGAGCAGGCTCGCGCCACCACCGCTGGCACTGGCGGCACTGGCGCGGGGCGCCACCGTGGCCGCGCTGCCAGAGGCAGGCAAGGACGGCTCGGCGGCCGAAGCGGCACCGGTCTGCGCCACCGCTGTTGCCGACAGGAGCAGCGCCAGCAGCGGGGCGGCCAGGCAGGGCCGCAGCACCTGCGGCGGCCAGGCCACGCCGGCGCGGGCCCCGGCGCCCACCGTTGCCATCGGACGTGCCCTCACTCTTTCGGCTCTTCCGCGTTGGGGTCGCTCGGGTTGTTCGGGTCGGCAGTGTTCTCGTTGAGGTACTCGCGGAAGCCCGGATCGCTGTAGGCGGCCGGCGGCAGAGGCTTGGACAGCAAGTCCGTGTCGAGCTCGGCCGCGCTGCGGATCTGCTC
>Ga0065165_1001655_pt1 | contig 22585 bp, 19 predicted proteins | sample AraplaMF_Cvi_mMF_FD_63813 | JGI IMG/M metagenome (GOLD analysis project Ga0065165, IMG submission 63813) | Arabidopsis root microbial communities from the University of North Carolina, USA - plate scrape MF_Cvi_mMF (version 2) (version 3) | ecosystem: Host-associated > Plants > Roots >... | reverse complement strand
CCAGATCATGCGCGACGCCTCGCTGGCGGTGCTGCGCGAGATCGGCGTCGAGACCGGCGGCTCCAACGTGCAGTTCGGCGTCAATCCCGAAGACGGCCGCATGGTCGTGATCGAGATGAACCCGCGCGTGTCGCGTTCCTCCGCGCTGGCCTCGAAGGCCACCGGCTTCCCGATCGCCAAGGTCGCGGCCAAGCTCGCGGTCGGCTACACGCTGGACGAGATCGCCAACGACATCACGGGCGGTGCGACGCCGGCTTCGTTCGAGCCGACCATCGACTACGTCGTCACCAAGGTGCCGCGCTTCGCCTTCGAGAAATTTCCCGGCGCCTCGACCACGCTGACCACGTCGATGAAGTCGGTCGGCGAAGTGATGGCGATCGGCCGTACCTTCCAGGAAAGCCTTCAGAAGGCCTTGCGCGGGCTCGAGACCGGCCTCACCGGCCTCGACGAGATCGAGATCGAGGGTCTTGGCCGCGACGACGACAAGAATGCGATCCGCGCCGCGCTCGGCACTCCGACGCCGAACCGGCTGCTCCAGGTCGCCCAGGCGATGCGGCTCGGCTGGTCGAACGAGGAGATCTTCAACTCATGCAAGATCGACCCGTGGTTCCTCAGCGAGATGCGCGGCATCGTCGACATGGAGGAGAAGGTCCGCAAGAACGGCCTGCCCGGCAATGCCTTCGGCATGCGCACGCTCAAGGCCATGGGCTTCTCCGATGCGCGGCTCGCCGTGCTTGCCCAGACGACGGAGGCCGAGGTGACGGCGAAGCGCCACGCGCTCGACGTTCGCCCGGTCTACAAGCGTATCGACACCTGCGCGGCCGAGTTCGCCTCGCCCACCGCCTACATGTATTCGACCTACGAGGCGCTGTTTGCGGGTGCCCCCGCGGACGAGAGCTCGCCGTCGGACAAGAAGAAGGTCATCATCCTCGGCGGCGGCCCGAACCGCATCGGCCAGGGCATCGAGTTCGACTATTGCTGCTGTCACGCCTGCTTCGCGCTGCATGACGCCGGCTACGAATCCATCATGGTCAACTGCAACCCGGAAACGGTGTCGACCGACTACGACACTGCCGACCGGCTCTATTTCGAGCCGCTCACCGCCGAGGACGTGCTGGAGATCATCGCGAAGGAGCGCACCAACGGCACGCTGCACGGCGTGATCGTGCAGTTCGGCGGCCAGACCCCGCTGAAGCTGGCACGCGCGCTGGAGGCCGCCGAAGTGCCGATCCTAGGCACTTCGCCCGACGCGATCGACCTTGCCGAGGACCGCGACCGCTTCAAGCGCGTGCTCGACAAGCTTCGTCTCAAGCAGCCGAAGAACGGCATCGCCTATTCGGTCGAGCAGGCCCGCCTGGTCGCAACCGATCTCGGCCTGCCGCTGGTGGTGCGCCCCTCCTACGTGCTCGGCGGCCGCGCGATGCAGATCATTCGCGAGGAGAACCAGCTCAGCGATTACCTGCTCGGCACGCTGCCGGAGCTGGTGCCGGCCGACGTCAAGGCGCGCTACCCCAACGACAAGACGGGGCAGATCAACACCGTGCTCGGCAAGAACCCGCTGCTGTTCGACCGCTATCTGTCCGACGCCACCGAGATCGACGTCGACTGCCTCTGCGACGGCAAGGACACCTTCATCGTCGGCATCATGGAGCACATCGAGGAAGCCGGCATTCACTCCGGCGACAGCGCCTGCTCGCTGCCGCCGCACTCGCTCGACGCGAAGATGATCGGGGAACTGGAGCGGCAGACGCGCGAGCTGGCGCTCGGTCTCGACGTTGTCGGCCTGATGAACGTGCAATACGCCATCAAGGACGGCGAGATCTACGTGCTCGAAGTCAACCCGCGCGCCTCGCGCACGGTGCCCTTCGTCGCCAAGGTGGTCGGCACGCCGGTCGCCAAGATCGCGGCGCGCATCATGGCCGGCGAGAAGCTCGCCGACTTCAAGCTGAAGAAGGCCGACCTCAAGCATGTCGGCGTGAAGGAATCGGTGTTTCCGTTCGCGCGCTTCCCCGGCGTCGATACCGTGCTCGGCCCCGAGATGCGCTCGACCGGCGAGGTCATGGGCATCGACCGCTCTTTTGCCGTTGCTTTTGCCAAGAGCCAGCTCGGCGGCGGCACGCGGGTGCCGCGCAAGGGCACGGTGTTCGTCTCGGTGCGCGAGAGCGACAAGGTCCGTATCGCCGACGCCGTGCGCCAGTTGCATTCGCTCGGGTTCAAGGTGCTGGCGACCTCGGGTACGGCGCGCTTCCTGACCGACCAGGGCATCCCGGCCGAGAAGGTGAATAAGGTGCTGGAGGGACGGCCGCATATCGTCGACGCCATCACCAATGGCGACGTTCAGCTCGTCCTCAACACCACCGAAGGCCCGCAGGCGCTCGCGGACAGCCGTTCGCTGCGTCGCGCGGCCCTCTTGCATAAAGTGCCGTATTACACCACTCTTTCCGGGGCCGTGGCGGCCGCGCAGGGCATCCGCGCCTACCTGGGTGGGGACCTTGAGGTTCGTACCCTGCAGAGCTACTTTTCGGAAACCTGATCGCTAGCGGCGGCTGGACCGCCGCTAAGCGATTGGCGATGAAGCCATAATGGCCGGAGGAACTGCCCGGCCATGTGGTAGTTCTGTTCCGGCGCCAGACCCACATAACGCTCCGGCGGCGGCGTGTTCAGCCCCCGGACATCCTGACGAATCAAGGTTGCCGCGCCCGCTGCTTTCGTGGGCGCGCCGGCCGAAGGACGAGAGAAGAGATGGAAAAGGTTCCGATGACAGCGAGCGGCTTTGCCGCGCTCGGGGAAGAATTGAAGAAGCGCCAGTCGGAGGACCGTCCGCGCATCATCGAGCATATCGCCGAAGCGCGCTCGCATGGCGACCTGTCGGAGAACGCGGAATATCATGCCGCGAAGGAAGAGCAGTCCCACAATGAGGGCCGCATCGCCGAGCTCGAGGACAAGCTCGCGCGCGCCGATATCATCGATATTTCCAAGCTCTCGGGCGACACCATCAAGTTCGGCGCCACGGTGACGCTGGTCGACGAGGACACTGAGAAGAAGACGGTGTGGCAGATCGTCGGCGAGGTCGAGGCCGACGCCAAGAAAGGCCGGATCTCCATCACCTCGCCGCTCGCCCGCGCGCTGATCGGCAAGAAGAAGGGTTCGACCGTCGAGGTCAACGCCCCCGGCGGCGCCAAGGCGTATGAGATCACCAAGGTGGAGTGGCGGTAAGGATTTGCCGCTGCGTGTGATGTTTCAAAAAGGCCGCGCATTGCGCGGCCTTTTTTGTGTCTGCAAGTTGCTGCGTGATTGAGGCCTCCGCTCTCTCCCCCTCGTCATTGCGAGGAGCGAAGCGACGAAGCAATCCAGACTGTCTCCACTGAAAGACTCTGGATTGCTTCGCTACGCTCGCAATGACGGAGGCAGAGGCATCCGGCGTCTCCCGGACGCGCTGCGACGCGCGGCGTTGCTGCGCAGAGCCGGGATCCAGAAGGCAACACGGGGAAGTCGTAGTGACATGGGCCGCGGCTCTGTGGCGCACCGCCAAGTGGCGCTGCGCCGCGTCCGGGGCACGAAAGCGGAGCCCTACCTTCGCCCTTTCACATCCAGCGGCACGGCCGCGTCGTATTTCGAATTATGCAGCACCAGCGACGTCCGCACGTTGCGCACGTGAGGCGCGGCGGTCAAATGCGTCACGAAGTCCTGGAACGTCGCCATGTCGGGGGCAACGCATTTGAGAATGAAGTCGACCTCGCCTGACAGCATCCAGCATTCCCGCACCAATGGCTCGGCGCGGACGAACTCTTCGAAGGCGCGCAAATCGGCCTCGGCCTGGCTCGACAGGTGCACGGCGGCGAACACCGTGACGTCGAAACCCAGCTTTCGCGCGTCCAGAAGGCCGCGGTAGCCGTGGATATAGCCCTCCTCCTCCAGCGCCCGGACCCGGCGCAGGCAGGGAGGCGGCGAGATTCCGACACGTTTGGCCAGTTCGACGTTGGTGATTCGACCGTCGGCCTGAATCTCGGTGAGAATTTTCAGGTCGATCTCGTCTAGGTTCCGCGACACGTGATTGGAACTCCTGGCCTTTGCGGCGGTATTGGGTGGGTCAGTCGCAATCCTCATAACCCAGTCCGGGCGGTTAGCGCAATTTTATTGCGCGTGCAGCGCAATCGACTTTTGTTCCCTGTTGGAAAAATCCGCCGAGAGGGAATGCAATTCTTGCATAGCTCACCAGAACGCTTAGATTACCTCTGATATTTCAGCGCCTGTGAGAGGCCTCCCGGCACGTTCCGCGCCGCGCTGCAAATCCCCCGTGAAAGGCGTCCAGCGAAATGTCCGCTCCTGTTCATGCAAAGGTCGTCATCATTGGCTCCGGCCCCGCCGGCTACACCGCGGCGATCTACGCCGCGCGGGCGATGCTCGAGCCGATCCTGATCCAGGGCATGCAGGCCGGCGGCCAGCTCACCATCACCACCGACGTCGAGAACTATCCAGGCTTTGCCGACGTGATCCAGGGCCCCTGGCTGATGGAGCAGATGGAGAAGCAGGCGGTCCATGTCGGCACCAGGATCGTCTCCGACCTGGTGATCAAGCTCGACACCTCGCAGCGGCCGTTCCGCCTCACCTGCGACTCTGGCGATGTCTATCTCGCCGACACCGTGATCCTTGCCACCGGTGCGCAGGCGCGCTGGCTCGGACTGCCCTCCGAGGCGAAATTCCAGGGCGGCGGCGTCTCGGCCTGCGCCACCTGCGACGGCTTCTTCTACCGCAACAAGGAGGTCGTGGTGGTCGGCGGCGGCAATACCGCGGTCGAGGAAGCGCTGTACCTCACCAACCATGCCTCGCAGGTCACGATCGTGCATCGTCGTGATCATTTCCGCGCCGAGCGCATCCTCCAGGAGCGCCTGTTCAAGCACCCGAAGATCAAGGTGGTCTGGGACTCCGCCGTCGACGAGATCTGCGGCACCGAGAACCCGAACAAGGTCACCCATGTGCGGCTGAAGAACGTCAAGACCGGCGCGCTCACGGATGTGAAGACCGACGGCGTCTTCATCGCCATCGGCCACGCGCCGGCGACCGAGCTGGTGAAGGACCAGATCAAGCTGAAACCATCGGGCTATGTCGAAGTCGCGGCGAACTCGACCGCGACCTCGGTGCCCGGCCTGTTCGCCGCCGGCGACGTCGCCGACGAAACCTATCGCCAGGCCGTCACGGCCGCCGGGCTCGGCTGCATGGCAGCGCTCGAGGCCGAACGTTTCCTGGCCTTGCGCGCCAGCGAACGCGCCGCAGCGGAATAAAGATCATGCCTCGAACACGCGACGGATTTACGGATATGGACTGGGACAAGCTGAAGGTGTTTCACGCGGCGGCGGAAGCGGGCAGCTTCACGCATGCGGGCGAGCAACTCGGCCTGTCGCAATCGGCGGTGTCACGCCAGGTCTCGGCGCTGGAGCAGGAGCTCTCTGTCTCGCTGTTCCACCGCCACGCCCGCGGCCTGATCCTGACCGAACAGGGCGACCTGCTGTTCCGCACCGCGCATGACGTGTTCATGCAGCTCCAGGCGGCGCGCGCGAAACTGACCGACAGCCGCGAGCGGCCGAGCGGCGACCTCAAGATCACCACCACGCCCGGCGTCGGCATCAACTGGCTGATCCCGCGGCTCGGCGAATTCACCGCGCTCTATCCGGAGATCCGGATCTCGCTGATCGTCACCGACGAAGAGCTGGATCTCTCCATGCGCGAGGCGGACGTTGCGATCCGCACCCGCAAGCCGACGCAGCCGGATCTCATCCAGCGCAAGCTGTTCGCGATGGGCTTCCACGCCTATTGCTCGCCGGAATACATCAAGCGCTTCGGCACGCCGCGCACGCTGGAGGAGCTCGACTCCCATCGCATCATCACGTTGTCCGACGGCAACTTCGCGCCGCACCTGCAAAACCGCAACTGGCTGATCGAGGCCGGGCGCAACGGCTCGGGTCCGCGCGAAGCCTATTTCAAGGTCAACAACATCCTCGGCCTCGTGCGCGCCTGTCAGCAGGGCCTCGGCATCGCGGCACTCCCCGATTACCTCGTCGAGGAGCAGAGCAAGCTCGTGCAGCTGTTCGGTGAATCGGATTCGATCCAGCTCGATACGTATTTCGTCTATCCCGAGGAGTTGAAGACGGTCGCACGCGTGCAGGTGTTCCGCGACTTCGTGGTGAGCAAGGCGCAGCGCTGGCCGTCCTGATTTCCGCATGTCTGACATGCGGCCTCGGCTGTTGCTGCATGGCGCTCGTCAAGCTCATACTGCAAGCACGCTGAGCCTTCGCGTTGCGCATTTGTCCCCCTCCTCCAGTGGCGCGGGAGTTCAGTAATCCCTCTTGGAAGGTGATTGTGTCGGCCTCACGTGGCCAATACCTCAAGCCGGGCCCTTTGGGTCCGGCTTTTTTTCTGCCGATCAGGCGTTCGCCTTCCGCGTGTATTGACAGTTCCACGTATCGCCCGCATGATTTGTAAATGATCACGAAGTCGTGCGCCCTCGTTTCGAAAAAAGGCCCCCACCCGGGGACCTCGGATTTTTGCGCGCACTAGCCAAGCTTCGTCATCGCGAACAAATCCCGAAAGCCCCGCCACCTGGACGGGGCTTTTTTCATGTGCCCGCCGTCTCAGGTTTTTTTCCCGAGAAGGAGATGGAACATGACCGGACTACGAGATCATCTGCACGGACTCTGGCTGCCGCTGGTGACGCCGTTTCAAGACGGCAAGCTCGACGAGACCTCGCTGCGGCGGCTGACGCGGCACTACAGCGGACAGGCCGTGGACGGTTTTGTCCTCGGGGCGACCTCCGGGGAAGGCATGACGCTGCGCGATGCCGAGCTCGAACGCCTCGTCGCCGTCGTGCGCGACGAGATGGCGGCCTGCCGCCGAACGTTGCCGGTCTGCCTCGGCCTGTCGGGCGCGGACACCTCGCGGCTGAAGGACCGGCTCGATGAGACCGCGGACTGGCCGATCGACGGTTACCTGATCGCGAGCCCCTATTATGTGCGGCCGTCGCAGCGCGGCTTGCTCGCGCATTTCGAGGCGCTTGCCGACCATGCGGCCTGGCCGCTGGCGCTCTACAACATCCCCTACCGCACCTCGGTCAACATCTCCAACCAGACCATGCTCCGGCTCGCCGAGCACAAGAACATCGTAGGCCTGAAGGATTGCGGCGCGAGCCGCGAGCAGTCGATCGCGCTGCTGCGCGACCGGCCCGAGGAATTTCGCGTGCTGACCGGCGAGGACGCGAACTATCTCGAGGCGCTCGGCGATGGCGCCGATGGCGGCATCGTGCTGTCCGCGCATGTCGAGACCGCGACGTTTGCCGCGATCTACGCCGAAACGAAGCGCGGCAACCATGATGCGGCGCAGGCGCGCTGGCACGAGGTCGCCGAGCTGACGCGCCTGCTGTTTACTGAACCCAGTCCTGCACCTGCGAAGTACTGGCTGTGGCGCAGCGGCCTGATCGACAGCCCCGAGGTGCGCCTGCCGATGGTGGAAATCAGCAGCGAGCTCGCCGCCACGATCGACCGCGAGATCGAGCGGCGGATGAAAGTCGCGGCGTAGATCTCTTCGCCTCATCCGGCCCCTCCAGGGGAGGGTGAGAAGCAGCCGTGGTTAACGGTGCCCGAACGGCCTTCGCAAGCGCCGCATGGCGCATCCACGTCTCGTTTACGCATCCGCTCCTAACGTTTCCGCAAAGGTCTAGCGAAGGGGGAATAACCATGGGGCATCGCACCCGGCCTACGGCCGCGAGCCAGTTCGCGCCCGCCGATCTGTTGCAGGGACTTCTCGTCGTTTCGTCGTTTGGGTTCTGGGCGGTGATGCTCGGCCTGATGCCGGTGCTGCTGTTTCGGGTCTGGCTCGCCTGAGGCGACGCTTCCCGCGCGGATGGTTAAACCGGAGTCACAAATGCGCTTGAAATGCGAGCGGGATTGCAATCCGGAATTTTAAAACATCCGATGTAGCGTCGATGCCCATAAGCGAAGAAATCGCAGGGGCGTTTTGTGAATAGTCAGAATGAAATGGCGTCGCATTTCGGCGCCGGACAGCAGGGCTTGTCCACCGAGCAGAACTTCACCACCGAGGACATCCTCTGGGCCGTCGGCATCTGGTCGGTGATCCTGACGCTGTCGCCGGTCATCGTGTTCTACATGCTGATGGTCGCCTGATTTCATCAGCATCCCCGGAAAACGCAAAACGCGCGGGACACCGCGCGCTTTCGTCCGGGGAATGACTTGATGAAATTAAGCTGCCTGCTTGTGCATTGCGCCGGATGCCGACGCCGTGCCGCGAATGGCCTTGACCGAACGCTCGATCGCCGCCCACAGCCTTGCAATTTCCTGGGCTGCACGGCTCTCGGCCTGATACTCACGCGCGCCTTCGCCGTGGCTCAGCGCCATCAGCAAATCCGAACGATTGGTGATCTGACCGCCCCACACCGGGGCGCGGAATTTGGCCAGCGCCTCGCGGGCGATGGTGACGATCGGGCTTTCGGATTCGTCGCGGCGCGCCGGGGCACCGTTGAGCACGACCGCGTAGGGCTTACGCGCCGCGCGGCACATCTGGATAGTTTCCTGCACCGCGTTGACGTCGAAGACGCCGGGACGGGCGGGGATCACCACCATGGTGGCGTTCTTGATCGCGTCGTCGACGACGGCCGACAGGTTCGGCGGCGTGTCGATCAACACCCATTCATAACCGTCGCGCTTGGCGGCGGAGACGATGCCGCTGACGGAGTTCACCGCGGACTTGATCGGCGGCTCGTTGGTGCCGCGCAGCTTGTGCCACAGCGTGAGCGAGCCCTGCGGATCCGCGTCCACGAGCATGACCTGCTTGCTCGCCTTGATCTGCGCAGCGAGATGCGCGGCCAGGGTACTCTTGCCCGAGCCACCTTTACGTGATGCGAAAACAATAACGTTCATACCTTCCGCCTCCAGATTGACCCCGTGGCGCGAAAATGAATCACCGCGCTGATTCGTGAAAGAAAAATTTATCGGCAGTTGCCTCGCCGCCACGAAATATCAAAGCGTGTTGGCTTTTGAGTCACACTGCTCCGCGCGACGACGGAAACGAACCGCAATGAAGCGCCCTCGCGCGAGCGACCGTACATTTTTTGAGCAGTGAGAAGGGGAAAGCGGAACACAACCCTGCCGCGCAAACCGCGGCGCGACTCTTTTCGATCGCACATGCGCGTAATCGCCGCATGCATGCGCACGCGGTGGCGAACAAAAGGAGTCCGGTGGCTGTCGTCGGGCTGATGCGCCCTTGCGCAGCGAAAACGCGCTGGACGCGCCTCCGGCCCGGCATGACGGAGTTTCAAGGAAGGAACGCAGCCCTCAGCTCGGCTCGGTCTTTTTCTTCTTGGCCGCCTTCGGCGCCGGCTTGGTGCTCTTCTTGGCGGCCTTGGGCGCGATATCGGTCGGCTTGCCGGCGCGCGGCGCGGCGGCCTCGCCGGGCTCGGGACCCTGCCGGAAGAACACCTTGCATTGCGGCGACAGCTGCGCCTTCTTCCTGATCATGCAGGCGGTGATGGCATCGACGTTCGGCACGAACTCGCCGCACAGCCGCATCGCATCGGGCGAGCAGGCCTGCTGCTCCTCCTGCGTATAGGCAAAGCCCGCGCCGGGCTGAACCAGCACGGCCAGGACAAGCGAGAGGCCCGCAGCGGCCAAGGATTTTTGAAAGCGAAACGCCAGCATCGATTCCCCCCGGGGGTGACGAACAGGAGGCGAGTGTGGGTGAACGGCGGTTCGTTGGCAACGAGGGCCAGGGCGAAACCCGGGACGTGTGCGGTCTCGGCAACAGGCCGGCGGCCTCGCCCAAAGGGGGATGACAGCGGCGGGCGGGGGGTGGATCGGGCCTCCACGCCCCCGTCCAAAACAAAAACGCGAAAACAACCCCATGCACAGTAGCCATGTCCATGCGAGCGCTACGGATTTGCCGGGGCTTACGGATTTTACGAAGTCGGTTTGACTCGTCGGGCAAAACAGGGGCATACTGCCATCATTGGGAGTTGCGTGGGGCGGTCGGCCGATCCCCGTGAGTCGAGGGGCGCATGGCCACCGTTTTGATCGTCGCGCCGGTGTTCGCCCTGATCGCGGCCGGCTATGCCGCGGTGCTGTTCCGCTTCGTCTCGGAGACCGCGCACAAGGGCATCTCCGAATTCGCCTTCAGCATCGCGATCCCCGCGCTGTTGTTCCGCACCATCGTCGTGTCGGAATTCCCGGACGTCAGCCCGTGGCGGATGTGGGGCAGCTATTACGGCGCGCTCGCCATCACCTGGATCGCGGCACTGGCGATCTCGGCATGCCTGCGCGAGCGGCGCGAGGACGGCGTCGTGTTCGCGATCGGCTCGGTCTACGGCAACATCGTGATGCTCGGCATTCCGCTGGTGCTTTCGGCGCTCGGCAACGAGGCCGCCGGGCCGATGTCGCTGATCCTGTCGGTCAACACGCCGCTGCTCTGGCTCTGCGGCATCTTGCAGATGGAGCTGGTCAGCCGCGAGCGCACCGGCTCGCCGCTGTCGGTGATCGGCCCCGTATTCGCCGACCTCTCGCGCAATCCGCTGATGCTGGGAATTATCTTCGGCGTGATCTGGCGTTTCACCGGCCTCGGCCTCAACCCGGTCGTCGACAAGACGATCGAGCTGCTCGCGCAGGCGGGATCGCCGGCCGCGCTGATCGCGCTCGGCATCAATCTGTTTCGCTTCGAGGTGAAGGGCGAGATGTTGAGCGTCGTCGTGATGAGCGCGCTGAAACTCCTGGCGATGCCGGCCGCAGCGTTCGTGCTCGCCAGGTTGCTCGGCCTGCCTCCGGTCGCGAGCGGCGTCATCGTGCTGTTCGCGGCGATGCCGACCGGCGCCAACGCCTACATCTTCGCGGTTCAGTATCAGCGGCTGGTGAACCCGGTGTCGGGCGCGGTGGCGCTGGGCACGCTGCTGGCGGCGGTGGTGGTGATGGTGGTGAGATAATTCGGCCGCATAGGTGCGGCAGACCACCACCGTGAACGGAGCAGTCATGGCACAGAACATCTACGACAATCCCGACTTCTTCGCAGGTTACAGCCAGCTTCCACGCCAGGTGCACGGCCTTGCCGGCGCACCGGAATGGCCGGCGTTGCGCGCTATGTTTCCCGACATGGCCGGCCGACGCGCCATCGATCTCGGCTGCGGGGTCGGCTGGGTTTCACGCTGGCTGCGCGACAACGGCGCCAGCACGGTTCTGGGCGTCGATCTCTCCGAGACCATGATCGCCCGGGCGCGGGCGACCACCGCGGATCCTGCGATCGAATACCGGATTGCGGACCTCGAGACGATCGAGCTTGAACAATCGGCCTTCGATTTCGCCTTCAGTTCCCTCACGCTCCACTACATCAGCGACTTCGAAAGGCTCGCGCGTACGATCCATCGCGCTCTCACCGCAGGGAGTCATTTCGTCTTCTCGATCGAGCATCCGATCTTCATGGCCGCCGGCCATCCCCACTGGATCATGGACGAAGACGGCCGCAAGACATGGCCGGTCAATCGCTACGCAATCGAAGGCGAACGCCGCACCGACTGGTTCGCGAAAGGCGTCCTGAAATACCACCGCAGGATTGCGACGACGCTGACCACGCTGATCCGCGCGGGCTTCACCATCGAAGCCGTCGACGAGTTCGCGCCGTCGGTGGAGCAGATTGAGGAGAGACCGGCGCTCGAGGAAGAGTTGGAGCGGCCGATGATGCTGCTGGTGTCGGTGCGAAGGTAGGAACGAGCGGTCGGATCAGCATCGCTCACTCCTGGTGTTTGGTGCCGTAATCCGGTGGTGGTGATGGTCGTGGCGGGGATGAGCTAGGGCTCGCGGCCCCCATCGGTTGCCGCTCTCCCGTCATGCCGTGGTCACGGCTGACTTTTCGATCCGCTCGCAAAAGCGGATCATATTCCCGAAGGGATCGACGACGCCGGATTCGATCGTGCCCCATTCGGTCGTCTCCAGGCCCGGGCGCATGTAGCGATATCCCTTCTCGTTGATCTCGCGGTTGAACTCGCGGACCCCCTGCATCATGACCCGCACCTGCACGCCCGGCGAGCCGTCACCGTGATGCTCGCTCAAATGCAGGACAAGCCCCGCCCGGGAGATCTGCCGGTAGAGCGGAGCGTTGTCGTCGAATCGATGGTCCCAATCGACGCCGAAGCCCAAAAAGCCGAGATAGAACTCGTCGGCCTTCGGCACGTCGAAAATCCGCAGGATCGGGATGACTTGCTGGAACTGGATGATGTCCGCCATGACGCCTCTCCTTTTGATACGCATGTCGTATCGTCCCGGACAGTTGTCGAGGCGCACTTCCGAAGTTTTCCGGCAAGATTTGTGGGCGGCGATCATCGTCGTGGCGCGGCAATGAAGGAACGCGCCGTGATCCGGACCGCCGCGGGCGCCCGCCTAACGCAATCCCAGAAACGAGAGAATGGCGCCAATCACGACGATCAGACCGACCAGATAGATGATTCCGTTCATTGCTTCGCTCCTCCATGTCCTGTCGCAGCAGAAACACCTCGGAGGACAAAAAGGTCCCGGTCCCGGATTGCCGATTTTTCCCGACAATTGGAACGAAAGGGCATCCCGCCGCATCTTAAGTGCGCGACTGTCTCGAGGAGAGGGTTCGATGGGTGCCTGGCATCAAATCGCCAATGCGACGGCGACGATTGCATTTGCGATTTCGCTCTTCATTGCCTCCCAGATGTACGTGGCGTCGCGCCTGTCCGCCGGTGAGCTCGAAAAATCGCCCGTGCAGAAGCTGCGAAGCGTGGCCTATCGCACGCCGCGAGATCTCTGAGGCGTGACCGGTTCAGGCAGCCCAGTCCACGATCGCGTCAATGAATGTCCGGGCCTGGCGGATCGCGTCGCCCCTTGTCGCACAAACACCGACCGACACGGTTCGGCCGTTTCCGACCCTCCACTGCCAACCGGACAAATAGCTCATTTCAACAATTGAGAATCTGACGCCGCGATGTTCCACGGAGGACCTCCGCTGACATGTTGCTATGCGAAAAGGTTACGCCAAACGGCGGATTTGTCCAGCCGGGCGCGGCCAGCGGACGTCATGCCAACTCGCGGCCGGGGAAACTTGAAGCGGCCCCAACGAGCTCGGACATACTCGCTTCGCGCAGGCCCGTCAGGCTACGAGCCTGACGATTGCCGAAAGGGTCATCCAGCACGCTGGCCCGCGCGCCAGGCCATCTCCCAAAAATCTGCCTCGAGCCGGGTGGATTCCTTGAAGATTGCAATCAGCTCTGCCTCGCGCGCCGGCGTGGCGTAGAGATCGGCGAGATGCTCCATGTGCGCCCGCGCCTTGGCAGCGACCTCCTGGTACGGCGCGCCGGCATACTCGGCGATCCAGACGCGATAGGCGTTCGTCGTAGCGTCCGCGAGGGGTTGCGCGGCGAGCCGCGTTGCGATCTCCGCGTAGCCGATCACGCAAGGCGCAAGCGCCACCTTGAGCGCCAGCAGGTCGCCTCGCATGCCCGCGTCGAGCACGTAGCGCGTATAGGCCAGCATCTCGGCCGCCGGTGGGGCCTGTTCAAGGTCGGCCGGGGACAGCCCCCATTCGGCGCAGAGTTTTACATGCAGGTTCATCTCGACATCGAGGATGGCCGACAGGCCGCTAGCGGCTTCCCGCATGTCGGCAAGCCTCGGCGACTTGTAGACCGCGAGCGCGTAGGCGCGCGCAAACTCGATCAGGAACAGATAGTCCTGAACGAGGTAGTGACGAAACGCAGCTTCGGGGAGCGAGCCGTCCGCCAATCCGTTCGTGAAGGGATGCTCGGTGTAAGCCCGCCACTCAACGGATGCTGCTGTCTTGAGACGCTCGAAGAAGGTCACGATCTGTTTCGCCCGGCTTGCTTTTCGATGAACGTCTTTTGCTCGCTACCAATACCGCATTGGGGATCGGGGAGCTACGGTGACGGTGTCAAAGCTGGCTTTAAGCGGCGTTGCGGACGGGGTCCTCCCCGCTTCAGAGTTTGGTGCACTGGACTGCACCCCTTAAGTGAGACACGATAATTCCAGTGACAGCGGTGGACTGTCACCACAATACCAAGCTCAAGTTCGCGATGACTTTGCCGAGCTCCGCACATCCGATGTCTTCACGAGCACTGCATCCGCCTCCTCGATCGGGCCATTCAGATATTTTGCGCGCGCTATCTGCTCGATCTTCGACCGGTTTCTGAGGAATGCCTGCACCCTTCGCTCCTTGTCGAGCCCGTCGGTGCCAAAGTGGTCGTCGAGCGCCTCTCGGCTGATCGCGCAGGCCACCTGCCGACCCAGTGCTCGCCCCGCAAATGCAACGACGTCCCGGTTGACGTCATAGCGCGGAGGGACGTTATCGAACTCCAGATCGATGCCCGGAAGCAGAGACCGCGTGGCGCCGACCGCCCTCAGCGTGAGGTCACGGGTGACGCTCCCGACCTCCTTCAGTCCTTCTTCGAGCAATTGGCGCCATGTCGGGCCACGCTCGCGTGCTTCGTCCCAGGCCTCCCTCAAATCCTGCGGCCTCAGTTCGTAGAGTGCGCGTAACAGTGCTTCGGCTTGCTGAATGTCCTTGTCGCGCTTGGCCGCCCCCTCTCTTCGGCGCCTTGACACGATGAGCTTGTGGATCGCAAACCGCGCCGGCGCCGGAACGTGAACGGATATGCCTACGCCGTGCAGTATCACCGCCGGTTCGGGATCGTGGATCAGATAATCCAGGAAGCGAAGCGGCTGCGCGTCGGTTTGCAGGGCGGGCAGAGCCTGAGGCTCGCCCGTTTCCCGGCCGGTATTGGGAGTGAGGAAATCGACCCGGACGCCGCCCTTTGCCGCGTAGCTCGTCACGCGCCGTCCATCGACGACGTGCGGTACTGCCCGGAAGGTCGCGTCGACCTCCTTCAAGACGTCGAGAACCGGGGGCGTGCTGTCTCCAACCGCGACGGAAGCATTCTTGAATTGCGCGATGTCGATGTCGCCCGTTTGCAGCAGGGCGCCCGGAAGCCGTACGCCGAGCATCGCGGGATAAGTCTGAAATGCGACGGTGCCGACCAGCACGCCGCGGAGTCGAAATACCCCCGCCTTGGCCAGAGCTGCCAGAACGTTGCCGATATCCGGAAGCGGTCGCGGCAAACCGAAGGACCTGACAAGTGTCGATACGAGCGCGCGCCTTTCCTTGATGTCGTCACGATGCTCCTTGTGACGGGCGATCCGCTCCAGCAACTCGGGGGTTTCGGGGCCGACATATCTCTGGCTCCGATTTTCGCCTGCGCCCGTTTGGAAGTACCAGTACTTTCGCTGCTTCACCGTCTTGGCGATGAACGAACCGTCTTCGGCGAATGCATCGTCGAACGCCGCATTGGTGCTTCGGTCCACCAGTTCGGCGTAGGTGGTCTGCAGGACCAGCTTGGGGGGTGCCATGGCTCCTCGCCGGAGTTATACTCATTTAGCAATCTGAGTATAACAACTTTTCGTCCGATCCCAAGCGGTTATACGCATTCCGCGAAATGATGATAATGCGGCCGCCAGAGGCGGCCAGCCAAGATCCGTTCGGTGATGTCGGCTAAATCATTGTCGCCGCTGGTACAGTTGGGTGGGCTCGAACCACCGACCTCCTGTTCCACAGACAGGCGCTCTAACCAACTGAGCTACAACTGCATCCTTGCGAGCCGCCTATGGGGGACGCCTTTGAAAAGGCCTGACGCCGAGGGGGCTGGACGGGGCGGAAACTAGGTGCAACGGCTCCGTTTGGCAAGGCCGCTGCCGGGCTAAAATCCGGGGTAAATCGCCCTCGGCGCGATGAAATCCGGGATTTGACGTCTGTCCCTGATTTGACGGGGCCGCCTCCGCTGGTGAGACCTGAGCCCCTCACCCGGCTCGCGCCGGACGATGCTTCGCATCGCCCGGGGGCGATCCGACCTCTCCCTGCGGGAGAGGTGAAAAAACCCGGGCCTTGCGGCCCGGGTTTTCACATCAGTCCACCTGCCGAAAGATCAGGCGGCGGGGGGCGTGTAGAACTTCGAGGCAGAGGCCTTGATCGGCTCGGCGGCGGCGGTGGCGGCGCGCTGGGCGATCTCGGCGAGCTCCTTGGCCTGGGCCTGGAAGGTCTCGAGCTGCGACTTGGAATGGCCGGTCCACAGCGCGAAGGCATCCTGCGGCGACTTCACGCTGAACAGCTGCTGGGTGAATTCGAGCTGGGCGGTCGTGTTCGCCTTCATGAACTCCATCACCTTGGCGGCGTATTCGCTCGCGCCCTTGTGGGCGGAAGAGAACACGGCCTCGACGGTGCCGTTGTGGGTCTCGGCCGCGTCCTTGAACTTGGCGTAGTTTTCGCGGGCCTGCGACACGCCCTTTTCGGCGAACGCACGCACCTGCTCGGGAACCTCGAACGGGATGATCGAGGCAGAAAACGGATCAGTCGCACCTGTCATGGTTGGTCCCTCACGATCTGGAAAAATGGAGTGAGCCTTCTGGCGCGCCCGCCGGGCCGAGTTTTTTTGAGATCCTGGGCCTTCAATCCAGCGGGTACGAAGACTGGAAACGCAAAACAAACGAGATGGCTCGCCCAGCGCCCAGCTGTATGGCTGCCTAACATGTCAACATTGTGCAGCGCAATGCGATCCCGGGGTGCGGCGCGAAATTTAATCCCGGCGAGGGTGAGGTTCCCCGGCGGGAGGACCGGGGGTTGAGGGGTATTTTGGTGCCCGTGCCGCTGGGTTCTGACCGTTCCTGGAGAGGTCCGGGACGAGTGTATATCTCGCCCCGTGGGTTGATCGCGCGCGGCGCGAACGGGGTGGGGTGATCTCCCCCTGAGCACCCCTCGTGGGGAGAGACTGTCACCCCACCTCGGTTCGCATTGCATGCGAACCGATCCTCCCCCTCCAGGGGAGGATGGGCACCTTTGCTGTCGCAGCTACGCTGGAAAACTCAATGCTTCGGCCTTGCCGCGTCCATTGCGGTGCGGCTGACGATCTGGGTCATTTCACTGGCCTGCTCGGCGAGGGTCTTCATCTGGGACTGCACATAGTCGCTGTTGAGGCGCATCACCTCGGCGAGATTTTTGGCGTGGACCAGCGACTGGGCGTAGTCGAGCGAGGCCTGCACGTTGCTCTCGGCAAAGGCGAGCGCCCGGCCGCCGATGTCCCTGGCGCCGGCCCGCATGGTGGCGCCGCGCTCCTCGATCGAGCCGGCGGCGGCCTCGGTATTGGCGAGAAGCTTGTCGAAGGCCTCGCGGGCCTGCCTGAAGCTGGTTTCCGCCATGTTTCGCATCTCCGGCGGCGGCTCGAAACGCTCATAGGCCTGGTCGGTCATGTCGATCTCTCCCTGTCATTTCGGCCCGGCCCTTGATTGTGGCCTTTGGGCCGTTCCCGGAACGCCCGGGGCGGATTGGCGGCGGCGGGCGGCCCCGCGGCGCGAATCCTGCGGATGCAACCGGCTTGCTGCTTGCGGGTTCAGCCACATTAAGGTTATCGCGGCTTTCGGCCGCCCCCCGGAGCGGGGGCCGTGGACCTGCCCGGCCCCGCGGGCGATACTAACCCTTTCTTAAGGCTGTCATTCCCGGCAGCCCACGAGATGCGCGACAGCGAGACGTGAAGCCGGTTGGATGACGAGTTCGGATTTCCAGTTGCGAGGCGTGGGTGATCCCCGGCTGGCCGTGCATGCGACGTCGCCGCTCGCCGCCTGGCTCTGGTCGATCGACGGCACGCGCGTGCTCTGGGCCAATCCGGTCGGCGCCAGACTGTTCGGCGCGGCGAATTCCACGGCGCTCGCGGACAAGACGTTCGGACCCGCCGACAGCCATCGCCGCCAGGTGGCCCGGCTCGCCCGCCAGCTGCCGGCGAACGGCGCCATCAGGCTGGAGCGGCTGCGCGGCTTCGGCGCGCGGCTCGGCACGCTGATGACCTGCGCCTGCGCGCGGCTCGACTTCGCCGATGGCGGCCATGCCGTGCTGGTGACGGCGATGGATCCTTCGGGTCGCACCATGCCGCTGGTCGAGCGGCTGCATCGTCTCGTCGACGGCGCCAAGGTGCCGATGGCGGCGTTCGCACCCGACGGCCTGTTCGCCGGCGCCAGCGAAGCCGCCCGCCCCCTGCTCGGCTTCCGCGATCTCGGCGAAGCCGGCCTCGAACAGGCGCGCAGCGATGCGCTTCGCACCGGCCGCGCCGCGACGCCTGTCGGCATCGGGCAGATGGTGCTGCAACGGGTCGGCACCGGCGACGATGTCGGCCTGGTCGCGCTGATCGAGCCGGCCGTGCAGGCGGCGGCCGAAACGACGACGGCAGCGCCTGAAGCTGCCGAAGCGGTCGCTCGGCCTGCCGCACCGGAGGCGCCGCCGCCGGCGATGCCGGACGATGCGCAGCGCGCGCCGCCGGAAGAGGCGCCAACCGAAATCGCGCTGTTCGACGCCTTCGCCGAGCCGGCCGAGACCATCGCGCAGGAGCCGCCCGCACCCGAGCCGGCGACCGAGATCGTCACGATCCAGGACGCGGTAAAAGACGCGCCGCACGATGCTGCGCCAAAGACTCCGGTTGAAAACCCGCCCGAGGCCATCGTCTCGCCGCAGGCCGCGCCGATCACATCGGCCATGGTCGAGCCGCAACCAGCCGAGCCGCCCGCACCGCGCCAGCATCCGTTGCGCTTTCTCTGGCAGATGGATGCGGAGGGCCGCTTCGTGCTGGAATCGAGCGAGTTCATCCGCCTGATCGGCACGCATACGGCCGCAGGCTTCGGCCGCCCCTGGCGCGAGATCGCCGACGAGTTCGCGCTCGATCCTGACGGGCGCGTCGCGCAGGCGCTTGATAGCCACGACACCTGGGCCGGGATCACCGTGAACTGGCCGGCCGATGGCGGCGAGCACCTGCCGGTCGAGCTGGCGGGCCTGCCGGTCTACGACCGCGACCGCAACTTTGCAGGCTTCCGCGGCTTTGGCGTCTGCCGCGATCTCGACGGCCTCAACCGGCTCGATGCGCTGCGCCGCTACGAGCTGTTCGTCGCGCCCTCCGCGCAGCACGGACTGTCGGCGGACGTCGTTGATCCCGAGCCAGTGACGGAGGCACCGCCACCGCCGATCGAGCCGCCTGCGCCTGAACCAACGCCTGAGCCCGTCGCCGAACTGCCCGAACCAACAACCGAAGCGAATTCACAGACAACCGATTTGGAAACGCCCGTGGAAACGCCTCCCAATGTCGTGCCGTTCCGCCCCGCCGGCGATGCCAGATCACCCGGTGATCAGAGATCGCCGACGCTGACGCCGGTCGAGAACAGCGCGTTCAACGAGCTCGCGCGGCAATTGTCCGAGCGGCTCGAACGCGAGCGCGAGACGATCGCATCCGGTGCGTCAGAGCCGGCGGCGGCGGAGTTCACATCCGAACCGCCGACGCCGGAGCCAGAAGCACCGCAAGCTGCGGCCGAATGGCTGACCGAGCCCGCGCCGCCCGCGCAGGGCCACAGCGTGCGCGACCGCGCCCTGCTCGACCTGGTGCCTTCGGGCATACTGATCTATCGCCTCGACCGCCTGCTCTACGCCAACCCGGCGTTTCTCGCGCGCATGGGCTATGCCAGCCTCGCCGCGCTGGAGGATGCCGGCGGGCTCGATGCGCTCTATGTCGAGCCGGGCGTGTCGTCCGCCAGCAGCACGTCGCAGGCCGGAACGCCCGTGACGATCAGCGCGACGGTTGCGAATGGCGAGCAGAAGCTGCCGACCACCGAAGCCCATCTGCACACGATCGACTGGGACGGCAACAGCGCCCATGCGCTGATCTGCGCGCTGCCGCAGCCTGCCGTCGTTGCTGCACCCACGCTCCTCGCGCCGCCCGTCGCCGAACCCGTGGTCGCGGAATCCTTTCCCTCCATTGTCGAGCCCGAGCTCGAGGCCGGCGATGCGGACGCGGAGGATCTCGCCGCGATCCTCGACACCACGGCCGAGGGCATCGTGATGTTCGATGCCGAAGGCAACATCCACGCCTGCAACCGCAGCGCCGAGGCGCTGTTCGGTTACGACGGCGAAGCGCTGATGCAGCAGAACCTGGTGACGCTGTTCGCGCCCGAGAGCCGGCAGATCGTCGTCGACTATCTGGAGAATTTGAAGAGCCAGGACATCGCGAGCCTGCTCGACCACGGCCGCGAGGTGCTGGGCCGCGAGAAGAAGGGCGGGGTGATTCCGCTCGCTATGATCATGGGCCGCACGCGGCCCGACGGCCCGAACTTCTTCGCCGTGTTCCGCGATCTCTCCCACGCGAAGAAAGGCGAGAGCGAGCTGACCCAGGCGCGACGTCTGGTCGACGGCGCGGCCAATGCCAAGGCCGACATGCTGGCGCGGATCAGCCACGAGATCCGCACGCCGCTCAATGCCATCATCGGCTTTGCCGAGGTGATGATCTCCGAACGCTTCGGCACGCTCGGCAACGAGCGCTACGGCGAATACATGAAGGACATCCGCGCCTCCGGCGAGCGCGTCATCGCCATCATCGACGATCTCCTGGAGCTGTCGCGGATCGAGACCGGCAAGCTCGATCTCAATTTCGCCAACCTCAACCTTAACGACCTGGTCGAGGCCTGCGTCGTGGTGATGCAGCCGCAGGCCAACCGCGAGCGCATCATCATCCGTACCTCGCTGGCGCATGCGCTGCCGCAGGTGACGGCGGACGTGCGCGCGCTGCGGCAGGTCACCATGAACCTGATCTCGAATTCGATCCGGCTTGCGAGCGCCGGCGGCCAGGTCATCGTCTCGACCGCGCTGTCCGACCGCGGCGAGGTCGCCTTGCGCATCCGCGACACCGGCCATGGGCTCAGCGAGAAGGAAGTCGCGGCCGCGATGGAGCCGTTCCGCACCCCGCCGCCGGGCGATGCCGCCGACAATTCCGCGCTGAGCCTGTCGCTGACCAAGGCGCTGGTCGAAGCCAACCGCGCCCGGTTCAACATCAAGAGCGCAGGCCATTCCGGCACGCTGATCGAGGTGGTGTTCGTGCCGGTGGTGGCAGGGGCCTAGGGCGGCGCGAGGTCGCCGCGCGGAGCATTTGCAGCCGTTTGGCTGCGCGCAGACATTCGTTCGCGACCGCGGCAGCGGTCAATTGCATCGTATTCCCGATACGGAACCGAAGGCGTCGTTGCGGCTTAAGCTGGGCAAACCTGCTTGTTCCTGCTCGCCAATATCGCTGCCGCAACATTGGCATCCTCGCGTGATCTCAAATGTCCGAACGACTGAAATCCGCGACATCGAAGAAGACTCCGCTCAAGCGGGACAACGGTGTCGCGAGCACCGCCGAGCGAAAGCCGCTGCCCACAGGGGCGTCTGCGCGCATGAACGCTCGGGTCGCGCTTGCCCTCGCCCTCGTCGCACTTTCGTTGTGGACGGCGGCGGGCTTTCTGCCGGCCTTGATCTGGGCCGCAATTCTCGCAACCGCGTTGTGGCCGCTCTACGTCAAGTTTGCGGCGCGCGTGAGCTCCGGCCCGTCCAATATGTCCGCGCTCGTCTTCACCCTCATCGTGGCGCTTATCCTGTTTACGCCCATGTCGCTTGCGATCTATCAGATCGCCCAGCAAGGCAACCTGCTGGCCGGCTGGATGAAGAAGGCCGGAGAGAGCGGGATCGAAGTCCCCGACTGGCTTGCCCGTCTGCCCATCGCCGCAGAGAGCGTGCAGCAATGGTGGCGCAGCAACCTTTCGGATCCCAAAGCCGCGACGGAATGGCTGAAATCCGTCAATGCGGACAACGCATCCGATCTCTTTCGCACATTCGGCGGACAGCTGCTTCACCGTCTTTTTCTGCTGCTGTTCTCGCTGCTGGCCTTGTTCCTCCTGCTGCGCAACGGCCGGTCGATCGCGGATCGCATCCTGGAGACTTGCGATCGACTTTTTGGGGAGGCGGGAGAGGGTCTCGCCGAGAAGATGGTCGACGCGACCCGTGGCACCGTGAACGGCACGGTGCTGGTCGCGGCCGGCGAGGGATTGTTGATCGGCGTTGGCTATCTCGTCGCGGGCGTGCCGAGTGCCATCGTATTCACGATACTCACGACGGCTTTCGCGATGCTGCCGTTTGGCGCCTGGCTTGCTTTCACCGTCGCGGCGCTGGTCCTGCTCTCAGACGGAGGCAGCGGATTAGCAGCCGCCGGGGTCTTCTTCTGGGGCGCCATCGTCATGTTCGCCGGCGATCATTTCGTGTGGCCGACCCTCGTGGGCGACTCCGCGCGGCTCCCGTTTCTGTTCGCTTTCGTCGGAATCTTCGGAGGCCTTGCTGCCTTTGGTCTGCTCGGCCTGTTCCTGGGCCCGGTCATCATGGCCGCCCTATTGGTGGTCTGGCGCGAATGGATTTTTCGCCCTGTCCCTGAGAAGGCAGCCTGAGTCAACGCCGCCGGTCCGGGGCGCCCGTGGTGGCGGAAGCGTAAGCGCCGCTCTTAGAGCGTTTCACATTTTGATTGAAGCGTAACCGGCGTTGGCAAAGTAGTTTGCGCATTCGGTTGGCTGGGTGTCCTGGACGAGGTGACCGATGTGGCGCCAAGTCTCCTCGATGGTGCGCTTTTGAGCTTGCCGCATCCAGTGTTTGATCTTGGAGAAGACCTGTTCGATCGGGTTGAGGTCGGGCGAGT